>OGDF01000255.1_pt1 | contig 85885 bp, 65 predicted proteins | sample 1570141 | NCBI WGS metagenome assembly OGDF01 (sample SAMEA4370581, study PRJEB24528) | human gut metagenome
TTATCCGGCTTTACAGATAATTACCGGGCTTTAATTGTCGGAACCAATATTGGAGGTCTCGGCACTCTGATTGCATCCATGGCAAGCCTGATAAGTTTCAAATATATTGCAAAAGAAAACAGGAATCTGAGAGGGAAGTATTTGGGAATATTCACAGCCTCCAATATTATATTCATGATATTCATGTTAATATTGTATTTTTTTCTTAGATAAAGGTTTTCCCGGAATTACAAAAGCTATAGCAATTCTTTCTTCGCAAAAAATTCTCCGCGGCACTCTCCCATCCTGGAAGAAAAGCCACGGAGAAATAAATATAGTTACAATACAGAATGGAGGACGAGAGTATGGCTAACATCAATGCACATGATGCAATGCGTGAATTAACAGTGATACTGATTACCTTTCCCGGTTTTCACAGGGAGAGAAATTTGATGAAGCAACCGATTTTTACGCCTGGAAAGGGTATAACTTCGATATTCTGACTGCCCTGTCTGATGCAGATTACATCCGACAGAGCAGTCATCCTGCTGTACATTTTCTGTATAAAAGCGCGATGACCGCTCGGGTAGGCACCGAAACGGTCAATGACTACTTTAAGTTTTTGATCAATTAGGGTCTGACTGCTGTAGCAGTGTCCCTTTATATTTATATAATAGCATACGCTCCGGCTTTGTCAAGGCGACAGGGCTGGAGCTTTTTATTCGATATATCCCGTGCTTTCAGCCTTTCCCTGCCTCAAAGAACCGGACGACGATGGCATCGAGGCCGAAGCGACCGCATAGCCGGCGACGGCTCCGGCCGCATTCAGCGCTAAGCGCTTTCTTTACAAATACACCCATAGTATTTTCCCTCTCTGCCCCCTGCGTCTGCCGACGCAGGGGAGGTTTTTATAGGTTGTTTTCTCTGCGCACAGGCGCTCCTTCAAATAGGAATAGAGTTTTCGGTAATCCAGCAGTTCCTCAAAGCTAACGGAAACAATCTGTTCATCCGTAATACCGGTTGTTTTCAGCTGCTGCTGATACTGTGAGAGCAGGGTCGACTTACCGCAGCGGAGGATACCGGTCACGACTTTGATAACCTGCTCGTCTTTCCATGCCTTCAGCTGCTCCAGATATTCTTTTCGCTCTACCAACGCACTCACCGCGCTTTATAGTGTTTCCATTATAGCGCACGTTATGACGTTCTTCAAATTATATTCCGATTTCGGAATATAATTTTATTTTTCTCGTATGTAATCCGATTTGGGAATGTTTTCGCAGAAGACGGCGTCCTGTAACCAAAAGATTTCAATCATCATTTTCCTGTTGCGCCTTCCGCATCATTTGCTGCTTCCCGGCTCGGCTGGCCACCCTTCTTTCAGTGCAAGTGCCGTCAATTGCTCTTTCAGGTTATATTGTATATCAGATTCCGTTACTTGGGTAAAAGGACGAATATTTACTGTTGGACGCGCACTTATTGCGGCAAAAATATCAGGATATTTTACGTTATTCTGTATAACCTGCTTTTGTGCAGAGGCACGGTCAAATGGTATTTTCTGAATTTCATTCCACGTATCCAAAATATGCTTCTCCAGATCCGTAAGGCATTGCTTTACCTTCAGAGCAGCGATCAATATACCATAATCCATCTGTCATCCTCCTCGTTCTCAAGACATTTTTCGTACTCCACGATACAAATCCCCCTCTATTCTCCCAGAGTTCTCTTTCCATTTTACCAAGATATTCGCTCGAAATATGTAGTTTTTGATCATCTCAATCAATAATTCCCTGATAAATGGCATATCCAACCAAGCCTGTCTATCCTTGTCAGGCAGTGAAAACCTCCTTTCACACATTCATTCGCGTGAGAAAGGAGGTTTTCAGATTATTCAGAAATTACTGCGGACTTCTGGATCGCAACCAGATTGTTCGGCATCAGCGGATCCTCGACCTCGATGGAAAGCGGGCCGTGATAATCGCCTCTGCCAGAGCTGCGAAGAAGGTCTTCCACCACAGAGCATCGTGGCCGCAGTCTGTCAACGCCGAACTCGATTATCTGCCTGCTCGGCCCGCGTCTCCCGCGGCAGACACAGAGAAAGCACTTTTCCGACATGATTCTCCCTTCTTTTCATTTAGATAATACATCAACGAAAATTCGGTTGTCGCGTTACTGTACTACTGCAATCTGCGGCCCTGCATATTCTCGAGATAGCTCCTGCGGTAGCGGATGGGCGGCAGGCCGACCAGCTTTGCAAAAATGGCGTTGAAATGGTTGACGTTGGTGTAGCCGACGATGGCGGCAATCTGCGTTGCACTGTAATCGGTCGAAATGAGCAGGTTCTGCGCCTCGCCGATGCGGCAGCGGATCATATAATGAATAGGCGACATGCCGGTCATGTCCTTGAAGATATGCGCGAGATGGTACGGCGACATGGAGAGCGCCTCGCCGATGTCCTCGAGCGTGAGCTGCTCGGTGAAATGCGTGCCGATATACTGGCGGATGCGGTTCGCCAGCACCAGATTGTGCGGCTGATCGGCAGCGCGCGCATCCGGCGGCAGATTGGCCGCCAGCAGCACGAGCACGGGCAGCAGCTGAGAAACGATCTCATCCGAATAGGATGTGCGGCGCTCCGCGTGCTCGTAAATCATCTCACTGAGCGCCTGCATATGGTCGATCTCGTCCATCGTCGGACGCACGAATCCGTTTTCCGCCTTGGTGAAATACCCTTCCGGCAGTCCGCGCAGCTGCAGACCGGAAATGCCAAAGCAGAACGTGCCGATCTCATGCTGCAGCGAGGACGTAACCTCATGCAGATCGCCCTGATTATACAGCAGTATATCACCGGTACGGATTGGGTAGCTGTATCCGCCCGCGATGTACTGACCCGCCCCCTGATAGACATACAGCATCTCCGTAAAGCGCTCATGCCGATGAATAGCGCGTGTGATAGTCGATGCTGCTACGATCTGCTTGGTGGCGTACAGCAGACTCGGCATCTGACCGGATACAAAACGTACTTCTTCCGCCATGCTCTTTCCCCCTGTGCGAATATAGGTATAGTATAGCGTATTTTGGTGCAAACCGCAAGAATCCGTATAAACCAAATTGATACCCCCGCTTTTTGTGCAATATTTCGATATTTTTGCGATAACAAAACGCAAGAAGGAAGAAACATCACATCCGCCGAAATAGTATAATAAAATCATCAAAAAGAACAAAAACTTCACAGAAACAGCGAAAGGAGTTTTCAATTATGAGCATTCAAATCTGTGGTGCACCCTGTTGCTGGGGTGTGGACGACCCCAAGAATCCGTATTTACCGCCCTGGACGCGCGTGCTGGAGGAAGCCGGCAAAGCCGGTTACAGCGCCATCGAGCTTGGCCCCTACGGCTACCTGCCCATCGATGCCGAGCTGGTCGCAAATGAGCTGAAAAAGAACGGTCTCGCCATCGTAGCAGGCACCATTTTCCACGATCTGCTCGATGCGGACAATCAGGAGAGCGTGCTGCACGCGGTTGACGACATCTGCCGCCTGATCATCGACCCGAAGCTGCCGGTGCTCAAGACCCACGACGGCCAGAAGTTCCCCACGCCGTACATGACCGTTATGGACTGGGGACACGACGAGCGCGACTACGCCGCAGGCCATCCGGACACGGCACCGCGTCTGTCGGACGAGGAATGGGCGCGCTTCATGGGCAACGTCCGCGCGGTATGCGAGCGCGCAAACAAATGGGGCGTTCGTCCGGTTATCCATCCGCATGCTGGCGGCTACATCGAGTTTGCAGACGAGATTGCAAAGGTTGTCCGCGATATTCCGTACGAGGTTGCCGGTCTGTGTCTGGATACCGGCCATCTGTATTACTCGCACATGGACCCGGTGGAGTACCTCAAAAAATATGCTGACAAGCTGGATTACGTCCACTTCAAGGACGTAAACGAAACCGTTTACCGCCAGGTGCTCGGTGAGCGCATCCGCTTCTTTGACGGCTGCGGCAAGGGCGCGATGTGTCCCATCGGCACAGGTTCGCTCGACTATCCGGCCATCAAGCAGGCGCTCAGCGACATTGGCTACTCCGGCTACATCACCATCGAGCAGGAACGCGATCCGCGCAACTCGGACACCAGCCTGCGCGATGTAAAAGCCAGCGTGGACTACCTGAAATCGGTCGGCTACGAAATCTGATCACACCCGAGCGAGGAGCACGGCTCTTCTCTCCCGTGCTCCCGCTCCACTCTCTCCATAGTTCAAACGCAATATTTCTTATTCATGTAAATTTTAAGGAGGATTCTTTATGTATTACGGTGAAAAACGAGTAGAAAATCCCATTCGCTGGGGCATGGTCGGCGGCGGCCGCGGCAGCCAGATCGGCTACATCCATCGCTCGGCGGCACTGCGCGACTTCAACTTCGAACTGGTTGCCGGTGCGTTCGACATCGATCCGGAGCGCGGCAAGGACTTCGGCAAGCAGCTGCACGTTGACCCGGACCGCTGCTATCCGGATTACAAGACCATGTTCGCTGAGGAGGCCAAGCGTCCGGACGGCGTGCAGGCGGTTTCCATCGCAACGCCGAACGGTATGCACTACGAGGTCTGCAAGGCTGCTCTCGAAGCCGGTCTGCACGTTGTCTGCGAGAAGCCGCTGTGCTTCACTTCCGAACAGGCAGACGAACTGGTCAAGCTAGCCGAGGAGAAACACCGCGTTGTCGGCGTGACTTACGGCTACTCCGGTCACCAGCTGATCCAGCAGGCGCGCCAGATGATCAAAAACGGCGATCTCGGTGAAATCCGCGTTATCAACATGAGTTTCGCGTTTGGCGGCTACAACTTCAAGATCGAGGACAAGGTTCCGTCCGCAAAGTGGCGCTTTGACCCGTCCAAGGCCGGTCCGTCGTTCGCACTCGGCGACGTCGGCACGCATCCGCTGTTCATCATCGAGGCCATGATCCCGGATATGAAGATCGACAACCTGATGTGCACCAAGCGTTCCTTTGTCGAGGGCCGTGAGCTGGAGGACAACGCCTTCGTTATCATGAACCTCAAGGGCAGCGAAAACGTACAGGCAGGCGCTCAGATCTACTGCTGGGCAAGCTCGATCAACAGCGGCGCACGCCACTACCACAAGATCCGCGTGGTCGGCTCCAAGGCATCCCTCGAATGGGACGACGAGCGTCCGAACCAGATGCTGTACGAGATCGAGGGTGAGCCGTCCCGCGTGCTCGAGCGCGGCGCAGGCTACCTGACCGACGAGGCGCGTGTCGAGGACCGCATCGGCGGCGGCCATGCCGAGGGTCTGTTCGAGGCGTGGAGTAACCTGTATGCTCGCTTTGCTGTCGCTATGGCTGATGCGGACAAGGGCGCTTACGGCGACTTCTGGTATCCGGATGTCAAGGCCGGCGCACAGGGCATCAAGTGGATCGAAAAGTGCGTGGAATCCGCAGACAAGGGTTCCGCGTGGGTGGATTACGAATAATTCCATCAACAGCATATCCCCAAGAATCTTCTGATAGCATTTCTTTTCTATTTTAATATCTGTTATTACCTGATTTCGGAGGAACGATTATGAAAAAGAGATTACTCGCTGCATTGGTATCCGGCGCGTTGATGATGAGCGCTCTCGCAGGCTGCGGCGGCAGCACCGCACAGACAAATAACGGCGGTGACACTGCCGACCAGACCACACAGCAGGATTACCATATCAAGGTCATTCTGAAAACGCTCGCATCCGAATACTGGCAGTATGTCGGCAACGGCTGCAAGCAGGCCGGTGAAGATCTGGGCGTTACGGTCGATGTTCTGGGCGCGAGCTCGGAAACCGCATATGACGAGCAGCTTTCCATGATCGAAACCACGCTCAGCGCGAACGACTGTGATGCAATGGTGGTTGCGCCGCTTCAGGCGGAAACCGTTGCAACACAGATTGCAAATACCGATCTGCCGATCGTGGCGATTGATACCGCCATCGACTCGGACAAGGTGCTCAGCTTTGTCGGTTTCAACAACGAGGAGCTGGCCGCAATGGGCGGCAAGGCCGCTGTTGAGGCGGCAAAGGATAAGGGCTGGGATAAGATTACCGCCATCGGCATCATGGGTGTGCAGGGTGACTCCACCTCGGAGGCACGCATTGCAGGCTTTAAGCAGGGCATTGCTGAGGCTGGCGGCGAGTATCTCTCTGCTGAGACGCAGTACGCAGACAGCGTAGCGGACAAGGCTGTTACCTGCATGGAGGCCATCATTCAGGCACATCCGGAGGGCGTATCCATCATCGTAGCGAACAACGATGATATGGCAGCCGGTGCCGCCCGTGCCGCAGCCGCATTTCCGGCGTACAAGAACACCATCTTTGTCGGCATCGGCGGCAATCTGGCGGGCATTGATGCTATTCTTGCCGGTCAGGAGACCATGACCGTCGCCGTTGACGGTTACGATGTTGGCTACCTCGGCGTGCAGGCCGCTGTTGATGCACTGAACGGCAAAAAGCTGGACGAGTTCATTGCGACCGATGCGACTGTCGTAACGGCTGACAATGCCGCAGAACGCCGCGCTGAGGTAGAAAAGCGCCTGGGTCAGTGACCGAATCTCTGTGTTCCATCGAATAAAATGCAGATACCGCCTCTTCAAAGGGGGAGGCGGTTTTCTGCGCCCAAAATCAGCCCACATAGTAAAAAAACAAGGGGGAAAACAACAAAATGGCATTTACTGTCGCAACCTTTATTGCGTTTACCGTGCTTGTCGCGGTGCTCTCGTGGTGGAAAACACGCGATGATGACCTGTCCACCAAGGAAGGCTACTTCCTCGCGGGACGCGGACTGCCCGGCATCGTTATCGCCGGTTCACTGATGATGACCAACCTTTCCGCAGAACAGCTTGTCGGCACGAACGGACAGGCGTTTGCGGGCAACATGAGTACGATGGCTTGGGAGGCCACCTCGGCGTTCGCGCTGATCGTGCTGGCGTTTGTGTTCCTGCCCAAGCTGCTGCGCGGCGGCATCGCCACCATCCCGGAGTTCTTCGAGATGCGCTACGATACCTTCACCATGCGCCTGTTCTCGCTGCTGTTCCTGATCGCATATGTCGTTACCATGCTGCCGACCATCCTGTATTCGGGTGCGGTCGCACTGGTTAAGATCTTTGACCTCGAGAGTATGTTCGGCATCAGCTATTTCAGCGCCATCACCATCATCTGCATTGGCACCGGCATCATCGGTATGTGCTATGCGGTATTCGGCGGCCTGAAAGCCGTTGCCTACTCGGATACCATCAACGGTGTCGGCCTCATCATCGGCGGCTTTGCCATCCCGATTCTCGGTATTCTTGCCCTCGGCAAGCTGGATGGCGGCGGCTTCATGGCCGGTCTGGATCACCTCATCTCCGCAACGCCTGAAAAGATGAACGCATGGTCCGCGCCGAACGCGCTCCCGCCGGAAGTACCGTGGCCGCTGCTGCTGACCGGTATGTTCGTCAACAACCTGTTCTACTGGGCGACCAACCAGTCCATCATCCAGCGTTCGCTGGGCGGCAAAAACCTCGCAGAGAGCCAGAAGGGCGCGATCTGGGCCGGCTTCTTCAAGTGCCTTGACGTATTTGTCATCGTTCTGCCGGGCATCATCGCGTTCCAGCTGCTGGCTGCAAACGGCCAGATGGACACCTCGGTCGGCATGGCTGCTGACCAGGCATACCCGCTTCTCGTTATGGAAGTGCTGCCCAAGCCGCTGATGGGCTTCTTTGCAGCCGTTATGTTCGGCGCGATCCTGTCCTCGTTCAATTCGGTGCTGAATTCCGCATCCACCATCTTCACCCTGAACGTTTGGCAGCCCATCTGGGGCAAGCAGGCCTCCAACAGCAAGGTTGTTAAGGTCGGCCAGATCTTCGGTACGGCTGTCGGCGTGGTTTCCATCGCCATTGCACCGTTCGTTATGTTCTTCGGCACCGGCATTATGAACTTCATCAATGAGTGCTGGGGCTTCTTCTCCATGCCGCTGCTGACCGCTGTCCTGTTCGGTCTGCTGAGCAAAAAAGCTCCTGCTATCGCTCCGAAGATCGTTATCCCGATCCACATCGTGCTGTACGGTTTGACCAAGGTCATCCCGTTCTTCAGCCGGTTCCACTATCTGTACGTTGTATTCGCACTGTTCGTCCTCGAGTGCATCATCTATGCGATCTGCATCAAGGTCAGCCCGCGTCAGCTTGCGTGGGAGATGCCGGATGCCAAGGTCATGGATATGACCCCATGGAAGAACGGCAAGGTCTGGGCGATCGCCGGTGCGGCAGTCGTTGCGATCATGTATCTCATCTTTTCGCCTCTCGGCATCGGTGCATAACGTCTGACTCCCCGTGCACTGCTGCCGTTAGACAGTGCCGCTGTGTCCCTCCACAGTGGTGCAAAAGGCTCCTGTGTCACAAGACACAGGAGCCTTTTGTTATTGCTCACACCAGCTGATCAAACCGCTCAAAGAACCGGAACAGCGTATCGCCGCTCATGGCCAGCGCGCAGACGCATATACCCTGCACGGCGCGGCTTGCACCGTCTATGTTGTCCGACGGGATATTTTTCTGCCGCACAAAGGTAAGGATTTCCGCGCGAACGGAATCAGTCTGAAAATGCGCAACCAGTTTTTTTATTATATTTTATTATATCTTATTCGGCGAGCAGACGATGATCTTTTTGAACAGGCGCGAAAAACAGTTCAGGTCGTAAATCCCGACGTACTCCGCCGCTTCCTTGATGCTCATGCGGCGGCTCTCCAGACCCTCGCAGGCGCGGAATGGCTCGGCGAGGTTGTTTTCGATGTCGCTGAGCACCTCCGCAATCACGCGCTGGCTACCCGCCGAGCAGTCCGCATATTTGCGGTTCTGGTGGTGCTGCGTCATTGTCACCGCGTCTTTCGCGTCAGCATTATAATCTGTGCCCGCAAGATTTGCCAAAGGCTGATTACAGAAGCCGTAATCGGTCGCGCGGAGGTGGTCTTCAACTGCTCAGCGCCTCAATCTCCCGCTGCGCGTTCCGCAGCGCCATATCGATATCCTTCTGCCCGGTCACGCTCTGCCGGAAGGCATCGCACAGAATTTCCTGCTCCCTGCTGGTATCCTGATACGCACCGACCGCTGTTTCCCGATCCAGATATACCATCGGGTCCAGATACGCGCCGTAAAAGCTGTTCCGGTAGATCTCCTCCACCTCGCTGTCCAGATATGCAGGCATCATCTGCTCCGCCGCCATGATCTTCGCACCCTCGGCCCCAGCCGCAAAGCGGATGAACTCCCACGCCAGCTCCTGCTGCTGCGAGGAACGGCAGATACCCATGCCGGTCTGGATAACGGTTTCGCTGCTCTTCTGGTCCTCCGCCCAGACCGGCGCTTCCGTCACGCCCCAGCGAAAATCAAACCGCCCCGCCCGATAGTCGGTCATCAGATAATTCAGATACCACGTACCGCCGATGTACATGCCGTACTGCCCCAGTTCAAAGCACTGCTGCTGTATATCCTGCGCGATGCAGGTGCTGTACTGCGGCATGCACCGTTCCTGCTGCATCTGCTGTACCCAGCCGATGATCTGCCGCATGCTTTCCGCATTATCATAACCGCCGTTTTTTCCCGTTGCAAGCCACTGAATATCCATCGGCAGCGACATCATCGCGTATTCGCCCTCGCTCAGGCTGCTCTGCATCTGCTGCGCCAGTTCGTGCACCTGCTCCCATGTCAGCCGCTCCTTCGGATACGGAATGCCTGCCCGGTCAAACAGCTCGCAGTTGTACAGCAGCACATAACGATCCCGCCGGTAGGGAATTCCGTACTGATGTCCGTCAAACTGCATCTGCACCAGCTCCGCGCTGTCCCGCAGGTCATGTCCGTACTGCGCGAGCAGTTCGTCGAGCGGCTGCGCAACGCCGTATTCATACAGCTTGTACAGCGAGTCCATCGTACGGCAGAGAAACACATCGGTCTGCCTGCCGCTCAGCAGCCGCGCCTGCATTTTCTGGTCGTAGTAGGCATCCGGATAGCTGACCACCTCGACCTGCACATCGGGATGGCTGTCCTCAAACGCCCGTATCAGCTTCCAGTCATAGCTGGTCTTGTCGTAGTCCCACAGCACCACGGTAAGCATTGTCCTGCGCGAGACGTCTGCGATATTGCTCTGCGCGGTGCAGCCGCACAGAGCGAGCAGCGCCGCCAGCAGCAGCAGTCCTTTTTTCCGCAACGCTATCCCTCCCGACGCTGATTTTTGAACTCGACGGGCGTCATGCCCGTGACCCTCTTGAAAATACGGCTGAAATAGAATTTATCCTCATAGCCAACCATCTGTCCGACGCGGTACACCTTTGCATCCGTGAGCAGCAGCAGTTCCTTCGCCCGCTCAATACGGTACTCCATCAGCAGCTCGGTATAGCTTTTCCCGGTAAACTTCTTGAGCAGCGTGCTGAAATACGACGGATTCAGGCTGACCGCCCGTGCCGCCTCCTGCAGGGACGCTGCTTCGCGGTAGTGCGCCGCGATCCAGTCCTGCGCCATGCCGACGATCTTCGCACCGCCTTTTTCGCTCTCTCGAAGGAGAAAATCAGACAGATCCTGCCGAAGCGCGTCAAGCCATGCGATTACCTCGCCCAGCGTTTCCATGTGCAGCAGCTCCTCATAACTGCGGCAGCTGTTTGTAAGTACCGTGCGTATCGGCAGTTCATTGCGCTCGAAATGCTCCTGCACGATGTACAGCAGCTCGAGCGCGATCGCACGCACAGTGGAACGGCTGAGCGCCAGCCGCTGCATATCGGTTTTGAGCCGCGCAAACACTCGCTCCAGCTCCTCCGGCGTGCCGGAAACCAGAATTTCGCTGAGCTCCGCACGCACACCGGACAGGCTGTAGCTGTCCTGCCTCGTCTGCTCCATATCCTGCCGCCACAGCAGCACACCGTCATGCGATGCATAAAACCGCTGCGATACGGCTGCATTTGCCCGCCAGAATGCCTCCTTGATGCCGGCGCCGCCCGGCTGCATGCTGCTGCCGACCAGCACCGTACACGAGAGCTCCAGATATTCATGCAGCATTTTGCGCAGCCTCTTCGCCAGCCGCAGAACCGCCTCGTCCGGCGCCGGCGCCGGCGCAGTCAGCAGGACATCAAACTCACCGGTACGCCCGGAAAAACAGTAGCCGCAGCAGACATCGCTGACGATCTCCTCCGTGATGTTAACGACCGAAATACGCAGCGTCTGTATCTCCTCTGCGGTGGCTTCCTCAAAGCGGTACACCTCGCCCACCTTGATTACCATGCAGTACACCGGACGGCCCTCCAGATGAATCTCCAGTTCACGCATGGACTGCTCCAGCTGCTGTCCGTTCATGTAGTAATTAGAAACCACATCCCACAGAAAATTCTGACGCAGCAGCGCACAGCTCTTCTCGTCGTCACCAGAAAACAGCGGCGAGGCGGCAGCATTCTCCGCAGCAATGGCGCGCAGGCTGTGCAGCAGCTCCTCCGGATTGAGGTTCAGCTTGAGCAGATAGTCCCGTGCGCCCAGCTTGAGCGCCTGCTTGACCAGTTCGAACTCGTCGTAGCTGCTCAGCACCAGAATTTCCGGCGGCGTGCTCTGCTGCCGCAGCTGACGGATGAGCTCGATACCGTCCATGCCCGGCATTTTGATATCAGTAATGACGATGTCCGGCTTCTTTTCCTGTACGAGCTGCATCGCCTCCAGTCCGTTCGCCGCCTCCCCGACCAGAACGAAGCCGTTTTCTTCCCAGTTAATGACGGTTTTAAGTCCAATGCGAACCATCGTGTCGTCATCCGCGATCAGTATGCGCGGTTTTCTCATTTGCTCTCCCCCATTTCCCGCAGGTGTACCGTCACACAGGTACGAACGTGCTCCTCGCTCTCAAAGGACAGTCCGCAGTCCTCGCCGTACAGCATGCGCAGACGTTCATCCACATTGTGAACGCCGATGCTGCCCTGCGTCACCTGTTCATGACGCTGAAGGCGCTGTAAGATCTCCGGCGGAATACCTGCTCCGTCGTCCTCAACAGAGATGTATATCTCCCGCTTTTCTCTCCATGCCGTCAGACGGATCGTGCCGCCGTGATGCGGCGCGGCTTCAATGCCATGCAGAATGGCGTTTTCGATGAGCGGCTGAAGCAGAAAGCGCTGAAGCTGCAGATCGAGCAGGCTCTCATCCTGCACATCGACCTCATACTCAATGTTCCCCTTGTAGCGAATATTCTGAATATAGATATACTGCTCCAGCAGAGCCAGCTCCTCCCGCAATGTGATCTGCTCCTTTGCCTTGCTCAGGCTTGACCGCAGGATGCTGCCCAGCGCCTCCGTCATATTCTGAATACCGCGTGACCCCTGCATGACCGCCATCATCTTGATCGAATTGAGTGTATTGTAAATGAAATGCGGATTGATCTGCGCACGGAGCATACGGACCTCGGCCTTGCGTTTTTCCTTTTCCTGCTGTACGCGGCTGTCCAGCAGCGCACGGATATCGTCCTGCATCTGCTCGATGCCCTGTTCCAGCCGGGCATATTCCTGCACGCTGTCGCGCGGCAGCGCACAGTCGAACTGCCCCTGCGCAATACGGTCTACCGCGTCCGCCATGCTCCGTATCGGCTGCACCAGCCGCTCCGCGAACACGGATGCCAGAATAAGCGCCAGCAGCAGCGCCAGCACACCGACTACCACGAACGCCTGCAGCAGAATGCTGCGCTGCTGCGCAAACTCGTAGGTCGAGACCGCTTCTACAATGCACCAGTCATATACGCTCGAGCTCCTCTTGAAAAACTGGTATGGTGCATCCCACAGCCTGTGTTCCTCATTCATCGCCATGCGGCGCAAATCCTGTTCTGTATGGGCCGACAGCCTTTTCCAGCCGTCGCTGCGCACGACATACGAGTCTGTCGTATCGACCAGACAGAACGCTGTGTTCTTCTGACCGAGCAGCGCATCACCGATGTTGGTCAGCACGGCTTCGCGCAGCAGGATGACGAGATAACCGGCGGTTCTGCCGGTGGTCTCATCGATAATACGGCGGCTATACGGCAGTACGGTCTCATACTGGCTGAACCGGCACGGATTATCTGCACCGCTGCCCCAGCAGGCAATGCCGCCGTCTGCGAAAAATGCGTCACTGCAAAAAGCACGGTACACCGCATCCCGATCGACCAGCGCCGCCTCCTTGCCGCGTCGGATATCCAGACCGTTTTCTCCGATCAGATAAAGCGACAGAATATCCTCCGTAACCGTTACGAACTGAAACTGCTCGTCCAGCATAGACGCAACCGCCATTGTCTCCGCCGGAGCAAATGGATCATCTGCCAGCATCAGCGCGCGTATCTGCCCGTTCTGACAGATCTGGTTTGCGAACTCCTCCACGCGCATCGCATTTTCCTCGATCTTTTCAATCGCATACTGCAAATTCTTCGTGTTCTCCCGCTCGAGATTGTTCCGCAGCACACGCTGCTCGGAGACGAAATAGTACGCACTGAATATCAGGCACACCAGAACCGCAGCCAGCATGAAAAACAAAAACAGCTGCTGCTTCATAGTCGGTTTTGTCCGGCGGATTTTCATGGCTGCACCTCCGTGAGTTGATGGATTTATTATAGCACATCCGGGGCGGAAAACGAAAGAGCAGACCCTGCCAGCTGGCAGGGTCTGCATGCAAATGAGAGGGGAAATTTACGGATTGTAAACGAGTGTGCCGTCTGCATTGCGGCTGTAGTGACTCAGCCAGTTGTTCCATACACGGGCAGAGTGCTCGGGCATGGTAGCGTGCGGCATGTAATCTACGATCTCCGCCTGTACCATCGGAACGCCATTCTTCTCACAGGTCATGGTGTACCAGCGGCCAGACTTCGTAAACGCGCCGCCGTTCTGCCATGCCAGACTGCCCTTGATTTCATTGCCGCCGTTGATCTTGCTCCAGTCCAGAGAACCGGTGCAGCCATTCAGCGCGAACCAGTCGCTCAGCGTCTTGCCGGAGGAATTTTCCTCTGCTAGCGGAACCGGGCAGATTGCCCATTCGGTGCCACCTTCGGTACCTGCTGCCATGTAAACCGGAACGCCCGGGTAGCTGCCCTTTGCCTTGGCCGCTTCTACCTGCTCAAATACAGCTGCGTTGAAGATGAAACCGGACAGCGGTGCAACTGCCGCGAACATCTCCGGCTCATTCAGCGCCAGTACGTGCGTCATCTGAGAGCCCCAGGAATGACCGGTTGCATAAACTCGGCCGGTGTCGATAGAATAGGTTTTCTCCAGATCGTTCAGCATGTACTTGAAAAATTCGATTTCGTCCATGCGGGTCGGGTCCATTGCAATATTCCATGCGGGGAACGGTGCATTGCCGTTTTCGGAAATGCTGCCCGGGATTGCCGACGGGAATACAACGATAAAGCCCTTTTCGTCCGCGACCTTGTGCCAGTCGGTCTGACCGGCGTAAACGCCGCCGTTCAGCGTGTAGCCGTGGTTTGCAAAGACGACCGGCACCTTCTGCTGTGCGCTCTGCGGTACATATACATACCACTCACGCATCCAGCCGCCGACTTCTTCGTAATGACGGGTCATATGGAGGTCTTTGATTGGGTCCTTGGTAACGCGCAGGTCACCGCCCGGGTCTGCCATCCAGCGGCGTACGCCGAACAGGAAGTCATTCCAGATCGTGCTCTCCGTGTTTTTCGGAGCGCCCTCGCTCGTCCAGATGCGGTACGCTGCGGTATCGCGGTTAATCTTGTACGCATCCTCGTCTGCGGTCCAGTCTGCCGAGCGGGTGTACTTGGTGATATTGCCGTCCACCTTATCGTTATCAGTGATATGATCCGCAGTCTTCCAGTATGCCAGTGCGTTTGCATTGTTGTCGACCGAACCGATCATCCATACCGGAAGCGGCAGCGTGCTCTTCGGAATCGTGCTCTTGCGGGTGGAGGACTCCATATCATTGTAGCCGTTCAGGCTGGAGGCCATCTTCGCACCGTTTTCTGCAATCCAGTCAGCATCAACCGAACCGGCATCGACCGTGGCCAGGCCTGCCCATACGGCTGTCTGATCCATTGCCGCCATCTGTGCGATAGTGCCGCCTTCGCCGTAGCCGACCATGTAGTTTTTCGCCTCATGGATGCAGTACATCGTGCGGCCGGAGGCTGCTGCATAAACCTTGTTCACGTAGTCAATATCTGCTGCGCGTTCTGCAGCACTCGTGCCGTAGGTCAGGCCATCCAGATAGATTACGATGAACTTTTCCTGCTGCTTGGTCCAGTCTGCATCGATTGCCTGCGTATCCGTGCTGTCCGCAAGCGCTTTCCATGCGTCGAACTTGGCGTCGAACTTGCTCTCACCCTTGTTCGGCAGAACAAATACGCCTGCGCAGGATTCGCGTGCGCCTTCCGGGACATAAGAGGTAAAGGTGCGGGTTTCGCCGTTAGCCAGCGTTACGGTTTCCGTGTGCTTGCCGGTGTACAGCGTTTTGTACGGGTTTGCCGGGTCGATGTGGGTGCGAACGGTCAGTGCATAGGTTTTCTTCGTCGTGCCATCCGGTGCAGTGACCTCAATAGTGATCTCCTTGTAGCCGTTATTCAGATCAATGCTTACCTTACCGCCGGATACAGAAGTTCCGTTGACCTTGACCGTTGCGTTCGAGGACATTGCGGTCGGATAAACATCAACGCTCTTCGTGCCTTCCGGTACCTCCGCGGCCAGCGTGTTCTGTTTGCCCATGCGGATTGCAAACATATTTGTACCGTCTACTTCGTGGATGTTGGAAATATTACACATCCGGTTATCCGCCTCGCCATGAACCGTGACGCGAAGGTCTGCCAGCTCGTCTACTGCTTGATAGTTCTCTCCTGCCAGAACATTGGCCTTGCTGCCGTTCATGCAGATGAAGTGACCGGTGCCATTATCTGCGTAGCGATCGCCTGCGAAGGAAGCGCCGTCCGAGCCGCCGGTGTTGCGTACCGAAGTGCGCATAGCGGTTTCCGGACCGTAGTCCACGATGTTCTGCGCCGCGGTGATCAGCGTATCCAGATGACCGGGGAGATCCTTGATCTCATAGTCATCATGACCGCTCCAGACGACCAGCTTGTCGAGGTCGATCTTGCCTGCCTTGTCCAACGCGATTACCTTGTCGCGGAAAATGCGCAGGCTGGAAAGCAGTACACGAACGTCGTTGTTTACCAGAGTCAGAGAGTCTGCCACGCTGCGGCGATTGCAGCCAAGCTGATCGGACGAGTAAAGAATGTTGTGCGCCTTGTCGAGCAGCATCATGCAGCCCGGCGTATGGCCCGGAATATCGTAGTTATCCAGCACGACACCGCCGAGATCGAACTGATATCCTTCGCTGATGCAGGTAAAGTCATCTTTCGTTACGGTCTTGTCGTTCGCATAGGTCAGTGCCATCGGAATATCTTTTTCGTTAATGTAGACCTTACGGCCTGCCTTAACAAAATCGCCAAGCTGCGTGGTATGGTCCGGATGACCATGCGAAATGTACACATCGATGTTCTCTGTACCTGCCAGCTGTTTGCAGTATTCATACAGATTATTGGCACCTGCCGGCGCCATGCCTGCGTCGATCAGCAGAGCGCCCTTGGAGCCCTTGATCAGATACATCTTATCGCTGTCGTAATCAATGACGCTCCAGACCTTCATACCGTCCATATCGTACATCAGACGGCTCTTATGCTCCATCTTGGACATGCGGTCGATTATGTAAGTAAAAGTTACAACATCGCTGTCCTCCATGCCTGCCTTGGAGGCATAGGCCTTCAGCTCTACCTTGGTCTGCTTTGCCTTGCCGTCCCAGTCATCACCGGCATCTGCGCCGATGGTGATGAGTTCTTTCACTTCTGCGCCGCCAACGCCGGAGGCAGCCTTGAACTTGGTCTGATCAAAAACCTTCGCAGTTGCCGAAGTCTTGGGATCAGAACCGTCCACCGTATACTTGATCTGCGCGCCCTCGGTATCCGAGAACAGCGCCATATACTGCGTTACCGTGAAGGTACCCGGTGCATCCGGATAAAACGGATCAGCATAGTTATCATAATCTGTGTAGGTATACGGTTCTTCAACCTGATTGCTGTTTTTCTGTCTGACTTTCAGCGTGTAACGCTTGCTGTCCGAACCGTTCTTTGCCGTTACCTCGATGACAAAACGCGTGCTGCTGCCAGTCAGCTTGCCCACATAAGCCTTGCCCGACTCTGCGGCTTCGCCGTTAATAGTGATCTTCGCGCCGGAGGAAGCTGCGGTCGGAACGATCTCGATCGAAGTCGTCTTCTCGTCCACCTCAGCGACAAAGCTGGTGGTGTTCTTGCGGGTCGGCTTAGTGCCGTCCGTCGGGTACTGCCAGTTTACATTGATGCCGAAATTCGGGTCGTTCCAAAGCAGGTTGCCCTTCTCGCCCTTCTTGTGTACGGACAGGTTGGACAGGTCTGCAATCTTGTTCTGATTACCGTCGCGGTAGCCGTCGGACAGATAATTCTGCTTGTTAACGTTAATGCCGACCCAGTTGATGTCCTTCAGGCGGTCGCCGACTACGACAGTCTTGGTGTTTTCCAGATATCCCTCATAGCTGTCCAGCGTGCGCAGAGTCGGGGTCGTAGCGTCCCAGCCTTTGTCAACGACCTTCTGCACCGCCGTCTGAAGATTGTCCAGATAGCTTGCCGTGCCATCCAGTACAACGTCGTTGTGACCGGTGAGGATGCGCTTTACCGTGCCGAGGCTGTCAACGCGCTCCAGCGCGATCTGAAGCGAGGACAGGTAAACGTCCATCGAGTCCGCGAAGAACGTCGGGGACAGGTTTGCGAACTGCATCCAGAACGAATCCGTGATGTGTGCACGGTTGTTGCCGATCTGGTCGGTCGTGAACAGGTTGCCGGTCGCGGTATCGAACAGCATGATGCCTGCCACCTGGTGTCCCGGCAGCTCGATTACATTAAATTTCGTGCCGCCCATGTCGTAAACGTCACCGTTTTTCAGCGTTTCCAGCTGTGCATCATAGGCTGCGCTTGCAGCGGCCTCATTTGCGAACATGCCGGAGGCTACGCCAAACTGCTTGACATAATCACGCAGCACCTCAATACCGCGCTCGTTGACATAAACCTTAGCGCCCAGATCCTTGTTTTCCTTGCACAGGAACTGATGCGTCATCTGCACGTGATCCGGGTGCGGGTGGCCGATGATAAGGTCGATCGGCTTGCCTGCGCCGACGATCTTTCGTGCGGTCTCGTACAGGTTTGCCGCGTCCTTTGCATCAAAGTAGCCGGCATCCAGAACCATTGCGCGGTTGGTGCCTTCTACCAGATACATCTTGTCGCTGTCATAATCCTGAATGAGCGTTACGTTCGGAACGTCGCTGCCGTTCCAGTCCTTCGGTACGCCAACCTTCAGTTCGTGGTGCGGGATGCTGGTAACATCGTAGTTCCAGTTCGCTACACTGCTGGTCCTGCCGTTTTTCACCGCGACTGCCTTAACGTTATAGGTCTTGGTGACCGGGCCTTTCGCGCTTGCGGTCGGCTGGGTGATCTCGATCTGACGATACTGATAGGTATCGAACTTTTTGCTTGCTGTGGTCGGGACAGCTGCCTTGTCTGCGCCTTCCGCGATCTCATAATAAATGTCCGCGTCGTCCTGTGCGGTCAGCGTGACGAAATAGGTCATGTCGTAATTGAATACGCCCAGGCTCTTGGAGGTCTCCTGACCCTTGGGGAGCGGATATGCGTTCGGTGCCGCGGGCGTAGACGAGCTGCCGCCCGAAGAACCGCCGGAGGAGCCGCCCGTGCTGCCGGTCGTCAGAGTAGAGTTGTGAATCTTGACCACCTTGCCGGTGATTTCGCAGCCGGTCGCCTTGACTTCGCCGGCCTTTCCGCCGAGAATGACCGTGCCGCTCAGCTTCGCCTTGTTCAGTGTCACGCCGGAGGCCTTGACGATGACAATGCCGGTGCCCTTGGGCGTTACCGTGCCGGACTCGGTGATGTAATCCGAAATCATGTTGTCGAGCAGCTTGACTACTTCTGCGCGGGTGATATTCGCCTGCGGCTCAAAGCGATTGCCGCTGCGGCCTGCAATATAGCCGTTCTTTGCAAAAGCGGCTACGTTCGCCATTGCCCACGAGGAAATGCGGCTGTTGTCCGCAAAGCTCGTCGAGCTGCCGCCTGCCGTTACCGACAGCGCACGCGCCAGCATGCTGACAGCCTCTTCGCGGGTGATCTTGTCCTTTGGACGGACATTTTTTCCGTCGCCCTGCATCACGCCTGCCTGCGCCACACGCAGGATCGGGTCTTTGTAGTACGCATTATCCAGATCATAGAATTTATTCTCCGCCTTGGTCTGGTAATCCATTATGCGGTCTATGATAACCGCCATGTCTGCTCTTGTTATCGCACTGTCCGGTTCAAAGTCTCCATTGTGGCCTTGGATGACACCGCGGTCGCTCCAGCGGCTGATCGCATCCTCCGCCCAGTGCCCGCGCGTATCCGCAAATGATGCGGCAAGCGCTGACGGCAGCATCGTCAGCAGCATTGCCAGTGTAATAAACCATGCACAGATCCGTTTGCGTTTCATTTTCATTCTCCCTTCTTTACTCGTCATCGGCCGAATTTCATCGGCTTCCTGCTGCCATTATTGTACCGTGTCCGCGCCAAAGCGAAAATGAAGCAAAGCCAGAATTGTTGTGCGATCCGCAGGAGTTTGTTCTGACCCTGTTCGGTGTTGCACAATTCCTGTTATTTTTGTTGTCCGATTGTCAGAACAGTTCAGACCGCGCAGAGCGCTGCATTACCGCCTGCCGAATGATATGCCTGACCGGCGTCTTGAAATAACATTTTCCCTCTTTTATCTCCGAAACCTTGACAAAACCGCTGTTTTGCGGTACGATAAATACAGAAATCCAAACGCTCCTCAGCCTTATTTCCTTTCGTTTGGCGAGATACACATCTCACAGGCGCAGGTATCCCGTTTGGAGAAGGGCGCACTGGAGCATATCCGCAAGCAAATTTAACAAATTGAGAATGGATCATGGAGGATGGAGAATGAAAGAAGCCGCCCGAAGGGCGGTTATTGAATAAACGCGCTTTGCGCGTTACCGAAATTCTCAATTTTCAATTCTCCATTCTCAATGAAAGAAAAAACAGCAAGTCCAACTGAACTTGCTGTTTTTCTTTACGCTGCCTGACTTTCGCCGGAGGCATAATCAATTTCCACGCCCGGCTGGACGTTATAGCAGTACACGTTAAAGCAAATGCCTTCGCCGTCGTCCTCGACCGACCACGCCTCCATCTGCACGCCCGAGGCGACAAGATTGCTGCCCTCAAACACCGGCGTGACCCGATAGAGCACATGGTTGCCGGTTTCCTTCACATAGTCAGCGACCATATTCTCAAACGGCAGCATACCCTCGATATTGAGGTATCGCGTGCCGGTGATCAGGTTCTGCTTGTTGGCATTCTCGGCGGTAAGCTGCCAGCCGATCAGGTGACAGCGGTTATACAGATATTTGCCGTCCACGCAGTCATACTTGACCGTATGCCATCCGGTTGGCTTGACCTGACCGATCGAACCGCGTTTTTCTCCATCTGCGGGCATCAGCTCCTGTCCGACATTGGCGTATGCCGTGCCGCACCGTCCGAGATAATCCAAATCCGAATATTCCTCAAACGCTTCGGTCTCCTGCTTGTCTGCGTCGGTGAAGGACGGCTGGTTGCCGTCGATCTCGACATAAGCGGAATCCGAGTAGGCGGGCAGCTCGTCCATCGAAACCATACTGCTCGACGGCATGGGCAGTGCACAGCCGGAAAGCAGCAGGCTGAGCACGAATACAATCGGCGCAAACGCGCGGGTCAATTTTCGCATTTAACAAATACTTCCTCTGTTATTTTTTCATGCGAGGAACCGGCAAATTCGGTCTCGCTCTGCTTTGTCCATCCGGTTTCCGGCAGGGTGAAATACCGGTCGGCGGGATAGACACGATTCCAGTGATATAATATCACCTGCTGCACCCTGTTTAAGTATGGTGCAGGATTGTGCACCTCAGCGAAGCAGTAATCGTCCTCTTCCGCCCGCTCGAGGCAATCCTCAGCGATGCAAAGCCGTACTGCCGTATCCGCTCCGAACAGCTTTGCGGTGTACGGACTTATCCACAGCCTGTGCATACCGCAGTGCATAAGAATGCGCTCATTCAGCACACGATCGCGGCTCTGTCGGCGATGGTTGAAGGCCAGGCCGCCTTTATCATCCACACATAAGATCAGCTTCATAGAGTTCTCCCTTCATCGGGTATCGGATGCACTGTTGACCGGCGCAGCGCTGTATGTAATGCGTCCTGCCGAAATACCCTGCCGTCCGATATACGAGCACAGCGCTTCGGTCAGTCTCGGGGTTGCCTTGCTGTGATGCAGCCGCACGACTACCACGCCGGACGTGGAGGCGAAATACTGTACGGTCTGCGTATACGCTTCCGCCGCATTTTTCTCGGCATCGCCGCTGTCCAGACCGGCATCCCACAGGCGGTAGCCTGCACCGATGAGCACGCTGCGCTGTGCTTCGGTGAGCGCGTCGCTGCCGCTCTGGTTGGCGGCTATGCGGGCTGCAACACCGGTCAGCAGCGTCAGGCGTTCGTTCGCAGCAGCAAGATCCGCCAGCATGTCGGCTCCGTCGGTTTTGCTGTCCGCCTGCAGCAGAAAGGCTGCCGTATGTCCCTCCGCTGCGATTCGGCGAACCAGATCATCGTCCCATTTGGAGGTATCCGTCGGCAGGAAGAATGCCGCCTGCCTGCCTGCGTCATGCAGATTGTCCAGAACAGCCGCCGTGTTTTCGTTCGGCGCGCCGTAATAGGCAAGATACACGCGGACCGGCTTTTTCGCCGGCTTTTCCTCTACCTTTGGTATTTCGATGGTATCGTTGTCCACCGGCTTTGCCGGTGCGGGATTGGTATTCGTGTTATTGCTGCGGTCCGACTCGGAGGTACTGTCCTTGTAGTCGTCGATCGTGTTCTCAATCACCTTGGTATGCGCCGCAATAAACGCGGAGTCGCTCTGTGCCGAGCCGTCCGCGACACGCAGCACATTTTCCCCCTGCAGGGTCAGTGAAGAATAGGTAAAGCCGAACTTCGCACAGCACAGCTTGACCGGCACATAAACCGTTCCGTTCATCTCATACGCGGGTGTGGAATAGCTGTTCAGATTCTGGTCGTACACATAGCCTTCCGCAGTCGAAAAGCTGAGCGTTTCGCCGTTTGCGGAAAGATCGAGCACGCCGTCATTCTCCGAGGCTGACACGCCGAGCGTGGTAAACACACTGTACGGCACATAGGTTTCGCCGCCGAGACGCGCAGGCATGGTGCTCTCGTCGAGCGGCAGGATGGAGTCGTTTATCGCTGTCAGCGTCACCGCATGCGCCGGTGCAGGCAGAAACGTCAGCAGCAGCGCGGCACACAGCACACAGCTGATGATTTTTTTGATACGCACTCACTCCTTTCAGCAATTCGTACGAACATATTATACCAAAGCGCAGCGGGTTTGTCACCCTTTCTGCCGAAAAACACCTTGCGTTGTGAGAATCGAGTGCTATAATAAAAGAGTACAAATTCTTATAAAGAAAGAGTGAATCAACCATGCTGCAGATCACAACACAGCGCACTACTACTCCTAAAGCAAAGCCGGACGAAAGCAACCTCGGCTTTGGTGTTCATTATACCGATCACATGCTGATCATTGACCACGATGAGGAACAGGGCTGGCACGACGCCCGCATCGTACCGTATCAGCCGCTTGAGCTTGATCCGGCAGCGATGGTTTTCCATTATGCAATGGAGTCCTTTGAGGGTCTGAAGGCTTACCGCACCCCGGACGGCTCCATTCAGCTGTTCCGCCCGGACAAGAATGCACAGCGTATGATCAACACCAACCATCGTATGTGCCTGCCGAGCCTGCCGGTAGAGGATTTCGTTCAGGCTGTCAAGGCCATTGTTTCCTTCGATCAGGACTGGGTTCCGCACGCTGAGGGCACCAGCCTGTACATCCGTCCGTTTGTCATCGCTACCGAGCCGCATCTGGGCGTTCGCACCTCCCGCACCCACAAGTTCATCATCGTATGCTCTCCGGTCGGCGCATACTACTCCACCGGCATCAATCCGGTTAAGATCTTCGTCGAGGATGAGTACACTCGTGCCTGCCCGGGCGGCACCGGCTTCACCAAGTGCGGCGGCAACTACGCTGCATCCCTGATCTCTCAGGTAAAGGCACACGAGCTGGGCTACGAGCAGACCCTGTGGCTGGACGGCGTTGAGCACAAGTACGTTGAGGAAGTCGGCTCCATGAACTGCTTCTTCAAGATCGACGGCACCGTTTACACCGCTCCGACTGTTGGCACCGTTCTGCCGGGCGTTACCCGTATGAGCTGCATCGAGCTGCTCAAGCACTGGGGCATTCCGGTATCCGAGGAGCGCCTGCCGATCGCTGACGTTATGAAGGCTTCCCACGACGGCAAGCTGGAAGAGGTATTCGGCACCGGTACCGCTGCAGTTATCTCTCCGGTTGGCGAGCTGCGCTACGAGGGCGATGTTGCTCACATCAACAACGGTGAGATCGGTGAAGTTACCCACAAGCTGTACAACACCCTGACCGGCATCCAGTGGGGCAAGCTGCCGGATGAGCTGGGCTGGACTGTAAAGGTAGACTGAGTTATCCCGCGTAAGCAAAAAACCGAGGCGTAAAGCCTCGGTTTTTTTATTGCAGTAATTGAGAATTGAAAATGGAGGATGGAGAATTATCCCTGCGGGATACACCATCCTGCGTTTCATTTTCCATTCTCAATTCTCCATTTTCCATTCATGATATGGTTCGCCGCTCAGCGTTTTCCATGTAAAAACGCCGTTTTCGAGTGTCATATAGCCATGTGTGGTATCATTTTTCGGGATGGACACTGAACCCGGATTGAGATACATATTCCCGTCTCCAAACGGCTCCCATGCCGGAATATGCGTATGTCCGTGCAGCAGCACATCGCCCTGACACAACGGAGGCGGTGTTTCCGTGTTGAATTGATGTCCGTGCGTGACATACACCAGCCGCTCCCCTGCCGGCAGGACGGCATAGTCCGCGAGGATTGGGAACGCGAGTACCATCTGGTCCACCTCGGTATCGCAGTTGCCGCGTACGCAGAGGATTGTATCTGCCATGCCGTTCAGCATGGCAATCACCTTCTTCGGCGCATAATCGCGCGGCAGATCGTTTCTCGGACCGTGGTAAAGAATATCGCCGAGCAGCAGCAGACGCGCAGCCTGTTCGCGCTCGAACGCCTGCAGCAGCTGTTCGCAGTAGTACGCCGAGCCGTGAATATCGGATGCAATGAGAAATTTCATGCCGCGCCTCACTTGCCTGCCTGCTTTGGCACGTCCACGATGGTGCCGCCGCCGACAACTACATCGCCGTCGTACAGCACCGCCGCCTGACCGATCGCTGCGGCTCTTTGCGGCTCATCAAACACCAGCTTGACACGGCCGTCCTCCATCGGAGAAACCGTCACCGGCTGCTCCGCATGGCGATAGCGTATCTTCGCCTTGATATGGATGGGCTCGGTCAGTTCGGGAATGGAAATCCAGTTCATATCGTCCACAATGACGGTATCCGAGAACAGCGCTGCCTCCGGTCCGACCGAAACCGTGTTCTTCTCCATATCCTTGCCGCAGACGTACACCGGCTCTCCCATCGCAAGACCGAGGCCGCGTCTCTGGCCGACGGTATAGCGGACAGCACCCTTGTGCTTTCCCACCGGCTTGCCGTCTAAATCGAGGAAATCGCCTGCCGGATAGTGCTTGCCCGTGTACTGCTCCATGAACTTGACGTAATCGCCGTCCGGCACAAAGCAAATATCCTGGCTGTCGTGCTTACGTGCATTGCAGAAGCTGAGCTGCTCCGCCAGCTCGCGGATCTCCGGCTTGTTGCGGTCGCCCAGCGGAAATTTGGTGTGCGCCAGCTGCCGCTGCGTCATCGTGTATAGCACATAGCTCTGGTCCTTGCCCGCGTCCACGCCCTTTTTGAGCAGCCAGCGTCCGGTCTGTTCATCCTGCTCAATGCGGGCATAGTGACCCGTGACAACGTAATACAGGCCGTGCTGCTCGGCAAAATCCAGCAGCTTGTCGAACTTCATAAAGCGGTTGCAGTCAATACAGGGATTGGGCGTGCCGCCTGCTTCATAGGTGCGGACAAACTTGCCGATGATCTTCTCCTGAAAATCCAGTGTAAAATCCAGTACCTCATACGGAATATCCAGCTGAAATGCGACCTCACTTGCGTCCTCGATATCCTTTTCCGAACAGCAGGTGCGGAAATTACATGCGCCGAGATCCTCGTTGCGGTACAGCCGCATGGTCGTGCCCATGCAGCGGAAGTCCGCCTGCCGCATCAGGTAAGCCGCGATCGAGCTGTCTACGCCGCCGCTCATCGCAATGAGTGCGGTCTTCTGTTCTGCGTTCTGCATCAATGCCGTCCTCTCTTTCGATATATTAAGTGGTAAGTAAAATTTTCATCAGATAGCAAAAAACTCCGAAAACCATGTGGTTTTCAGAGTTTTTGTGGTCGAGGTGACAGGATTTGAACCTGCGGCCTCTTCGTCCCGAACGAAGCGCTCTACCAAGCTGAGCCACACCTCGAAATGTTGTTATTTGATTTGAAAAAAGTGGTCGAGGTGACAGGATTTGAACCTGCGGCCTCTTCGTCCCGAACGAAGCGCTCTACCAAGCTGAGCCACACCTCGAAATCAAGCTGCCAACGCTTTTCCGTGACAGCTTTATTAGTATATCGCAGAAATCGCTTTCTGTCAACACTTTTTTGAAATTTTCCTTAAATTCCCAAAATGCAATAATTAACTTACCGCAAAGGAGTAGTCCTCGAGGTAAGTTTTTTTATTACAAAAAATCCGAATGGAGGTGCAAAAATGTCCGAAGTAAAAAGAGCAATTACCGATGCAATGCGTCAGCGTATTTACGAGATGTGGATTGCCGGATATAAGGTAGCGAACATCGCAGCCGACATCGGTGTTAATGATCACACAGTAAAGAGTGAGTTGGAGCGCGGCTACACCGGTGACATTTACATCGGTGGACGCAAGGTTTATGACCCTGATCGTGCATCCGCAATTGCAAAGATGGTAAAGGCAGGGCGTCCTCCAGTGCGCATCGTGCCGCCCGTTGTATTAGGTAAGGAGCCGCGCCATGACTGATACTGGTATCATCCGTAAACTTGATGCACTGGGACGTATTGTTTTTCCTAAAGAGCTGCGCGACACTTTCGGCTGGGAAACCGGCACAAAAATGCAGATTTACACTGAGGGGCAGAAAGTCATTATCACAAAATATGAGCCATCTTGCATTTTCTGCGGTGAGCCTACCGAGAAGCACATTAAGGAGTATCGTATTTGCCCCAGTTGCGCAGCTAAGTGCGTAAGCAAGTTGCAAGCCATCGCTGAGCAGGCCGATTAAGGAGAGAAACTTATGCCGTATCGTTTACACGCTACAAAGCGCAGCCTGTACAAGCTGGCCGCAGAAAAGATCGCAAACCTGCCGTGGTGCGAGCTGCCCAAGATGAGCGATGTTCTGTTTGAGCATATCAGGACGTCTTATTGGCTCCGCTGGCCGTATCACGAGGTTTACTTTACGACCCTCATTCCCGGCACACCGCTGCTGACCGTCACGCAGTACGATTACGCTCCGTCTGACGATACCAAGCATCAGCGTAATCGCAGGGTATTTAGATTTACAATAGCCGAGCTGACTGAACGCGGCATAGCGAAAGAAATTTCATCGTGCAAAACTGAATGTGTTCCAATGGAACACGCAGACTGACAGGAGGACGATTGATGCCTTATCAACTTTCCGATAGCTTATCCATTCGTGCCCGGAATCTGGCTTTTTACGAATTGGTAGCCGAAAAACTCAAAGAGCAGCGAATTTGTTCGCTTCCGCCCTTTAACCAGACCTTTTTCTCCAGAGAGTATGATATTCTCTGGATGAAATGGCCTAATGGCGTGTCTATACATTTAAGCATCTTCAAGGGTCAGCCGTTTTGTTGCCTTGAAATGAGCGTACCGAACGGTATCCCATACCGCAAAGAAATTCCCGTCACCTTTGACGAACTGCTCGACCGTCGTTTGGTCGAAACACACTAAACTAATTTTTCTTTTAATCAGGAACAGCAGCGTGGAAACTGCTGAAACCATGTGTTCCATTGGAACACACGACAACAAAGGGGATAATTTTATGAAAACCGTATCTATCATCAACCTCAAAGGCGGCGTTGCTAAGACACTGACCACCGTCAGCATGGCCTACGCGCTGTCGCAGCAGTATAATGCGCGCGTACTGGTCGTGGACAACGACAAGCAGGGAAACTGCTCCAAGACCTTTGGCGTACACAGCTATGACCGCCAGAGCATTGCCGATCTGATGCTTGACCGCGATGCCGATTTGGCAGAGGTTATTCAGCACACCAAGTACGACCGCATTGATGTTATTCCGGCGAATATGACATTGCTCACCGCAAATATGCAGGTGATGATGGACAGCTCTCGTCCGCAGCAGACACGCCTGCGCACTGCACTCCGCAAGGTTGCAGACCTGTACGACTACTGTCTGATCGACAACGCACCGGACATCAACATTTCGACGGTAAACGCTCTTGTTGCATCTGATGAAGCTGTTATTCCGGTCAAGATCGACAGCTACGCCTTTGACGGCCTGATTGAGTTGAAGAACCAGATCGAGATCACCCGCGAAGAACTCAATCCGGGCCTGCGGCTTGCCGGTTGTCTTATCACCTGCTTCCAGCGTCAGGCCGGAGAGCAAACCGGTGAGGACTGGCTGCGTGAAAATCTGGATTGCCCTGTCTACAAGACACATATCCGGTACAGCGGTAAGGTAGTCGGCAGCAGCTTTGAGTGCAAGCCGATCATCGAGTACAGCAAGACCAGCGCCGCCGCGCGTGATTACCTCGATTTTGTCAGCGAGTTTCTGACCGCAGAGAAAAGAGGTTGAGTGATATGGGATTTTCTATTACCGATATGCTGAACAAGAATACCTCACTGGCAGCTGCACCTGTTAAAGCACATACAATCAAGCCCATTAAATACGACAATCTCGTCCCCAGTGAGGACAATTTCTACTCGATGCGGGAGATTGAAGAATTGAAAACTGCTATCGAGCTTGTAGGCCGCGTGCTGGACAATCTTATTGTTACGCCACTGGAAGATGGAAAATACAAAATTCTGTCCGGTCATCGCCGCCACAGAGCGGTCGGTATGCTGATTGCCGAGGGCAAGACCGAGTATGAGTTCCTGCCTTGCTCGGTCGAACAGATTGAGGATACCGACCGTAGCGTGCGCGAACAGGTATTGCTTATTGCCGCCAACTCCCAGCGCGAGAAAACCGCATGGGACAAGCTGGAGGAAGTCCGCCAGATGCGCAACTTGCAACGACAGGCAAAGGCAGAGCGAGGTCTGAACGGTCGTGTACGCGATCTGGTCGCACGCAGTCTTAACATTAGTTCCAGCCGTGTGGCGAAGTATGACAGCATACTGAATAACCTTATTTCTCCTTTAATGGAAGAAATCAAGGCCGACCATCTGCCTATTTCCACCGCCTACGAGTTGAGCAAGCTGGATGCAGAACACCAGCAGGCCGCATTTACCGGCTTTACTCAAACGGGCAAACTGCCGACCGGCGATGATGTGTTCCAGTCGAACACGCCTGACACCACCGTACAACCGGAAGTATCTACTCCGCAGTCGGAGAGCACACCGGCAACGCCGCAGACGGACAATGTGTTCCCATCGAACACGCTGCCCGGTGATGCAGCACGGCTTGTCCGGCAGCTTAGCTGTCTGCCGGATAGCAAGCTGCCACGCCTTGCAAAACTGCTCGGCACCAGCGTTTCCCAACTCGCCAGTGACATTGATGATCTGACCGGTAAAATTTAAGGAGGTTGGCGATGCCTTTCTCAACATATACCAAAGCCGAATTACACCAGTTAGTTGCCGATGCAGGCCATCCGGTCGTAATTAAGACTGCTTTTATCATTAACGGTAAAATCGACTTAGAAAGCGATTTTGAGTGGGTGATGTATGACGGAAACTATATTTACGCGCAGTCCATGAAAGACGATTTGAGTAATTATGACATAGTATGGACTGCTTTCCGCGAACAGCAGCCTGCGCCCGAACTAAACGCTGCAAGCGAAACATCCGCTTTGACCCTTAAAGAGTTAAACCAGTTAGTTGCTGATGCAGGACAACCGATTATCGTATGGGTTGTTCTGCCCGGTAATGAAAGCGAGCCGACAGAAGAAAGCTGGGGAATGTACAACGGAGATTTTTTGTGTACGCCAGATTACACAGACGGTTATGATATTACTAATTTCAGCACGGAATGGATTGCGTACCGCAAACCGCCATTACAAAATTGAGGGAAATTGTCTTGGTTATAATTATTAGCGGTATCGGTAGCAGAAGTGCTTATCCCATTATCACAGTTATTCCAAAATAATTTACGCCACAAGCCTTGCTTGTGGTCATGCGCCGGGAGCGCAGGAAACGATCTATCCCCTTGTTGACTGCGTTTTCCAAGCCCGGCGTATGACCATGTGCAAGACTATAATACTATGAGGAGGACAACAACCTATGGAAGTACGAACCGATTTCCCTTCAAGTATGTACCACACGAAACTTCAGTGGGCGCAACTTGGCAAGGCTCTCAATGCTGATGCAGTAGGAACCGAAATGTGGGTCAATTCCTGCCAGATTAACAGCGCAATCTTTTACACTGTCGATGAGGTACACAACGGGACACAAACCGAATTGGATGAGGTATTGGAGCCGCTCCGCAAGAAAGCCGAAGCCTCTCGCGTTGCTCGTCTGCGCGAAAAAGAAGAACGCCTCATTGCACGCGAGAAGCGGATCAGCGACAGCGCCCAGCAGCGCGGTATAAAAAAGGTGCTCTCGCTGCTTGCCGCCGCAATGCCGCAGGCCGCAGTACCCGAAGCGCAGGCCATCGTAATCGACACCGAAACGACCGGTTTAACCGACAGCGATGAACTGCTGCAAATCAGCGTGATCGACGATGCCGGAACCGTTCTGTTCGACAGTCTGGTGCGCCCGTATTTTCATACGGAGTGGCCAGAAGCGCAGAAAGTTAATGGTATTACGCCGGAAATGGTCGCAGGTGCGCCATATCCACATGAGTTGTTACCGCAGCTTGTAGAGATTTTCTCCGAGATGTCTGTCTGCATCGGTTATAATACATCGTTCGACCTCGGTTTTCTTGACCGCATTGGCGTACCGACCGAGCATCTAACCGTAATTGATGTCATGCAGATGTTTGTGGACTATCTAAACGCCAACGGCGGTACTCACAGACGCGCATCGCTCTCTACCTGTACAAAATATTTTGATTACCAGTGGGAGGGCGCAGCACACAACAGCCTTGCAGATGCCAAAGCCACTTTGTACTGCTACAACATGATGAAGATTATCAAGTAATAATGCTATGACTTATACATACCACTTAAACTATCTTTGTATCCCTGATGGCGGCACGCCGTCCGAACTGGACTGCTGCGTAGAGCTACCGGTCAAGCTGCAAAGCGCTAATGATATTGAGCAGCTTAAAGCAGCGCTGGCGCGGGATTTTATCAAGAGTGAAGCATATCATTCACGCTATTTGCGAAATCCCAATATCGCCGTTATTATCCGTAACATTACGCTGCTGCACAAGGAGGATAACTCCAATGACTGAGTTATCTATCATTTACAGTATGCCTGCAACATCGTCCGATCTTGAAAAGCAGTCAAGCACTACACCGGACAGCATCAAGCACAGCATCGCATCTGCGCGCCGGTCGGAGCTGATCGAGCAGCTTACTTCTCGCCGCAAAGCGAACGGAGGTGTGAACGATGCGTAAAATCCCTCGCACCTGCCTTGCAACGGAAGATCTCGCTGTAATCGCGTACCGCGAGGATAATGGCGATCTGGTCGTATTACGTTTCTCGCATGGACAAGAGCGCGATATACGCTTTGCGTTCCGCTGTATTGCAGATTACGATCCTGCGTGTATCATGCTGCATCGCCAGCCGCACGCGATGAGGACGCAATAATGAAACTGTTTTACATGATCCTCGCGTCCCTCATCACTGTTTTAATGGCAAGCTACGCACTCTGGTTGATCGCGCACATCGATATGCCGCTGCCGAAACGCTTAGTGCAGCTTTTCCCACCACTTTTTCTTTTAATCATGGTATTCTTACGGATTTTCTGGCTTTTCATCAGATAAGGAGGACAAAATGAGCAGTATTTCTATCAACAACTGCGTATTCATGGGCCGCTTAACAGGCGAACCAGAAATGCGCTACACGCGCAGCAATAAGCCGGTCACAACCTTTCGCATTGCTGTCAGCCGCCGTTCCAGCGCAGATGTTACCGACTTTATCCCCTGCGTGACCTATGGCGCGCAAGCAGAGTTTGTGTCACAGTGGTTTCAGAAAGGTACGCTGGCTATCGTAATCGGTCAGCTTACTTCTCATATGTGGGTGGACAAGAACACTGGCAAGACCCGTGTAGACTATGAAATCCAGTGTGACAATGTGCAGTTTGGCGAAACCAAAAAGCAGCGTATCGCGCGTGAGCAGGAACAGCCGTCGCAGACCGCAGAGCCAGAGGTAACAACTGTGCCGGAAACACCAGTGCCGCAGGCCGCGCCGCAGAGTGGGCCAGAGCGCAGCGGCTTACAGATTGTAGCCGTAGATACCCTTACCGGCAATGTGCTCGCTAACGCCGTCTACGACCTCTATACGATGGACGGTGCAGCAGTCAGCCTGCATAACGGCACCGATGAAGACGGCATTGCATCTATTGTCGGTCTGTCCGCAGGTGATTATATTATCACTGAAGTAACTGCTCCGACCGGATTCCGCCCGGTTGCTCGTTCGGTCAATGTAAATCTGGAACCGGGCATCAATCACAGCATTACCTTCCCTCACAGCGCTGAACCGGCGCAGCAGCCGCAGCCGTCTATCCCAGTCTATAATGATATGCCGGAGGGTTATGTCGATGATGATCGCGACGTTATGATCTAAAATGCGTGTTCTATCGGAACACAAAGGAGGTGTGCGCCGGTGACGAAAAGCGATTTAGAACAGCTTACACTGCTGAACTCTGAAATCTCCCGCGACTTAGAGCGTCTGCAAGAGTTGTATGCACTTCTTACCGGCTGCACATCGTCCATCAGGGGTTTACCTCATATCGGTTTGCTGCGCGGCAGCGACCGTACAGATAAGTTTGTATCCATGATTGATGTGCTGGAGCAGCAGATCAAAGAGCGCGTCTTGGATAGTGCAGCGCTTTACATTCAAATCTGGTCATATATCAACACAATTCACGATCCCCTCGTGCGTCAAATCATAGCTTTGCGCTACATAGACGGCCTGCCCTGGCAGCAGGTTGCTAACAATATCGGCGGCGGTATTTCTGCCGATCACGCGCGTATTTTACTCAATCGCTACCTTGCAGCTAACGAAGGGTAACAAGGAGGTTTCCCTTAATGTCCAACACCGGCTTTACCATCGGTTACAACTGCATACTGCGAGATCAGTCCCTGTCGCTTGCGACAAAGGGACTTTATCTCGTTGTTTCCAGCTATATCGGTATGCCGGAATGGAAATTGACGAAAAACACGCTGAACAAGATCTGCGGTACTGCCTATGCAGTGGAAAAGGCATGGAAAGAGCTGCTTGCAGCAGGCTATCTCAAGCACTATACTGCTCGTGCAGCTTCCGGCGCATTTATTCACCGCTACGAGCTGATGCAGGAGCCGTCTGCCTCTGCGCCGCACGCATTTGTTACCGATGCTGATTTTGTCAGCGGTGACTGTCGTATTGTTCTGTCCGGTGAGAGTAAGCGTGACTTCACACAAATTCCGAACTCGATCCTGCGCAGCAAGCGTATTCCGCTGGCTGTTAAGGGTCTTTTCGGCGTGGTTGCACATCTTATCAACATCCCGGATTTTTCCCTTAACCCGGCTGGTGTACGGGCGTTCTGCATGGAGCGGATCAAGCGCTTTTCCTCCATCTGGCGGCAGCTCAAGCTGACCGGTCTGCTCAAGCAGCATCGTTACCCGACCGGCGAGGAGAACAGCTTTGAGTACCAATACGAATTGCTCGACCAGCCGGATAGCGAAGCACCGTACCTCGTGAACCATCATGCGGACGGCTCGGTATCCAGCGAGCGCACGATCAGCGACTACATAGCGCAGGCCAGTGCAAAGATCAAGCGTTTGTTCGGCGCAGACGGCTCTCAGCCGCCGCGCAAGCGCCGCAAGAACGCCGTCCGTAAATCTTCCGGCTTAACAAAGAACACGCCGCCTATGCCGCATGATGAGCGCATAAAAGACATTCGCGCGCAGATTGATGCGGACACGCTGGAACTCCATTACGCGCAGGGAAATGTGGAAATGGCAGTCGAAGCGCTGGCTGAATTGAAATATGAGAAAGACATCAAGATTAAAAACAACGATATTCCGCTGGAAGATCGTCAAGCGGTTGTTGCGCGTGTTGCTCGTCCCAATATTTCTCATTTCCTTAGTGAAAAAGAGAATGTTCTCGCGCGCAGCACGCAAAATTCGGTCGCTTACTGCCGCACTGTGTTGTATGATTACCTGATACAGCAGCAGGCAAAAGACGATGCACAGCCGCAACAGTCCGATATAATCCCTCTGTGGGAGGAAATCTGGCTTAAACAAAAAGAAGAAATCAAAAAGCGCCGCGCCGCTGAGGAAGCATCACAATCCACCAGCGCTCCGGTCAACGCATAATCAGCCGTAACTCCAACATTCGGAGGTACGGCTATTGCTCCTGCTTTTTTCTTCTTTTAACCGGCATTTTAATGTTTTCCCTACGCATTTCCTCGTATTTCCGGTCATTCTGTGACCGGTTTTTTTGTTTTCATCTACCATACACCTTTTTTCGCGGGGTGGGTGCAAAAAGGGTGCTTTGCAATTTGGGTCTACTGCACAAACGGCATCATGCAAAATGGTGCAAAATAACTATACTTCTTCCATTTATACTTTTCTTAATCATACTCTTCATTTCATACTCTGCTCTGATCATGAGAAAAAAGAAGAAAAATGAATTTGTTCGTTTTGTTCGGTCGATCTGTGATACACTATAAACTGGGCGAAAGCCTACGAGAGTTACATACAGTAAGACGCTATTTTTAAGAGCATCGGTTTTTCCGACGCTCTTTTTTTGTACCCAAAATCCCTTGCCACTGTGTAGGAGGTATCGAATTTACATATGTTAAGCAAAGAGGAATGGAACGCCAACAAAGATAGCACCAGCATTATTTATTGCTTTGAAGATGGCACGACCAAGGAAATCACAATGGCAGAATATCTGCGCGCTCATCCGGAGCATAGCGCCGAAGATTTTCGTATTATCAAAGAGCTTTCGGATGAACTACTGTACCATGATTACCATTCGGACAATTATCATGGATACTGGAAAGCTGATAAAGATTTCAGCGGACTGGCTGCTCTGGTTCCATCTCCAGAACCGGGGCCGCTGGAAAGCCTGCTGCGAAAAGAACAGCTTCGCTTTGCTTTTCGTGTAGCTGCGCGCCTGCTTCACAGCGGCAAGCTGACAGCTATACAGCGCCGCTGCTTTATTGCATATTTCATCAAGGGTAAAACCGTAGCCGAAATTGCGCATGACGAAAAAACCTACCGTATGACAATTTGGCGGCATATTCGCCGCTTAGAAAGCGCTCTGCGCGATGCTGTTTGATATGTGTTCCATTGGAACACTTTTTTTGTATTCAAAATAAGGAGTGAACACTATGCCAAAATTCACACCGCAGCAGCTTGATGAGCTTTATCAACAGGCGCTTGCGGAATTTGCTGCTTCACCAGAGAAGTGGCGTAACTTTCTTGACACCGCTGCGCGGCTGTACAAGTATGATTTCAAATCACAGGTATTGATCTGGTCACAGCGACCGGATGCAACGGCCTGTGCCGAGCTGCCGCTGTGGAACGAACGCCTGCACCGCCGCGTCAATCGCGGCTCAAACGGTATCGGTATCGTTGATAACAGCAGCGGTCAGCCGCGCATCAAGTATCTGTTCGATATTTCGGATACTTCACCGCGCGACCCGTCCGTCGCACCGCCGTATATCTGGCAGATGCGGAACGATGCATACGATACGGTTCTGGACGGTATCTCTGCCGCATTGGGCGAGAATATGCAGACCGATTTTGATTTCCCTATTAACCTGTATCTGTCCGCCCAGTGTTTTGCAGATAAGAAAGCCAGCGAGTACACCGATAACACCGATTTAATCCGCATCGCAGTAAAGTCCACTGCTTATAGCGTCTTGCAGCGCTGTGGCTTTGAACCGTCGCAGTACATCTCGGATATTCCCACCGGAAACCTCTCTCCTAACGAGCTTGCGCTTGTCGGACAGATTACGCAAGAAGCGTCTGAAACGGCATTACGCTCGATTGAGCAGTCTATGAAGAACTTGGACGGTTGTAAACTTTTTCGATTTACAACGCGAAAGCGTATTGCAGAACAGCCTTCTATGTTGTATAATAAAGGTACTGAAAGAGTATCTGAACCGACAAAGGAAGGAGCTGTTATAGATGGCAAAACTGCCGAAGAAAGTGTATTACCACGAGGGGCCGGACGGCAAGATGCACCCCGATCTGGTAAAGCCGGAGTACGGCGAATGGGGCGCAGCGCGTCTGAGGTACATGAAGCAGTACCTGCCGGAGGAACTGATGGAATTGCTTCGGAATTGCGAGCTGAACCACTATCTGAACAAGCTGGATCGCCGCGCGATGGACAAATTCGAGTTGCTGGTAGCGCAGAAAGCGAAACAGCACAGAGTAACGGAAGAACTGAAAGAACGCGACCCGATGCAGTGGATCGGTCTGATGGGCAACATTCAGCACGAAGTGACGCAGATCATCGAGGAAACCTTCATTTACTAAACAGCCAAACAGCAGCAGAGCCGGAAAAGCCTGCTGCTGTTGCTTTTGAACAAATGTCGCTGATGGACGATAGCAGCAATGTGTTCCAGTCGAACACGCAGACTGCTGCACCCACTTCTGATGTGTTCGACTGGAACACGCCCGATGTTTCCGATGAGGTAATCAACCGCGTACTGACCGCAGGCAGCAACAGTACCCATAGCCGCGAGCGAATCGCGGCTTTTTTCATGCAGCCGAATGTCAGCATGGCGGACGCTGCTGCATTCCTGCGGCATGAATACCGCATAGGCGGCGCAGGCGTGCGCGTCCATAACATTGACCATTCCCTTTGGTTTGACAGCAACGGTCTGCGTATTGCACGCGGTCACGATACCCGCACGCCGCGTGCTGTTGTACTGACTTATGAAGATGCAGCTAACCGTATCTCCACGCTGCTGAAAAACGGTCAGTATGCGAGTGCAGCAGAGCTGACAGATGCAAAGCCTAACGAATATCGCGAGCTTGCATCGGAAATCTGGCACACCTATCACGATATGAGCGAGGAAGCGCGGGAGCAAGGCTTTTTTGCACAGACAAAGGAATTTGCTAACGATGTTTTCCCTCCGGCTGTCGAGAAGCTGACCGCAGCGCTGAGTGATCCTGCACAGCGCGCTGTACTGACCGGTGAAATGACGGACTACGCACGCGCTGTGCAGCGAAACAGTGATCTTTGCCGCTTTTGCTTCAATGTGCAGCGTTCCGAAGATGCGGCAGAACGCTTGCAGCGTACCGAGCGCATGACAGCGCTCTATGCTGCCGCAGACGGTTTTGAACCGGTGCGCGCTGCTTTTATTACGCAGGACGAAATAGACGAAATGCTGCGCAGCGGCAGCGGTATAGATCGCGGCAAAAAGCGCATTTCCGAGTTTTATGCGGAAAATCATACGCAGAAAGAACGCATAGAATTTTTGAAGAACGAGTACGGCTGGGGCGGTCGTGCTTACGGCGGTTACAGTGAAAATCATGATGGCAAGGGTATTGCATTCGAGCGCAGTATCGACAGAAAGGTATACGACAGGATAACTCTATCGTGGAGTCAGGTCGATCACCAGATCGGCACGCTGATTCGGCAGAACCGCTACCTGACACCGGAGGAACAGCGCCGGTATGCGCAGGAGCGAACAGATACCGTAACGATTTCCGAACCGGAAAATGTGTTCCAATCGAACACACAGCAAATCGTCGAGGACGATGATTTCTCTGATATTAACCCGGCAGAGGTGCGCGAAGCGCTTGCAAGGAATGGCATTGTAAATGGTGAAGTAGTCGAACCGGAAAAACTGAATAGCAATCCATTTATTCAGCAGGTAATGTCTGATGTTGAGAGCGCTTCGCAAAATGATGTGTTCCAATCGAACGCACAAAAGCAGCAAGCGCCGGTTGACACACCGAACGACTATAATTCCATTAAACTGAATGCGTCTTACGCAGACAGTATCGTATTGTTTCAAGTAGGCGATTTCTTTGAAATGTTTGGTGAGGATGCAAAACAGGCTGCGGCTCTGCTGGAACTGAACCTTACCACGCGCGAACTTCCCGGTACTGGTCGTGTAGAGATGTGCGGCATCCCGGCGCACAGCTTGGAGCGGTATGTGGAGAAGCTGCGCGACAAGCATGATGTAACGATTGCCGCCACCAAAGGTAACAGCACCGAACGCCATGTCTATACTATGCGTTCCATCGACCATGAAGCAGAAGATGCTATAAACGCTTACGAAACTGAATTCGGTGCAGACGGCTTGCGGGCATTCCGCGATACTTCTGCCGAAACACAGGCGAATGTGTTCCAATCGAACACGCGGAGTGCTGAGCCGACACAGCCTAAGCAGTTCATTGCCCATTTCTATGTTGCAGAGGATATTCAGAAACGCGGCGCTCTGGACATCAAGGAGTTTCATTCTCTTGAAGATGCTCTGAACGCTTACCATAAACTCCCGAACAACCAGAGAAAAGCGCTGGGAGCAATGAATACCGAAGCTCTTCCGGGCAGTCTGGATTTTGTGCAGTGCGTAGACGGCAAGGACACCATTATTCAGGATTATACTAAGGTGGCAGGCTGGCAGAACGCCGAAGTCCTTAACAGTATCGCCCAGATCGAACGATCTCTCAACACCAGAGAAGCTGTGTCTGTTCCTGCGGAGAATGTGTTCCAATCGAACACGCCGGAAGAACCGGACAGCGACCGCTATGAGATCTACCAGCTTACGGCTGATCCAGCCAATGCAAAACTGCTGTTTACTTCTTACGACGGGGTTCATGCGGACGGCATGACGATAAACCGCAGCAACTACGAGCTGAAATATTCCGCACCGCTCACCCCGGATACCACATTGGACAGCATTTATGTTCAGTTCAATATCAACCGTCCTGCCGACTTCACCGGTCACAGCCTGTCGGTTTCGGATATTGTGGTGCTGCACCGGAACGGACAGGATACCGCGCACTATGTGGACAGCATCGGCTTTGCCGATGTACCGGAATTCCTGACCGAGCAGACGCAAGAGAATGTATTCCAAAGGAACACGCCGCCGGAGCGTGATGTGTTCGAGGGCAATTCTCCGGCAGAACGCGCAGAACTGGCCGCGTCTGACCCAGACAATGATGTGTTCGATGGGAACACATTGACTGAAGCGGTACAGAGCGCCGAAGCGCATACTGCCGAGGACAGCGATCTCAAAACCGCAAAGCAGTTGATCAACGATTACTGTATCGAGGAATTTGATACAATGGCTGACTTCTCCGACCTTTCTGATGTTGGTCTGGCATACAGCACAACGGAGGACGATGAGCACGAAATACAGGTCAGCGCCGATCTGAACACTTATTGCATCAATTACGCCGTAGATGGTGAAACGGTTCACAGCGTTTCGTTCGATAGTCTGCATGAACTCAACGATCATTTTGCAAGCCTCTATTTCGACGCGATGATCTCCGATGCAGAGTTCCACTATTACGAACTGCACCCGAATGAGAAAAAGGAGAATGTGTTCCAGTCGAACACGCCAGCCGACAACTCTATCATGGTACGCTGTGAATGGAGTGAAAGCAGTGTGTTTGAGGACGGCAAGGTTTATCCCCTTGCTGAGTTTGACCGCTTAATGAGAAAAGCGGATGAGGATTTTGTTTCCGGTCGGGAAACCATCGAGCAAAAGTATGGTTCATTGGAAAATGCTTTCGATGCCGGATATGAAGAAGCATACCAGTATGCCGGTTACAATAAGACCAAGTTTACGCTGTTGCTGCCGGACGGCAGAACATTCACCGAGCGTCAGGATATTGGTGACGGTGACGGCGGCCTGCTGGATTTCCTTAATCAGTATCCGGCTTATAATGATATTATGCCTATGCTGCGTGAAGCAGCAGGAAGTACGCCGGAATCGGAGAATGTGTTCCAGTCGAACACGCAGGATACGCCCGCACCCGAAACCGCCGATGTGTTCCAGTCGAACACACCTGCGTATCAGGTCGGTGATACCGTTTATCTGGATAACAAGCCGTTTGAAATCACAGATATTCGTGATTTTCATGTCGAGCTGCGTGACCCATCGCTGCTTTATCCGGTTTCCCGTCTTGAAAACCGCGATAATTTCACACAGCTGCTTGCCCAGGACGAACGCAATTCTGCTTTTATTCCCGGCGAGCCGAAGCAGGAACAGACTATTGCTGTCCAGACCGACAACTTCCGCATTACGAATGATGCCCTCGGTACCGGCACACTTGGTGAAAAATTTGACCGAAACCTTGCGGCTGTCCGCCTGCTGAAAAGTCTGGAAGCCGCAGATCGTCCTGCGACTGCCGAGGAACAGCAGGTGCTCTCTCAGTATGTCGGCTGGGGCGGTATGGCAAGCGCGTTCAGTCCCAACAACCGCCGCTATGAGCAGCTGCGCAGTCTGCTCACCGAGGACGAATACAAGGCCGCACGCGCATCTGTCCTTAACTCGCATTACACCTCGCCGGTAATTATCAAATCCATGTATGATGCCCTCGGTCAAATGGGATTTGACGGTGGCAAGGTGCTGGAGCCGTCCATGGGTGTCGGCAACTTCTTCGGTATGCTTCCGGAGAGCATGGCAAACAGCCAGCTCACCGGCGTGGAGCTGGACAGCATCAGCGGACGCATTGCCCGCAAGCTGTATCCGAACGCCGATATTAAGATTACCGGCTACGAGAATACCAAGTTTGCAGACAACTCGTTCGATGTTGCCATCGGCAATGTGCCGTTTGGCGATTACAGCCTGCACGATAAGCGGTATGACAAAGACCACCTGCTCATTCATGACTATTTCTTTGTTAAGACGCTGGACAAGGTTCGTCCGGGCGGTATTGTGGCCTTTGTCACCTCTAAGGGCACGCTTGATAAGGCTAATCCTGCCGCGCGCCGCTTAATGGCAGAGCGTGCCGACCTGCTCGGTGCAATTCGTCTGCCCAATACGGCATTCAAGGCAAATGCCGGAGCCAGCGTTACCACCGACATTCTGTTCCTGCAAAAGCGTGACACACCGCCGGAGCAGTTGCCCGCATGGACGGAAACCGGCAAAAATGCAGACGGCATGGAGCTGAACAATTACTTCTTGAAGCATCCGGAAATGATTCTGGGTACGATGCAGGAGGTCACAACTCAGTACGGCAAGGATACCGCCTGCGTCCCCGATCCGAATGTCGAACTTGAAGATCTGCTCTCCGCAGCAGTTCTTCATCTCGGCCACGAGAATGTGTTCCAGTCGAACACGCTTATTGAGGACGATGTGTTCCAATCGAACACGCAAGAACCGCCTGCACCAGAAACCGCTGATGTGTTCCAGTCGAACACGCCGATGGCAGCGCTGCGTCCGTTCTCCTATGCTGTGCAGGACGGTAAACTAATGTTCAAAGAAGCAGACGGCAATCTTGTACCGTCCGAAATGAACGCTACTGCTGTTAAACGTGCTATCAGCATGATCGGTATTCGAGATGCTGTGCGTAATCTGATCGAAGCCCAGCGTGACGGCTGTGACGATGAGCAACTTCATGCTTTGCAGGCAGACCTCACGCAGAACTACGATACATTCGTAAAGGAGTTCGGCAATATTCATAAGCGCGGCAATAAACTGGCTTTTCGAAAAGATGCTGGGTATCCGCTGCTGCTTGCACTGGAAAAACTGGACGATGAGCAGAATGTAATCGGCAAGACCGCCATTTTCAGCAAGCGCACAATCAGTCCGCATATTGTTGCAACACACGCCGATACGCCAGAGGACGCGCTCGGACTGTCGCTGGCAGAACGCGGCAAAATCGACCTTGCATATATGTCCGCACTGCTTGACGGTATGCCGCAGGAGCAGATTACCACTGCACTGCGTCAGCAGATTTTCCTCGACCCACAAACACAGGAATGGCAGCCTGCGGACGAGTATCTTTCGGGCAATGTACGCGCCAAACTTGATATTGCACGCCTTGCCGCACAGAGCGACCCGGATTTCGCTGTGAATGTGCAAATGCTGGAGCGCGTGCAGCCGGAGCCACTGACCGCTGCGGACATCAATGTAAAGCTCGGCACAACATGGATACCGCCGGAGGACATCAATCGCTTTATCCGCGATGTACTACACCCGCCGTTTTATACTCTGAATAAGATTAAGACCTCGTATTCCGATGCTGCAAAGCTCTGGTATGTATCCAATAAGAGTGTAGATAAAGACCCTCATTCGCTGGCATATACGAAATACGGCACTTCCCGCGTGAATGCTTACGAACTTCTGGAACTGTCACTAAATCTGCGCGATGTGCAGGTCAGTGATGTAAAAATCATAGACGGCAAGGAAAAGCGTATTCCGAATACTAAGGAAACCATTAAGGCAAGAAACGCACAGGACGCACTTCGTCAGGCGTTCAAGGACTGGGTATTTGATGATCCTGCGCGCCGCGAACGACTTGTGGGTTATTACAACGAACATTTTAATACCACCCGTCCGCGCGAATTTGACGGCAGTCACCTTACTTTGCCCGGTATCAATCCAAGTATTCAGCTATATTCTCACCAGAAAGATGCAGTTGCTCGTATCCTTTACGGCGGCAATGCGCTGCTTGCGCACTGTGTCGGTGCGGGCAAAACATGGACGATGGCTGCGGCAGCAATGGAGCTGCGGCGGCTCGGACTTTCTCACAAGCCGATGTTCGTCGTGCCGAACAGCCTGACTGAGCAGTGGGGTACAGAATTTCAGCAACTTTATCCCGGTGCCAACATTCTGGTTGCATCTGAAGCAGACTTCACCAAGGAGAACCGCAAGGCGTTCTGCGCACGCATTGCGACCGGCGATTATGATGCGATTATCATCGGACACACGCAGTTTGAGAAGATACCGCTCTCGCCGGAAAACGAGCGCAGGCACATCGAGCGTCAGCTTGATGCACTGGAACTCAGTCTGACCGATGCAAAGCGGAACAAGGACTTAAACTTCACTGTAAAGCGGCTGGAGTCCTCGAAAAAGAAGCTGGAAACCCGTCTGGAAAAGCTAATGGATGCAAAGGAAAAAGACGATGTTGTCACCTTTGAGGAATTGGGCGTTGACCGGCTGTTTGTCGATGAAGCGGACGAATTTAAGAACCTCGCTTTGTTTACAAAAATGCGCAATGTCGGCGGTATCAACACAAGCGCAGCGCAGAAAAGTGAAGATATGCTCGCAAAGTGCGAATATCTGAACGAGAAAACTGATTATCATGGTGTATGTTTTGCAACCGGCACGCCGGTTTCCAACTCTATGGTCGAGCTGTACACGATGATGCGTTATCTCCAGAACGATACGCTGGAAAGTGTCGACATGACTGACTTTGACAGTTGGGCATCGAACTTCGGCGAAACGGTTACAGCAATGGAACTGGCACCCGAGGGAACCGGCTATCGCACAAAAACGCGCTTTGCAAAGTTCTGTAACTTGCCGGAACTGATTAACCTTTGGCGGCAGGCGGCGGATATTCAGACTGCGGATATGCTTAATCTTCCGCGCCCGGAAGTGGAATACCACAATGTCAAGGCACAGCCGACAACAGCGCAGCAGACCATGGTGCAGGAACTCGGCAAACGCGCTGACCGCGTGCGCAGCGGTGCAGTCGCGCCATACGAGGATAATATGCTCGCCATTACCAACGACGGACGTAAGCTCGCACTCGATCAGCGGCTGGCTGATCCGTCCCTGGCAGACGATCCGGGCAGCAAGCTCAACATGGTCGTAGAAAATGTGTTCAACACATGGGAAAGCAGCAAGCCGACCAAAGGCACACAGCTTATCTTCTGCGACCTTGCAACACCCTCTGCGGCAGGCAAGGACAGCGGTCGTTTCTGTGCGTATGACGATATTCGGGATAAGCTGATCGCCAAGGGTGTACCGGCTGACCAGATCGCATATATCCACGATGCGGACACACCGGCAAAAAAGAATGCACTCAGCAGCAAAATGAAATCTGGTGCAATCCGCGTGTTGATTGGCTCGACTGCCAAGATGGGCGCTGGCTTCAATGTGCAGGAACGCCTTGTTGCGCTGCATCATGTCGATTGCCCATGGCGTCCGCGTGATGTAGAGCAGCGTGACGGTCGTATTCTCCGTCAGGGCAATACAAACGAAAAGGTACATATCTATCGCTATGTTACTGAGGGTACCTTCGACAGCTACAACTGGCAGACGGTCGAAAACAAGCAGAAGTTTATTTCTCAGGTCGTAACCGGTAAATCTCCGGCGCGCACCTGTGATGATATTGACGATGCTGCGCTGTCTTACGCCGAAGTTAAGGCACTTGCTGCCGGTGATCCGGAGATCAAGGAACGCATGGAGCTTGATGTTGATGTGCAGAAACTATCCGTCCTGCGTACTGCATACCACAATGACCAGTATAAGCTGGAGGACGATGTAAATGTGAACTTGCCGCACAGCATTGTTAAGAAAGAAAACATGATTGCGGCGCTGAAAAGAGATCAGGCAACGCTGGACGCAAATCACGCGCAGGCCGAGGGCGATACTTTCTGTATCGAACTGAACGGGAAAACTTACAATGCCAAGGACAAGGCCGGTGAAGCACTGCTGTCCATGGTCGCTGCTGAACGCAAGAAGATTTCGCAGAACATGGACGGCAAACTGACTTACGAGGATGCTCGTCCTATCGGCTCGTACTGCGGCTTTGCGCTGGAGCTGAAACGTTCGCTCATGGACGAGGTGCGTATCTGTATTCATGGTGATACTAAGCGCATGGTGGAGCTGGGTGACAGCGCAACCGGCTGTATTCAGCGCATTAACAACGCTATGAATGACATCGGAAAGTTTATCGGTGACAACGAGCAGAGCCTTGCTCGCCTGCATGAGCAGCTTGATGAAGCCAAGGCCAACCTCGGTAAGCCATGGCCGCTGGAGGACGAGTATCAGCAGAAGATCTCTCGCCTTAACGAGCTGAACTACAAACTGACCCGTCACCATTCCTCTGAAAACTCTCCCGAACACTCTCCTGCGCAAAGTGAATTGGAGCTATAAAGATATGAAAAAAGCCGGTACAGAGCAAACGCTCTGTACCGGCTTTTTTCATACTTCTTTCAGATCACCTATATAAAGTGTCTTTCCGAGGGGCGCAAGAACCTTTAAGATCGTGCTAAGGTTCGGAGTGGTGCTGCCGTTCTCCATGCGGGCGATAACTGGCTGCTTGACGCCAGTTAATTCCTCAAGTTGCTTTTGGGAAAGACCGCGTTCCTTTCTGGCCTTAACCAATTCTCCAATCAAAGCCACCCGGAGATTGCTCTCTGCAATCTCCTCCGGCGTAAACATTTCTTTGCGTACATCTTCCCAAGTCGCAAAGGTATTTCCATTCATCGTAACACTCATTATAAATCGCACCTTTCCTTGAAATCAGCTAATTCTCGTTTGGCTTGTTCAATCTCTCGCGGCGGTGTTTTCTGCGTTTTCTTAACAAACTGGTGTAAGAGTACATACCTGCCGTTTACAACGCCCGCAAACAGTATACGATCTCGCAGGGGACGCAATTCCCATATGTCACCGTCAAGATGCTTAACATAGTTTTCTGTCAGTTGCTCAGTTCCATACACGCTCAATGCCTGAATATAATCATTGATTTTGTTCAGCTTGATGCGGCTGTCTTTACCTTTATTTTTCCCCAATTCCTGCATATACTCTAACACAGGTGAATGTCCATGCCGATCTGCGTAAAATATTATCTCTCTCAAACCGTTCCCACCCTTTCTCTTTCTATATATATTATACTCAAAAGTTATTGAAATGTCAATGCTTAAAAGTTATTGTTTTGATTTTATAATAGAAAAAGTCCCCGTTCTGAGCCTTTTTGAAGCTCAGAACGGGGACTTTTTCTTATTTTTCTATCAACTCGCCTGATAAGTCATATTCCATTTTCCATGCGAAGTATTCATCGTCTGTAATACTGCCGTCCTGCCATGCTTTGCGCTGGCGCAGCCAATTTTGCATCAGATAGCAAAAATGTATATCGGCTCGTAAATAAATTCCCATACCTGCACCATCTGTGTCTTTGCCCTCCAACTTAATAGGCGAAACAGTATCCGGCATCATCGTTTCCAGCCAAAACAGCAATCGGATAACATCTGTCAGATCATTCGGAGCAGTCGCAATGAAAAACCTTGGGTCTACGCCCAGAACCATAGCTAATTGCTGTAACAGTTCCTTTCTGGGTACACGATAATCCGTTTCGTACTGTGCAATCCGGTTCGCAGACAGCTTGACCTTGCTCGCCAATTCATGCTGTGGCATTCCGCGCACCTTACGGACAAACCGTAACCGCTCGCCAACTGTCATGTCTATGCCCCTCTTTCTTTAAGGAGTGATACTCTCAAACTCAGGCTCCAAGTCATCATCATATTACGCGGTTTTTCTTTCCAGTTCATAGATACCTCCTGTTGCTCATTTAGGGCGTGCAAACCCATACATATGCGATTTCCAGTACGAATTGGACAGATCGGCGTATCCGATGGGATTTCCGCAGTGCAGCATCTTACCGTTGCCAACATAAATGCCGATATGTGAGATCGGTTCATCGCAAGCATATGTGTTCGCAAAGAACACAAGATCGCCCGGCTGGGCCTGCGAAGCCGAGATTGGTGTGCAGCGCAAGTAGATGCCATACGCCGTCATTCGCGGAAGATTGCATACGCCGGACTGCGTATAGACCCAGCAGATAAAGCCGGAGCAGTCGAACGAGGTTTCCGGTGAGGAACCGCCGAACACATACGGCATACCGATGTACTTCTTTGCTTCGGTCATCAGCTTCTGGAAGGCTTCACTTCCGTAAGCCGCACCTCCGGTATACTGCTGAACCAGCATAACATAGAACATATTGCCGTAATTGTACCGCCAGCCGCCATTTTTCGCAGTGGAAATAGCGTTCTTGTAAGTAACACGCACACCGCCAGAGTGCTGCTTTGCAAAGCTCTCCGCCAGCTCAAAGGAGTATTTCTTACCGTTCTTCGCTACATAGTCAAGGAAACCGCCGCCGTAGTTGTACGCCTGTATAATGCTGTCACCGTCTACACCGAGCTGCTTTGCTCTTTTAACCAGTTCGGCATAGTATTTGCAGCCCTGATTGATAGATGCTTCTTTGTCCTTGATTGCACCGGGCGGCAGTCCGGCACTCTCCGAGGACTGCATAACATCAGCCAACACGCCGCCGCTCTCGACTTGAATAATAGCCAGCAGCGTACCCACATGATCCGAGATACCATACTGCTTGGCGTATTTCTCTACAAGTGCCTGCAAGGCGAGAACTTCCGGGGATAGGTTTGCCGCAGCCGAACTGAATATCGAATTCAGCAGTCCTTGCAGATCGTTGCGGTACTTATCCAGCAGCTCCTTCAGCGTTGTGCGCTGCATTTTCGTAAATCCGTACTTGTCCGCAGCCTGGTCAGCGGTCAGTGCATTGATCTGCACATGAAGGATACGGGTTTTATTCACGACCGTAATCCACTTGGTATAGGGGTTCATATCTTTGTATACCTGCGCCAGAATCGCTTTTTTCTTATCGTCGATTTCGATTACATCAAGGCCGTCTTTTTCGGTTGTTTTAACTGCAAACACAGCTAACACTTCAACATCGTTGGCATAGTTACCCTCATAGACAACCTGATCGTAACTTTCGCCGGACAGCACTTCTTCGCTCCATGCAAACTGCGCATTGACATAGGCCGTCTGGACGGTCGAGAGCTTGTCGTTTTCTGCCGCCTGCGCGTCGGCAAAGAAAAGGCCAAGCACTGATGCGACCATCGCAGCCGGAGCCGCGATCATGCACATAACCAGCACACCTGCGAGAATCGGAATCAGCGCTTTAGATTTCGCAAACCGCACAGTAAACTGAAAAGCGGACTTCATTGCTGCCGAAAATCCTTTTTTCACTATACCGTTTGCATTAGTCGGCAAGGTCTTTCCGGCGAGTTTCGCGGCCTGCTGACGTTTCATTTTCTTCACACCAGCTTTGCGCGCCTTGATGCGGTAGCGCATACTCTTTTCACTACGCTCCGCAGCAGCTTTCCGCACCCGCGCATTATAAGCGGTGGCTGCGGCTTTACGCTGCTGTACAGTGCGTATCTTTGTCTGTGCAGAATGTGACGGGCCGTATACGCTGCTTCCTGCTTTATTCCGCGCTGAACTGTACACCTTAGATGCCGTACTCTGCGGCGTGCGGTACTGCGCACTCTGCCGCTGCTTGACCTGTACCGCTGCTTTTTTCTTTGCTGCGGCTTTGGCTCGCACAGCAGCGGTCGTGCGCTGACGGCGCATGAACTGTTCGCGTACTGCACCGCGCGGCGTAGTGGCACCATGCGCTGTGCGGATACGGTATTTCTGATACTGCTTTACCTTAACGCGGCGGATATTCTTATTTTCGCGTGTGGACTTGTAGGTAAGTCGTATACGCGCTTTGCCGTCTGCACTGCGATACCGCTGTGCGGTACGAACGACGGACTTGCGTACACGATAATCTTTTAGCTTGCTGTCCGCGCTTCGGTATAATGATCGAGCCGCCTTGCGTACCGGCTTGGCGGCAAGTTTTACTCCGACATAGGCTGCATCGTGCATACGCCGCTGAATCTGTTCAGTTGCCTCTACCTCCGCACTGTGCTGTGCGGCTTTCTTATCGTTTATCGTGCGGACAGCGGTTGCAATCGCAAAGCGCTTGATTAGGCGCTTTTTACGGGACTTTTTCTTTTCGGCACCGTCTGTACCCGGTACTCCGAAAGTCTGCTTAGCACGCAGCTCCGCGCCCGCACGAGTGCTTGCTCCTCCTGTATTGCGATAGGTCTTGTTATCACTGCGGCTGTAAGACACTCTACGCCCGGTTGTAGGCGCAGAGTGAACCTTGGCAGCATCGCTTTTATCCTTGTATTTATACACCATGCGGCTTTACCTGCTCCCGGTCTGCCGGTTTGGTGGTCATGAGCTTATACAGCTCTGTATCTTCCGGGAAGCTGTTCACAAACGGGATAAACGCGCCGCCGAACTTCATCAGGCCGCAGCCGGGGTCGGCGTTTTCGACATAGGAAAGCTGTGTGTCCGAAATGTTCAGCAGCTCTGCCAGTGCCGCGCGGTCAGATGCAGACTGCGAAAGCATAATAAGAAACTCGGAGTTTGCCAGCATCCAGCAGGCGTCCTTGCTCGTCAGCATCTCACCGACATTTTGCGTAATGCCGGTCATATAACCGGCGCGCTTACGAACCTGCTTCCACATTCTGAGGAAGAAATTCGTTGCAAACGGATACCGGAAGAAGATAGAGAACTCGTCCACAAAGACCCATGTGCGTCTGCCAGAACGCCAGTTTTGGATAACGCGGTTGTAAATGCTCTCCAGAATAACGAGCATACCCATCGGGAGAAGCTGCTCACCGAGGTCGAGAATATTGTAAGAGGTCAGGCGGTTATTCTGGTCTACATTGGTTTTCTGTGCGAAGATGGACAGCGAACCGGAGATAAACAGCTCCGCTGCCAGCGCAAGCTCCTGCGCTTCCGGCTCCGGCTGTTTCTTGATCTCAGCCTGCAAGTCGGTCAGTGTCGGTGCATTGCCCTTGTAACCGCTGGCGATATACGGACGGTAAACAGCCTGTACGCAGCGGTCAATGATGGAACGATGCTGCGCTTTGAGATCGTCCTGCATGATCTGCTCAAACAGCGACAGGACGAACTCGGACTTGTCCGGCAGAGGGTCTTTGCCGTCATCAGCATAGCCTTTCTCCATGTCCAGCGCGTTGATGCGTACCGCAGACGAACCGGAAATGTCGATCATACTGCCGCCGAACGCGCCGACCATCGGCGTAAACTCTCCCTCCGGGTCGAGCACGAGTACATCATCGTGCGTAGAGAGCAGCACATAAGCGATTTCCTGCTTAACAGAGAAAGACTTGCCTGCACCGGATACGCCCAGCCGGATACAGTTACCGTTCAGCAGGTTCGCGCGGTTGGCAACAATGAGATTGCCCGAAACGGCGTTATTGCCATAGCAGATACCGCCCATCTGTTGGATTTCCTGTGCCGAAAACGGCGTGAGGATAGAAACATTGTCCGTAATGAGCGTGCGCTGCTGCTGCACACTGCGCAGTCCATACGGGAGAACGGTATCCAGACCAATGTCCTGCTGGTAGGACAATTTCGTGAGATTGCAGCCGAAACCGCTTGCAATCTCTTGCAGGCTTTCTGTATCCGCGTTAAGCTGCTCCAGCGTTTTTGCAGAGTGGACGATAGTGATGGTAGTCAGCATCAAGCGCTGGTCATGCTCGGTAATATCGTCCATGTAATCGGTAACGACCTTACGCATCTGCTGGAACTCATACGGGATTTCTGCCGCGAAATTATTATTGTTGTTCTGTCGCTGCTGCCAGCGCCCAATATCGGCTTCCACGCGCAGTGCAAGACCGTTGAGCAGCTTATGTGCTTCTTGCGTGTTGACCGGTTCAATATCCATGGACAGCATCATCTGCCGCGGCAGGCCCATGAGATCGTGGATCAGCTCATCAGACAGGCGCGATGCGAACTCCTCGACAAAAAGCACGCGCATAAAGCCTTGGTCGGTCTGAATGTAGTCCTTATAATACCGCAGCGCTAACGGACAGAAAACATCTGCGATGTTCTGACCGCGCATCATCATTTCGTCCAGATCAGCTTTCGTCATGCGGTGATCGGGACGGAAGAAGTCGTGCAGAATACGGAAACGACTGCTGTTGTCCTGTAAGCGGATAGAGGACGCAAGACGCTGCATACCGATGCTCAGGCTTTTTCCGGCACGACCGAAAAACTGCCGGGCATCGGTAATATTCTTACGCTTGGCAGTGAGGGTCATAAATTTCTGCTGAACGATGCCGTTACTGCCCTGCGCCTTGGACATAATCACCTGATTCAGTTCTGCGCGGTATTTGTCCATACCGTCATGCTGCTTGCGCAGGAACAGCGTTCCTGCGTTGGCTTCCTTGTCGAATATACTGTTTACCAGAGTGACTTTCATGCGGCTGTCTGCCGCAAGACCGTTCAGCACACGCCCCCAGCTGTCCAGAATGGTGCGCTGATCGTCCAGACTGGCTACGGCATAGTTAATATCGGAAAACGACCATGTCTGACTGAACTCGTTGTTTCCGACCTGCCAGATTGAATCCGGAAATACGCGCTTAACAGGGATAAGCTGCTGCACGCTGCGCGGCAGGCGTACCGGCTTTGTGGTTTTCTCCTGCTTTTCTTTTTTCTCTTTAATCGGTTTGGTTTTGCTCATTCTGTTCTACCTCGTTACTGTGTTCACTGATTTTCTGTTTTGTTTTCTTGCGGCTCCTGCCTTTTTTAGATTGCTCTTCCGGCGTAAACTGCGCATAGAAGTTAGCAGAACGGTATACATACCAGCCGTTATGCATAAACATCGTGCGCAGCCATGAAAGAGCGAATTTTTCAAAGGGCAGACCATGAAAGGACACAAAGCCGATTGCTGCCGGAATTGCCGCCGCCAGAATACATACGACACTCGCAAGTTCTGTTCCAAGAAACGGCTGTAAGCCGAAGTTCGCGGCTGCGGCCAGACCTGCGGCAAGCAGACCGCAAACCGTCTGCCGCACGCTCAGACCCATGACTACGCCCTCGTGATAATTGCGTATCTCTCGATTTACATTTGACTCCATAACGCTTCACACTCCTTGTTACAGCGCAAACATTTCTTTAACGGTTTTATCTGCTGCCTTGACCATACTGCCCAGAATTATCATCTGAATAATAACCTTGAGCATATAAGTCAGCACCAGTCCAACGCCGCTGTCACCAAAATTGATTGGAAAATCCGAACCATCCACCGATGTAAAGGCATTAAATATGATGCAGGCAATAACGATTACGATTGCTTCCATGCACGCGCCGATTAAGCCTTGCATATAAGTCCGGCCATGTCGGCTGGTCAATTCACCGGCAAAAGTGGACATGGGCAGCGGTGCCAGCGCAACATACATATAAATACGGAAAAAGCGTCCGTAAACCGTCATCAGCAGACTGATAGACAGCACAATAACGACTGCCGACAAAATCAGCGACACCAGATAAATGAATATCTGTGGGATAATCGAAGCATCTTCTATCGCGTTTCGTATATTTTCCGGCAAAGTGGCGGCAATTTCGGTCAGACCGCCCATCTGCGCTGCAATATCTCCGATAAAGCTGCCGCTGATCTTAAATATCAGTTTTATCACTTCCATGCCCTGTGAAATCAGTACCTTTGCAGCGACAAAACGAATCAGATAACCAACGATCTGCTCCGGGTGACGAAATTCACGAAACGAAACCGTATGCTTAAAGAAACTCATGGCAAAAAACAGGACGAGCAGGCCGTAGCCTGCTCCCTGTAATGCGGTAAAGATTTTGGTAATTGCATTCCAGACCGCGCCGTTGTGAAAGGTTTCCGGGGACTGCGTGAGCATACTCCAAATAGAGGACAGTGTGGAGTTCCATAAGGTGATACAGTTTTCAATAATATCTACTACCCACATAGGAAATCAACTCCTTCGTGGATCAGGCTGCACCAATGCTGGTCAGGATTGCCTTTACAAAGTAAATCAGCAGACCACCGAGAATACAGAGAACGCCCTGCGTGCGCTGCGAAGCATCGTGCGACTGCACCGACATACCGAGCTGAAGCACGCCCCAGCCCGCGCAGATCAGACCAACAGCCTTAATCAGTGCAAAGATCGTGTCACTGAGCTTGTTTACCGCATTCAGCGCTTCATTATCTGCAAACGCCGGTACAACAGCAAGGCAGGCGATGATTGCCGTCATGGACAGCAGTCGGTGCGCAATGCGGGCGCGGTTCAGTGCTTTGGGACTGCACAGCAGCGCAGCAGCTTTTTGAGTAAACTTGTTTTTCATAATTCATTCTCCTTTTTGGGGGGATTGTGGAGGAATAACGAAGTATTCAAAGAGAACACCTCCGATTTCCTCTGGCTTGTATTTCTCGTCGATTTCATCGGCGGGAATCTCAACATGATATTTGTGGAACGGAATATGTTCCGGTGGTGAATACGCTTTTGCCTTGCCGTCACCGGCAAGCCATTGTACATTCGGGTGCTTTTGCAGCACATATTTCTCATCGAACACCGGGCGTTCGCCGCGCATGAACAAAATCGAATACTGATTTTCCATGCGGCTTATGGCATCAGGTGTCATAAGCTCTGTACCAACCTTCTGGTCATTCTGGCTGGACGAACCATGCGTACCTCTGGTCTGCGAGGTCGTTTTTGAAAAAATCGTTTCCTTGCCCAGCCGTTCGGACACATATTTGTGGGTCGCGGTATCATTGCCGCCGAGATACAGAAACTCGTCACACTGCGCCATCAGCGATTCCCATTCCTTTTCGAACATGGTCTTGAGCTGTCCGATGTCCTGCAAGATGACTGCACAGGACAGATTGTAGGAGCGGCAGGTAGACAACACATTGTCGAAACGATCCGGTGGCGGTGTATTGTAAAACTCGTCCATGATAAACCGTACATGGCGCGGCAGTCTGCCGCCGTATTCCCGTTCTGCGCGGTCGTAAAGCTGCTGAAAAGCCTGCATATACATCATGGAAACAAGGTAATTGAAACTGGTGTCGTTGACCGGCGTGCAGACGAAAATAGCGCGTTTCTTCTCACCGAGCGATGCTAAATCCATTTCATCTTCCATGGTCATATCCGCAATCTCGTCCAGCATGAAGTGCTTCAGACGCGAGCTTGCCATAATCAAAATGGATTTTGCGGTCTTGCCTGCGGCGAGCTTGTATGCCTCCCAATACTGATTGGCAATGTGTTCTGGGTGCTCTTGGGCAATTTCAGCAAATAGAGTATCTACTGGATTTTGTTTACCCTCGTCCTCCTCACTGGCCTGCGCGTTGCGGAGCAGGAACATCACTGTTGCGAAATTCTGATCTTCCGGATCGCACTCCAGATAGATAAACAGCACCAGAGCCGTTACGAGCGTTTCTTCGGCGCGTTCCCAGAACGGGTCACTGCTGCGCGAGCCTTTCGGCGTGGTCGCACGAAACAGCAGCGTTACAAGCTGCACACAGTCTACCTCGGAACGCAGATAGCGGAACGGATTGTACATATTACCGCAGCGGCGTTCGCCTTCTTTGAGATTAAACACCTTGATGTCGTAACCCTCGTGGAGCAGGAACTCTGCACAGTCGCGCAGCAACTCACCCTTCGGGTCACAGATAATATACGAACAGTTTGCCTGCAAAATCTCCGGTTTCGACACCGAACGGCTCTTACCTGTACCGGAACCGCCGATAACCATCATATTGAGGTTGCGCTGGTGCCGGAATACATCAAGGCCAATGCGTGTGTGCATGGTCAGCGGTATGTTCTGGTCTACATGAATCGCAAGTGCTTTCTGTTCTTTGCGGCGCTGACGTTCTTCTTCTGTTAGCTTTTCGGTGATAAATTCTGCACATAAAGCGAAGAAACTCGCTATGCGGTGAAGCATTTGTTTCACTTCAACCGTAAATTTATCGTGATACCGGTACTTGCTGTCTATCTGCTTGGCGTTGCCCCATTCGGCAGAGCCGTATTCTTCGCCCGGTCGGCGCTTGCGCTGGCTATCCCGATAGAGCATGATGCACAGCGCATAAGCAGCAAGTGCGATCAGTACAGCTTTCAAGCTGTACTGGTTAAAGGAAAAATGCCAGGGCTGTTCTATTGCTGTTCCGAAAGCGTTTATCCAGTCGATCAGCGTTCGTCCCGGCGCAGCGCAGCTGCCGCCGATCAATCCGAGCCAGATAACCGGCAGAGCGAACACCACCAGAGTGGTGGTGCTCGCTGCCGAACCTCTTTTGTCCGGTCGCATAGGTATTACCTCTGCGTGCCGGACGCAATCAGAATATCGTTATACGCCCAGAAGTTCATCGGCACATCGGTATAGCGAATACCGCTGATGTCGGTGGACGAGAGCGTGCGTCCCATCGTGCGGTTGACTACCGCCGCAGCTTCAGCGCGCGTGATATAGTCATACGGACGGAATGTGCCGCCCGGATCACCCTTGACCCAGCCGCGATCCGAGCAGTACGCAATAGCGGCTGCGTTCGGCGCGGTGGAATACACATCGGTAAAGCGATTAGAAGCGTTATAGTCCGAAGTGGTATCCAGACGGTAGATCATCTCCACAAAATCTGCGCGCGTGATTGCCGCATTGGGATTAAAATAAGTGCTGCTGTCTACAATGCCGCCGTATACGAACGCAGACAGTGCATTAGAGTAGTAGCTGTTTACCTGCACATCGGAGAAGCCGCTGCTGTTGGTATACTTGCTGCCGCTTGCGTTGGTCATGCGTGCAAGGAGCTGTACCGCTTCGGCGCGCGTGAGGTTCTGCTTCGGATTGAACTGCGAGTTATAACCAACAAAGAACGGCGTTTTAACCGAACGGTCAATGTAAATCTTGCCGTTTGCACCATTACCGGTGGTCGGCTTGACCGTAGAACTCGATTTCACAGCGGTCGCGGAAATCGTGACATTGTTCTTGATGTTGTCCACATAAACTGTCACATTGCCGTTTGAATTGCGCGTCATGTCGTAATCAACGCCGTTTACGCGGATATAAGACGCGCCTGCCGATACGGTGTTGGACTTCGTGCCGATCTTGAGTGTAATATCATCGACTGCATAGCCAGAGGACGGCTTAACCGTAAAAGCAACATCCTTGCCGTCGCGCACCGACGAGCCGGAAATATCCTTGCTGATCGTGAGGTGCGACGCCGACTTGATGGTAATGCTGTGGCTGGTGTCGATACGCTTTGCCGTAGCCGACACATAAACTGGCTTGTCTACATCGTTCACATACAGATGTAGCACGCCGTCGCTGTCAGTTTCCATCTTGCAGGTCTTGCCCGCAACGCGGATAGAGGTCGCATCTGCATCTACGGTGCGGCTGCTATCGTCCAACCGGAGAGTTACTTCGTCCAACTCGTAGCGGTCATCATCAGTGACGTAGATTTCGAACTCAATGTCTGTGCCGTTGTCTACGGTGCTGCCGCAGTCCTTGCGGATACGAACGCCGGAGCCTGCCGAAGTGTCAACGGTGAGGTGGTCGGTGTCGTAGCTGCTCTCGGCGCTGACGGTGATATTGCTCTGGAGGTCGGTCAGATAAACAGTGCAGCCGTCGCTGTTACCGGACACGCGATAAGCGTTAGACCCTACAAATACCGTATTGGTGTTCGGCGTGCTGTACGCTGTCTTGCCGTCTGCTTCGAGCGTCAGCGCGTCAATCGTATAGCCGCGCTTTGCCGAGAAAGAAACGGTATAATTGCTGCCTTTCTTGACAATATCGCGCGAAATTTCGCTGCTGATGCCGCGCCCGGTGCGAACAGTGACAAGCACCTCGTCGCTGTCCGGCTGGCGTTCTGCGGTTTTCAGTTCAATCGTGGTCGCAGAGGTAACGCCGCCGGAGTAAACCGTCAGCACACCGGCTGCATCCACACGAAAACGGAAACCGTTAGAGGTCACATCGCACCCTTTGGAGAGCTGGACAGTGAACTTGCTGCCTCCAATCGTCAAGTCGGCGCTCGTGATGGCATACAGACGGTCAGGCGTTGCCGTCATGCTGTATGCATCGCCCTTATTGAGCGTAGTCGTGGCTGCGGATACGGTCGCGCCGGTCTGCGAGGTAGCTGTGACTGCAAATGCGGTGCTTACCGCTTCGGCAGACAGCGTAACATCGTCCGATGCTGCCGGAATATCGACGGTCGCGCGGATCACGCTTTCGCCGCCTGCATCCGTCTTGGACTGATAATGGACAGGATAAGTAACACCGTTGAGCTTCAGATCGCCGTCAAGGTGAACAACATTGGCGCGGTCAGTATACTTACCGTCCGAAATGATAAGCGTAGACAGATCGTAGCCGTCCAGCGGCGAAAAGTCGAAACTCTGGCTGCTGTCAGACACCGGGATGATATGCCGCCCCACAGAGGACACCGAGTAACCGGTGCCGTTCTGTGTGGTGACGATACGATCCGTTTTTGGCGTGTCCGCCGCAAAAGCGGCAGGACACAGGGCGAGCGATGCGGCAAGCGCCGCACAGATCAATCGTCTGATTTTCATATTCTTTCTCCTCTCTTTTCCTTACCAGCCGGTAGTCGGCAGGGTCGGCTTTTTATAAGTCGGTGCGCGGTAGATGGTGGTAGTCCATGCGTCATTTGACATAATCCACTGCTGGCTGTCATTCAGACCGCCAACATCTGCCTTATTAACAAACGAACTGCCGGAAGCCGACTTGCGAACCGTACCGTAAATATAAGCGTTATCCACCATACGGAAGCCGGACGGCACCGTACCGAAAATAAACATAATCTGCGTTACCGCTTCACCGGATTTCAGACCGAGTGCGGTCGGCGTTGCTTGCAGGACGCGGTTGACAGATGGGTCGAGATTATCTGCCAGCGTGCGCGGTGTCTGATTGAAGTTGGTCTTATAAACCACCTTATACGGGATACGGGTGTTATAAGTGCCGGTTACGATCTTATCCAGTTGTACCGCCTGATACGGCAGATTGTCGCGCCAGTAGAAGCTCGTCAGACGAATAGAGGAATTATTGGCCACGCGGCTGATCGTCCACTTCATCTGCATACCCGGCGTTACCTGCTTCGGACCGGACTTGCCGATTACAACATTGGTGTAAACGCTCTCGTCCAGAACCTCCAGACGAACGATCTGGCTTGCAAACTCGATTTCCGCTTCAAAGGTTTCGCCGGATACACCGTAATAGTTCGGTGCCTTGGTTTCCTTGATGGTGTAACGACCCAGCGGCAGCAGCTTGGAGATTGCAAGGCCGCGCTCGTTGGAAACCACAGTGTCTACAACATTCTGTGCCTTGTCGTAGATCTCAAAGGTTGCGCCCTGCAGGAGCGTACCTGCGGGCAGACCGTTGATGCTGTTGTAGTCCTTGGACTTCTTCGTAATCTGGATCTGACCATACTGTGCGGTATTCTCCCAGACGATTTCGGTGGTTTCGCCACGCTTTACGCGGAAGGTGCGCTCCTGCGTGTCGCGGATATATCCCTGCGCCGCCTGAATTTCTTCTGCGTAATATTTGCCCTCTTCCAGATCGTTTTCCAGCTCGATATAGCCATCGCTGTCGGTGGTATACTCGCCAACAATGTTCTTATTCTTGTCTTTGATCAGGAAACGCACGCCCGGAATAGGGTCTTTCGTCACACTGTCAATCTTCTTGATGCGGACGCTGGACATCTTGGCATTTTCAAATTCCACAGTGGCCAGTTCACCAGCCTTTACAATAACATTCTTCGGATTTGTGTCGATACGGTAGCCATCGGGAGCCTTGATCTCGGTTACGACATAGATGCCGTCCTCCAGACCGGAAATGTTGACCAGACCGGCAGAATTGGAGGTATACTCACCGATGCGCTCACCGGACACCTTCTCAACCTTGAATTTCGCGCCTGCGAGTGCTTCGCCGGTACCCTTAACCACCTTGCGAATCTGCAAACCATACGCCTTTTTGTTGGTAAAAGTCAGCTCATAGCTGCCGCCTGCCTTGACCTCGATTGTCTTGGGCGTATCCTGCAAGATGTAGCCGTCCGGGGCCTTAATTTCGGTTACTACCAGCGAGCAATCCGGCAGGCCGGTAAGCGTAATTGTACCGTTTTCGTCCGTTTCGGTTTCCTTGACGAGTTCGCCGTTCGACTTCGTGATTTTGAATTTCGCGTTTTTCAGCGGCTGACGGGTATCTTCGTCCACCTTTTTGATAACAAGCTGCGACTGCTTGGTATCCTTAAAGGTGACTTCATAGGTCTGACCCTTGCGGAGCTGTACCGTTTTCGGCGTTTCGTCGATCACATAACCGGACGGGGCCTTAACTTCGGTGATGATATATACGCCAGTATCCAGTTCGGGGATATGAACAACACCGTCCACATCGCTTACAACATTCTCACGGACAACGCTGCCATCGCCGCGCGTGATCTTGAACGATGCACCCGCCAGCGGCTTGCTGGTCTGTGCATCAACCTTTTTAATGAGCAGACCGGGTTTCTTCTCATTTTCGAGGGTAAGCGTGTAAGTTTTGCCCTTCTCCAGCGATACCGGGTGCGGGGTCTTGTCGATGATGTAGCCGCCGGGGGCCGTTACCTCCGTTACGATATAATCTGCGGCATCCAGTCCCTCGACGAAGGCAGTACCGTCCTCGCCGGTACGAATATCTTCCTTGACTACATCGCCATTGGCGCGCGTCAGCTTAAATACTGCGTCCTTCAGAGGCTTCTTGGTTTCCGCATCGATCTTCTTGATGGACAAGCCGGGTTTCTTGGTGTTCTCAACCGTAACCGAAGTGTCCTTATCGGTGGTATGCTCGATCTCGTAAGGCTTGTCGTTCAGAATGTACTCTTTCAAGGTCGCAACTTCCTGCACCTTGTAAGTGCCTGCCGGGGCCTTTTCGATGGTGATTTTACCATTCTCATCGGTGGTGTAGTCACCGAGCAGAGTTGCATCACGCCAAATCTTAAACTGTACACCCGCCAGCGGCTGCTTGGTCTGGCTGTCAATCTTGACTACCTCGAACTTTTTCTGCTCTGTGTTGTCAATGATAATGTCCACATTGCCGTTCGTCGTATGCTCGATGGTGATCGGTTCCTTATTCAGCACATAGCCGGCAAGAGTGTGATACTCCTTAAAGGTATAAGTGCCGCTGTCAGCATACGGAATGGTAAACTTGCCGTCCGCGCCGGTGGTAAAGTAGCCAATGCTCTTACCGTCCTTGAAGCCTTGGAAAACAACACCCTGCAACGGTTTACCAGTATCCTTGTCAATTTTAGTGACCGTAATGTCCTTTTTCATGACGTTGGGGATCACGAAAAATGTGGGATATTCGCTGTTGTTTTCGATGGTGAATACCTTTTCATTCAGCACATACTTCGGGTCGGTGATGACTTCCTTGGCCTGATATGTGCCCGGCTCTGCATACGGAAGCCAGATACGACCATCTGCGCCGGTGGTGTAGTTGCCGAGCAGCTTGCCGTCCTTATAGATCTCAAAGGTTACGCCCTCGATCGGCTTGTGAGTTTCACTGTCGATTTTCAGAATACCGAAATGCTTCTTGATGGTATTAGCAAAGGTAAGGGTCGGGATTTCAGCCTGATCCTTTACCAACTCAACCGTCTGCTCACCGGCGTCCATGTTGTAATGCTCGGTATCGCCGCCGGTTTCCTTAACGCGGTAAGTACCCGGCTGGAGATTTTCAACCATCGCTTCGCCGTTCTGGTTGGTCGTTACCGTAGTCAAATGCGCATCATTGTAATAAACATCAAACTTCCAGCCGGACAGCGGAACCTTGGTTTCCTTGTCGATTTTCACAATACGGATGGATAATTTTTTTGTATTTGCAACATTGACTTCGCGGATGAGCTGCGTCGGGTCTGCGGTCGGGTCAATGTAAACCTCGTGTACCTGCTCGTCGCGGAGATAACCCTGCGGCGGTTCGGTTTCGACTACCTGATAAAATCCCTTGGGCAGATCGTACAGTCCGGCATTGCCGTTTACATCGGTCTTTACGGTTGCAAGTACCTGACCGTCGCGGCGGATTTCAAAGGTCGCGCCCTCCAGCGGCATCTTGGTGTCCTTGTCGTACTTGTAGATCTTAATACCCGGTCGCGGTGCGTCCTTAAAGGACAGCTCGATGTCCTTGCTGTTGTCCCATGCGAAGGTCTGAATGTCCGAACCATCGGTAGCGTAACCCTCCGGCGCGGCGATCTCGTATACCTCGTAAGAGCCGGTCGGCAGGTCGCGGCCTTGAATTTCAAACTCGCCCAGCGCGTCAGTGGTGTAGGTGTGTTTGAAGTTGTTGTCGATGCCGCGCACCTCAAAGGTAGCGCCCATCAGGTTGCGACCATCGGCGGACGAAATCTTGTGCACCTTAAAGGTATGATCGTCGCTGTTGGCGAGCTTCAGCTCGACCGTCTGACCGCCCTTAGTGCCGGTATTGACCGTCTTGGACGGGAGCAGGGTGTAACCCTCCGGTGCTGCGGTTTCCTTGACGGTTACGGTTGTGTTAGTTGGTAATTCTGTAAAGATTGCTTCACCGTTACTATCTGTTGTTGCCGTCTTATTCTGTGCTTTACCTGCATCAGTATAGGTAATCTGAAAAGTACAGCCATCCAACGGAGCGCCGTCCTTATCAGTTTTCATGACTTTCAGCTTTACTTTATCTTTTGGGACAGTGGTCGAACTGAATGACAACTTATTACTGGACAGCTTAACAGCCGGTTCAACCAAAATGACAGGCTGAATACCGGAGCTGTTCGTCGATGCGACATAGACATTGTAGCGGTCAACATTCATGCTGGTTAAGAAAGAAGTAGACAGCTTAGTGCCTGCTGTGTCCATCTGTTCGGCAGTAGATTTGGGGATACAGAAGTAAAACACCTGACCGAAAGCCATATCATTGCCGTTCTTATACAAGGTCTTGTCGCTGTGAACCTTGCTCAGTGTCAGCAGGCCATCGCTGCCATTCTTGTTGCCGTCCTCGTCCATGATGAACGCGCCGGACGGAAGATTGGATGCACGCACAAAGATACGATTGCTGCGAACGAAAGTTGCAGATGCCGCAGCCATCGGCAGCACGAGATAATCTGTACCATCAATCGACTTTTCGGCAAATACACCGGACTTCACAATACCGTTCGGCAGATCGACCGAACCGGTCTTTGCATTGGCGGCATTGTAGGTTGCACTGCCCGGTGTATAATTGATCGTGTTGCCGACCCATGGAGCATGACCCTTGCCGCTGCTGCCCCAAACGCCGTCAAACTCATTGCCGTATTTCAACATCTCAATGGCAGCGTAAAGAGTAAGTGCTTCCGAAGTAGTGGATGCACTCAGCGTCTTGCCGGACGAACGGTAGCCGAGCGAGGTGGAACTGGGATAGGTGATACCGAACTTGCTGTTAGCCGCGATCTGTGCATCACCCAACGCACACCAGATAGCAGCCTGCGAAGCAGAAAAATACATATCTGCGGTAAAGTTACCGGCGTTGAGCACCTTGGAACCGCTGATAAAGGTGTTCAGCGTGTTACGGCTGTCCGACTTAACGACAACGCCGTATACGCGCATATCCTTGACCTGTCCGGTTACGGTGTACGGCTTGCCGCCTGTACCGGGATTGCCCTTGGCGTGGTCTGCACAGTATGCGCGGATTTCCGTACCGTCCGATGCTTTGGTGAACATCGGCCAGACATTACGCGGTGCGCCATTCTGCTGAAACCACGCCTTACTGACACCCTTGTCCGCTACATTGTAGTTTTCACCGACCTTGATCTCAATGGCCGATGCCTTGTTATCTTCTTCCGCAGCGAATGCGGTAGGCACACTGACCGCCATGCTGCTGACAAGCGTCACAGCAGACAAAACGCCCGCCAATGTACGCTTAAAGAAGTTTTTTCTCATTTTTTCATCTCCTTTTGCAAATAAAAAAGCGATTAGGGGAATTAAACCTAATCGCTTTAAAGCACATATTAAATTATGTTACGCGAAGTTTTGTGTACAGAAAATATTACGTCCATCAGCTGCCACAGCAAATCCTACACCGACTCTTGTAAAGTCCTTGTCAAGAATAGTGGCTCGGTGACCCGCGGAAGCCATAAACTTCTCCATATCGGTTTTTACTGGATCATCCTCAACAAAACATCCGCCAACGATGTTTTCACCGCCCGAAATACTGTTTGCATCTACGCCAATGCTGTTAGCAAATTCTTCAACCTCCGACCATGTAGAGTGTCTAAACTCAATGGTAAGATGCTGTGCCCACGCTTGAGCGCGTTTCATCACATTATCATCTTTAGCTAATGCAGACAATCCCGCTTTGGCTCGTTCAGCATTGATGCTATCAATCATTTCGTTTTCCCACTGGCGAAGCATGGCATCTGTTACCGGTACAAAGTCCGGGTCAACCTCAACAATGTTTTCGCCATTAGCCTTACGGAGCTGCTTTGCCCAATACAGGCTGACCGGCTTATCGTCAAACGAGATCGCATCAACCGGCGCGCCGGTCATGCTCTCCAGCGCGGAGATCACATCAGCGGTGGTGGCGTTAACCTTGCCGGTAATGGTCGGGCCGTACTTCGCAGCGATAGCAAGCAGCTTGTCCTTGTCGCTGTGGTTCTGGATCATTTTCTCGTTAAACTCGTCCATGGTGCTGTTCCACTTGATAATGGCAGCAGCCGTAGGCGTGGAGGGTGTCGGCTTGACTTCCTCAACATAAGTACCGTTCGGGTCGATGCTGACCGTCTTGGTAGCCATGTTAAAGGATACACCGAAATTGATGGTCTTGCCAATGTCGCGCAGCTTGACATAGTTGTTGCCCTTGATTTTGTAGGCTGTCATGCTGACTTCCTTGCCGTCCACAGTGATACGCTGGTCGGTCGGCTTGGCGGTCGCGCCGGTTACGGCGGTATCTGTGATGCCAGTCAGCTCCGGTGCAGTGCGCGTAGTGCTGATCTCGACAGTGCGCGTGTCCTCGTTCCAGTTCACGCCAAAGCCTGCCAGCTTACCAACATCGCGCAGCTTGAAATAGTTGTTGTCGTTGATGTTGTAGCCGGTGGGGTACACGCGGGTCGAACCAACATAAACGGCCTGTCCCTTGGCGCTGGTCGGCACAACGGTTAATGCGTTTGCTGCACCTGCGGTCGGCAGCGATGCCGCGATTACCGCCGCAGCAATGGCAGTTGCGAAAATCCTCTTGGTCATGGTCAGAACCTCCTCTTTAATGGTTATCAGTTGTCAAGGCGGCGCTTGATAGCGCGAACCAGCGTTACAATCCACGACACGATCACCAACACAATAAGCGCAATTTCAATTCTGTTGGACAGAACATGATGTGCTGCTTCCCATTCATGAAAGTGAATATCAACAATCAGTGAATAAATCACCGGAATGATAAAGCGTGTTTTGATGAGCAGAAGGATAAAATGCGGGATCAGGAGCAGAAGTCCAAATCCACCGAGCATTATAGTATCTACTGCTTCAACCTCCGGTGCTCTCCATCGTACATACCTCATATAAGCCGCCTCCTTTGTTTTGTGATATGCTCTATTTCTTCAAGTATATCATATCATAATTTCCATTATTTGTCAAGCATTATTGACGAGGTTTTTCATGTTTCTATGGTAGCACAGAGTGTGTACCATAAAACGGTCTTTCGCGCTGCCGAGGTTACTTTGTTAGGTAGCCGCTTAAATTGCCATCGCCTGTACGCACCAGCGCTGGCTGGGCACATCGCGCACGCAGGTAATCAGCGTGATGATGTTTGCATCGGACGGGTCAAGTACGCTTGTGTCGGTCTTGGCAATCTTACGAACGCTGTATACCTTGTAGGTGCGCGTGCCGAAAATGGTGGTATAGGAGATCGTATCACCATTTTTCAGCGTGTGGATATTGCCGAAGTAGCCGTAGCTGCCGCGATTGTGTCCACACATTGCAACATTGCCGTCCCAGCCGCTTGTACCCTCAAAGTGTGCCGCACCGAGCCGCATATTGGCAATGGTTTCGCCGTCGTACACCTTTTTGTTTACACCGATGGACGGAATAGACAGCTTACCGATACTGCCGTCCGAATACTTCATACCGGAGGTAGAAGTATAACTGGAGCCGTAGGCTGCATCTGCGCCGCCGCCTGTATAGCCGCCGAGAGAGTCGGTTTCCGATACGGCTGCTGTGCCGGTGCTGATCTCATAGATCGGCGCGCTGGATACGGTCGTATTCTCCGCATCCGGCGGCATGATGATCTCGCCGCCGCCAGACATTGCACCGTTTGATGTTACAGTCTGACCGAAATTCGCCTGCGTGGAGTGCGGGAACATCGGCTCAACACCCGAAATATCCGGCGTAAGCAGCTCACCTGTGCCGAGAATATCAGCCTGCGGCGAACCAAATTCCGGCGGGATAAATGCGCTGTTCTTGGAAATATCGCGGTTGACACTATCCGCACCAATCGTCGTTACCGGGTCAATCGAGGTGGACTTGCCAAAGTTACCAGCCGATGCACCCGAAAAATTGTAGGTCAGGTTAGAAGCGAATGCCGGGGTACTCACCATCATCGTCAGCGCCATCGCGCTGGACAGGAGCGTCCTGCTCAGGGAATTCCGGTTCCACATCTTCCAGACCGGCGTAATCCTCGGTTTCGTCCACTGCATCGGCGCTTTCAGCAGCGATTTCATCGGTGTTGCCGAACTGCTGTTCTTCTGCCGGAGCTGCGAGTGCGGGGATACTGTGCTTACCGCCCTTGCGTTTCCTGCGGTTTCGGATCGCGGCTTTGACTTTTTCAAGCGGCCCGAAAATCTGCTGGCGCTCGCGCTCCCGTTCTTCCTCTGCTTGTCTTTCACTTTTTATCCTCTCCGTTTCATTGTTGATTTTTTCGCGGACAGCCTGCGCGCCCATCTGCATCTGCCGCATCATACGGCGGCACATCGGAGGTCGGAACGCGAACAGAAGCATCAGGATACCAAAGACGGCACACAGCACCCAGCTGATAAGCGGCGCTTTGTGCTCATCATTCCGGCTGTCCTGCTGCTCCTGCTCCGGGTCGATCAGACCGGTTAAGTCCGGCGGATCTTCCTCGTGTCCCTGTTCTTCCTCCGGGATTGCCGGAATTTCTTCAATCGGTGTGCCGTTGTAAACCGCAATGTAGCGCACACCTTCGTTGTTCCGGCGAGATACCTCGCCGGCATAGGTAGCTGTAACTGTATAGCCGGTCGTGCGGCTGGAGGTCGCGGTGCCGGTATAGCTTACAACAGCGGTGTAAGTGGTCTGAACTGTTCCGAAGTTATCCGCTTCGTCGTTTACTTCTTTCCACTCCACATCGGCAAAGCGCAGGGTATGTCCGTTTTCTGTAATGCTCTTTGGAATACTCTCCATGTCCATCTCGGACAAACCGGGGTATTCACGGGTCGCGCTCAAATCGTTTGATACGCTCTCCGTACCTGCAACCTTGGTTGATATACTGGAAATATCGAGATAGGCTGTGCCGGAATAACCGTCTGTTGTGCTGACGGATTTGCTTTTCGGCAGCAGCGACAGCACATCATTGGTGTTGCTGCTGCTGGAGCTTACCGTTACTGTTTCCGAATGGACTTTGCGTTCCATCTCCGGCAGTTCGATTTTCAGAAGATCCTCAAAGGTGTACTTGAAGCCGCCGCGCTCAAAATCCGCTTGCGGGATTTTATCCGGCGAGGTGGTTTTGCCCACATCGTAGATCTTCTTCAGCTGCAAGCCGTCCGAGCTTGTCTGCACATCGCTGGGCAGCAGCTCACCGGTGGCCGCATCGGTGCTGGCTGTCTGAGTAGCTGATGTAACCGCCGTCCCTACGGTGCTCTGGGTTGCAGTTCCGGTCGCTGCCGGTACTTCTGCCGCCAGCGCTCCGGCCTGCATTGCGCACGCCGCTGCCAGCAGGGTGGCGGTCGCGCAAAATTTTTTGATCTTCACTTTCTCACTCCTCATTTATTTTGTCAGATCGTTGATGGAATGTTTTGGCTGGTACTGCTTGTCCTTGGTGTGCTGCGGCGTATGTGTGGCACGCGCTTTAATATCCGCAATGCGCTGCCGAATAGATACTTTTCCTTTTCCGCTTGACTTAGGTGCCGCACCCTTTCTTTCTTCAGATCTGTCCTCCGACTTGGACTGCTCCGCTTTGTCCGTTTCCTGCGTCTGTTCTGGCGGCATCAGCAAACGCTTCAATTCATCTGTAACCGCAATAAGTGCTGCCTGGCACTCATGAATATTGCCGCCGTTTGCCAGCACACCTCTCAGAGCGGTAAGCTGCGTCAGCATCATATTTGCCTGATCCTGCGTGATACCATTATTCGTAGTTTGAATAGGATTGATCGTCGGACTGTTCTTCGTCATCGCCGTAGTCATTGTTGATGCCAGTTCGCGTGCCATTGTATTTTCGGATTTCTGCGACACGCTGGCGAACGGACTGGCGTTCTGTTTTTTTTCGTCGATACCCGGCAAAATCTCGATACCTGCGTCCTTGCGAATCTTATTTGCAAGCTCTGCATCTTCGGTCTTGATGACAACATTTGTAGTCGCTGGGTTCTGCGGGTCAGGGATATAGCCACAGGCTAATTTGTGCTTCTTTGCCAGTTCGGCAAACTTCGTCAAACTGTCTGTGTTAATAGGAAATGCTGTGATCTGTTTGCCTTGCTCCAGCATTTTTGCCACATTGGTTCTTCCACCCATGTGGACTTCATTTCTCACAGCCGCGATCAGCAGCATTGCGAGGTTTACTGCTCCGGTTGCCGCGAGTTTGACTGCGGATTCGGTCAGCATGATCTCCATGCGCAGCACTCGTTCCGCCGCTTCTGCTTCTACCGACATTTGGTTTCACTTCCTTACTATGTTCATCTTCATTTCTTTCAATACGCTGCCACTCAGTGTTTGCTGTTTCCAGCCGTTCCTCCATGGCGGGCGCGTTTTCTAAAACCGTCTTACAGGTGCGCTGCTTTTTTCGCAGCACACGCAGTTCTTCGGTCAATCCTTTGGTCTGCGCTTTGAGCGTCTGCTTATCAGCATCCGGCTTTCGACATTCTGCATACAGATGTTTTCTCCTGTCTGTCAAAACATAAATTTCATTCGATAGCGCTTGTTCGTACAGGTTCACATCTGCTTTCGTGTTCAGTCGATTATCACGCAAGAAATAATACTGCTGCGAATATCGCTCCAGTTTCTTTAACTCATCGAGCATTACGCCGCGGACTGCGCGCGGTGCTTTGCGCGCGCGCACCTTACTAAGCATATAAACATAGCGCCAGTACAAGGCACGAATGCCGCGCAGCGTAAGCCGCCGATGCGGAATGATTGTCCATGGCAACGCGTAATATTTCTTTCGGTGTTTTCTCTGCTGATATTTTTGCTGAAAGGCTCTCCGGTTTGCCGCAACTTCGCTTTTGTCGGCGGCTTCCAGCCGCTTCACAAGTTCGCGCGGTGTGTATTCCTCACCGAGCGATTTCATGCGAATAAAACGCTTACCGTTCGGCGGGCGAATGGCAGCGTACTTGCGCTTTTCATTGAACTTGATTTCGTAGCCGCGCAGCCTGAGCAGTTCCCAAAAATTATTGAGAGAATGTGCCTGCTTGAGCACGACATCAATATCACGCCGGATCTCATTTCGGATTGTCGGGCGGTACTCCTGTTCGGCTTTCCATTCCGCATAGTGCTTGGCCTTGCGGGTCTTAGGATCGTCGATAACCGACAGGTGATGCGCTCGGCAAATCTCGTCTGAAATAGCGCGCAGCTTGTAGAAACTTGCCGGTGTGGATTGGAACTTGTGACCGTCCACGAACGACACTGAATTGAGGATTATGTGGTTGTGTATATGCGCATGATCTGTGTGAGTGCCTATCACAACTTCAAAATCTTCTGCGAAGCATCGCTCGATAAATTCGCACCCAACTTGGTGCGCTTCTTCCGGCGTAACTTCACCCGGCTTGAACGACTGAATGTAATGATAGCCGAGGACTTTATCCGTTTTCTTTTCGTGCTGCTTGGTTTCCATCATCTGCTGATAGGCTTCATCGCACGCGCAAGTGAAACCGGAAGTCAGCGTGTCCTTAATTCCGAAGAAACTGTGAAAACCTTTACACGCTGTTTTTTCCGGGTTCATTATATACTTGATGCGGTCGTTTAATTGGTTTCGTCCACCCGTTGCCCGGATGACATGAATTTGCAAAACCGCCATTAGTTCAACCTCTCAAGCTGCTGCTCGATCTTCTCCTGCGCTGCGGAAATTTGACGCAAAGTTTCGAGCGATACCTTGCCGGAAATGTGTGCAAGGCGCGCGATCTGATTAACATTACGACCAACGCCTTTGACCTGTTTTTGCAGGTCTGCAACAAACGCATTTGGATAGATTTTGATTTCGCCATATACCAGTAATCTGCGAAAATACTCAGCCATCGACAAATTGCTTTCACGCAATTTTCGCCGGAGCAGCATAAGTTCATCATCGTCCAAACGGAACTTAATTTGGTGTACTCGCTTTCTCATTTTTAACAATTCCTTGTTCTATGGTCGCTTGGGGGTATTAGGGGGTATCCCCTTAACAAGCCGGTTTTTGGGTACCCAAAAACCTATGCTTGCGAAAGTTCTAACCTTTAGCGCGATAAAGTGCTTTCGCGCGTCCCGCGCGAGGGCGAATTTTTTCCGTTTTGCAGTTTAACACAAAGCTGATCGTTGAAATCTTTCACTTTGGGAACACAGGTTCGCACTTCAAGATTTTCCGGAAACCGCTGACGCAGCATCGTGAAAATTCTGCGCGCTGCGGTCTGTCCGGCTGCGTCGTTATCGAAGCAAAGAACGACCCGCTTAAAAGAAAAAGTATTGAGCGTTCGCTCCAGTGCAGCAGGCAGTTTGCTCTCCGATGCCGTCACGCCGCCGAGTGCAAGATAGCTGTCGCTCTTCCAATCCAGACCTCCAAACTTCCGCAGCGTTGCAATGGAAAGCGCATCAATCGCAGCTTCGCAAACGAACAAGGTTTTACCGCTGCCGCGCAGAAAAAATCCGTAACTTTTATCACTGCCGGTTGCTTCTTGACGGAAGTGTGAACCAGTGAGCGTGCCGCGTAGGAAAGCGTACTTTGCATTGCCGTTTTCGTCCTTGCCAACGAACACAGCATTGTGATGCTGCGCGTCCTCATACAGCAGATCATTCTTCATACAGTGATTGATGATCTCTGCCGCAATACCGCGCGACCGATGCAGGTATGCAAACACGCGGCGATTGCCGTTATTCTTTGGCGGCAGGGCGAATGCTGTGCGCTCAGGCGGCTTTGCTTTGTGCTCTGCCTGCGTGGCGGGGATCGTCTTAAAATCTTCACCGGCCAGTGTGCGCACTGCATCCTGAAAACTCATGCCATGAACGGCTTGAAGAAAGCCGATTGCATCGCCGCCGCCCTTGTTCTGTGAGAACCAGTTCCATCGACCATCTGCTGAGATACGCATACTGTCATGAGATTTCAGTGTCCATGACTGACCAATGCGTTTCAGCTCTCCGGGCGGCTCATACTGCTGCAAGAACTGCACAAGGTCAATGCTGCGTGCGCGTTCGATCTGCTCGTCAGTCACGCGGCGGTTCGCGTTCGTTGTCATGCGCATTTCCTCCGTCCTTAGTAGCTGCTGACGGGCGCTCTGCTGCTAACAGGTCAAGCAGCGTCTGCGCATCGTCATAGGTTGGTGCAATCTCACTGATCTTTTCGAGCAGTGCGCGTTCCTGCAACTGTTTGCGCTTCTCGGTAAGCTGCGAGAGCTTCTCCTGATACGCTTTGATTTTGGTCTGCACTTTCAAAATATCAGTTTCGATGCGTTTGATCTGTTCATTGGTACTTGCCATATACAATCCCTCCTTTCTTTGTTTTCTCATGCGTCAGTATTAAGCCGCTGACGCTCGCTGTTATCTTCCCTTTATCCTAACGGAGTTCAACTTCCGGCGCTTGCTTCACAGGAGCGCACCCATGCTGTTCGGTTATCAAGGTACAGCAGAGGATTTTGTAAAAGTGCAAAAAAGTTATGAATTTCGGTTATCGGAAATAGCACCTTAAAATAAAAGCCTCTACTATACTCATATAGAGGGGGGGTTGTAACACTTTTTCGATGATTGTTCACAATTTGTTTACAAAATTTCAAACTTGCTAAACACAGTGTACGATAAAATTCGACTTGAGAGCATAGAAAAAAGGTCGAATTGCTCCGACCTTTGAAAATTTGATTTTGAACTTTTTTGACCACTTAGAGCTGTTTTTTGAAAAAAGCGCATTTGTGGTTTTAGGTGTGTTGATTGAGTGTCTATATGCACTACCTGGTCTGTTGGTATAATTGCCACAACAGGTTTACTTTCTCCGGTTCCGTTAATTCTCTCTGATAAAAGTCTGGCAGCTACTCAGCAGCTTAAAGCAGACACTTTCAAAATCAGTGTCACACTGGCCTTCGTCGCTGTGAGCGATGATGAAGTTTGCCATTTCTACAATGGTGTCTGTGTCGATGTAATCATGCTCAGTCATGCCCAGCAGCTTTTCATATTCTTTGTTCGTTGCTCTGGTACACCACTGCTCCTTAATGCAAAGAGTACGCAGGGTCTCCCAGTCCATTACGCGAGTTTCGAGATACCTATCTGGCTTTGCCAATTCTTCAAGTGCCTTGCACAAAGACATAATATCCAACTTACCATTATGAACGATAGTGTAGCCGTTAACCTTGGCAAAGCCGATGCGATCAAAACCATTATCGTTATAGTTTCCGCATTCGGTCACTGCACCAAACAGCCGCAGCGATTTCACCGTTTCCCCAAAGACCGCCGTATTGATGATGTTGCGCTTGAGATCGCCGTCCTTAAAGCTGTCCTCACTCCACTGGTACGCATGATACAGGTCATAGAAAAAGCGTTCTGCTTTGTCGCTCGTAAAGTCGATCTTATAGGTCATTCTCGTTTTCCTCCCTTGATTTCTTTGCCTTACTCGGGTTATAATCAAGGTACAGCCGGAGTAAGGCTTCCGGCTGGCCTTGTAATTTTGGCTTGCGGTGTGGCTTGGTCGGCGTTACCGCAAGCCATTTTCATTACTTGCTGATATGCTCAATGCAAGCAATGATTTCGTCGGGCGTATGCCCCTTGGATTTCAGCCATTCGATCAGTCTGGCGATTTCCTTACAGGTCATTTCCTCCATGCTACCTCACTTCCTTTCAGATCAGAGGTTTTACTCTCCTTGCCTTACAAGTATATTATAAACCATTCGGTTTATATTGTCAACCCTTTAGTTGATATTTATAAACTAAAATATTGACATTTTATACTTTTTGGTTTATACTTCATTGCAAGGGGGTAATATTATGACAACAAAACAAATCGTAAAGCAGGCGCTCGCATACTGCGATCTATCCAATGCCGAATTGGCTCGTCGATTAGACTGGTCACCACAACTGTTGAGCAAGCGCCTTTCCACCGGAAAACTTTCACCAGAAGAATGGACTGCTATCGGAGAAGCCATCGGCGCAGAAGCAAAGATCTGTTTTCAATTCCCAGATGGAACTGTAATTCCATAAACAAAAAAGACTGCTTACGCAGTCTTTTTCTTTTTTCTTTAATTGCTATATTAGCAACTGACACAATATGTTGTATTGTTGTTATCTACATATCGCAGATATTGATTTTTGTTTGCTTTTACCAAAGATTTATCGTATATAATGTGTTATAATTTTTTGCATACCACAATATATAGGGGATAGATATAATGAGTGCAACTATTCAACGATACCGAAAAGGACAACACTTAAAGCAAACACAACGCCTGCTGATTGAGCATCTACGCTTACAGGGTCATAGCACACGCGATATAGCAGATGTTGTTGGATGCAGCCATGTAACTGTATGCAACGAGTTAAAACGCGGTCAGTATGAACACACAAATTCCGACCTGACTACGGAAATTAGATATTCGCCGGAAATTGCAGAGCAGCGTTATCAGACCAATCTTGCAGCTAAAGGTGCACAGGTCAAGATTGGACACGATCACAAGCTCGCTAAGGCTTTGGAAATTTTGGTCATCAAAAAAAATTACTCACCCTCGGCGGCAGTGGCCGAATTGAACAACAAAGGCTGGGATTTTGATGTGAAAATTTGTGCGCGCACCGTATACAACTATATTGATACCGGCGTTCTGAATATCAACAGAACAGATTTGCCCATGAAAGGTAGACAGAAGCGCAAATATAGACGTATCAAAACACAGAAGCGTGTATCTGCCGGAACCAGCATTGATTATCGCCCAGAGGAAGTAGATGAGCGTACAACGCTCGGCCATTGGGAGATGGATACTGTGTATACCACCACGAAAAAGGCAAAAGCCGTTCGGTTGAAACCGGCCTTACTCGTACTGACGGAGCGCCTGTCGCGCAAAGAACTCATTATCAAGATGCGTGACCGTACCTCTGCCAGCGTTGTTCGCGCGCTCAATCGTCTTGAACGCAGTATGGGTGCAAAGAAATTCACAGATACTTTCCGAACGATTACCGTAGATAACGGCAGCGAATTTGCCAATGTGGATGGTATGGAGAACTCCGGCCTGCGCAAGAGCGAGAAGCGCACGAAGATCTATTACTGTCATGCCCACCATAGCTGGGAGCGCGGTTCTAACGAGAACGCTAATCGTCTAATCCGGCGATGGTTTCCAAAAGGTACTGACTTCTCCAAGGTGACGGCAGCACAGATCGCTGCCTTGCAGGACTGGATCAATAACTATCCACGCAAGGTTCTCAGCTGGGCAACCTCCAATACAGTGTACGAACTGTATATGCAGCAGCAGGAATAAGCCATCAAAATCGCATATTTTCTCATTTTAGGAGTGGCGAAAAAAGTCACTCCTTGTTGGCGTGCTTAAAATACCTCGAATTACCCTAAAAAAGTGCTTATAAAGTGTAAAAAGTAAAGGCATTGTGTATGATGTACACAATGCCTAAAAATCTTCTATCAATTTGTGTTAATTTTGCTCTTGCGACTCAGCAATTTTCCTTAAATTTTCTCGAGCAGCTTTGCCACCAGACGGCGCAGCTCTGCGCCGCGGCGCTCGGCAGTCTCGTTGACCTCAGCGCCCGAGAGCGGCTGCATAAGCACGCCCGCCGCCATATTGGTAATCATGGCAATACCGACGAGCGGCAGACCGCAGTGCGCGGCTGCAATGACCTCGAACACGGTGGACATGCCGACCGCATCCGCACCGAGCGTGCGGAACATACGAATCTCCGCCGGTGTCTCAAACTGCGGGCCGTTTACGCCGCAGTATACACCCTGATGCAGCTTAAGACCGCAGTTCGCAGCGGCCTGCATGGCTTTTTCTCCCAGTTCGTGGCTGTACGCGAACGTCATATCCGGAAAACGGGTACCGAGTTCGGGATCATTTTTGCCGGTCAGCGGACTTTTGCCTGTCATGTTGATGTGGTCGGTGATCAGCATAAAATCACCCGCATGATAGCCGGTGTTAATGCCGCCGGAGGCATTCGTCACGACAAGCGCCTTCACACCCAACTCTTTCAGCACATAAACAGGATATGCCACCTCGTCCGGCGCGTAGCCCTCATAGCCGTGCAGACGGCCCTGCATGCAGATAACGCGGCGTCCGGCCAGTGTGCCGCACACCATGCGTCCTGCGTGGTCAGGCGCGGTGGATACCTTGAAATGCGGAATCTCGCCGTAGGACACATAGACCGGGTTCTCCACCTCATCCGCCAACGGGCCGATGCCCGAGCCGAGCACCAGCGCGATTTCGGGCACAAACGGCAGCTTTTCTTTAAGATATGCTGCAGATTCCACTACATTTGCTTTTGTCAGCATAGGTTGTCCCTCCTTACAGCCGACGCAGGATAGCGTCCGTGCGCTTCTGCGTCTCCGCCTTTACCTTTTCAATGTCGATGGTCTTGAATTCACCATCGCGGTACAGCACCTCGCCGTCTACCATGGTCAGGCGAACGTCCGCGCCCTGAGCCGCATAGACCACGTTGCAGGCGGCATCGGTCATCGGCGTAAACTGCGGCGTATCGGTATCGATGACGCACAGGTCAGCCTTATATCCAACCGCCAGCTTGCCGCAGTCCGTGCGTCCCTGCGAGAGCGCACCGGCGCGCGTTGCGGTGTGCAGCACCTGCGCAGGCGTCAGCAGCGTGGAATCGTGATAGAAACCCTTGTAGACCACGCCGAACAGGTAAATATCCTGCAGAATATTCAGGTTGTTGTTAGAGGCTGCGCCGTCCGTGCCGAGCGCGATATTGATGCCCTTCTCCAGCATTTTCGGAATGTTCGCGTAGCCGGATGCCAGCTTGAGATTGCTTGCCGGACAGCAGGCGACCGAAACATTGTGCTTCTTGAGGATATCGAAATCCTCGTCCTCCAGCCAGACGCAGTGCGCCGCCGTGGTCGGAGAATCGAAAATGCCGTGCGCCTCCATGTACGCCGCCGGCGTCAGGCCATGACGCTGCTTGCACTCCTCGTGCTCGGTCTGCGTCTCGGACAGGTGGATGTGGATACGCGCACCCGCGTCCTTCGCATGGGCGGCTACCGCCTCGACCACCTTGGGCGTCGAGGTATACTCGCCGTGGATACACAGATCACCGATCAGACGGCCGCCCATCTCGCCGTTCCACTCGTTCAGCAGATGCAGATTGTCCTTGTAGGCGGGAAGGCTCTCGTAGTCGCTGTCGTCAAATACGGTCAGGCCGCGGCTGAGGTTGCACTTGATGCCGCTCTCGCGGATCGCAGGCATCATGCCATCGAAGAAGAAATACATATCCGAGAACGAAACCGTACCGCTCGCCAGCATTTCCGCGATGGAAAGCTGCGTCCCGTAGTACGCCGCCTCGTCGTCAATCTTGTCCTCAAACGGAAATACCTTCTCACCCAGCCAGCGCTGCAGCGGCAGATTCTCCGCGTAGCCACGCAGCAGCGTCATCGGCGCATGGCTGTGCACGTTGTAAAAGCCGCTCATCAGCAGACGGTGTTTGCCGTCGTAACGCTCGCCGTAATCCTCCTGCGGCTCGGCATCGCCGATGTAGGCAATCTTGCCGTCCTTCACGCCGACGTACTGCCCGCGCTTGCGCTCAAAATTCTCATCCAACAGATCAATATTGCAAAAAAGCATTGTTTTCTCCTTTTCTCTTTATAGAACATGGTAATGCGGGATAATATCCTCGTATTCGCCGTCCTTGTTCAAAAATCCGCCCGGAATCACGCCAAGCTGTGTGAATCCCAGCTTTTTGTACAGCGCCAGCGCGCCCTTGTTGCTCTTGACGACTGCGTTGAACTGCAGCACGCGGAATCCGCACGTTTTTCCCTGTGCAATGCAGTGCTTTACCAGTTTTTCACCGATATGCTGTCCGCGCACAGACTTTTTAACGGCATAGCTTGCGTTGCAGATGTGTCCGCAGCGTCCCACATTATTCGGGTGCAGAATATACAGACCGACCAGCTCACCGGTTGCCGCGTCGTACGCTACGCCGGTATAGGTCTGCTCAGTGAAAAAGGCATGACCGGTCACCTCGTACAGCTTTTCCATCTGTGGAAAGGCTTTACCGTCCTCAACGACCTCGTTCCAAATTTCTGCTGCCTGTGCAGCGTCACGCTGCTCGTACTGTCGAATTTCGATCTGCATGGTTTCTCATCCCCTTGTTTTTTATTATAGCATAGTGCAGGAGAAAAGAAAACTGCTGCATCTGTTACAAACCGCAGAATGCGCCGTACCCACGGCGGTGGGCAAAAGGATAGACACCAAGGTTTCCACCCTTTTGAATCCCGCTTCCTTTGCTTGTTAGCCTGACGCAGACCGGAGACCGGCGACCGCTCCGAAAAGGAGAACGGCAGTCGGGTTACTCTTGCGTGTCTTTCGCAACCTATTCGCAGTTCACAGATACCTTACTGCTACACATACGGGTTACTCTCCGCAGGCGCGACACACCCCATGTCGCGCAACTCTTTTACGCGTTACTACAGACAGCTCCTGCGGGTTATACCTATCGACAAACTTTACCGCAGGGTGCGGCAAGGTGAATTGCCCGTCAGGACAAGAGAAGGTGTCCTGGGGTGCGACCTCGGCGCACCGTATCTAAACCATCTGCTCATTGCTAAAACGCAGGGGCGGCCATTGGCCGCCCACAGAATGATAACCCATTGCGTTCTCTTCACTCTTTCTTAAAACGCCGAATACTTCAAAATATCTTTTCGCATTCGCGCGATAATCCGCTTTTCCAGCCTTGAAATGTAGCTTTGCGAGATACCCAGCAAATCCGCGACCTCCTTCTGCGTCAGCGCCTTCGGCGTGCCGATGCCGAACCGCAGCGAGATGATCTGCCGCTCTCTCGGCGGCAGATGGCCCAGTGCCCGATGCAGCAGCATTTTGTCCACATCGTCCTCGAGCGGCCGCATGACGCTGTCCGGCTCGGTGCCGAGAATATCACTCAGCAGCAGCTCGTTGCCGTCCCAGTCCGAGGACAGCGGCTCGTCGATGGAAACCTCGCTCCGCCGTCCGGCGATCTTGCGCAGGTGCATGAGGATCTCGTTCTCGATACACCGCGACGCATACGTCGCCAGCTTGACGTTTTTGTCGCTCCGGTAGGTGCTCACCGCCTTGATGAGTCCGATCGTTCCAATAGAAATTAAATCTTCTGTTCCCACACCGCTCGACTCAAACTTGCGCGCCAGGAACACCACCAGCCGCAGATTGTGCTCGATAAGACGGTTGCGCGCCGCAACATCGCCCCCGCTGTTCGCCTCCACGGCGGCGGCCTCCTCCTCCGGAGACAACGGCGGCGGCAGAACACCACTGCCGCCGATATAATGTACGCCTTGCGCTCGAAACCGCCGCAAAACCATCTTTAACCACTGCAGAAATTTCATTTTGCTCTCCCTTTCACACCCCGATAAGTCCCTCGTACGCGCCCTGTCCGATGGAGACCGCACTGACCGCACACACACAGTCGAGTGCCGTGCCGTCCGCTCTCAGCACGCTGTCCGGCCGGAAATACAGCAGCAGACCGCCATCCGTGCCGACCGCGTGAAACGGCAGCAGACCGCAGCGTGCAGCCAGATTTTCCGGCAGAGCCGTCAGCTGCGCGGACGCACTGCCGAACGGCAGTTTCGTGTCCAGCAGGCACTCGGCGGCCTTGCGCTCGAGCACCACGACCGGCTTTCCGGAAACCGGTTCGGTCAGGTCGTTGCCTGTGTCGTGCAGCACGCGCACGGCGGTCTGCCGAGTGCCGAACCGGATGGTCAACGTTTCTGTTTCGCGGTGCAGCGCGCCGTGCTTCGCATCTCCGCACAGGAGTATCCCGCTTGCCGCGTAGCCGACAGCTGCCGCCAGCACGAGCACCTGTATCGGCACCGCAAAGTAGTACCCGCACGAGAGCAGCAGCCTTCTGCCGCTTGCGGCACTCAGCGCCGCCGCCAGTCCGGCGAACGAGGCCGCGACCACGCCGTACAGTGCACACAGCCGCGCAAGGTGCCGCTCTCTGCCGAAAGCGATCATGCACAGGCCCAGTCCTGCAAGAAGGCGCAGCGGTGCAAGTGTCAGCACCGGCCAGACCGCACCCAGCACGGCATAGCCGCCGCCGAGTGCTGCTGAGAAAATCAGCCGCATTTTCCGCACCTGCACGCCGCCTAAGCGAGCCGCCGCAAGCAGCGTTGCGCCATCCATCAGCGCGTTGACGGCAAACAGCACATCCAGATAGACGACCATACCTCACCTCCCGAACAAGATTCAGTATAGCACTGACAACGTGCGCGTTTTGCCGAATAAAGAGCGTAAAATACCTGAAACCGCTCTACCATAAGATAGAACGGTTTCAGGTAAAGAGTAGTATGTAAGTAAGATGTGGTCGAAATGAGAAAGGATATAAAAGAAAACAGCAAGAGTCCTGCACCTTTATCGGTATCAGCCCCCTTGCTGTGTCTTTATCATACTGCAAAATCGAAGATTTGTCACCTGTCGATTTTTACAAAATTCCTAGTAACTCTATCGGTTATTTTTGGAGTGCGTACTGTGCCAGCAGCTTTGCTGCGTCCTCAACGTCGGAAACCGCACACAGCTCGCTCGGAGAATGGATATAGCGAGTCGGGATAGAGACCGCGCCTGCCTGCACGCCTGCGCGCGCCTTCTGCAGCGCCGAAGTATCCGTGCCGCCGCACAGCAGGATTTCGCGCTGCGCGGATACACCGCAGTCTTTCGCCGCCTGCTCAAGCGCATCCACAACCGCCGGTGTGCAGATAACCGAGCGGTCCATCACCTTGACTGCCGGTCCCTTGCCCAGCTCGACCGCCATCGCGGACTTCATCTCCGGCAGGTCGCCGGTATCGGTCACATCCACCGCGATAGCCGCATCCGGCTCAACTGCGAACGCTGCCGCGCCTGCGCCGCGCAGGCCAACCTCCTCCTGTGCCGTAAACACGAAGTACAGGTCGTTCTCGATTTCCTTGTCCGCCAGCTGCTCCATCATCAGCAGGAGCGTCACGCAGCCGATACGGTTGTCCAGATACGGACCGCACAGCACGCCGTTCTGCTCGAACCGCGGTGCCTCGTACACAGCGAAATCACCGATCTGCACCAGCTTGCGCGCTTCCTCGGCATCCTTTGCACCGATGTCGATGAACAGATTATCCAGCGTCAAATCCTTAAGCGGCGTCTTTTCCTCGTAGGAGATCACGCCGCGCGTGCCGTTGGCAAACTTCACCTGAATATTCAGCAGGTCACCGACATACAGGCCGCCGATCTGCGAAAAACGGATAAAGCCCTTGTCCTCAATATAGGTGGCAACCACGCCGATAGAGTCCATATGCGCGGCAAACAGCAGCTTTTTGCCATTCTTTGCGCCTTTTTTGCGGCAGATAAGGTTGCCGAGCGCGTCCGTCGTCACATCGTCGATATACGCGCCTGCAATCTCCGCGATGGTTTCGCGAACCGCATCCTCACGGCCGGAAGGGCCGAATGCACCCGCGACCGTGTTCCATAAATCAAAAATCTTGCTCATTCGTCGTCCCCTCCGAGTTCTTCCAGAAATGCGCGTGCGGCGGAAAGCACCGCTTCGCAGTCAGCTACTGCCGCCACCGAGGACGGCGAGTGAATATAGCGTACCGGAGCCGCAGCCGCGCACACGCGCACGCCTGCACGGCTCTTGTGGATACGGCCTGCGTCCGTGCCGCCGGCTACGCGCGTTTTCGTCTGCCAGCGGATGCCACGCTTGTCGCAGGCATTGCGCAGAAGTTCAAACAGCTCCGCATCGTAGATAGTCGCGCCGTCCATGAACGGCAGAACCACACCGCCGCGTACGCGGCAAACAGCTTTGCCGCCTTCCACCTCTGCGAGATCAGCGGCTGTCGTGCCCTCGAGCACCATTGCGAATCCCGGGTCAAGCGCATATGCCATGCTTGCCGCACCGCGCAGACCGACTTCCTCCTGCACGGTGAAGCAGAACCAGGTGTCGATCGGCGGCTCATCCTCGATGAGCTTGAGGAGCGCGGCACAGCCGACACGGTCGTCGATCGCCTTGGCCTTGATAAGACCGTCGCCGAACTCGACAACCGCCGAGTCAAACACGCCATAATCGCCAAGCGAAACCTTGTCCTCAGCGGCAGCTTTGCTCGCTGCACCGATGTCGATATACAAATCCTTAGTCTTGGGCATAGTGCGGCGCTCTGCGGCAGTTGTCAGATGAACCGCCTTGATGCCGATCACGCCCTGCACATCACCGAAGCGAACCGGTCGGCCGATGACCACGCGCGGGTCCACGCCGCCGACAAATCCAAATTTCAGCATGCCGTCGTCCGTAATCTTCTTGATGATAACGCCGACCTCATCCATGTGCGCGCACAGCACAACCGGACGCTCGAGCGCCTTTTTGCCCTTTCGGAACACCATAATGTTGCCGATGGCATCGGTTTTCATTTCATCCGCGAACGGTTTTACCTTCTTGAGCACAAACTCGCGCACCGCATCCTCACAGCCGGACGGCCCCGGCAGCGCGCACAGCTGCTTCATCAGTTCGATCATGCGCCCACCTCCCCGTCAAATTCGCGCAGGAATTCTGCCATCAGGTCAGCGACTGCCTGCACGTCAGACAGCTCCACGACCTCGACCGGCGTATGCATGTATTTTTCCGGAATGGACAGCAAACCCATTGCGATGCCGCGGCCGACGATCTGCATCGTCCACGCATTCGTGCCGGTGTTGCCCTCCATAATTTCAAGCGTATAGTCGATGTCGTTCGCCTTGGCGGTCTTGATGAGTGCCTTGGTGAAGCCGCGGTGCAGGTTCGGACCCATGCCGACTGCCACGCCGCTGCCGAGGTCGAACACACCGTCCGACGGACCGTCCGGCGTTCTGCCGTGGGTTACGTCCACTGCGATGGCGTACTCCGGCTGAACCGTAAACGCGCCGGTCTGCGCACCTAGCTCGGTGACTTCCTCCTGCGTGCTGATGAGCACCGCAACATTGCATTTCAGCTTGTCCTTCGCCGCGTGCAGCTGCTCCATCGCCAGCAGGATGGCGGCAACGCCCGCTCGGTCGTCAAGGCACTTGCTGCAAAGCTGACCGCCCGCCAGCTTAATCGGCTGCTGCGCGAACACGATCGGCGTGCCGACGCGAATGCGGCTTTTGGCATCGAGCAGACCGGTGTCGATCGCCATCTGGTCGATGGGTACAGCCTTGTTCTGCTCACCTGCCTTGAGCAGGTGCGGCGGCATGCAGGATACCACGCCGTACAGCGGTTCGTCCGCGAGAATAGTCACCTCACCGCCGAGCAGCATGCGCGGGTCCACACCACCGACCGGCGCGAACCGCAGGAAGCCGCCGTCCAGCACCTCGGTAACAAGAAAGCCGATCTGGTCGAGATGTGCGTCCAGCAGGACGGTTTTCGCGCCCTCTTTACCGCAGGACAGGCTGCCGATCACGTTGCCGTTCTTGTCCGCATCCACGGTGTCGCAGTACGGCCGGAACAGCTCCGCGACGGCCCTTGCCGCCTGCATTTCAAAGCCGCTGACCGCCGGCAGTGCACACAGCGTCCGCAGCGTTTGTTCTAACTGCAAGGAAATTCCTCCTTTTTTCGTCTTTTATCGTACAAGACTTATTATAACCGTTTCTTTCCATGGTTACAAGATAAAAGGCGCTCCTGAGAGCGCCTTTTGCTTTATGAAATCTGTTCTCCGGTCGGCAGATACAGCGCGTTCACCGCGTCCGTTTTGCCGTTCGGATAGGAATCTACCACGCGGAGACAACCGTTTTCAAAGCTGAGCCGATAATAAATGTCGATCGTGTCCTCGATTTTGATCGTACCCAGCGTTGCGCCGAAGCGGTCAAAGCAGGTAATCGTGTGCTCATCGGTCGGGAGCGCGTACACGCCTGCGCCGTCGGTCGCCAGCAGACCCGGACGTCCGCCGTTCAGAATCGGCTTTACGCGGAACAGAACCTTGTTCGTGCCGTCCGCGTCACAGCGGATGTACTCGTATTCCTTGTCGTTGATCCAGTGGCTGTAAATGTTCTGACCAACCTCGTCAAACGCATTCTGATAGGTCTTTGTCAGCTTTTTGCCCTTAAAGTTGTACAGAGCATAGTAGCCTGTATTCTCGGAGTAGATGTAGGTATCACTGTACTGATTGAGATACAGACCGCCCGAGCTGGATGCAATGCGCTTGCCGCCTGCGATAATGGCAGCCGAATTATTGCCCCACACAGTAAAGCGGTCTCCCGCACCATCACGAATCTCCATCTTGCTGCGGTCAAACGCAAAATTCATGCTCCACAGGGTCTTGCCGGTGGTGTCGATGGCACGAATAGTCTTGCCGTCCACGTTGACAACCGCCTTGCCGTCCTTGAAGTTGGTCATGCGGTCATAAGTCGCTGTGCTCTTAGTGCCGTCAGCCAGCGCAATGTAGTCCTTACCGTAAGTCACCTTGGTGATGTCCATCGGACACAGCCAGCCTGCCTGCTCGCCGTCTGCGACAAGAATGCGGTAATCCTCCAGTTTTTCGCCGGTTTTGAGGTTCACCACGTCATATTTCGTGCCGTTTTCCATCGTCACACCGGCCCATACACCGAGCATAGTAACATTCTCGAAGGTGCCCTTGGTATCCTTATAATCGGTCAGCAGCTTTTTGCCCTTTGCGTTCTCGATGTGCATCTGCGACCGTGCACCGGCACCGCCCTCATCGTCCATGACAACGGCGTACTCTGCCGCAGTCTCGCCGCTCGGCACCTCGGCATACTTGGTATCATACAGGCGCAGCATGGTCGCGATGGACTGCTCGTGCGTATAGCTGTTATTCGGTGCAAAACGATTGCCGCTGACGCCGTTCATCACGCCGCTGTTATACGCCCAGTACACATCGCTGCGTGCCCACGCCTGAATGTCCGCGCCGTCCGCGAAAACGTGCGGCATACGGTCCTTCACGCTGTCCTTGGCATTCTTGCGCAGATTGCCCAGACGGTGCAGCATGCTTGCCGCCTGCTGACGGGTCAGCTGCTGCTGCGGTGCAAATTTGCCATTGCCAACGCCGTTTACCACGCCCAGAGACGCGCAGAGCAGCACGTCCTCGTCCTTGGTATCCGAGAAGGAAACCGCGGTTTTCTCGACGGATTTTACGTTGCCGCTCTTTTCCCAAGTACGATAAACCGCTGCCGCCAGCGCACAGAAATCTGCTCGGGTGATGCTCTGCGTATACGCCTGATCGACCTGCTCCGGCACAATGCCCGCGTTCCGCGCGGTATCCACCGCCGACTTCGCCCAACTGCTCGGCGCTTCCGCTGCCGCAGCCGCCGTTACCATCATAGCCGCAGATAAAATCGCTGCAATCGTTCGTTTCATAGAAAATCCTCCTTTTAATTCAGCGGTCAGTGATTTTTCTTTGTTTTGGATATTGCGTGCGCTGTTTTCTGATCGCTGCATTGTATTTGACGTTTGGTATCTGCAAAAGGTTCCCAGATTTATCGGGTAATGTCAAAAAAATTATTGATAGTGCAGGTCTGCAGAATACCGTCCGGCGTGTAGTATTCATCCCGCAGGACGCGCTGCTGCTCGTCATACCATATTTTCTCGGTTACGCCATCCTCGCTGACGCAGACTGCAGTGCGCTCGGCGTCGTCGTATGTCCACTCGTTGTCCTGCATCATTTCGTAATTCGGATTATGCACATCATTTTCCATGTGCAGCGTGGAGCCGCGTGCATCCTTCACCGTGATCCATGTGCCGGTCAGCACGCCCTCGAAAATCGTGCTGGTTCTGGTCGTTTCTCCGGTTTTGGGATTGTATTCCGACACTGTCTTTGACTGCATGTTGCCTGCCGTGTCGCAGCTCTGCTCCAGATACGGTTCTTCCTCGTCTCCGCGATAGGTGTAAGTCTCTATTCCGTCCGCATTCGCTGTGCGAATGATACGCCCCTGCTCGTCATACTCTGTGTAAGAAACCGTCTTTACACCGCAGGTTGTGGAATACCATGTCATTTTGCTGCCGCTGTAAACCTTGCGTTCGCTGGAACTCACACCGAACGGACGCTTGCAATTCAGCGACCAGATCTCGCGGTTCTGCGCATCGTAGCCGGTGATTCTGAGATAGGACCATTCCTTCTCATCCGGTATCACGCGCGTTGTCTTTTGCTGTTCAATCCGAGCAGCAGGCTGCATATACGCCAGAAGTGTCCAGTTTTCCGCTGTCGGACGGACATACCGCAGTCCGTTCATCGATAAGCCGCCGAAAACAACGCCGCAGCAGACCGCAGTGCTTGCCGCCAGCATTCCGGCTCGTTTAAGAATGTTCAGCTTCACCCAAACACCTCCTCAGCGGGTGACATCGGTGTATGTTGTTGTAATCTCACGCGAAAAACCATCCTCCGAAAAGCTATATGCATTTTTTATCCAGCGTCCCTGTTCGTCATACCAGTATTTCTCGGTCGTGCCCTCCGCCTCGTCCACACAGGTGGCCGTGCGCGCGGCATCGTCATACGTCCACTGATAGTCACAGGTTCTCATCTGTCCGCCCGCGCTGAAATGCACTTGCTTTACGATGTTGCCATGCGCATCCAGTGTGCAGTGCTGCGAGGCAAGATAGGTACCATCGTCCTCGTATATGTCCATATTGGTGACGGTACTGCCTGTTTGCGGGTCGGTTTCGGTGATCTTGCGGCCGGTCAACGCGCCCTGCGCGTTGTGCGTTTCCTCCAGATACGTTTCAGTCGCATCGCCGCGGTAGTAATACGTCGATATGCCGCCATAGTCGGTTTCCATACGGATAAGCCGTCCCTGTTCATCATACTGGCAAACCGAGTCCGCTTTTCCGCCCTGACCGAAGAAATACCGCGCCGATGTATTGCCGATGTACACATCACGGCTGCTGCCGACCGATGCCAGCTTGCCGAATGTCGTGCGCGACCAAATCTCGCGGTTCTGTGCATCGTATCCGGTGACAGTGTAGGTCGGGTCGCCCTCACCGAAGTCCATAACGCACTGCTCGATGCGTTCCGCCGGTTCGACCCACGGCAGCAGCCACCAGTTGTCCGCCGTCGGACGCATATAGCGCAAGCCGTTGAGCGCCAGCGCCCCGAAAACACCGGCTGTACAGGCGGCGGTTGCCGCCGTCAACATTCCCACACGTTTGAGCAGATCTCTGTTCATAAACATCCGCCTTTCTCTATCCAATTGTCCTGCCTGTCTTATTGATTTCAGTATAGCATAAATTTTTCCGGAAGGATATATCTCTTTGCATTTTGAAACAGAAATGTATCATGCAGCGGCAAAATCGTTTGTCTGCGCCCGGTTGGCGACGGTGCGGGAGCACAGTGTGCTTCCCTGCGGTTGCGCGTGTGCAGCTGAATTTACAGGTGCCGTCCGCAGACACCAGACCACCGAGTTGCGCAACACGGGTATCCCCCAGGGGACCTTCTCTTGCCTTTCGGGCAATTCACCTTGTGTTGCGCCTGCGTAGAGCAAACCGCATGTGTAGCAGTAAAGTATCTGGCATTGAGAATAGGTAGGGAAATGGGCGCACACTGTGCGCCCCTACGGAAGAAAAAATCCTCTGCCGTTCCCCTATAGTCTCAGTTCTGCAAATTTCGCCGTGCTATCTCAAAAGGAAACGGGATTCAAAAGGGTGGAAACCTTGGTGTCCATCCTTTTGCCCACTGCCGTGGGTACGGCGAACTCCTGCGCTCCGCAGAGCGCAACTCTCCGCTTGATTAAAACGCAAAAAAATCCCGCAGAGAAAATCTCTGCGGGATTTATTATGCTATTTCAGCAAGCGTTTTGCGCGATCTTACGCCTCGGGAGCGTACAGATCCTGCAGGCGCTTCAGGTGAGCGTAACGCTTGGTAGACTCTACCTCGGAACGCTCGAACAGGCCCTCTGCACGATCCGGGAACGAACGGGTCAGTGCGGAGTAACGAGCCTCGCCCATCATGAACTTGCGGTAATCCTCGGTCTTGGGCTCCTTGGACTCCAGAATGAACGGATTCTTGCCCTCGTCAGCCAGCTGCGGGTTGAAGCGGAACAGGTTCCAGTAACCGCAGTCAACAGCCTTCTTCATCTCGGCCTGGCAGTTGGTCATGCCGCCCTTGATGGAGTGCATCTCACACGGAGCATAGCCGATTACCAGCGACGGGCCCGGATAAGCCTCAGCCTCAGCGATGGCCTTCAGGGTCTGAGCCGGGTTAGCGCCCATAGCTACCTGTGCAACGTAAACGTAGCCGTAGCTCATAGCGATCTCAGCAAGGCTCTTCTTCTTGGTGGTCTTACCGGAAGCTGCGAACTGTGCAACAGCGCCGATGTTGGTAGCCTTGGAAGCCTGTCCGCCGGTGTTGGAGTAAACCTCGGTATCGAAT
>OGDF01000259.1_pt1 | contig 85296 bp, 113 predicted proteins | sample 1570141 | NCBI WGS metagenome assembly OGDF01 (sample SAMEA4370581, study PRJEB24528) | human gut metagenome
ACCCCACAAACCCTAATTTATCAAACTAATCTTTACCCACAGACAAAATTGAAAAGCCCAAATTTATCAACTTAATCTTAACGCACAGACAAAATTGAAAATACAAATATCAATACCAATGAATATAACACCTATAAAAATGTAAAAATAATGATATGTATATGCAATATTTACTATATGAAAATAAACAAATGTGCAGTAATATATATAAAAGAATTTTAAATTAGATAACTGATTTGTTATTTGTTTTCTTTTTAGTGTGATAACATTGACAACTAAATAGACATTTGTTAACATAGTGATGTAAAATTGTTTACTATGTAAAAGGAAGAGTGGCTTATGATGGACGAAAAATTTTTACATGATACCGGTGTAGAGGCTATGCGTGTTGTAAAAACAATACTAAAGGCTTATCGTACATTCAGCAAACTTGCTGTAGAAGGGGAAAAGGTAAGCGTTTGTGGTTTACAGGTTTTAACAACACTAAGATACTATCCGGAGTTAAACACAGTTAGTGACCTTGCAGATAGCCTAGAGTTTAGCAAAGGCCTAATTTCAAGAGAAGTAGAAACTTTGAGAAAAGGTAACTATGTAACTACCTCAGTTGATGAAAAGGATAGAAGAGTTCTAAGAATTTTCATTAATAAAGAAGTTGCAGAACCGGTTATTCTTAAGCAAAAGAAAAAGTTATTTAATCTAATTCATCAGGTTACAGATGGTATTGCTGATGAAGATATTAAAAAGTATAGAGAATTAAATAAGATTTTCCTTGAAAAGGTAACTGAAGTTGATTTTGATAAAGAAGTTGATACTTCTAACTTTGATTTACAGAAGTTTATTTAAAATTAATAATTTTTTCAAACAAAAAAGGAGTGACCGTTTTGGCCACTCCTTAATTCTTTTGTTTAGTCAACAGTAGGTGTTGTATTATCGGTTACAACATTTTGATTATTTGCTACTGTTGTATTTGTTGTATTGTTTGAGTTGTTACTTTGATTTGTACTGAACTCAGTTTGGTTACTGTTTGTATTACTGTTGTTTCTCTTTTGAGAATAGTTTGTTGTAGGGTAGAAACAAGAATATGTTTCGCCATTTTTCATAGTTGTGTTTCTGTAGTAAGCAAGTTCAGAAACAGTAACTAGCTGATAACCCTTTTTATCAAGATACTTAACAATGTTTGCAACTGCCTTTGGTGTTGAGTCTTGAATATCATGCATTAGAACAATGTCTCCATCAAGGTTTTGACCTTTCTTAAATACACTCTTAATTGCATTAAATGTAGCCTGACTGCTCTTTGTACTCCAGTCCAGGGTATCAATTGACCATAGAATAATAGGGCTAATATTTTCAGTTTCATATACATTAGAAGTAATACCACCCGGACAACGGAAAACAGTAGGATATTCACCGATTACTTTCTTAATAGCATCATTTGTTTTGTTCATTTCAGCTCTTTGCTTTTTCTCACTGATGTTACTTGCATATTGGTGATCCCAAGAGTGATTACCGATTTCATGACCGGCATTAAATTCTTGCTGAACAATATCTTCTTCACCCTCAATTCTAGAACCAACAAGGAAGAATGTTGCTCTACCGTTTACACTCTTTAGTGATTTTAGAATTTGCTCTGTATTACTTGCATCAGGACCATCATCAAATGTAAGTGCTACCATAGGTTTTGTTCTGTCTAGGTTCTTACGTATTTTAGCCTTTTGTTCTGTAACAATAATTTTGCAGGTAGCAGAAAGGTTGTTGTATAAAGTACAGGTAACATTAGCCTCACCTTCTCTAAGTGCCTTTACAAGACCCTTATTATCAACAGAAACAATGTGGTCATTGTCTGTAGTGAATGTGTAGCTTGAAGTACCCTCATTTTTATTAAATTCCGGAACAATATTGATTGAACCACCAACACCCATTGTTGTGTTAGCTAAGTTTAGCTTAAAGCTGGTAGGTTCATTAAATATTTGTAGCTTAACTTTCTTTTCAATACCATTGTAGCTTGTGATTGTAATAGTTGCATTACCTTTTGATATTGCTTTGATTGTACCGGTCTTATCAATAGTAGCGACATTTTTATTATCTATATTATATGTATAGAAGTCACTTGGTGTATTTTCGCTGTCATCCGGTTTAAAAGTGTAGCTTTCACCATTAGCCATAACTACCTTTTTAGGTGCAGAGATTTTCTTAGGTGCTGATACAACGGTAATGTCAGCATAATTAGTAAGGTTATTATCTGTTGTTACTTTAATAGAACAATCACCTTTCTTAAGTGCCATAACCTTGTTGCCGGTAACTTTAACTATGCTACTGTCAGTAGAGGATAATTTATAGGTGTTTTTTGCATCCTTAGGAGAAAGGACAACATCAAGAGAAGATTCTTGACCAACACCCAAGGTGATTTCTTTTGTCTTAAAACTAACGGACTGAGCATTTGTAGTTATATTCAGTAAACTTTTTGTTTCCTCAACAATGTCAACACCATAAAGTGTAAGACCGGCACAGACAACTGAAATAATAGCTAATATTACGAGTATAGTTGTGATAATAATTGATTTCGCTTTCATATATAATACTTCCTAAATCGTTTTTCTCTATGATACCACATAATTAGACAAAAATAAACATTTAACATATATTTTTTTAAATTATATTTGTTCTGTAGAAATATATGCTATTATAATTTTGTTAAAGAATTATCGCATGTATATTTACAATATGTTCATAATTAAAATTACATAAAATTTGTGCAAAATTTCTAAATGTATTAAATGGTAAATTTTGTTTGTACATTTTGTGATAAATTGAAAATTTTTATTGTGCAACTTTACTCTTGATTTGATGATTTTGTGAATTTTTGCATAAATTGTGGCAATTTTGACTATGAAAAAGGTAGAAACTCGGACATATTGTTGAAGAAACAACTAAATTGTAGTATAATAATAGAGGTTCCGATAAAAGTTCCGATAGTTTATGTACGATTTGTGAACTATCTATTATAAGGTGAAATAGGGTGGTGCAATGATGGATAACAAGGATGAGTTAACCTTTGAACTTCAAAAGGCTCTTGCTGAAAAAGAAATAATGGACAAAGTCAATGTGCGTGTTCGTAGAAAGACCAGTCTGGTGTTGTTATTCATTTCATTTATGAGTTTAGTTTTAGTAACATTTGCTTGGTTTACTATTAGTACCCTTGCTAATGTTGAAAAGCTGGATATGACTATTGGTACTGCACCGGACCTTAGAATCAGTACAGAGAATCACGGTAGCAACTTTAAACAATATGTAAAGACTGTAACAGGTCAGATGATTGATAAGGAACTAACCGATAGATTTAATACAACAATGAAAGACCAAGTTCTTGATCCTGTTACTTCTTCAAACGGTAGAGCATTTAAAAGCAGAAGTGGCAGAGAAATGGAAAGGAACAAAAACACTTTCCTAGAATTTGACCTTTACTTAATCTCAACTAAGGATTTAACAGTTCATATTACTAATGATGCTGACAATGAGAACAGAATCAAAGGTACTCATGTTTCTACTAAAGAAACAGGTGATAAGGCTGATATTGTTAAGGCAGTTCGTTTTAGTTTTACCAATGAAGATGGCAGAACTATTATATATGAACCAAACAAAGGTTCAGCTGTTGCCGGTCAAACAACATTTGATTTGTCAAGACCAATGACTTACAGTGATGCAAACAAAGTTTGTGACCTTAAGAAACTAACTCCACAGAAAGTAACAGTTAGAGTTTGGTTTGAGGGTGAAGACCCTGAATGTGTCAACAAAATTCAAGAATCAACTATGGAAGCTATCCTAACATTTGGTGGAGAAGCTGACGCAAGTTAATTCATAAAAAATTACTAAGATAGGGAGGAGATAAAAGTTGTTTAAGAAAAAGAAAAATGAAAATATGGACTTTACTCCAAGTGACCTTAGTAAATTAACTCGAAAAGGTGCTAGAGAAACCGGAAAAGAAAGTTCATACGGTGAGTTTAGACAAGCAAGAGATGCAGAGGTTCTGGACAAAACCAGAAGAAGAAAAAGACTTTTGTTTTGGTTAAGTCTACTTTTAATTGCTTTTCTACTTTGCTTGTGGTTATTAATGTTTTGGTGGACAAGAGCCGGTGACTTGGTTATTGATGTTGACCGATTGGCTGACCAAAAAGGTATTATCCTTTCAGAAACTTCAGATTTTAAACATCCCGAAACGATTTTATCAGGTAAAGGCGTTGATAATGTAACCAACATTACTTATGCTTGGCTAACTGATAATATGACACTTAATGGTGATATTTCTTATCTAGATAAGTATGTGTCAAGTAAGGATAAGTCGATTGACGGTGGCAGTCATAACGGTGACAGTAACAACAATAAAAAGAAAATTGCCGGTACTAATAACGCAGGTGAAAATTACTTGGCTTATACATTCTATTGTAAGAATGCCGGTAATCAGTCCTTAACTTATGATGCAACTCTTATTAATAAGGGTGCTGCTAAGAGTATGGATGAAGCAGTTAGAGTTATTGTTTTCAAAAACGGTGAACCTACTGTTTATGCTCACAAAAAGCATAAAAGTAATGAACCGGAAGACGATAGCAAGTTTATTCCAAAGTCACTTAATTCTAAGGCTTGGATAAATGATAAAGAAATTATGACAACAAAAAGTGAAAACTTTAAGCCAAACCAAGTTGATAAATATACAGTCCTAATGTGGGTTGAGGGCAATGACCCTGAATGTATCAACGAAATCCTTGGTGGTCATATGAAAATGTCTATGACATTCTCAGTTGAGGATGATAAAGAGACATAAGTTGAATAGAAAACATAACAAAGACTTGATAAGAGTTGCAAAGAATCTTCGCAGTAATATGACCAAAGAAGAAAAACATCTTTGGTATGATTACTTGAAAAATTATAAAGTCCGTTTTTCAAGACAGAAAATCTTAGGCAAGTATGTTGCAGATTTTTATTGTGCAAAAGCAAACCTTGTAATTGAACTTGATGGCTCTCAACATTATCAAGAAAAAGAGTTAGATTACGATAAAGCAAGAACAGAATATCTTTCAAAATTTAATATAAAAGTTGTTAGAATACCTAATAATGAAGTAAATAAAAATTTTGATGGTGTGTGTAGATACATAGATATGACGGTTCAGCAAAATTTAAAAAATTAGTACAAACTCTCTAGCCTCCCTTGTGTAAAGGGAGGGGGACCACGTAAGTGGTGGAGGGATTGTCTAGTAGTAATTTAAAGGTAGATGATATTTAGATAGAAGATAAAACTATAAATAATATCTATCGAATGAAATTGATAAATAGGAAAGATTGTACCAAAACAATCCCTCAGTCACCTAACGGCGACAGCTCCCTTTACACAAGGGAGCCTGGATAGTTAGTACATATACTTTACAATGTAGGTTATGTAGTGGCGAACAATGTTCGCCCGTAAAGAAAGTTTAATATAGATAGTATTTTGTCTGATGTGAAAACTTATAGTTAGTACAAACCTATTAAAGTCAAAAAAGTCCATAATGTTCTATTAACCTTGAATGCTGACAAGAGGGATGGGTAGAACGTGGAATATAAGTAATTAAACCCCGGTGGTGTTAAGGGGTAATAAATTTTAGGAGGAAATCTCTATGAAAACACATCTATTAACAAAGAAGAGAGCTCTTATCTCTTCAGTAGCAATGCTTCTAGTAGCAATTATTGCTCTAGGTACAGCAACATTCGCATGGTTCACACAGAACACACAGGCTACAGCTGACCAACTATCAGTAAAGACAATCAAGGCATCTGAACTACAGATCTCAAAGACAACTGGTGAATGGGGTGACCAGATTCACTATGATTATGTTGGCAAGGTTCTAAAGCCAGCTTCTTCTGTTGACGGTACTAACTGGTTCACAGCTGTTGCTCAAGATAAGGGTGGCTATGAAGCTCAGACTGATGTAGATGCTACAGATATTTCTAATAGCCTAGGTGGTTATGTATTCAAGGAACAGCTAAATGTTAGAAATAACGGTAAAGCTGCTGTTGAAAATGTTAAGATTAAATTCGAGTTACGTGAAACTGAAGCTGCCAACGGTAAGTATGTTCGTCTAGCTCTTGTACCTGCTGACAAGAGAGGTGCTGATGCTGTTGTAACTCCAGCAGACTTTAAGAATGGCGTATTTGCATCTGCTGCTGATACAGCTGACGCTCTAAAGGATGCTGCTAAGACAACAGAAACAGTTACTGCTAAGTCTGGCGCAGCTGGTGAAGTTACTGTTGGTGCTCTAACAGCTAAGGGTGAAGCTGGTTCTGCAAAGTACTACAATCTATATGTATGGTTCGAAGGTCAGGATGAAGACTGTAAGGACGTTAACGGTGGTAACGAAATGCCAAAAGTTACATTCACAGTAACTGGTGATACAGTAGCACAGGGTTAATTCTAACCTAAACTAGAATTACATAATTAAGAAATGAAATGGAGACCCTAGTAAATGAAAGTTTTTAAGAAAGTGATAAACATAGTAATTGATGTGCTTGTAGTATTAATACTACTTGTATCAGCTCTAATTTTAACATTATCTTTAGCTTCTCAAGATACCGGGTCTCCTAATTTACTTGGATACACACTAAATGCTATCCAAACAGGTTCAATGGAACCTGAGTTCTATGCCGGCGACTTGCTTATTGGTAAGACTACCGACATAGACGGAACTTATAACAAAGGTGACATTGTTTTCTTTGAAAGTTCCTACAAGGGGGAAGATGGCATTACCTATAAAATGGTAAAGTGCCATCGAATTGTAAAGATTAAGGACGATAATGGAATTAAGTATTACCTGACAAGAGGTGATAACAACAAGATTTCCGATGCATCTTCTGATGGTTGGCTAACTGCTGATAAGATTGTGGGCGTTTATCAGACTAATGACTATCAAGGTAAGAAACTTGAGGGCTTTGGTTCTGTAATTGACTATCTTCAGAGCTTCTGGGGATTCTTCTTCGTAATCGTTCTACCAATGATATTATTCTTTATCTATGAGCTGGTTCGTGTTATCCGTAATGTGATGGCTTATACTAAAGAAAAAGCTATTGTTGCTGCCAAGGAAGCTGCCGAAAATGCAGAACTTTCAGAAGCACAAAAGCAAAAAGCAATAGAAGAATATTTAGCAAGTCAAAAGGCAAAGGAAGAATCTTCTGAAGAAGAAAAATCCAATGACCAAGAATAAAACTAAAAGCTTGCTAAGAGGTGAAAGTCCACTGTTGCAGAGAATTTTCACTACAATTTAGTTGGCAGTACACTAATGAAAATACTGCATATGAGGGCTAAACCGGAAAGAATTATATGGTTAAGCAAATATGTAAACATAAGCGATAAATCTTTCTAACGGGTCAGCAACGCCGGAAAGATTTGTTGTTTGTTTATGATTGAGGCGATTAGTCATAGGACTAAGGGTAAAACTTTTTTAAGAACAGAAAGAGGAGTAGATTCCTTATGGATACAGTATTCAAATTTTTATATGAATTTCTGGGACAATTCTTTACTTCACTTTGGAGTATTGTAACAGGAATTTTCAAGGGCATTGTTGGAATGTTTGACTTTCCGGCATACGGTAAGATTATTAGCGATTATACATCAGAACTTGGAGGTTTAGAATGGGTAATTGCCATATTTGCAATGTTGTTACTAGCAGCTGTCCTTGTATTTTTAGTAATGCTTGTTGTTCTATCCTTAAAAAAGTTTTTCCGTTATAAGAAAAAGGTTAAGGATACAGGGGACTTAGTAGCAGAAGTTAATCACCTAACTAAAGAGGTTATGAGACTAAACCTTGAGAAAGATAAGATTCTATCAATGAAGGTTTCTCAGATTGGTCTTAACCCTAACGAAATTTCTGAACTTACAGGGGAAGAAATGGAAGCTCTTAATAATGGTGAAGAAGAAACAACTCAGCGTTTCTACAAGCTATGTCATATTGATGAAGTTTGGGCAGACTATCAGCCACCAATTTACAACAATACAATTACACTTGAACAGTTCTGTGACCAGTTCCGTAACTTTGCTTGTTCAAGACTTGGTCTATACTATGATACTAAGTTGATTAGATATTTTGTTGCTTCATTCGGTAGTAACAGACTTATTATCCTACAAGGTATCTCCGGTACAGGTAAAACTTCCCTTGCTCGTGCATTTGGTAAGTTTGTATGTAACGACTCAATCATCACACCTGTACAGCCATCTTGGAGAGATAGAACTGAACTATTCGGTTACTTCAACGAATTTACTAAGAGATTTAACGAAACAGAACTATTGCGTGCAATGTACGAAGCAACTTATAACGATAATGTTTATGTTATTGTACTTGATGAAATGAATATCGCCAGAGTTGAATATTACTTTGCTGAAATGTTATCAATTCTAGAAATGCCGGATTGTGATGAATGGGTAATCTCAATGGTTCCAAATGTATGGCCTGATGACCCTAAACACTTTGAACAGGGTAACTTTAAGATTCCACCAAATATGTGGTATATCGGTACTGCTAATAACGATGACTCTACTTTTGCTATTGCCGATAAGGTTTACGATAGAGCAATGCCTATTGATATTGATAGTAAGGGTACTCCATTTGATGCACCGGATACTCCACCTGTACAGATTAACTATCATTATCTGGAGAGTCTATTTGAGAATGCTAAGAAGCAATATCCTGTTAGCCAAGAACTAATTGATAAACTAAACAAGCTTGATGATTATGTTATTGAACATTTCCGTATTGCTTTTGGTAACAGAATTATGCGTCAGGTAATGTCCTTTACACCATGTTATGTTGCTTGTGGTGGTAAGGAAATTGACGGTCTTGACTATGTTCTAGCAAGAAAAATCTTTAGAAAGTTTGAATCTCTAAACCTATCATATATTAGAGACGAAATTGATGGCCTGGTTGCTTATATGGATCACCTATATGGTAGAGAAAATATGGGCGAAAGTAAGGCTTATCTACATAGACTTCAAAAGCTAGTATAAAAACAATATCACCTCTTCCTTATGGGAGAGGTGGACTTATTAATTTAAGATTATTTTATTGAGAATGAGGTGTGTCCTATGGGCAAAAAATATAATAAATTGTATCGTGCATATTATGAATTGCGTGAAACCCTAAAGGATGACTACACCTTTAATTATTATATTGACGGTATGGATAGAGCTGATAACGGTGAGGATGTTCACAGTGGTGAAATCTTCTCTCGTTATATTGATATGGACTGGGTTGAAGCAATTGAATATGCCTTGCCTTATATCCAAAATGCAGTTGATGAAATGCGTAGAACAATTATTTCCGAAGAAGAAGTAGTTAATGTTGCAAAAATCAAGAAGGTAGGTCCGGAAACTGTTAAACATTTGGCATCCCATGCTAACTTTATTTCAAAAATTGATGAACGTGGTGATGTTATTCCTAACAATCTACTTAATGTTAGAAAAGAAGATACATATAACATTTATGAAAACAGAATGTTGTTTACACTTCTTACTAACATTTCAAGATTTATTTCGGAAAGATTTAGAAAGTTAAGAGAAACTCCGGAAGACTCACTTTATGAAACACATATCCACAGAGATGTTGACTATCATGGTCAGAAGATAAAGTTTAACTTTGACTTTAGAGATGAAAACCATGAAGTTGAAAAAGTAGATAATAATGAAGATGTTGAAAATTTAAGTGACTTTGACAGAGTAGTTAGAATCAGACAAATTACACAGGGTATTTTAAATTCACAACTTATGAAAGAGTTAGTTGGTTGCGAAGTGGTTCGTTCACCACTTACAATGACTAACCTTTTGAAGAAGAACCCTAACTTTAAAGAGGCTGTTCAACTTTGGACATTCCTAGAAAAATACAAAAAACCCGGCTTTGTTGTTGAGAAAAATGCCTTTAACGGTGAAATGAGTAAGGATATTAAGCGTGATATTTACGGACTTATGAGCCTTAATCGTTTCGTTATGGAAATTGAACAAAGTCCGGCTTTGAAGGAAGCTCTACATGAAAAGTATTTAGAAGAAAAAGCTGAAGAAGAGGCTCTTGCTGACCAAGGTACAAAGTCTAGAATAGCTTTTGAGAAAAAGCTGAAAGAAGTTCGTCAGGAAGAAATGAACATTAGGCTTCAGGAAATTCGTGAAAGAGAAACTGAAATTCATAAATTAAAGGCAACAATTGAACAGTTAAATATGACTCTTGAGCTAAGAGAACAACAAATTGTTGAATTAACCAATAAGTTAAACTTAGCTTATGAACAGATTGAAGACCTAAAGAAACAGATTATGGTTCTTGAAGAAGAAATTGAAAAACTCAAGGCTGAAATCGAAAGATTATTAGGTATCATTGAAGAACAGAAAAAGAAAATTGCCGAACTGGAAGATAAGGTAGAAAAGTTAACTGCTGAACTTGAAAAGGCGAAAGCAGAAATCACAAGACTACTTGAACTTGAAAAACAGTTAAGAGCAGAGATTGATTCTTTAAATAAAGAAATCGTAAAGTTAAACGGTATTATTGCTAAGTTGAAGGAAGATATTGCTGAAAGAGATAGAATTATTGCTAACCAAAAAGCAGAAATTTCTTCTTTAAATAATAAGGTTGCAAACCTTAACAACACTATTGAAACCGAAAGAAAAGAACATAGTGCTGAAATTAGCCGTTTGAACTTAGAACATAAAAATGAAGTTGATACTTTGGTTGCAAATCATAATAATGAAATTGCTTCTATCAACACAAAGCATAGTGAAGAAATTTCTACTATCAATAGTAACCACCAAAATGAAGTTGCTGAAATTAATAGAAAGCATAGTGAAAATGTTAACTCTATTAATGCAGAGCATAAAGCAGAAGTAGAAGAAATTAATTCTAAAAATGCTGAAAATATCAACAAGTTAAATGCTAACTTTGACAAGAAAATGGCTAATGAAAAAGCTAATTTTCAAAATGAAATGTCAAAGCAACAGGCGTCTTTCCAAAAGGAAAAGGATAGCTTAAATCAGACTAATGAAAAAGAAAGAAAGATTTATGAAGCTAAACTTGTTGTACTAAAAGATGAACAAGAAAAAGAAATTAGCAAGATTAACACTAATCATTCTAAAGAAATAGAAAAGTTACACAGAAGTGCTGCTGATTCCTTAGCAAAGGAAAGAAAGATTCATCAGTCAGAAATTGCTAAGGTTAAAAAGCAGAAAGATAAGGCTTATTCTGAAGAAGAAAAGAAGTTTAATCAAAAGCTAAAAGAAGTTGAAAAAAGACTGGAAAAAGAGTATAATAAGAAAGTTAAAGAAATCAAAGAGCAAGAGGCTAAAAAGGTTAAAGCCATTAAGCTAAAAGCTAAGAAGAAAATGTTTACTGCTGAGGAACTAGAGAATATTAAATAACCTAAAAGTAGTGAGGGTAATATGAGTAAAGACCAGGAACTTGTAAAAGTAAAAAGGGATACCAAATCCCTAGTTATAAAAAACTTAATAGTTATGGCTGTGCTTATTATTATCGCACTAACCGGTGTTATCTCTTGGTTTACAAACAAGACCGAGGCAACTGCTGATGGTATCAATGTTATCTGCGAAGCACCTAAAGGTCTAAAAATTGCAGTTGTGCAACATGGTGAACCTGCTCCTGATGTTAATGATGAAACTCAATGGTCAGAAGGGGAAATTACTTTAACTAAAGAGGATTATCCTTTCTTGAAAGAACAGTCAATTATCGAAATTACAAGTGACGGTACGGATTTCTATAAACCAAAGCTTACTCAAGAAAATGGTAAGGCTAAGCCTGATACAAGTAGTGAGTGGGATGTTGCTGATAAGGATTCTTATTTATCAATTGATGTTTATATGAAAACGGGTGAAGATCATATGGTTTATTTGAATTCAGGAACAGAGATTTCTCCAATCTCTACCACATTAACAGGTGAACAATCCGGTAATAAAAGTGACGACGGTGATTTTTCAAAGGACTGTATTGTTGGAGCAGTAAGACTTTCTACTGTAAACAGTGCTGATTCAAAATTGAAAAATTTATGGATACCGGCTCCTCAAATTCACTATGACAGTGATAAAAAGGAAGTTACTTTAGGTAATACTTCCGGCGATACGTTTAAACATAAGTATTGGAAGGTAACAAAAAATTCAGATGGCAAAACGGGTAAACCTACTGGAACAGCACCGGTAGAATATAAAGATGTTATTACAAACACAAATAATGATTTTAAATTAGGTAAAAATTATGATTTTGCCATGTTAACAAAAAAACAACCTAGTGATAAATATGCTTCAGGTATGACAACAGTAAATATTTGGGTTGACGGTGAAGATGATGAAGCAAGATTTGCTATGGTTGGTGGAAAGTTTAAGGCAACAATTAAGTTATCCTTGTAATAAGGCACTAAATTGAAAGGAAGTGATATGAGTGAAAAAAGAAAAGTATGTTTCAAAACATTGTGGTAATGTTTCACATAGTTTTAAGGGTATTTCTTATTCATATATATCACTCTTTTTAGTTGTTATGGTGCTTGTTGGTACAACAGTATCTTGGTTTACAATTAAGGATAATGCAAATATTAATTCAAATATTATGAATTTTAATTCAGGTACAGGGCTTCGTGTTAATGATGGTGAAGATATTACAAATCATATTAAAGTTGATAACTTTAAAATTGATGAGGCATCAAGTGTTGATGGCAGAAATTTATTTTTTCCCAATAATAACGTAGATGGTGATAGTAATTTAACCTACTCATTGCAATATAGAGATGCTACTGTTGGTGACAAGAACCAAAGGTTTTTGTACAAAGATTTTACTGTTAGTGCAGACTCAAAGGAAACTAATGTTTATGTAAAGAGTTACACAATTAAAGTCGGTAACGAAACATTTAATGGTTCAACACAGATTTTGTTTGAAGATAAAAATAACCCTTTGAAACCAACCGGTATTGTTACTCACGATGCTTGTCCCATTAGGATTGCATTCATTACTGACAGTCAGGATAAACCAACAGTTTTTGATCCAACTGCCCTTGTTGACAGATATGCAAAGACTTATCCGGCAATTAGTTCGACTGCTTTGGATACTGGTTTGGTTATAAATACAGAAAATTCAACTTCCATTTCATTCTCTGATTACTACTACGCAGTAGGTAAGCCAATATTTACACTAGAGGGCACGACCCCAAAGAAGGTGACTATGGTTGCGTGGCTTGAGGGCACAGGTGATAATTGTGATAAATATGCAGGTAAAGATCTTTCTATCGATATAGAACTTGAAAGTAATTTTAAAGATATGGAATGGATTACTTTTGTAGATGATACTGTAGGTGATAATGATCCTTCAGTAACACATTGGATTAATAAAGACAAAGACTGTATTGTAACTATGACTTATAAAGACATTACTACAACAGGTTCACCTTATCGTACAGTTATTATGCAAGAAAACGATAAAGATGCAAAAGGAAATCCAACATGGGTTGCTCCAATTCCTGAAAAAGTTGTAACAGATATAACCTTTAATAGATACAGTCTTAACGATGAAATGATTTATAACGCATGGTATACCCGAAAAGATGTTGAAACAATGTGGGCAAAAAAGCTAAATACTGACAGAAAAAAAGCTCCACTTCAAGAGTCCAGAGAAATAAATGGTACAAGAAAAACTGTTTATACAGCTCTTGGTGGTAATGGTTATAGTACAACTGAGGATATATCAGAGAGATTATCACCTTGTTTGGGTTATTGGGATTACGAAAATATTTCCAGTGGTGGTTCTTCTTCCGGTGGTGGTTCCGGTTCAGGTGGCAGTGGCTCCGGTGGTGGAATTGTTGAAGATCCAAATGCTAAGATTAAGATAGGTATTGACTTTAACATAACTGCTAATAATAAGAATTGGATAAAAAGTAATATTAATGATAATGGTTACACAATGTATGCTAAGTTTATCGATGGAACATTGGTTCCTATGGAATTGGACAACGATGTTTGTAAGATTAATAATTATGAGATGAAAGTCAATTCGATTTTAACCAATTTTGTGCTAAAGAGCAAATCAGATACAAAGACAATTAGAATAGATCAAAATGTTATATTTAATAGAAGTATGAATATTGCAATGGAAATTTCAAATGATGATGTTGCTCATAGAACAAATTAATGAATTATTAAGATAAGGAGATGTCACAAATGAATAAGAAAAGGCCATTACATGGCAAAAAAACTGAGAAAAGTGATAATTTCCTTGGACGTGTTTCAATTAAGACAATTGTACTATCAGTTGTAGCACTTATCCAAATGATGCTTTTAATTACCGGTACAACATTTTCTTGGGTAGAAACAATTTCTTCTTTGGCACTTACCGGTGGCGGTAAAATTGACAATCCTGTTATGACAGTTGCGAATATCGGTTCCGGCAGTGGTTATAACGAAACCCTTGATTTAGACGGCTATTTCAAAAAAGCCGGTAATGTTCATTTAGCTACATGTTCCAGTGCTGACGGTCAGAACTTTTATTTTCCTATTGTTGGTGATAACAATAATTATCGTCAATCAACTGTAAATGACCGTAATGTAAACTACATTGGTTATAATCTTAAAGTAGTAAATAAAGAAAAAAATAAAAGTAAAGATTTTAAGTTTGGTAAAATACCATCAATCAAAATCGGTAATGAGGCAGTAACAGACAACAGAGTGCGAATTGCTATTACAGTTGATGGTGTTACTAAGATATTCTCTAATAAAGATGCTACTGAAAATGTTGTAGCAGCTACTAACGGTACGCCTTCAGAAACTACGGTTAACGCTTTTGATAAATATACTAATTCAGATGAAAAAGTGACTTTACCGGTATTTTCTATACCTGCAAATTCTAGTAAAGAAGTAAAAATTTCTCTTTGGCTTCAAGATTCTAACGGTGGCAATAACGGAGATGTAGCAGTAAATGACTTTACACTGGTTGTCAGCAAGAAGCGTGTAGAAGTGAAATATGGCACTGACTCAAATGAAACAATGGGTAATATTTCTATTGGTAGCAAAAATCAGAAAGTTTGTTACGGAGAAGAGGGTACTACGGTTCCTCTAAATGCTACTGCAAACCCGGGTTACAAGTTTATGGGTTGGTACAAAGATATTGATTGTACAATTAAAGCTCCTGTAACAGACGGTGAATTTAAAATAGGTAGTGACAGCAATATAACTTTATATGCGTTATTTAAGAAAACTTATACCGTTAATGTTATTGCCGTAACTGATAATGTTCAAGGTGGCACAGGCGGTACAGTTAAAATTAATTCCGGTACTGCATCTGACAGTGCAATTAAAAGTGATGTAACTGTTGGAGAAACGGTAAAACTTACTGCGACACCTAATGAAGGTTATGATTTTGTGGGTTGGTTTGACAGTGCTACCGGAGGTACTCAGATTACCGGTGAAAACCCTGCTAATGTTGAGATTGACAGTGTTAATCCTACTGATAGAACTTTCTATGCCAGATTTGAAATCAAGAAATATACAGTTACTGCAAGTGCAGTTTCTGAAGATGACGATAAAAACAAACAAGGAAACAAAATCACCTATGGTAATGAACATAAGGCACAAGTTCAAGTTATTGTAAATCATGGTGGTTCTGTAACATTTACGGCTGTCCCTGTTGATGGCTCCGGTTATGTATTTGACGGTTGGTATAGTGACAAGGATTGTTCAGCAGGTAATAAACTTTCAAGTGAGAAAAGTTATACAGTTAACTCTGTAAAATCTCATATGAGTATTTATGCAAAGTTTGTTTTGAAACGATACACGATTGATGTTTACGCATATTGTTATAATGATAAAACAACAGATTTGAGTGAACAGGTTAATTATGGTAAAATTAAATCAGATAATGAAACACTAGAAACTCATACTACACGAATTGTAAAGTATGGAACATCATTCTCATTTACAGCTGTAGGAAATGAAAACTGCGAATTTGAGGGTTGGTATAATAAAGCTGATGATACTTTAATTGATAGTGAAAATGTTACATATAGTGTTGATTCATTTAAAGGTGACCCTCAAACAAGCGAAAACAAAAAGAGTTTTTATGCTAAGTTTAAGATAAAAACAAAGACAATCAATGTTCATCTGGTAAAGAATGATACAACAGATACTTCAACAGTAAATATTAACCGTACACTTACTACTGATGTGATTAACTATGGCGAAACAGCAACAATTTCTGCTGAACCTGGTGCAAACAGTGAGTTCAAGGGTTGGTTTACTGATGAGGCTTGTACTGAGAGAGTCGGAGAAAATTATCTTGACAAGAATTTGTCTATTACAGTAAATAAAGATACACCTACTGATTATTATGCTAAGTTTGAGAAGAAAACTACGGTGACAGTTTACTTCAAGAATGTTCCGGGTTGGACACCACCTTATGCTTATGTGTGGTATGACAAAACCCATAATGATTCAATTGAAATGACTAAGGTTAGCGACAACTATTACAAAGTTGATATTGATGTAAAATATACCAAAATTATTTTTAAAAACAAAGATAATTGGATAGGTCAAACTAAGGACTCTCCTATTCCAAAAATCGGTGATGAAAATAATTGTTTTATTTACGATACATCCCATACACAGTACAATGGTTATTGGACAAAGTATGTAGAGTAAACTCCTGCAGAAAAATATACTATTTACCTAACCAATAATAAATATTGGAACGAAGTATACTGCTATGCGTGGAATGGTACTATCAAAAATGGCGATTTTCCAGGTGTAAAAATGACTGATACGAATTATAAAAATAATCTAGGTCAGGCAGTTTATAAGGTTGAAATTGACTCAACTTATACAGGTTTAGTATTTAGTAACGGTAAAAAAGAGCAGGGTGCAGAGCAGACAGTAGAAATTAGTGATTTTAAAGATGGTACTGCTTATTATTTAAAGGATGACAAAGATACTAATCAACATTACAATGTTGATACATGGACTTATACTCCGAGTAATTAAGAAATAGCGAGGTGAAACTATGAGAAAAACAAGAATAATTGCAATTTTGTGCTTATCATTAATATTATGCTTTTTGTGTGTTTCAACAAACACCTTCTCATGGTTTACCCGACCTAAAGAAGGAAAAGGTAATTCTTTTAGTTGGAGTAAGAATTCTTATAATCAAACTTCTAGTAAAAATTTTGAGGTTAAAACTTACGAAATGACTAGTGAAGAGGGAGTTTATGATACAACTTCTATTTCTGAAATAAATGGTAAAACTATACCTGCCGGTAAAAGATTGTGCTATAAAACAGAGATAAAGAATACCGGTGAACTAAAAGCTCAAACAGTTTCACTTTATCTTTCCGGTGTTGATTCTAATGACTACGCTAGTACATATGTAGGCGTTAATAATCCTATGAAAACCCATAAGCATTTACAATCTAATACCGGTAACAAGGTTATCAATGATATAAACAAGAAAAATGTTTATGTTGGATTTAATACTTCAAATAATTTTAATCCTGCTGATTTTTCAGTTCACTATTGGGGTGATGGTGTTACTCCAGGTAATTCAGTTGTGGCTTCTGAGTATCCGCATGGCACAATAGATGCATTTAATTCCGAATACTTTCTTTATCATGCTGAGATTCCATATGATGCAACTTGTGTAAAACCTAGATTGAAAGATAGCGAAAATTACTACGGTGCTGATAATACTAATGTAGATACTAAAAACCTAATTGGTATTTTTAAAGGTGGATTCGGTACTAACGCTGACTATGCTTCTACAGGCAAGGGTGCAGGTATTAAGCAGTTTTATTCTTTGGCAACAGTTAGTGTTGGTAAGACTATTGACCTTTCTGCTATTGCTCAAGGAACAAGTATTAATTACAAAGTAGAAGATAGTAAAATAGCAACAGTTGATAGTAATGGTGTAGTTACCGGTAAGTCTGTTGGTCAAACAAAATTGACATTAACTGCTACCGGTGCTCATGGAGACACTCAAACTGCTAATTGTAGACTGGTTGTTACAGATGAAACAAAAAAATTAATCAGTGTTCCGGTAGTTACTAATATGGTAACATATCCTTATAATGAAAAGAGTAAAGAAAATTTAGTGACTGTATATTGGTATATTAAGAATGAAGGTTCTTCTGATATTACTGTTAGTGTTGACAAAATCAATTTGACACTATAATCTTATAGTATAAATATTATTTGGTGATAGTGTGAAGAAAGCAGTAAAAGAAAAATCAAAAAAGTATAAAACATTTGTCACAGTAAAGAACACCATCGGCTGGTTCTTAGTTGTATTACTGGGAATTGCGATGGTTATTATTGTGGTAACAAGAATAAATGGAGAAACTCCAACAGTATTTGGCTATACTATTTTTAGGGTAACAACCGGTAGTATGGAACCGGAATTGCATGTTGGAGATATTATCCTTGATAAATCGGTAGAAGAAAGTGAAATCAAAGTAGGGGACATAATTTCCTATGATGGCAGTGGTTCACTTGACGGTATGGTTATCACCCATAAGGTTATTAAAGCTCCTTATAAGGATGATAATGGCAACACAATGTTGCAAACTCAAGGTGTTGCTAACGATACACCTGACCATCCAATAAAGATAAGCCAAGTTAAAGCAAAATTTGTGGCAAAAATACCACTTGTCAATTCTTTGTATAACTTGTTCTTGTCACCATGGGGTCTGGTAATATTCTTGCTACTGATTATACTAATCTTCCTTGATGAACTTATTAATTTCATAAGAGTTCTTACAGGTAATGCAAAACCTAAGGCTGATATTAATGATATTATTAAGCGACTTCAAGAGGAAGAAAGATTAGAAAAAGAAAAGAAAAAGTCATCAGAGATTGATGACCCTAAAATGAAAAAGATTGATGATGTTTATAATCATATAGTTAAAGATGATTCGGATAAAAAATAAGAAAAGGCTGTTGCAATGAGGCAACAGCCTTTTGCTATGCCTATAAATCCTCAGATTTAAGCTGTATCAATTGATAAAGTGTTAATATAGTAAATGTATGAATACTTAGTTAAAATCAAAATAGCAAAAAATAAGGATACCAATGATGGTATCCTTATCTGAATATTAGTGCTAAATGTGATGATTAAAAATCGTTTTCCAACTTTTTAATCTCATTTAATAATTCCTTCTCAGGCAAATGCTTATCTATTAGTTTTTCTAATTTAGTTTTTCTAATTGAAATACTTTTCTATGATTTTTCATTTGATTTGCTACAAATACAGTTGTATCTTTTGAATAGTGTTCTATACAGTAGATAACTATATGACAAAACTGACTTAACTTACTTACTATAAATTAATTCATTTTCTTTACTTCTTCAAAAGTATCTACAATGTCCTGACTAGGCTTTTTAGTTAGTAGGCTAACAACAATAATTACGATTAAACCGGCTAAGAAAGCAGGTAGTAGTTCATAAATGTTTAGGAATGAAAGTTCAGGGTTAGATGCACCGATAGGAGCGATTAGGTACTTCCATACAAATACCATAGCACCACCTACAAACATACCGGTGAATGCACCGTACTTATTAGCTCTTTTCCAGAACAAAGCACATAGTACAACAGGACCAAATGCTGCACCAAAACCGGCCCAAGCAAATGATACAATTTGGAATACTGATGAGTTAGGGTCCCAAGCTAGGATAACTGCTACAACTGAGATTACAAGAAGTGTAACTCTGGCAATAATCATAGCTGATTTTTTTGATGTTTTAACCTTAAATAATCCACCAACAATGTTTTCTGAAACACCGGAAGATGCAGCCAGTAGCTGACTGTCAGCAGTACTCATTGTTGATGCCAAGATACCGGCCAAGATAACACCGGCTAATAAAGCAAATACAATACCATTCTTAGAAAGTAGATTTGCAATGCTTATTATGATAGTTTCGCTATCTGCTAAGTGTTCAAGAGTACCGTTATTTGTCATAGCAAGACCAACAAAACCGATAAATACTGCAATTGCAAGTGAAATAACAACCCATACAGTTGCAACTCTTCTTGATAGCTTTAACTGCTTACTGTCACCAATAGCCATAAATCTTAGTAAAATATGTGGCATACCAAAGTAACCAAGACCCCAAGCCAGTAGGGAGAATATTGAAAGTAAACTAAATGGTGTTGATGTTTTTGTGGCTGCATCAAAGCTTTCTGTTAAGCTAAAGTAACCCGGAAGTGACTGAGCATTTGCAATAACATTTTCAAAACCACCGGCAGAATAAGTACCAAAGCCAAGAATAACAATTAATGCAACTGTCATAATGATACTTTGCATAAAGTCTGTTGTTGATGCTGCAAGGAAACCACCAATAGTTGTGTAGCCTACAATAACAAGTGCAGAGAGTACCATTGCCAAATGGTATTCAAGACCAAATACTGTACTGAATAGCTTACCACAAGCAGCAAAACCGGATGCAGTATATGGAACAAAGAATACAATGATTACTACTGCTGAAATTGCCATAATAACCTTATTCTTTTCACCAAATCTTTTTGAGAAAAACTCCGGAATAGTAATAGCGTCAATCTTTTGGCTATAGTTACGAAGTCTTTTAGAAACAATTAGCCAGTTAAAATATGTACCGATAGCAAGGCCTAAAGCTGTCCACACAGCTTCACTGGCACCACTTAGGTATGCAACACCTGGAAGTCCCATAAGTAGCCAAGAACTCATATCAGAGGCCTCAGCACTCATTGCAGTTACAAGTGGACCCAGTTTTCTGCCACCTAAATAAAAGTCATCTACAGAATTGTTTTGTCTAGCACATACAACACCGATTATTAGCACAAGGAAAAGATATGCTACAATGGATATTAATATGCATATGTTGGATGTTGTCATAATACCCCTCCATAATAAAAAGTCTTTATCATTTTACCACATTAAAGTGCAGTAGTCAAATAAAAAGGAGTATTTTGGCTTATAATGTAAGTTCCATTACATAGTCATCCATAATATAACCTTTGCCAATGTCAGTTTGTTCACTTCTTATTGTTTTGTAGCCACAATGGTTATACACATCAATTGTGTGCTTATTGTATTTATTTACAGTTAAGTAAACTGATTTCTTCTTTAGCTCTTTTGCTCTTGCGATAACAAAGTTCATCATTTTACTTGCATAGCCTTTACCTCTGTTTTCAAGTGTTAGGTAAAGTTTGCTTAAAAATAACTTTTCTTCTTCCGGATGAACAACAATGAAACCTATGTTTTCATTATTCATTTGCACAAAATAAAATTCATAGCCACTATTAATTTGCTTATCCATAGCGTCTTTACTAAAGAACATTTCAACCATATAGTCAATTTGTTCTTTCTCAAGAATACAAGGAAAGTACTCATGCCATACTTTGTCTGCAAGAAGATAAAAAGAATGAATTTCATCATTATTTTTAACTAATTTGTAAGCTAGTTCCTTATTCATAATAAAACCTCTTTATGTGTGATAATACAATTATACAACTAAAATTATTAATGTAAAATGAAAAAACGCACTAGCAAATGCTAATGCGTTCTATGGTGGGGCAAAGGTGGCAGAAGTCGCACCTTTTTTCATATCCTTAAGCATATCAGAGTAGCTGACTTTTTCCGCCTCACTGGAGCCGTTATAGTATATGACAAGTTTATCGTCAAATACGTAGATAGCATTGATAAATGTGTTGATAATTTGCTTTTGAAATTTTTTATCCTTGATATTCCCTTTCATCACTTCATTTATAAAGTCAATAACATCATCAACAGTCATTTGAGCGTGTGCGATTGAATTTTCTCTTGCTATCTCAATTTCTAGTTCTTGTAGTTCAATGTCAATCTGTTCAATCTCTTTGTTAAACTTATCTAACATTCTAGCGTTAGTAGTTTTAACTAATGCGTTAGAAAGTTCATCAAATCTTGTTTCTAACTTATGTTTATTTTCTTCAAGAGTTGCTATATGATTACTGCCAAATTCGTCATTATAAAGTTTGACGACCTTTTTTGCAATCAACTGCATAAACTGTTTATCACTATACATTGCTACAGTTTTCTGTACTACAAACTCTTCAAGTTCTTCTTGTCTTTCTCTCTTCTTTTCACAATTATTTTTGTGAAATTTTTTATTCCGGCACATATAGTAACCGTATTTTCCACCATGGCGACCAGTGGAAGTTTCGCCGGTCATAGCACCACCACACTGGCCACAAAACAACTTTGTAGATAGTAGATATTCTCTCTTTGCCGATTGAGTACCCGCAGTTCGCTTGTTTTGCGTCATTTGAGATTGTGCTTGATTAAACACATCTACATCAACAATAGCCGGTATTACGTCTTTAACAACTAAATCCTGATAATTATATTCGCCTATGTATTTCCGATTTTTAAGGATTGTGTTAAATGAGTTATATTTAAATTTACAACCCTTTTTAGTTCGCCAACCTTTAGAATTGATTTCATCAATAATTTGTTTTTTAGGCTTTCCGTCTGCGTAGTTGTTAAAGATATATTTAATAATTTCTGCTTCTGCCTCATCAACAACATATTTTTTATCAACGATTTTATAGCCAAGTGGGATATTACCACCAGTGGACAGTCCTTTCATTGCTGACTCTCTCATACCTCTTTGCACATTCTCACTTAACTGCCTTGAGTATGTTTCGGCCATTGCCTCTAGTAAAGACTCAAGCAAAACACTTTCAGTACCTTCACCGAGGTACTCAGTAACAGAGATTACCTTAACTCCATTCTTTTTTAACTTATTTTTGTAAACTACACTATCGTATTTATTTCTAGCAAAACGGTCCAATTTCCATACGAGTACAACATCAAATTTTTTGTTGTTGCTATCTTTTATCATCTGTTGAAACGATGGTCTGTTGTCTGATGTACCGGATATAGCTCTATCAATATAACTATTAATAACAGTCATACCGTTTTTGTTTGCATAATCGCTACAATATCGCAGTTGTCCCTCAATAGACTGTTCTTGCTGATTGTGACTCGAAAATCGAGCATAAATCACTGCATTAATTTTTTCATTCATTTTTCGTCACCTTTTTATTTTTGAGTATTTTTTAAATGTCTATAATTCTTCTACGCTTTTAACTTCTTTGACAATCTTAACAATATCGACAAAGAGTATTCCACACGCTAGTGCATCAGCAAGTGCAGTATGATAGTTACTACACTGTATGTTCTGTTCCTCACACAAGCTAGATAGTTTATAACTATCTAAGTCTTTGATTTTAGTCTTTGCTAAAGTGTAAGTATCATAAGCCTTGTCGGTATGCTTTGATAAATCAAGACCGCTAACGTGAAGAAATTTCATATCAAAGCTCGCATTGTGAGCAACAATCGCAAAATCTTGCACAAAATTCTGAAAATCTGCACATATTTGTGCGAAAATCGGACTATTAGCCACCATATCGTCAGTAATATGATTTATCGCTGATGCCTCAGTCGGGATTGGATTTCTAGGTCTTAAATAAGTATGATATTTTTCTATTGGTTTAAAATCAACAAACTTAATTGCTGCAAGTTCGATTATGTCATTACCTCCAACCTTAAGGCCGGTGGTTTCGCAGTCAACTGCAACAAAGTTCTTAATCTTATTACAGTTAGTAGTTTTAGTTATGTTCTTATAATTTGTAATTGGATTGTGCAGTTCTTTCTTTCTCAATACTTTGTCATTGCTTAATATAATCTTATGTTCTGCTACATTATCAGCAATGCAGTTAAAAGCATCAGTAAAGTACTGCTTATAGTCATAGATAGCAGGACAACTACTATGTTCGGTGTAGCAATATACATTAATAGCTTCATCAAGCGTAAAGTTCTTGATTTCTTTCTTTTCTCCCTGAACCGGTACAGCAGTAACGCTATTATTAATTTGTTGTTGATTTTGTAAATTGGTGTTATTAGATGTGTTATTTTTACTGTCTTTATGAGTAAATTTGTTAATTGCAATAAAAATAAAGCCAAGTACGATTAAAAAAGCTGAGCCAAGAAACAAGTTCAACTTGTCGTTCTCGGTAAATAGCCCCAATAGTCCGATAACTCCGATTGAGATACAGACAATCCCTGCAATGTTTAATGCTGATTTCTTTTTCTTCATTTTTTAAGTTCCTTTTTATTTTGCGAAAGTTTTTATCATTATATATATGTAAGCACTAATATATAATATCTAATTTAATTATACTATAAAAAGAAACAAAAAGAAACAAAAAATAATAAAAATAGTTGGAAAAATTTACTTGTTGAATTTGCAATATTTTTATAAGTATAATCTAGGCAAGATATAGTATCATTTGTGCCGTACAAAATACTATGTTGGAGGTTTTTATAATGAAAAGTAAAAAAGAAATGGTAAAAGAAATTGTTGAACTAGTAAAGTTAGTTGCGAAAACCGTTAATCTCGAACAGTTACAACGCATATATAAGTACATAGTTTACATTTATCGCCAATAATCATTATAAAAATAACAAAATGGGAAGGACAAATATGTCCTTCCCATTTTTCTTTTAGTCTTTAGAATCGTTGGCCAACAACTCTACTGCTTGAGCAACTATTTCTCTTTGTTTAGTATCTAAATTTAGATACTTAAGTAAAACTTTTTCTTGCAAGTTCGTCAATTTGTATTTTTTCGACAATTCATCAGTAATAACTCTATCAGTTTCAATAAGCATTTCACCCTCGCCGGTTTCCAGCCATAAAGGATTGACGTCGAAAACTCTACTTATTAGCTGAGCCGTTAAAGGCTTTAATTCTGTTCTGCCTTGTTCAAGATTACCAATGAAGTTAACAGATACGCCGAGCTTCTCACCGAACTCTGTTTGCGAAAGTTTGAAATGTTTTCGCACTCTTCTGATTTTATCAGCAGTAGTCATTATCTCACCTCCTTTAATATCATTATACTATATATAAAATCCTTTGTCAACGCATTTTTATTTATTTTTTTTGCAAAAATCCGTTGACAAATGATTTACAATGATATATAATAAAATCAGTTGAGAAAGGATTGTAAATCCTTTGTGAAAGGAGTATTTATTATGACTACAAAAAAAGAAAATGCTGAAAAAATGGTTGAAAAACTAGTTCAAATTCCGGAAAACAATCTTCAGTACATTCTCGGCTTTATTGCCGGATTGGAATCCGCTAAGGTAGAAAGCACAGAACAAGAGCCACCAAAGGCATCTTAATCAGGAGGTGAGATAATGCAACCCTTAATCGCAAAAAGAACTGCTGACGGTCAGTTCATAACGGTACAAGAGCCTTCAGCAGTACAGATTGATGAAAAGCAAACTGAAAACCTAGCAAAAATCTTGCTAGAGGCAATGTTAAGAAAGGAGGAAGTAAAAAAATGAATAGAGTAGATTGTATCGAAAACGATCAACCGACACGAATAGTGGTTGTATATTATGAAAAGCCGACGGAGTACATCGACAACGTTCAAAAGATATATATAAATGATAAGACTTATGTAATATCTTGCGTTAAAGGAACAATCGTATTATCTTTATCAATCGTGGAAAGAATTGAAATACGGTGATGAAAATAAATGCTAACGAAAATTGCAAAAACTGCATACATATCTACTGTCAAAGTAGGGATAGAGGTATTATCTGTAACTACTTTGCTGAGAAGGAGGAATGTCGAAACAATGAACACAATAGGAATAATCGTAGTAGCGATACTGGTAGTAATCGTTACAGTAGTGACAACGCAGTGGGACAAGGAAGCTCAACTCAGGAAATTCTATGAAAAGTACTTTTTGGACATCGAAGAAGGCAAGGATAAACTTGCTAATGAAAACGAAGAACTACAGAAAGAACAGGCTAAACTTGTTCAGCAACTAAGCAGAACAAAGAATGACATTAAAGTCGTAGAAGATACATATAAAGATAGAATTTACTCGTTAGAAGCTAAATTGTTAAAATATCAAAGAGAAAATGACAAGTTAGCTAGTGAAATTATTGAGGCACACTATCAAAAGAAACTTAAAAATGGCGAACTTGAATTTAGAGAACCAGTAGAGGTACAGAATGATGAAGAACAAGAACAAGATTAAGCTAATAGGCTTTTTACTGTTAATGATGGCGATAGTAGTTATAAGTCTTAGCTGTCATATAAGCATCAACACTAAGTACGGTGGCATCTTCTTGCTTCCGGCACTGTATATCTTAGTAACTTATACAGTACCGAAGATGGTACAAGATTATATTGAAGAATTCAAAAAATCATGCAACAAGTACGATTACGCAATCACCAAAAACCAGTTTTGTGATAAATGCATCTATGAAGCCACCGGCAAGGAAGTTGAAGAATTAAAACACATTGTTGAGGGTCAGGAAGTATGAACACGAAGTACATTTTTCCGCTGCTATTAATAGCACTTGATGTAGGTGCTGCAATAGTCTATGGAATAGGTAAAGATTTCAAAATGGCAACATATTGGATTGCAGCCGCAGTGCTTAACATTTGCGTGACATTTTAAATAGGGGGTGAAAGAAAATGTTTTACAAGAATGAGGACAGACAATGTGAGTGTTACAAGTGTGAACTTAACACCACTTGTCCGTATGTGGATAAGTACCAGCGACTTGGCAGAGAGAATAGAGGTGCTCTTGGGCTTTGTAAGAAGCTAGAAGAAAATCAAAAGAGAAAGAAGTGAGATTGTAATGGACTGTAATAGCTTTATTAATTATCAGCTTGAGAAGCAACGAATGACAAAGGGTTGTAGTATTAACTGTGACAAGTGCGTTTTAGGGCGAGTGGCAAGCAGGTATGATATTAACTGTAAAGCACTTGAATTATTTAACCCAACAATGGCATTAAGGATGGTGCAAAATTGGTCTAAGCAACACGAAGTTGAAACCAATTTAGAAATTGCGCTAAAGCAGTTTCCGAATATTGTTATCAATGAAAATGACGGTGTACCGTACATTTGTGTAAGAAGTTTAGGGTTAAGAGGCAGTGAATACTGCAAAATGACCGGCACTGAAGGACTATGTAATAACTCTAACTATTGCCGAGAATGTTGGAATATGCCTTGTGAGGTGAAAGAAAAATGAATAAATTGAGAATTAAAGCACTACATAAGAAAGTCGATAAGGTAGCCAAAAAAGAAAAAAACGCATATCTGCTTGTTACTGGCATCACAGATGTCAAGTCCGGTACAAATGTTGCTTACACATCAATGTATGGCAACGATTTAGAACTAATAAACTTAATCGCTCAACTTTGTCTAACACTTTGTCAAACGAAAAGTGCAAAGGGAATGTTAAAAATTATCGAGGTAGCATATGAAAATGCCTTAAAAGGATACTTTGGAGAACAGAAAAATGAATGAAACAGAAAAGATATTGTGCAGTATCGGAATAACTCCGAATTTCAAGGGGTACGGATACATACTTGAAGCGGTTGACATCTTGCATGAACACCCGTACAAGTCTATGGAAGGCTTGTACAAGGATATTCAGCGCAAATACAAAGTTAGGACTTGGCAGGCAGTGAGAAACGCTATCAGATACTGCGTAGCAAGATTGCAAGTCAAGAGCAACAAAGAAGCATTTGAGAAGATTTTTGGAATTAGACTACAAGAAGATACTAACATTAAGAATAGTGTGTTTTTGCAGTTAATTGCAAAAAAATAAGGACCACCAAAATTATTTGGTAGTCCTCACTCAAAAATAAAAAAGTGAACGGTTTGTCAACCGTCACTTATAGTATAAAGAAAGGATAACTAAATGTCAAGTAATATAGATAAAATCGTACAGAAGAATATCAATGTTACTTGCAAAGGTTGTCCTATTTTTTTATCGTCAAACCCATACGGCTATAAGCTCAATTTGAACAACTTATATATAAGAAAAATATATGAGCGGTACAAATTTAGGAATAGGTTGGCCACCCGCTACCCTATCAGCGATGAGGAACGAGAAAAGTTTGAAGAATTGACAGTTAATTATCTGTTAACAAAGAAAATCATTAAGCAATAAGAAAGGAACTATGAGCATGGAAAATGAAATCATACAGAAGGCTATCGACAAGATAGATACAGAAGCTGACAGAATGAAAGACGATACAGCAGTAAGAATTACTAGCTATATCATAGATAACTACATTACCAGTACAGAAAATGCTGAAAAGGTAATGAACAAGACACTATCTGATTGTATCAGCAGTGTCAGAAGTAAAGCAAAGAAACAAGCCAAAAACGGCTACGCAATGATTGAAGATAGAACCGTTTGGAATTGGGTCAAGGATTTCTACGAATTTGTTACTGATGAAGTAGTAGAAACTCAAGCCACTGCACCGGCTAAAGAACCAAAAGAAGAGCCGGGTCAACAAGGACCGGTTAACCTTCTTGACTTCCTTTAATTTTTTCGGAGGTCAAAGAAAATGGACAAGAGAACTATTGAGATGGTAATGCACAACCCACCTGCGTTACCTCGAACTTTTGAGGAAGATATAAAGAAAGAGTTGTGCAACAACTATGCTTTCGCTGATAAGAGCGGTTTTTACTGTACTGCTTGCAAAAAATATTACCAAAAGCAGACAGGAAGACTTGTTGACAACAGCTATAATCACAAAATTAAAGTTGTCGCAGAATGGAAACACAGAGATGTGATAATGTGCCCTTTTTGCTACAGCCAAGTCAAGAAATATGATGCCTGGCGAGGCAGAAAAACGCTTGAGCAGAAAGAATACATAGTAATTCTACAGAATAAAGCCGGTGGTGCTTTCATTCGTAGTTTTTATATATGTATCGATTATGATATTCCTTTATCAGACGAACCAAGAATTACTTATTCGGAAGATAAGCGAATTTTCTTAAGAAACAACGAAAGTTTAATATTAAGTCGTGCTAATTACAGTTTAATCGAGCCATATTGGGGCGAATATCCCGACAGCCGGTACTGTAGTTTTGATAACATCAACAATTCGGAACACCGTTTTTATCAAGTTGACAAAATTAAAGAACCAACAATGACTCGCTATGACCTATTCGGTCACTATAGGTACAAACCTACTCACTATTTCTATTTTAATGACAGCAACTTAAAAAACACTAGCTTAAAATATTCAAAGTTAGATAAATACAGAAATTTTGAACCTGGTGTGTGTGATGAAGAAAAGTTACTTGTCTTATTTCTGTATTACAGTAACAAATATTCGGTACTAGAAAAGCTATTGCTTGAAGGTTTTGAAACAATAGTAAGACAATTCGTAAGCTTTAAAAACGGATATTATTACCATTATGGTTCCAAGTTTAAAGGAAGAATTTTCAATTTCAGAAAATCTACAGTTGCAGAAGTATTCAAATGCAACAAAGCAGAGTTAAGAGAAATCAAAGAGAAAATTCCGAACCCACTTGGAAGAACTCAAAGTGCCATTATAGAAGAATTATTCTTCATAAGAAATAAAATTTCTGTAACAGACGCGTACTACCTCAGAAGCACAGATATTATCTATCATCAAGAACAACTTGACTTGCTACATAAGTACCGTAGCTATCATAAAATAGTTAAATACTTCAAGCAACAAAATTTAGAAACTTTTCGTGACTATAACGATTATTTAATCTTATTAGATAGATTAAACATCAGCAAAGATAACGAAAACACTCTATTTCCATCAGATTTTAAAGTCGCTCACGATAATGCAGTCCAAATGCTTCAGCAAAAAGAGGACGAAGAAAGAAAAGCAAAGTTGGAACAGAAACTAAACAAGTTTAACAAATTACTTAAGAAGTATAAGAAGAAATACACTTACAGCAGTAAAGGACTTATCATTCGTCCGCTTGTTTCAATTGACGAAATCTATGACGAAGCCCAACAACAAAATAATTGTGTGTACACTAACTACTGCGAAAAATATCTTAAAGGAGTAACAATCTTACTAGTAGTGAGAAAGAAAGCAGAGCCGGGCAGGTCTTACTGTACTGTAGAAATCTCACTTAATGATGAACTTGTACAGTGCAGAGCAAAGAATAATGCCTCAGCACCGGCAGAAGTCAAAGAATTTATGAATGATTTTTTAGACTTTATCCATAACAACAAAAATCCCAAAAAAGAAAGGAAAGCAAGTTAATGAATGAATTAATCAATACCACTGCCACATTGGCAGAAACAAAGGAAGAAAGAGCAAACGCTCTACACGCAAGCATAATGCTTAATCAGCGAATGCTAGCAACTGCACTAGTCAATGTTTGTCAGAACTTAAAGACAATGAGGGATGAAAAGCTCTATCTCTCATTAGGGTGTACCACATTTGAACAGTACACAGAAGATAAAGCAGGAATTAAGAGCCGTCAGGCTTACGCTTATATAAGTACATACGAAAAGCTCGGTAACAAGTTTATAGAGGCTAACGAAAGCCTTGGCATTACCAAGTTGGAATTAATAAGTCAAGTTTCGGCGCTTGACAGAGAAGAAATAACTGAATCTGCTGAGGATATGACAGTTAGAGAGCTTAAAGAAGAAGTTAAGAGACTCCAGGGCCGTGGCGAACAGCTCTCATTTAACTTTGAGCAACAGGCAGAAGAACTGAAACAAGCGAAAGCAGAGAGCAAAAAAAGTAGTGAACTTGTTGCGAACTTAGAAAATAAGAACAAGCAGTTAGAAACTGAATTAGTACAGCAGAGAGAAAAGTCAGCTACTGCGATTGATGATGCAGTAGCTGAGAAACTCTCAGCAGAAATCGACAAGGCTTTAACTGCTGAGCGTGAAAAACACGAAGAAGATTTGCAGTTGACCGCAAAGGAACTAAAGCAGAATAAGGAACTGGCGCTAAAGTTAAAGCAAGAAATGTTACAGAAACAACAAGAGTATGAAAATAAGATTGCTGATCTTGAGCAGTCTGCTAAGAAGTCAACTTCTACAGTTGACGAAAATCTTATTAATTTAAAGATACAGTTTGACAATCTACAAACAACAATCGCAAAGATTGAGAGCTTAATTGCTTTAGTTGCTGATGAACAGACAAGGAAGAAGTTAGCTATCGCTATTGCGAACTTACTTTTCGCAAAAAGCGATTTAATGCAGAAAATTGCGGAGGCTGAGCAATGAAAAAATTAATGAAAATGGGGCAACACAAATTTGTCAAATTGGCACGTGGAGACATTACAAGAGAAAATATTGACTTAACAATTAAATTTATGAGGGAGCATCCAGGTTTTATTTCGTATCATCATCTGATGATATATGCGAACTATGTAACCAAAGCTCAGGCATATCAAGGAACTCTTAGAGAACTAGAAGATATTTCTCGATACTGTGACAAGATGGAACTTAATCTTTCATAGAATTTTAAGAAAAACACAAGGGCTGAAATGCCCTTGTAAATCCTGCTTAAGTAATTAATTAAGCGAGGAAAATATATAAAAACTCAAAAATAAAAAAGTAAAAGGAATTAGAAATGTATTACTACAAGAAAACTGTCAAGAGTGGATACTTGACTGAAATTGAATACATTAAAAGTTTGAAGCCTCGCAACAAAAAGAATGTTGCACGAGGCAAGAATATTTGCAAAACTAAAGAGCAGCAACAGAAAGCAAATAAGATAAGAGCTATTAAGAACACTCAGAGACTTATTTGTTGCAACTTCTCTGCTGGTGATTACTTTGTGCGTTTTTCTGCTCCGTCTGCAACTTTCACAGAAAGCGAATTTAGGAAAGAAGTTAATAAGTTTATTAATCGCATTAAGTATCACGCAAAAAAGAAAGGCTTAGAAGTCAAGTATATTGGGTTTATTGAGTGTGGCGTGCGTGGAAAAAACTGGCACTTGCACATTATCTTATCTGCTGACATTGTGAAGATTGCAAGAGAGCAGTGGAAATGGAAAAATGGTATTAATCTACAACCACTTTACGAAGATGGTCAATTCTTCAAGTTGGCTGAATACATACGCAAAGACATACAAGGTTCTAAACGATTAATGACAAGTAGAAATCTCACCAAGCCGGAAATCAAGGTTGTAAAGTGTGGGAAAAGACGATTTTCCAAGTTGGAAAAAGGCGAAATCGTTGATGTACCGGACGAAGGATATGTTCTTGTGTCTGATTACTGTCCGTTAGACGATAGTTGGGCTTGTAGTTATAGTTTTACATTTTTCAATTCCTCAATTTTTTACGAAAAAGAAAGGCTAAAACAATGAAATGTAAATTCCCAAATTTAAAGTGCGTATCAAGGTCCGGCACAGAATGTAAGTTGAATATTTGTGCTCTTGAAAATGAAGAAACAGAAGTAAAACATACAGCAGTAAAAAAGCAAAGGAAAATTTGTCCGATCTTGAAGAAAGAATGTATCAAAGAAAGTTGTGAATGGTACTGTAAAACATGGGAATGTTGTGGAATCTACAGCATAATAGAAAATTGGTAAAAAGAAAGGAATTTGAGAATGACAAGGTACAAAGGTATAGCCTCTACAGAGGCAGAACAACAGAAACAACTAATAGCGTGGTGTAACACTATGTCATTGTACAAAGGCTATGAAGATTTAGCACTAATCTATCATTGTCCAAACGGTGGAAGTAGGAACAAGTTAGAGGCTATGAACCTAAAATGTGAAGGTGTTAAGCCTGGTGTGCCTGATCTATTTCTGCCGGTGGCTAGAGGCGGCTTTTTCGGCTTATACATCGAAATGAAATGGGGTAAGAACAAAACTACCGACTTGCAGAACAAATGGTTAACTGAGCTTGCTAATCAAGGTTACTACTGCGTAGTCTGTCGTGGTTTTACTGAGGCAAGAGAAGAAATAGAAAAATATATCGTACTTGCACGAACACAAGTACAGAAATAAGATTTTTGCAGTTGAACGCAAAAAAGGAGTATCAAAATGAATGAACGAGTAAAGAAAAAATGCATGTTATGTGGTGACATTTTTAGTGCTAGAAACAACAAAAACAGAATGTGTGACAAGTGCCGAGAACTAACCTATCCACACCTTACCAAGCAAAGAAACAAGAAAAGTAACTTTAAAGACCATCTTTGCGTTGAAGTTCACAAGCTGAAAATGTACAACCATCAGAACGGAACTAGGCTGACTTATGGACAGTGGAAAGGTCAAAAGTTCCTAGGAAAAATCAAATAAACGGTACAGCAGTAAAGGAGAAAATTATGACACTTGCAGAACTTAGAACGCTCAAGAACAAATACCCAGGATTGAAGGCAGAAAAGTTAGACTTGGAAGATGAGAAAGAGGAGATTGAAAATAAGACTATCACCGACACCGTCAAAGGCTCGTCAACTGAATATCCTTATCTGTCTGTACCGGTTGGGATTGAAGGTCACAAACTAACCTCAGCAGATAGGCACAAACTAGCATTAATTAATAGCAAGATAGATGCCATAATCAGTACATTAACTTTGATTGATGAATTGATTGATAGCATTGAAGATAGTACAGTGAGATACGCAGTTCGTCACTACATCAAGAAAGGCGAAAGCTGGAAAGAAATCCATCAGCAGTTAGGGTACTATAGTAGCAATCGCAGTGAGTCAGCTTTGAGAATGAAAGTACAAAGAACTATAAAATATTTTTAAAAATGTTCTGTTTGTTCTACAAGTTCAGTTTCATTATGATAACATCATAATGAAGTCAAAAGGTAGTAAGCCTACTGATTGAATTCGACTCATAGTTTTCTTAATAGGTGACTCAATAGGGTGCGACCTTTAGGCTGGTTTAGGTCGCACCTAAACCGTCACAACAAGAGGTGTTGCAAATGGCTAAAGAATTTGCAAAGGCATTTTATTCATCGTCAAGATGGAAGAAATGTAGAGACACATTCATACAGAACAGAATGTTGGAAGATGGTGGCTTGTGTCAAGAATGTAAAGAACAACTTGGTTATATAGTTCACCACAAAGAACACCTGACGCCTGAGAACATCAACAATCCAAATGTGGCATTGAGTGAAGATAATCTTGAATGGGTTTGTAAAGAATGTCATGACAAGTTGCACAATGTGTTTCAACGTGAAGAAAGAAAATATTATTTTGATAAGGAGGGAAATTTAAGAGTCCCCCCTTAATTTTTTACCAAAATTTACCATTGTGGAACCGAGGGAGGGGCTCGAAAAAAGACGCAGGTCGTGCGTATGACCCCCCTCCCCATTTAAAAGAAAGGAGCTGAGCAGATATGGCAGAAGTTGATCTAACCAAGAAAAAACAAAGGGAAATCAAAAAAGAGATAAAGCGACTTGAAGAAGTTTACAAAGATATTGATGTCAAGCGAAAAGACCTGCTTCCGGGACTAATTGAAAATGCCGCTTTCACTCGAATAACACTGAAATATCTAGCTGAAGATTTGAAAGAAAATGGTACAACGGAAATGTTCAGCCAATCCGAAAATCAGACTCCTTATTCTCGCCGAAGACCGGAAGCGGATTTGTACAATACAATGACTGGTAACTACTTAAAATTCATTAAGCAGTTGGATGATATGTTGCCGAAAGCCGTTGAAAAACCAACAGAAAAAATTGACTTTTTAGACAATTTCGTAAATTCTCGTGATGAAATATGAGTCAAAAATTTAAAAAATACCCTCTAAATTATAACCCAATTTTAGAATACTGGGCCAAAATTGAGAGCGGAGAAGAAGTCGTATCAGAGAAAGTCAGAACAGTATATAAGAAACTCGCTTGGGACGTTGAACACCCTGGCGAGTATTTTTATAGCAACAAAAGAGCCAATCATATTTTAGAATTTGCTGAAAATTTTTGCAGAAATTCAAAAGGTAAATTTGGTGGCCAATTAGTCAAACTTGAGTTATGGGAAAAGGCGTGGTTAGCTGCTACATTTGGCTTTGTAGGTATCGATGGTCTTAGAAAATATAATCTATCTGTTTTAATCGTTGCGAAGAAAAATGGTAAATCTCTACTAGCCTCAGTTGTTGGTTTGTATATGTTAATCGCAGATGGCGAACCAGGTCCGGAAGTGTACGCAGTAGCGACGAAGAAGGACCAAGCAAAGATTATATGGCAGGAAGCAAAGAGAATGGTCCGCAAGTCTGAATTCCTGCTTGAAAAAATTAAAACTTTACATAACGAATTATCATCAGAAGAATATAATTGTGGAATTTTCAAGCCTTTGGCATCAGATAGCGATACCTTAGATGGCTTGAATGTACATTGTTGTTTAATGGACGAACTCCACCAGTGGAAGAACGGCAGAGCCTTATTTGATATCATGTCAGACGGTACGGCAGGCAGAGAACAACCTCTTGTATTAATCACTACTACCGCCGGAACTATCAGAAATGACATATATGACGATATATATGACGATGCAAAAAACGCTATTAATGGCTTGTTTGATGATAATGGTTTCAAAGACGAACATAGTTTGTATGTTATTTACGAGCTAGACAAGCGTGAGGAATGGACCGATCCAAATTGCTGGAAGAAAGCAAACCCAGGTTTAGGAACTATCAAAAAATTATCTACATTAAGAGATAAAGTTGATAAAGCAAAGAGCAAGACTGAACTTGTTAAAAACCTTTTGTGCAAGGAATTCAACATTCCTGAAACTTCTGCACAAAGTTGGTTGACTTTTGAGGAATTAAACAATGAGAAAACATTTGATGTTAAAGAACTAAAGCCGAGGTATGGCATCGGCGGTGCTGACTTATCAAGCACTACTGACCTTACAGCAGCGAAGGTGTTGTTTTGTGTTCCGGATGATGAACATATTTATTGCTTATCCATGTACTGGATCCCTGCCGATTTGCTCGACAAGAAAGTAAAGGAAGATAGAATTCCTTACGATATATGGGTTGATAAAGGCTATATGAGGCTTTCCCCCGGCAATAAAATTAATGCAAAGTGTGTAACTGAGTGGTTTAAGGAAGTCCAAAATGAACTTGATATTTATATATATAAAGTCGGCTATGACTCTTGGTCCGCGGTGTACTGGGTTGATGAAATGAAAAACACCTTTGGCGATGTTATGGTTCCGGTCATCCAAGGCAAGAAAACATTGTCAAACCCTATGAAAAACCTAAAAGCCGACTTGCAGAAAAAACTCATAGTTTATAATAACAATCCTATTGACAAATGGTGCCTATCTAACACCGCCATCGACGAAGATATAAATGGCAATATTCAGCCGGCAAAAACTTCAAAGGCTACAAGAAGAATTGACGGTACAGCAGCATTACTAGATGCCTATACTGTTTTTTGCAATAATCGTGATGAATATATGACCTTAATATAGCGAGGTGAAACAGATGTTTGTTTTTAATTTTGAAGAGAAAAGTGATATGGAACTTTTAGAGTTTAAAAATAAAATTTTGAAGCTTTGCAATGTAAATAAAATCGAAAATATTAGCGATGTACTGATGAATGCAGTAATGACACACAATACTGCATTTTTTGATAAATTCAACGGAATTATTGACGATAGCAAAGATTGGCTACAAGCACTATGGCAATACTATCAAGCAGACAGAATCGAAAAGAAACAAGATTACACACCAAAAACACTTTGCAAATTAGTTTCAGCGTTAGCTGGGAAATGTGAAACTCTGTATGATTGTTGTGGTGGTAGTGGTGCTTTATCTCTGCAAGTTTTGAAAGATAATGAAAGTCTGCGGAATGTGTACATAGAAGAGTTAGATTCAAAAGTAATACCATTTTTGTTATTTAATCTTTGTCTTAAAAACGCAAAAGGGAAAGTCATAAATGGTAATGTTTTGAACGGCGAAATAAAAGCCATTTACAACTTAACAAGCAATGATAAATATAGTGTTGTTTCAATTTCAAAAAATGCTACTAAAATTTCGGCAGAAGTTGGAATTAGTAACCCGCCGTATAACATTAAATGGGAGCCACCAACACCGCTTGAAAATGATACTAGATTTCCAATAACACCTCCGGCATCAAATGCAAACTACGCGTTTATTTTTGATGTGTTCAGCAAAACGGATAAATCAATCTTCATTCTTCCCAACTCAGTTTTAGAAAGTAAAATTGAGTTGGAGTGCAGAAAATGGCTCATTGACAATGATTATATTGAAACTGTGATTGTAAACCCTGACAAGATGTTTGAAGTTACAGGCATATCAACTTGCATTTTAATTCTTAACAAAAACAAGAAAAACAAAGGAAAAGTAAATTTAATTTATAGTTTTGAAAACTGCGTTATTGAAGAACGAAAACAAAACGGACAGTATGGTAGCAAAGCTCACACAAACAGAACATACAAGAAGAAATACAATGTTTATAGTGATGAAAATATCAAAAAAATATTAAATGCAATCGAAAATCAAGAAGAAATTAAAGAATTTTCAGTTGTGAAAACAAATGAAGAAATTGCAAATAAGAAATATCGACTATCACCTTCGATTTATTTTGATGTTAGCATTGATGACTTTGCAGACGCTCACAGAGATTTTCAAGAAATCGCTGATAATATCAATTACATTCAAAAAATGAAAAACGCTTGTAAATTAACAATCAATGAAACACTAGCAAAGTCGATAGGCTTTGACGTTAAACTGTACAAAGACGCTAAGCAGCAGTCGAAAGAAATGAAAGAACAGTTGAAAATCGTAGATGTTGATTTAACGATTGAAGACTACATTCAATTTACTAAAAATAAAAATGAGTTTGTATTCAAGTGCAATGACAAAGAATTCTTGCCGGATATATTTATGCAGTTTTTAGCAATTTGGAAAAATCAAATAGCTTTGCTGAACACTATGCAAAATCAATATTTAGCAGAACTAAGAGATGCACTCCTTCCTGAATTGATGTCAGGAAAAATTGAATTATAACATTTTCAAATTTGAAAGGTGGTGAGAAATTGAAGATAACTGATAGATTTAAGAATTTTTTTACCGGCAAGGTAAGAAAAATAAGTAGAGTTGATGTAATCAAGGATAACAATGTGTTTTCAACTTGGGGATTCAGTCCCTATGAAAACGATATTGTTCGGTCTTGCATTAACGCTAAAGCAAAGAGAATAGCAAAGCTTACCATTAATCACATAAGAAGTTCAACAGACGATAACGGTAACAAGGTATTGCAGATTAATCCTGAGCCGTATATGAGGTTTCTTCTTGAAGAGCCGAACCGGTATATGTGCATCACGGACTTTCTCAAGAAGTGTTCGGCCATTATGGACCTTACGCAAAACTTACATATATTAATCTTGCGTGATGAGAACGGTATGCCGTCGGAGCTCTTCCCCATTTCTTGTTTATCCGCTACAGCAGATACGGACAAGCAAGGAAATTTGTATTATACGTTCAATTTTCCTCGTGGGAAAAGATTATCGGTATCTGATAGTGATATTATTCATATTCGCGGAGACTTTGCTTTTGACGATATTTTCGGTACTAGTAGAGCTAAGTCACTTTCCCCGTTGATGGAAGTTGTAGAAACTACAGATAGAGGCATTATCAACGCTATCAAAAATAGTTCGGTAATTCGTTGGCTATTGAAGTACACAACATCAATGCGTGATGAGGATTTGAAAACTAACGCACAGCAGTTTGCTGATAACTATCTGAATATTTCTAGTGATTCTGTGGGCGTGGCTGCGGTGGACGCTAAAGCAGACGCAACGCAGATTAATGCTCAAGACTATGTACCGAACGCGACACAGATGGAGAAGACAAGAACAAGAATTTTATCCCTTTTCGGTATGTCGGAAAAGATTTTGCAGTCAACTGCAAATGAGGATGAAGAAAATGCTTACTATGAAGCAGAGATAGAGCCTTTTATCAAAGCGCTTCAAGAAGAAATGACACGAAAATTATTTACAAGGCGTCAAAGAGGTTCAGGGAATAAAATTTCCGTCGGCTCGTTTAATTTACAAGGTGCATCACTGTCAAGCAAACTACAATTTATGAATTTGGTAGATAGAGGTGCTTTAACTGTTAATGAATGGCGAGAAACTCTTGGACTTGGTCCGGTACCGGGTGGCGATAATCCTATTCGTCGACTTGATACGGCAACAGTAGTTGACCCTGAACCGGCTCCAAGCGGTGACGACGAAGGAGGTGATGAATAATGACAGAGATTAATATTAAAGGTCCGATTATTAATAATTCGGAAGAATGGATTTATAACTTCTTTGGCGAAGATTGTACAAGTGCAAGTCGTATAGCTAGTGAACTAAAGAACGCTAACGGTGATGATGTTACAGTTAATATCAATTCCGGTGGTGGTGATATGTTCACCGCAAGCGAAATTTTTCAACTGCTCAATGACTACGAAGGTAATGTTACTATCAAAATCGTAGGTATTGCAGCAAGTGCTGCAAGTGTTATCGCTTGCGCCGGTTATAGTGAAATCGCACCAACTGCGTTAATGATGATTCACAATGTTTCAAGTGGTCTTTATGGCGACAACCGGGACCATCAGCACGAAGCTGAGGTTCTTAAAAAATGTAATAAATCAATTTCTAACGCTTACAGGCTCAAAACCGGTATGGTAGAAAGTGAACTACTAGCATTAATGAATAAAGAAACTTGGCTTACAGCAGAAGAGGCGGTTGAAAAGGGCTTTTGCGACAAAATCATTGAAAATAAGCAAAATAGCAACAACGCTAGCTTATCTTTTGTTGCCTCAGTCGGTGGAATGATTGCACCAGATAAGATTGCAAAAATGCAGAAGAAAAAGAAAGAAAATCAACTAAAAATTGAACTGCTAAATCTAAAGCAGAGAAAGGAATTTAAAAATGACATTTAAAAACAAAAAAGACTATCTCGAACAGAGAACAAATCTAATCAATGAAGCCAATAAGGCGAACGAAAACGGCGAACTAGACAAGGCTAGTGAACTTGTTGCAAGAATTGAAAATCTTGACAATGAATTTGAAAAGTTTGCACAGGTTCAGGCGAATTTGAAGGTGCTAGACAACAAACAGACACCTGCACCGTTACCACTCGCAGGTAATGCAGGTGAAAACGAAGAACCTACTAACATTTTCGCTAGTGTAGAATACCGAAAAGCATTTATGAATTTTGTTCAGCATGGTACAGAAATTCCGGCTAAATTCAGAAATGACGTAACAACTTCTAGTACTGCCGGTTCTATCGTTCCAACAACTTTGTATGAACAGATTATTACAAAGCTAGAAAATTACGGCACTTTCTACGCTAAGGTATTTAGAACTAATTATGAATCAGCTATTGCTTTCCCAACACTAGCAGTTAAGCCGGTAGCAAGTTGGGTTGATGAAGACAAGGGTGCTACTCAGCAGAAGGTTGAAACAAGCAAGATTACATTTATGGCACACAAGCTAAACTGCAAGGTTTCATTCTCTCTATTTATGCAGGTAACAAGCCTTGAAATTTTCGAAAGTCAGTTTACTGATTTAATGGCTCAGGCAATGGTTAAGATGATTGATAAGGCTATTATCAACGGTACCGGCACCGGATGTCCTAAAGGCATCCTAACAGAAACAACTAATAAGGTTGTTAATGTGACTAAAGCAGGTAAACTAGATTATAAGACTCTAATCAGTGCTGAAACACTTGTTGAAGATGTGTATAGTGAAACTGCCGAATATGTTATGACAAGAGCAACTTTCTTCCAGTTCTTAGGTATGACAGACTCAAACGGTCAGCCTATCGCAAGAGTTAATCTTGGTCTAGATGGCAAGCCTCAGTTCCAGCTACTGGGCAGAAATGTTAATACTATCAGTGAAGACGCTATCAAGAGTTATACAGATAGTCCAGCTAGTGATATTACATTCGCTGCTATTTTTGATTTTAAAGACTATGTATTCAATGAAGCTCTAAGTCTTACAGCTAATATCTACATTGACAACGATACTCACAACAAAGTGCTAGATATGGTTATGCTTGCAGATGGCAAGGCAGTCAGAACTGATAGCCTTGTTAAGCTAGTAAAGAAATCTTCATAATTTGCGAACAAAGGAGGTTAAATAATGGCCTCACAAGACATTATTAAAGCGGTCAAATTATCTTTGCGACTTACAGCAGATGTATTTGATAACGAAATATCTATGTTAATTGACTCTTGCACTTTGGATTTACAAGGTGCAGGAGTTTCAATATCTTCAACAAATTCTGCGTTAATCACTCAAGCGATTGTTTTTTACTGCAAAGGAAATTTTGGTGATGGTGACGATAGATTTATTCAACAGTACGAAAAATTAAGGGACGCAATTGCGAATCGTAAAGGGTTTGATAGCAATGTTTGATTCTATTGCAACTTTAGTCAGTGAAAGAATTGACTTTGACGAACTAGGCAACGAAAAAATCATTACAGCAGAAAAGCAAATTTTTTGCAACAAAAAATCGGTAAATCAAAGTGAATTTTTCAAAGCAAGTGAAGCAGGATTAAAACCTCAGCTGATGATTTTAATTTTTGCAGTTGACTACAACAACGAAAGCAAAGTTAAAGTTGATGATAAAGTTTACTATATTTATCGATCCTATCAAAAAACTAAAGATAAGTTAGAACTTTACCTGTCAACGAAGCTTGTTGACGGTGTACAGAATGAATATTGATGTTAGTAGCTTTGCAGACGAAATCGCAAAGCAAATGAACACTTACACCGAAGAAGTTACTGAAGAACTTGAACAAGTTATTCAAGATGACGCAAAAATTTTGCGTGATGAACTTAAAAGCACTTCACCGGTCAAAACTGGTGATTATAAAAAAGGTTGGCGAATTAAAAAAGTAAAACAAAATGGTCATTATACCGTTATCGTGCACAATGCTACAGATTACCAACTAACACATCTGCTTGAGAAAGGTCACGCAAAAAAAGGCGGAGTCGGTAGAGTTAAAGCCTATCCCCACATCGGCAGCGCGGAAGAAAAAATCGTACCTAAATTTTTAAATGATGTTGAAGAAATTTTGAAAGGTTGAGAAAAATGAGCAAAACGAAACTTAAAGAAGTTATCAAAGAATTAAATAAAAATAAAATAGCGTGTGCTCATTTGTCATTCAGCAAAGAGCAAAATTTGCCTTATACGATATGGGCCACAGACGAGATTGAGTGTACTTGCGCTGATGGCTCAATCGCGTATAAAGAAGAAACTATTGCTTTAGAAGTTTATTTTGACAAAAACGATACAGAAACAACAAAGAAAGTTGAAGAAATATTAAACGCCACTTGTGATACTTACAAAACAAGTGGTGAAATATATATAGAAGATGAAGGCATTTGCGAAGTAATTTACTACTTTGCAAGTGCCTGATTTTTTATTTTAAAAGGAGGAAAACAAATTGAAAAAGACGATTGTAAAAAACGGCTATGCTCTACTAACAACAACTTGGGCAGAAGGAAAAGCGAAAGATGTTTACGAAAAAATCACATGGTTAGACTCAGCAGAAGCAGGTTGTAGCTCATTTGAGGCAGACCCTCAGGGCGACACATCAGAAGTATATGCAGACGGCCAGTGTGTTTACTCTCAGGAAGAAAATGGTGGCTACTCAATTAAGACTACCATTATTGACGCTATCGACAAGGTGAAAGAAGTTTGGCTTGGCGATAAGAAGCACACTAAAGGCACAGCAGAATATGCCGGTTCCACAAAGCCTTATTTTGCATATTTAATAATTGAAGAAACCACAGACGGCAAAGGCAAGACTACAGTTTACTATAATTGCCAGGCATCACGACCTAAGTTAAGTGGTTCAACAAGTGAAAACGGCAAGTTCGATTTTAAGCAAACAGAATTTGAGCTTACTGCTAGAAAGAGAATGTCTGATAACCTTGTTAAAGCAGAATTTGACGGTATGGAACTACTAGATCAGGTGCCACTTCCTACTGAGGAGGTCGTTGCGTAATGGAAAAAACAATCACAATTGATGGCAAGAAAGTAAGATTTAGAAACAGTGGAGCAGTAATGCTCCGTTATAAAATGCAGTTTGGCAAGGAGTTTCTTGCCGAACTCGCACAGATGGAAGAAGCAGTACAGACTAGAAAGGTTAAAGGCAAAGATACTGTAGTTAGTTACGATATTGAAAAGTTTAATCTAGAAGTAATGTACAACATTCTGTGGACATTAGCAAAGAACGCAGATAACTCCATCCCAGAACCTTTGGAATGGCTTGATTCATTTGAAGAATTTCCGGTTTTTGATATTTTCTCTCAGATTGAAGAAATCTTATCTAACGATTTGAAAATCGACAGAAAAAACGTGTAAACGGTGTTGGGTCAAGCTCCGACGGTGACACAATGACTACAGAAGAACTGTTAGCGTGTTTAACCGTTAGAGGACTCAGCACCGTAGATATGGATAATCTTACAATAGGTATGTGTTTAAACTTTATCCGGTCATACGACCGTTTTGAAACGGTCCGCCTTGGTGGCAAATGGGAAGACCCTGAGTCGGCTTATAAGATAGCAAAGAAAGCATTGCCAATTGTGGAACGAAGGTACAAAGAAGGCATTATTTCGGAAGAAGAATATCGCAGTTATGTAGCTGAAATTGAGGAATATGAAAGGGGCTGAGTGTAGTGGCTTCATCAATCAAAGGAATAACAGTCAAACTTGGAGCTGATACAACGGCTCTTTCTACGGCTCTTAAAGATGTTGATAAAGAGTCAAGAAGTTTACAAACAGAATTAAAAACTGTTGAAAGATTACTAAAGTTAGACCCAACAAACACGATTTTGTTGGGTCAAAAGCAGGAATTGCTTGCAAAGCAAGTTGACAGTGCTAGAGATAAACTTAAGCTACTATCAGATGTTCAAGAGCAAATTAAAGATAAATTCGCTCAAGGTGAAATTGACGAAGGGCAGTATAGAGCTTTTGAACGCGAAGTCGCAAAAACTCAAGGTGAATTAAAGAAATTTAGTTCAGCAGTAGAAGAAGTTGGCACTAAGTCTAGTAATGCTGATGAAGAAATTAAAGACACAATCGCAGACTTACAAAAAGCCGGTACAGAAGCAAAAAATGCAAAATCAAATCTTCAAAATGTTGGAAACGAATTTGATAGTGCAGGAAAAAAAGCAAGCAAAACCGGCGACGAAATTAAAAAAGTAGGCGAAAAGTCTAAGACAAGCAAAACTTCCGTTAAGGATGTCGGCGATGCAGTAGAAAACGCAGGAAAGAAAGCCAAAGACGCTAAAAGTGGTTTTACAATTTTTAAAGGTGCAGTTGCAAACTTAGTTTCAAGTGGGATTTCTTCAGCAGTGTCAGGGTTAAAAAATCTTGGCACTGAAACAATCAACACTGGCAAGAGCTTTGAAGCTCAAATGTCAAAGGTCGCTAGTATTGCGAATACTGACAAAGCAGGACTTGATAAACTAACAGACTCAGCGAAAAAAATGGGTGCAAGTACAGTTTTTACGGCTGAAGAATCAGGACAAGCACTTGAGTACATGGCAATGGCCGGTTGGAATGTAGAACAATCTACATCAGCATTAAGTGGTGTTTTGAACTTGGCGGCTGCAAGTGGTGAAGATTTAGGAACTACTTCTGACATTGTTACAGACGCAATGACTGCTTTCGGGCTCAAGGCAAGTGAAGCGGACCATTTTGCTGACGTGTTAGCAAAAACCGCAACATCAGCGAATACTGATGTTGGAAAGATGGGTGAAACATTTAAATATGTAGCTAGTTTGTCAGGCTCACTTGGATATAGTGTTGAAGACGTTGGCGAACAAATTGGTTTAATGGCTAATAATGGTATCAAATCAACTCAGGCAGGTACTTCTTTAAGAGCCATTATGACAAGACTGTCAACGGATGCAGGTGCTTCTGCTAAAAGTCTTGGTGCTTTAGGCACATTAACAGAAAAACTTGGTGTACAGTTTTACGATTCTAATGGCAAAGCTAGAGCACTGTCTGATGTTATTAATGAGTCAAGGCAAGCATGGCGAGGATTAACCGCAGAGGAACAAACCAACTATGCGAAGAAGATCGCAGGTACTGAGGCTATCTCAGGATGGATGGCATTAATGAACAGTAGTGAAACAGATGTTAACAATCTTTCGTCTGCATTAAAAAACTGCAACGGTACAGCAGAAGAAATGGCCAGCGGAATGATTGACAACCTTGACGGTGATATGAAAATATTATCATCTACTTTTCAAGACTTTCAAATTTCGATTTTTGAGAATGCCGAAAGCCCATTGAGGGATATGGTTCAAACCGTATCAGGCGATGTTATTCCGGCTTTAAAGGGTATGGTAACAGGTGTTAAAGGTTCGGACAAAGAATTTGGCAACGCAATAGGAAAATTAGTCAATACTATTTTAAGCAACTTAATACAAGCATTGCCTCAAATTATCAATGTAGGTATGTCACTAATTACTACTCTAGCAAATGGCATATTACAAGCAATCCCAAAGCTAACTGCTACAGTGGTTAAAATTGTTCCTCAACTGATAACTTCGTTAACTCAACAAATTCCGAGATTTATACAATCGATCATTACCAGTGCTAATCAACTTGTGCAACAGTTACTTGCATTTTTTATTAACTATTTTCCAACATTTATTAATCAAATTTATAACACAACTATGGAAAGTTTACCTCATATTATTAGTGGTGTGATTAATATGTTGTTGGGTATTGTTGATGCCCTGCCACAAGTGATTGACGCTATTTTAACCGCTTTACCGACAATGATAGACTCAATAGTCACTGCATTAACTAATGCAGTGCCACAAATAATTAACGGTGCAATTAAAATGTTAATGGGCATTATCAAAGCAATACCTAAGATAATTTCGGCAATTGTAAAAAATCTACCAAGAATTATTACTTGCATTGTAAACGGTTTAATTAATAGTATTGACGCGATTATTAAAGGCGGCATTCAGCTGATGATGGGCTTAATTAAAGCAATCCCAATTTTTATTACAAAGCTGATACCTAAAATACCTACAATCGTTATTACTATTGTTAAAACCTTGATTAAAAACTTGCCAACACTGATAAAAGGTGCAGTACAACTTTTTATGGGTATTGTTAAGGCAATCCCAAAAATGCTTGTGGAGCTTGTTAAAAATCTGCCTCAAATCATTGTTGCAATCGTTAAAGGTTTAGCATCACTGGGTAAAGAAATGTGGAACATCGGTAAAAATGTTGTGCAAGGGCTGTGGAACGGTATTAAAAATTGCGTTAAATGGATTAAAGACAAAATCTCAGGTTTTGTCGATGACGTAGTTGACGGAATCAAAGACTTTTTTGGCATCCACTCACCTTCAACGGTTATGAGAGACGAAGTCGGTCGATTTGTTGGTGAAGGTATTGGCGTTGGCATCGCGGACAGCACAAAAGGTGTTGTCGCAAACGCAAAAAACCAAATGAGACAAGTAGTTGATGCTTACAGCAGTTTTGATATGCCGACATTAACACCCGCGATAGCCGGCATTGCAACAAACTCAAGTGGTCAGCTTGTAGCTGATAGTAATGTTTTGCAATCAACTGCAAATACGCAAAGCTCAAGCGGTATGACATTTACATTAAATGTTGATAATTTTAACAATTACAGTGATAGTGATTTACAATCTATCACTAGAAAAATGTCAGAACTTCTAGCTGCCGACATTGCTCAGCAGCAGAAAGCATGGTGATATAGATGTTCGATTTAAAATTTAAAGACAATTGGCTAAGCGAACTCGGTGGAGTTGTAGAAGAACAGAAGAAACGCAAGTTTGCAATGCCCAATATCGAATTAATTGACATTCCGGGACGAAGCAAGAAAGTTGTTAAAGATAATTTGTCTTATAATTCGATTGAACTTGAAGAACAGATTGCCTTTCTTCCTACGCTCTGCAAGCTGAATATTGCAGAGTTAGGAAAAAGACTGTCTGAATGGTTTATCGGTACTGAATATAGTCAACTTTATCTAGATTACATGGAAGGCTATTTCTATAACGCTATAGTTACAGAAATTTCCGATTTGCAAATTGGAAATGCCGGGGTTATGAGGACTACAGTAAAATTCACTTGTGAACCGTTTTTGTATTCTTATGAAGGCCAAAAAGCTATTGATGTTAGTAGTGCTACTCTTATAGCACCAACAACGCTTTACAATCCTGAACAAGAAATATCATATCCCAAAATTTTAATTTCTGTTGAGGGGGAAAATAAGACGATTATATTCTACGCAAATAAACGCACTTTTACGGTCAAAAACATCACCGGTTCTGTCATTATCGACACGGAAAACCGCAATTGTATTATGAATAGTGAAATTCATAACGAATGTGTGAATGGCGTGTATTTTCCAACCCTCTCAGCCGGCTTAAATTCTATTAGTGTTCAAGCCGGCTCAGGAACAAAAGTCAAAATCATTCCAAACTGGAGGCGTTTATAATGCTACCAATTTTATACGCTGAAAATTCAACAAAAGAAGAATTACTTAACACTAACGGACTTGGAGTTTTAATAACTTGTACAGAATGCACAGTCACAGAAGAAAGAAATGGCATTTTTGAATGTTCAATTACCGTTGTTATTTCTGATGCCGACCCATTATCAAAAAAAGTTGAGGTTGGTAAATTCGTCAAGTTAAAGGCTAACCCTCAGCAGGTCCCACAGATTTTTGAACTATATTCAGAAAATTCAACGATTACGGACAGAAAGAGAACTTTCGCAGGAAGACACATTCACTATTTCTTAAATTACGATTTAATCCAAGGCGGATATTATTTAGCGACAGATAGCCATTTTTCTTATGGTGTACATACCGGTACACCAAAGGAAATTTTTGATTTTGTATATAGTCAAAATTTTGCGAATGGTGCAATATTTGCTGATAAAGAATTTACTTTTGATAGTGATATAACAACAGAATCTGATAAGGTGGATATACACAGTATCAGAACTGTTGGAGATTTTCTTGGCGGTGATTCTAAGTCACTGTTACAAATTTTTAAAGGCGAATTCAAATGGAACAACTTTGATATTAGTTTTTTAAAATCAAGAGGGACAGAAAAAAATCTTGTAATTAAATACGGTGTCAATCTTAAATCTTTTCAACAAGAAAAAAATATTGAAAAAATGTACACACACATCTATCCATATGTGAAAGTTGAGCTAGGAAAAAATGCCTCAACAAACGAAACCGTGTACGGAATCCTTAACCTCCACCGTAATGGTGGTCCTTATGTGTACACCTTAATCGACGATTTAACTTTCCACCGCAAAGTTCTTGAACTTGATTTAACCGAAACGTTAAAATCAAAAAAAATGGATATGAACACACCGGGCGCAACGGTCTATCTTAACATCTATAACGCGACAGAATCATACGCTAAAGCTAATCAATTAACAGTGCCGGAAGTGTCTTTAACAATTACAGCAGAAAACGAACTCACAGAAATGAAGAATATAGCGTTGTGCGATACCGTTTCGGTATATTTTCCAACTTTGCAATCGACTGCAAAAGCAAAAGTAACCAAAGTTGTGTTTGATAGTTTGCTCGAACGCTATAATTCGATCGAGTTAGGGACGCCGAAGAAGTCCCTAGCGAATTTATTCAAAAAGGGGGAATAAATATGCAACTACAACATCAAAAAATCACTCTAGACGTTAATGACACTAGAGCGTTTACGGTACTCAACGCACATCAGGGCGACAGTAGGACAAGATTTATTGACATTACTCTCACAGAAAATGAAAACACTATCACTTTATCTAGTAACTATGTAGCAACAGTCAAAGCAAGTATTAATAACAAGACTAAAGCGGTCAATACTGCTGTAGTTGATGCAACAAACAATGTAGTTACTGTTGAACTAACAAAGACAATGCTAGACACACCAGGACTGCTTAATTGCGAAGTCATTTTGCAAGACAATCAACAGTTTGTAACCTCAGCAACCTTTACTGTAAAAGTTGCTGAGTCTGTAATCTCTGATGAGTCTGAAATCGTCGAAAGTCAAGAATTTGGTGCTTTAAATGAAGCACTAGAAAACGTGAAAAAAATTGAAGATAACGCTGAAATTGTCAAAGACATGCTCGAACGAATTAGCGAAGTAGGAACACTTGATGAAATCGCACAATCTGTTGTGGATATAAAAAAATATCAGCAACAAAATTTTGCTGATAAAATAAATAACGAAAAAGCAGGCTATTTTACATCGACAAATCAAAGCAATCAAGGCAATTATGATAATGGTACTTATAGCATTACAACATCATCAGACAATACAGTTAGAGCAAACTGGATTTTTAATAGTGAGATAGTAACAGAAAAAGGTAGTTATTATATAAGTTTTGAGTACAAAGCAAATAGTGATTTTAACTTAGGTGTTAAAATTGACAATAGTTACAAAGATTTAGGGAAAATTGGAGCAATCACAGACGGCAACAAGCACACTTATGTTGCTAAAGTTGATGTTACAAGCTCATTAAATTTATACGAAATCTATGTGCCGAATGTGGCTAATATAAATTTGTCAATATCAAACATTATTGTAATGAGCGAATTTGACTTTATTAAGTCTTATAGCAATATTACAGAGTATTTGCAAACTCACGATCTTGCAGAAGTTACGCCTGAACAATTTGGCGCTATTGGAAACGGCATATTTGATGATACTACTGCTTTACAAAATGCAATAGACTATTGTATTTTAAACGATAAACAACTCAAATGCCAAAACTGTAAAACATATTGTATTAGCAATACACTTGACTTATCTAATACTAATATTTGTATGTTAGATTTTAATTGGGCGACAATTAAAGCAATTAAAATAATGGACTATATGTTTAAGTTTGATGGTTCGACAAATGTTAAAAACGATGTAAAAACATTATTAAAAAACATTGTTATTGATTGTAATAACAAAGCTGGTGGTCTTAATCTGATTTATTCATATAAATTTACATTTGAAAATTTTATGATTAAAAACTGTCAAACTACTGCAATTTGGATACAAAAAGGTGGTGCTTTTGTATGTCAAAACGGCACGATTATTGGTGATTGTACACCTGATAGCCGAGGTATTTACAATCAAACTTCTGACTGTCATTTTAACGAAATTGTAATCGTAGACATGAAAAAATGTATCTACAATGGTGGTACTAACTTCTACAACAAGGTGCACGGATGGTTGACAAATAAAGTTGCAAACAGTATCTTTTTTACTCATTTCGCCGGTTTTGGCTCATTAACTCAATGTCAGTGCGATACTTACGAAACAGGTTATTTGCTACGAACTAGCTATGATTTATCATTAGTCGCTTGCACATACTACAATAACTACCATTTGTATGATAGTGATGTTACTCCAATAGTTTTTAAATTTAACTCAGGTATTCACCCATACGCTCGTAGGATTTGTTGCACGAACTGCAGTTTTAACTCACCAAATATACAAGCAACTCTTAGCTCAGTTACTGACGCTCAAATCACCTTTAACGGACATACACATTTTATCAATATTGATGGTTATGACACAATCAGCAAGATAAGCCCAACTTTACAGTCTAAAGTGACTGATAATTTTGATAACTCAGTTAATAAACTAAGTTATCGAAATGGACTTTGTTATTATGATTTTTCACTTAAATTTACTAGCGCAATTGGAGCAAGTAACTTACTTGAGATTGCTACAATTCAAAGCCCATACTATCCGTTAGAAAGTCAAATATTTCCTTGCCATTTAACAAAAACTTTGGCAGGCTCGGACTGTATAGTAGGCAAACTGCTAATTGATGCAAATGGTAAAGTGCAAGTTAGAGTGCCAGGAGGCAATGTAGCAGACTATCAATATTTATATGCTCATTGTTATTATGAGCCAAAAGCAATTGGCGAATAATTTTTTATAAAAAAGGAGAATAAAAATGAAAATGAATTTTTTACAAGGAATTTTCGCAGCCGTATCGGCTGCGATAGTTGCTTATCTTAATATCTTATTAGTACCACTTATCGTACTAATAGTAGTAATGGTTATTGATTACTTGTCCGGCATGGCTCAAGCATATGTTAGTCATACACTTAACAGCCGAATTGGTGTCGTTGGTATCTTAAAAAAAGTTGGTTATCTTGCAACTGTAGCAGTAGCGATTATTGTAGATTACATAATTTCTGAGGCTCTAATGTTATTAGGTACTGATATTAAACTAAGCTACTACATCGGTTTAGTTGTAACGATTTGGTTTATCATTAATGAGCTAATATCAATTCTTGAAAATTTAGCCGAAATCGGCACTCCGATACCTAAATTTTTAACGAAAATCATTAAAAGATTAAAAGTGACGGTTGAAAAGAAAACAGACACAGAAGAAAGTGAGGATGAGGAAGAATGAGCATTTTAAGTTCAGCAAAAAAAATTTGGTCAAATAGAAACAATTACGGTTCCAATCGCTCAACTAGTTGCATTGATTACATCGTTATCCATTACACCGCCAACAACGGCGATACAGCAGCGAACAATGGCAATTTCTTTAGAAATAACAATGTTGGTGATTCAGCACATTTTTTCGTCGACTCAAATGGAGTAGTCAACAGTGTGCCGATTAACTACGAAGCGTGGCATTGTGGCTATGATCCAGGTGGACGATACTACCACCCGGCTTGTCGAAACTGGAACAGTATTGGCATTGAACTTTGTGATGATAACTCAAGTGGCAGTATTTATCCATCAGCAAAAACTATCGCAAATGCGGTAGCACTGACTAAAGAGCTGATGAAAAAGTATAATGTACCTGCCTCTCATGTGGTTCGCCACTATGATGTGACACACAAACTTTGCCCGGCGTATTGGTCCGGCTCAGAGAAAAAGAATAAGCTGTGGCAGACAGAATTTAAAAGCAAATTAACAAGTCAAAAGGCAAAGTTGCAGTCAAATGCAGGTCTTTACAAGGTTGCTTATAAAGACCCGATGGGTGGTGCAAGTAAGGCGGTTAAAACTCTTAAAAAAGGTACAGCAGTAACAGTGCTATCTGATGATGGTTGTGGTTGGGTCAAAGTCAAGGTTGGTAACACAGTAGGTTGGATGGTCGGCAGCCATCTCGGCAGCAGCTACAATCACTCAAGCTACAAGACTATCACTATCAAGTCTGGTACTAGAGTACGAAGACTTGATAAGTCCGAGAAAAAGTTTGAAACTGATACAAGAGTTAAGTCAAGTCACAAGTGCAGAGTTATCTGTACCATTGAAAAAGGGAAGTATAAAGGTTGCAAATACGCTAAGTTACTTGACTCCGACAGCGCAGGCAGAAGTTATTACATTTTTTAATAATTAAGTATAAGAAAAAGGCTACTCGATTGAGTAGCCTTTTTTACTTTTGTTACTTAATCAGCAAGATTAATTAGCAATTGATAAAATTCTGCATAATCATCAGCAAAGGTACTGCCTTTAGCTTCTGCACTTTCCTTGATTCTGTCAAGCACATTATTAATGCTTTTTTCTTGTTCTGCGTCAAAATCATTTTGATATGTCTTGCTTAGCAATGTCTTAGTTAAAATCCCTGTTGTCATTTTCAAAACTCCTTACATATTTTCTTTCCAATCGCGTTTGATATATTCGCATGCCATTTCGTAGTTATTTTCGTAGCTTGTCATATCATAAGTTTCTCTTCTATCTTCTTCGATAACTACAAGAACTGATTTTGGAACCCACATTGTTTTTTTAATAAAAGTGCCACAATCTAGCATTGCATATATGGCTTTTTCTGTTTCCTTAAGAATAGCAAAAACTCTAATGTAAATGATATTCTTCTGTAGTTCTTCAGCAACTTTATCTCCGAACCAATCTTTAACTGTGTAGCTTTTACCTTTTTCAACTTTCATTTTTATTTCCTCACTTTTTTATTTTTTGATAAAGGTTTGTTTTTGTTACTTCCTTTATCTTTGATTATATTATACTCTAATTAGTGTAGAAAGCCAAGTGTTTTTTCAAAATTTCTTTAATTTTTTTCAAAAAAATATAAAAAAATAGCTAGACTTATCGTCTAGCTATCAAGATTAAATTGTTAATAAATCTTCATAAGAACAACCTAGAGCTTTCGCAAGTTTATAGATTGTTATCGCGTAAACTTTGTTCAAGTCTTGAGCGTTTTGCTCATATTTTTGTATGAGTCTAACGCTAAGACCAATTTGTTCTGCAAGTTCAGCTTGAGTTAGTCCTTTTTGAATTCTCAATTCTTTTAATGTCATTTTTTTAATCTCCCTCAATAATCTCATTAAACCTCTTTACGATTAATTTCCACACCTCTTGACCATATACGTTTTCCAGCAGCGGACGAGATTGGAATTTAATCGCAGTAACATAAATTCCCCAAGCATTGGCGTCTATCTCTTCAGGACGCTTAGCATAGTCTTGCAAGTTAGAGTATTTTTGTTTAACTAACTTACAGTAGTTAATTCGAATTTGCCATAGATGGCGCATTTCGTGGGAAATTACCCACCAAATTTCCATAGGACTCTCCCATTTTGTCGAAGTATTAACGCCTATGGTATTAATCTTTTTTGGGTCCACACCGGCCTTTGTGGTCGGTGTGTTAAATTCTGTAGGTGGTTCATAGTTAACAGTAGGCTTAGGTAGGTTCAATTTCGTACAGTTGAATGCTACTGCCTCTTCAATGGTTTTCTTCACGTTCATTACTCAACCTCGTTTCTGCAATAATTGAAGAATACGTCGTGAACTTCGTAAGGGTCAGCACCAGGCTTCATTAGGTCTTTCTTGTAGATGGTATAGGATTTACCATCTACAATACCCTTGAACCATAAGCCTTTGGCTGAAGTTCCTTGAACTGTCTTGCCATTAGTTCCGTTAGTGTTAGGAATTACTGGAACACCATCCATATAGATTCGATTGTTTTTGATTTCAACTTTCATTTTATTTTCCTCACTTTTTTATTTTTTGATAAAGGTTTGTTTTTGTTACTTCCTTTATCTTTGATTATATTATACTCTAATTAGTGTAGAAAGCCAAGTGTTTTTTCAAAATTTCTTTAATTTTTTTCAAAAAAATATAAAAAAATAGCTAGACTTATCGTCTAGCTATCAATGCAAAGGTCTTAAACACGTTATTTGAGATCAAATAACTGCTTGTTGCAACCTTTGCCACCTTTGGTGGGCCAACAGGGATTCGAACCCCGGACCAACCGGTTATGAGCCGGTGGCTCTGACCAACTGAGCTATTGGCCCCAACAGTATTTTTAATTATATCAGTGGTTCTCTAATTTGTCAATAATTAATTGTTTATTTTTTGTGCATTTTTCTGTAAAATTAAGGGCTTTTTCGCAAGAAATTTTACTTTTAAAGGTATGTGAAATTTTTTTAAAATGTGATATAATATATACGTAAGAAATATATGAGTAATAAATCGAATTATTAAGAAGCTCAGACTGAACAGTGTTATTTGAATGGAGAATGAAAGATGTATCAAGAGGGTGACAAGGTAATCAACAGCAATGGTGTTGCCTGTGTAATTGACAGAATTGAAAGAATGAAGATGCCTCATAGCAAGATTAGAAAAAATTACTATGTTATGCACGATATTCAGAAAAGTGATAATGTTTATTACATACCACAAGAAAATGAAGAGAATATGCGTTCGCCAATGACTAAAGCAGAGGCAGAGGGGTTGATTGACAATATTCCTCAAGTCGATCCTATTGATGTTAAATTTGATAGGTTTAGAGATGAAGCATATAGAAAATGTATGAAAGAGGCTACTCCGGAAGTACTGGTTGCTATGCTAAAGTACTTTGTCGCCAGAAAGAAAAAGCGTCAGAGAGTAGGGAAGAGCCTTTCTGCTATTGATGAAAAGTATATGAGAATTTCATCAAGAAATCTATTTTCGGAACTTTCTTGTTCAATGGATATTTCTGTTGAGGAAGCTGAAAACCTTGTGTATGGTAATTTCTCATAATTACTCAATCTAATATTAAATTAGGACTATCGTTTGATAGTCCTTTTATTTTGCATAATTTGCATAAAATTATTATATTTGGCTGAAAAGATAACCGAATAAAAATAGATATATAGATATAAAAAATAAGAACCATTCAAACGAACAGTTCTTATTGGTGGGAGATGGTGGATTCGAACCACCGAAGGCGTTGCCAGCAGATTTACAGTCTGTCCCCTTTGGCCACTCGGGAAATCTCCCATATTATAAAGCCTACTATATTAAGTAGGCTTGTTTTTGGAGCTGGTGGACGGACTTGAACCCCCGACCTGCTGATTACAAATCAGCTGCTCTACCAACTGAGCTACACCAGCTTATGTAGTTTTCTCAGTAATTTGAGTTCCAAATTACTGACGCTCCATTACTATACCACAATAATAATCTGTTGTCAAGAAAAAATTGAAAATATTTTGATTTTTGTTTGTTTATGAGAGAAGTTTGTTCAATTATGTCTGTGGGTAAAGATTAATCAGTTCTGCAAATTAGTTTTCAATTTTGTTTTTGCGTATATAGATAGGTTATTCAATAAATTGAAAAAAGTTTCTTATGGATTAGCACAATTAAAATTAAAAAACTAATTTGTCACAATAAACATAGGGAGAGAGTGATAAATTACGATAATAATAAAGATAAAGAAAATAAAAAATGCAAAAAAATAAGAACCATTCAAACGAACGGTTCTTATTTGGTGGGAGATGGTGGATTCGAACCACCGAAGGCGTTGCCAGCAGATTTACAGTCTGTCCCCTTTGGCCACTCGGGAAATCTCCCATATTATAAAGCCTACTATATTAAGTAGGCTTGTTTTTGGAGCTGGTGGACGGACTTGAACCCCCGACCTGCTGATTACAAATCAGCTGCTCTACCAACTGAGCTACACCAGCTTATGTAGTGTTTTGTGTTAGTGAACTTTCCGTATCTCTAACGCTCCCTTACTATACCATATGGAAAAATTTTTGTCAACAATTTTTTTGAATTTTTTTAAATCTTTTTTAATTCTTTTTAAAGAAAAGTATTTTTTATTGGCTTTTAGTTACACTATAGTGAGGTGAAAAGTGTGAATATAACTGGGCTACAGGTGGCTAATTGTCGAAGAAAATTATTATTATTATTTTTTTTAAATATATCCGATTATCTCTGCACAATTACAATAATTCAGTACAATGGATTTAAAGAAATAAATCCTATAATGATTTATCTGCTGGAGAAACCTATGTTTTGCTTTATGATAAAGTGTGTTTTGCCTTTATTATTGGTGGGTTATATTTTTTATGCCATTAAGAATGCATCGGATAATCTGATTTTTATAGTAAATATTGTAATGTTTGTTGTGGTAGTGTTTTACTTGCTGATTAACATTATGCACATAATTAATTTTATAGTTTTGTTCAATATGTACTAAAAGTGTTTTAGAAAATTTGCAAAACATAATCATAATTCTTTTAAAGCACGAAACAACCTTATACTATGATATAATGATTTCATAAAAATCCACCTGTAGCGTACTTGGATAACGCATCAGATTCCGATTCTGGGGATAGCAGGTTCGAGTCCTGTCAGGTGGACCATTAAAAATAAGGAGGTTGGTGTTATGATAAAGAAAATTAGCACTCTTGCTATTTGCGATTTTGTTTTGGCTCTAATCATATATGCCAGAGTAAACCTTAAGAATGCACTTCTTTCTGAAATAACCACATATACAAGCAGAGAAACTGCTAATCAAGTTTTAACTAACAGTAATTTTGTAGTAGTCATAACACTGGCCCTTGTAGGTGCAGTAATAAGTGTTATGGTTTTATCAAGTACAAAAAACATTCCACAGCTTTTGATGGATATACTTTTCATTGGTGTTGTTGGTGTGGTACTTGCTTTGTGGTGGAAAGTCCTTGCAGTTACCGGTTGGGGATATTTCTGTAGTTATCAAGAACTAATGACCTATGTAGGCTCATTTATGGTTGGTGCTTGTATATTAAAACTTATTACATATATTTTCCGTAAAAGGATTTGATTGTATGGGGATTATAAGCAATATAAAAAATAAATATAAAGTAAATAAAAATATTTTGTGGGCAATTAATGGCATACTGACTGCTATTACAACGGTTTATAGTGGATACATAATTTATTCTTGTTTTCCAATTGTAAAGGGAAGCATTGCTCTAATTACAGTAGCAACACTATGCATTATTTTTAATTTTCTTTCTTTTTGTCTGAATAGAAAGTATCTTAATACGCCCATTTCAATTTGCTCACTGATTATTATGGCATTATTAACTGCTATATTAGTTATTAACCCTAATTATAATTGGTATATGTGGGTTGAAGTTGCGCTAAATGTTGTTACTGCATTGCTGACTATTATATATCAGTTTGTTGGTGTAAAGATTGGTTGGAAAGAAAATAAGCTGGTGAAAATCGCTAAGGTTAAACTTGACTTTGATTTTAAGCCGGAGGACTTGATTGAAGAATATAAAGTAGCGCTGAATGCTATTGATAAGAAGTATCATTTTGGTGCTAAAGATAGAGAAAAGTTTGAAAAAGAAAAAGAAGAACTTTTGCAGGATACTCACCAAATTTTGAAAGAATTTATCAGTAATGATGAGGTCACTTTGCTTGATAAACTGGAAACACTTTATAAAGCAAAGGCAATTTTGATTATTTCTGAGGACAACTATCTTCTCTGGAAAAATCAGCTTATTAACAACTCAACAGAGATTGAAAGAGTTAAGAAAGAAACAGAAAACCTATACAAAGTAGGTAGTATCAGTGAAGAAGAATACAACCATTGTATGAAACTTCTTGAAGATGAATTTTAAATTAACACTTCAATTTGTTATATATACACAAACGATAATGTATATTGTTTGTGTATTTCCATTTTTTTACTGTTGAAAGAAAAATGAGAAAAATGATATAATAGTAACATATGAGATTAGGAAGTGTTTACAATTAACGATAAGCTGTTGAATTGTTTCGGTATAATTACAAAGTCAGAGATTGATTTGTTTCTTGACTGCATAAGTGATTTGATTGAAAGTGAAGTAGTACAGAAAATGTGTAACTTTACTCAGCATGGAGATACAACAACCTTTGACCATTGTTTGATGGTTTCTTTCAAAAGTTTTCAGTTTTGTAGAAAATTCAATCTTGATTATCGTGCTGCTGCAAGAGGAGGACTTCTTCATGATTTGTTCCTTTATGATTGGCACGATAAGGATTTAGAAATAAACCTTCATGGCTTTTATCATCCGGGAATAGCACTTAGAAATGCTGAAAAAGCCTTTGTTTTGGATGATAAAGAAAAGGAAATTATTAAGAAACATATGTGGCCACTTACAGTTGTGCCACCAAAATGTAGGGAAGCGTATGTCATCTGTTATTTTGACAAGACATGTACCTTAAAAGAAGTTTTCAAAGAATGGGGAGTGTCCTTGCGTAAACTGATGACAAAGGGTTTAGTTAAGAAGTAGGTGGAGAAAAGTGAACTTAGTGCAATATTTTTTAGCGTTTATGTTATATAGCATTATTGGCTGGGCCTATGAAACTGCACTATATACAGTTCAGGAAGGAAGATATATCTCTTCCGGATTTCTAAAAGGTCCTTACTGTCCGATTTATGGTGGTGGGGCAGTAGCAATGGTATTTTGCTTTTATGGTAGAACAGATAATTCTTGGGTGATTTTCTTTGGAGGTATGGCTATTGCTACAATTATTGAATATTTAGTAGCAGTTATACTGGAAAATTGTTTCCATAAAAAATGGTGGGACTATAGCAATATTAGATTTAACTTTCAAGGAAGGATTTGCCTTTTAGGTGCATTGTGTTTTGGTACACTTTGTATGCTTTTATGTAAAGCAGTACATCCTGCTTTTATGAAAATGATTTCTATTATTCCGGAAGATTATCAGTTTTGGTCAGCTATTGTTTTGGCTGTTATCTTTGTATGCGATTATATTTATACAATAGCTATGTTACATAAAACAAAGAAAACTCAGTCAAAAAACAGAGAGGAATACGAAAATGAACTTCCTCAGCTAAATACTCAGGAGTTGTTTTCTAATTTAGGTAACAAGATTAATAGCAAAATTAAGATTAAAGATAGAATTCACTTTGGTGGTATCAGCTATATTATAGAAAAACTAAAATTAAAACCTTTCTATATAGAAAAGGTTGAACCACTATATGCTCCTATTAAGGAGAAGTTTAAAGAATTTAAAGAAAAATAATAATTAACTAAAATGCGAAGATTTTTAGTCTTTGCATTTTTTTCGGTAAGGAGATAAGATGGGATTTTTCGACTATATTACAAAAATTGATTTTAGTATTCTGTACTATATTCAAGAACATTTAAGATGTTCTTTCCTTGATTTCTTAATGCCACTGTTTGGATTTATTCAAGAGGGTGGTATGGTGTGGATTGTAATTTCAATCATACTAATTTGTTTTAAGAAAACAAGATATTGTGGTTTTGCAATTTTACTTGCAATGGGCATAGACACTTTAATAACAGAATTTACACTAAAGAATATTATTTGTAGGGTTCGCCCTTGTAATATAGATTTCTCTATAAAAATGCTTGTTTCAAGACCTGATTCTTATGGCTTTCCATCAAACCATTCAGCAAGTGCTTTTGCAGCAGCAACTGCTTTGCTTGTTACTTTAAAGAAAAAGAGATGGGCTATTTTGGGATATATCCTTGCAACAGCTATTGCCTTATCTAGATTATATGTTTTTGTACATTTCCCATCAGATGTACTTGTTGGTGCTATTGTAGGTTCTTTAATTGCATTGTTGGTATGCTTCTTAATGAAGAAAACAGGTTTTAAAGAATTTTTGATACATAAAAATATTATTGAGAGGTAAAAATTGTAATGGAAAGATTAACAATTAAGAAGTTGTACAATTTAGACGAAACTATTGCAAAAGATTTGTTTGATGGTCTTACATATCCTTGGGAGGCTTTGCCTTTAATTGGTGACTTTATTATTAAGCTAGGTAACACACTTGATCCTGATATTTACGAAAAGAAAGGTGACAACATTTGGATTGCTAAGTCAGCTAAAGTTTTTGACTCAGCATACCTAAATGGTCCACTTATTATTGATGAAGATGCCGAAGTTAGACAGTGTGCATTTATCAGAGGTAATGCTATTGTAGGTAAGGGTGCTACTGTTGGCAACTCTACAGAACTTAAGAATGCTATTCTGTTTAATGGTGTTCAAGTTCCTCACTTTAACTATATTGGTGACAGTATTCTAGGTCATATGTCACATACAGGTGCAGGTTCAATTACATCGAACCTAAAGAGTGACAAAACTCTTGTAACTGTTTTATTAGACGGTAAAAAGGTTGAAACAGGTGTTAAAAAGTTTGGTGCTATGCTAGGAGACCATGTAGAGGTTGGCTGTAATTCAGTTCTGAACCCAGGTACTGTTATCGGTAAAAATACTAATGTATATCCACTTTCATTCGTTAGAGGCTATGTAGCAGAAAACTCAATCTATAAAAGATTAGGCGAGATAGCTGAAAAGTATTAATAAATATAGGACAGGTAGAACAAAGCCCCACATATTATTATGTGGGGCTTTACCTATATATAGTATAGTTAAAATTCAATTCCTTTTCTTGCAGATATACCTCTGTCATAAGGATGAGCAACTTTTCTCATTTCAGTACAGTAGTCAGCAAGTTTAAGTATCTTTTCACTTGGGTTGTGACCGGTTAAAACAATTTCGATATTCTTAGGAGCATTGGCTAAGAAGTCAAAAAGATCACTTTCAGAAAGCATATTGTTTTCAATTGCGATAAATATTTCATCAAAGATAACCATATTGTATTTGCCTACTAATGCTTCCTTAGCACAATACTCAAATGTATTTCTGCAATGTTGACGACATTGCAATTTTTCTTCATCAGTCATATCTCTGACAAACTTAACATGGTCAGGACAAGGAGTAAGGGTAATGTTAGGTATAAGCTCCATTGAGCGTCTTTCACCGGAATCATTGCCTTTTAAGAATTGAGAGAATAGCACCTTCCTGTCGCTACCGGCAGCTCTCATAGCAATACCAACAGCACAGGTGGTTTTACCTTTGCCATATCCATAGTAAATGTGTAGCATATAGCACATTCCTTTCTATATATAATAGTATAAGTTATTTTCTAATATAATAATATATCCCATTGAAAAAATAATCAAGTGTGTTATAATACAAAGAAGGAGTGATTTTATGAATTATCAGAAGAAAAGAAAAAGACAGATGATTATAATTCGTATAGTTGCCATTGTATGTGCAGTGCTTATTTTGGGTTCAGTTTTTGCTGCTGCTTACTTTAGTTAATGAATTTTTTGTAAAATTATTCTTTAAAAGCAGCAAAAATGCCGATTTATAGGGCTTTTAGGGGTGAAAATTCTTTATGTGCAATAAAAATATAATCTTTGTGCATAATACACAAAAACATCTTTAAAATATTTATAAACTTCTAATGATATAATTGTGTAAAAACCTTGAAAAAGCCCATTAAATCTAGTATAATAAGCCTTGCGTGACTGCGATAGATATGCGAAGAAGCGGGAGGTTGCGACAGTTAGTCGGTTTTTCCGTGGAGTATGTCCGATTTTAAACCGGGCGATTAAGTTAAGATTGAGCAAATATTACCCAATAGGGTAACACTATGCTCTTAATGCGCTTTGAACTGCCCGAATGAATAAAATTCATCCGGTTTTTTTAATGCAAGGGTGTGAAACACCCGGATGTGTTATCAGTTAAAAGCACGCCCGCCAACTCAAAACTATTTAAGGAGGCGTTATTATGGCAGTCAAGGAAAAAATTCGTATAAGACTTAAGGGTTACGATCATCAGTTAGTTGATCAATCAGCTGAAAGAATCGTTGCAACAGCCAAGAGAACAGGTGCTAGAGTTTCAGGTCCTGTACCTCTACCAACACAGAAGCAGGTTGTTACAATTCTAAGAGCTGTTCATAAGTACAAGGACAGCCGTGAGCAGTTTGAAATGAGAACTCACAAAAGACTTATCGACATTCTAAGACCATCAAACAAAACTGTTGATGCTCTTATGAAATTAGAACTCCCTGCAGGCGTTGACATCGAAATTAAGTTATAATTTCATTTCAACCTACCGGTAGACAGGGTAAATGTTGGGAAACCAACCAATAACCTAAAAGGAGGAAAACATAATGCAGAAGGCATTAATCGGAAAGAAAGTCGGTATGACTCAGATTTTCGACGAAAAGGGACGTTTCGTTCCTGTAACTGTTGTTGAAGCTGGCCCATGTGTAGTTTCAATGAAAAAGACAGTTGAAAGTGATGGCTACGCAGCAGTTCAGATGGGCTACGGCGATATGAAGCCTCACAAAGTAAACAAGCCTATGAAGGGTCATTTTGACAAGGCTGATGTTGCTCCAAAGAAAGTTCTTAAAGAATTTAGATTTGAAGACACAGATGCTTACAACGTAGGCGACATCATCAAAGCAGATGTTTTTGAAGCTGGTAACAAAGTTGATGTTACTGGTAAGAGCAAAGGTAAAGGCTTTGCCGGCGTAATCAAGCGCTGGAATTTCCAGAGACTTAAGGAAACTCATGGTTCAGGTCCTTGTGTAAGAGACGGTGGTTCAATGGGTTGCTGTTCATCTCCTTCTCGTGTATTCAAGGGTAAGAAGATGGCCGGTCACTTAGGTGCTGAAAAAGTAACAGTTCAGAATCTTGAAATCGTTAAGATTGATGTAGAAAACAACCTCATTGCTATTAAGGGTGCTATTCCAGGCCCTAACAAAGGCTATGTTGTAATCAAAGATTCTGTAAAGGCTTAAGAAAGGGGGACTACAAATGCCAAGTATTAACGTTGTTGATATGAAGGGTTCAAACGCTAAGACAATCGAACTAAACGATTCTATTTTTGCTATCGAACCAAACGAAGCAGTAATGCATCAGATGGTAGTTCTCTATCTTGCTAATCAGCGTCAGGGTACTCAGAGTGCTTTAACTCGTTCAGAAGTATCCGGTGGTGGTAGAAAGCCATGGAGACAGAAGGGCACAGGTCGTGCTAGACAGGGTTCTACAAGATCTCCACAGTGGACACACGGTGGTATCGTATTTGCTCCAAAGCCAAGAGACTACAGCTTCAGTGTAAATAAGAAGGTAAAGAGACTTGCTATGAAGTCAGCTCTATCTTCAAAGGTTGCTGCAGATGAACTTATCGTTGTTGATAAGATCGCTTGTGACGACTACAAAACAAAAACTATGGTTGAGATGCTCAAAGCAATCGGCTCTGAAAAGAAGACACTAATCGTTCTTCCAGAAGTTGATAGCAAAGTTATCAAGTCAGCAAACAACATTCCTGGTGTTAAGACTTGTCAGTATAACGAAATCAATGTTTATGATATTCTAAATGCAGACAAGCTAGTTATCGCTGAGGGTGCAATTGCTAAGATTGAGGAGGTGTACGCATGATCGCTCATGACATCATTATTCGCCCAATCATCACTGAAAAGTCAATGATGGGTATTGCAGAAAAGAAGTACACCTTTGAAGTTGCTAAGACAGCTACAAAGATTGATATTGCTAACGCTGTTGAAGAAGCTTTCAAAGTTAAAGTTGCTAAGGTTAACACAGTTTCTGTTCGTGGCAAACTAAAGAGACAGGGCAGAACACAGGGCTATACAAAGTCTTGGAAGAAGGCTGTTGTTACTCTAACAGAAGATAGCAAGAGCATTGAATTTTTTGAAGGCATGATGTAAGCCTAATTAAGAATTCTAAAAAATTACTAATTAATAGGCAGAATGTATGGGGCTTCACCATAAACCCCGCAAAGCCATCATGAGGAGAGTGAAATCAAATGGCCATTAAGGTATATAAACCGACCACAAACGCACGCCGTAATATGTCGGTTACTGATTACTCATCTCTTTCAAAGGTAGCACCTGAAAAGAGTCTACTACAGCCAATCAAAAAGAATGCTGGTCGTAACTCTTATGGTAGAATTACTGTTCGTCACAGAGGCGGCGGTAACCGTAGAAAGTACAGAGTAATTGATTTTAAGAGACAGAAGTTTGACATTCCTGCAACAGTTAAGACATTAGAATATGATCCTAACCGTTCAGCATTTATCGCACTAATTCAGTATGAAGACGGCGAAAAGTCATACATCATTGCACCGGAAGGTCTCAAGGTTGGCGACACAGTTGTTGCCGGTCCTAGTGCAGATATTAAGCCTGGTAACGCACTACCACTAAGTGCTATTCCAACAGGTACATTCATCCACAATATTGAACTTTACCCAGGTAGAGGTGCCCAGCTAGCTAGATCAGCTGGTAATATGGCACAGCTAATGGCTAAAGAAAACGGTATGGCTCTACTTAGACTACCATCCGGCGAACTAAGAAACGTTCCTGATAACTGTATGGCTACAATCGGTGTTGTAGGTAACTCAGATCACGAAAACGTTAAGATTGGTAAGGCTGGTAGAAAGAGAAATATGGGTTGGAGACCAACAGTAAGAGGTTCTGTAATGAACCCTAATGACCACCCACACGGTGGTGGTGAAGGTAAATCACCAGTCGGTCGTCCAGGTCCATGTACTCCTTGGGGTAAACCTGCTCTTGGTTACAAGACTCGTAAGAACCACAAGGCTTCTGACAAGCTAATTGTAAGAAGAAGAAACGGTAAGTAAGACGGAAGGAGCTAATTTAATATGAGTAGAAGTACTAAAAAAGGCCCTTTTGTCCAGCCTAAGCTGCTCGAAAGAGTCATTGATATGAACGAAAAGGGAGAAAAGAGAATTCTAAAGACTTGGTCAAGAAGTTCAACAATTTTCCCTGAATTTGTAGGTCACACATTTGCAGTCCATGACGGACGTAAGCATGTTCCAGTATATGTAACTGAAGATATGGTTGGTCACAAGCTTGGTGAGTTTGCTCCAACTAGAACATTCAGAGGTCATGCTGGTAGTAAGACATCTAAATAAGCGGAAGGAGTAAGCAAGATGGAAGCAAAAGCATATGCAAAATATGTTCGAATTTCACCTCGTAAGGTTTCAGTTGTACTAAACCTTATCCGTGGTAAGGACGTAAAACTTGCAAAGGCTATTCTCGAGCATACCCCAAAGGCCGCTTGTGAGCCACTACTTAAGTTGCTCAAGTCAGCAGTTGCTAATGCTGAGAATAACCACAGCATGGACACATCTGCACTATATGTTGCAGAATGTTCAGTATCCCAGGGCCCAATTCTTAAGAGAATTAGACCAAGAGCTCAGGGTAGAGCATTTAGAATTGATAAGAAAACATCTCATATCACTCTAGTGCTAAAAGAGAAAGAATAAAGGAGGTTTGTAGCAATGGGACAGAAAGTTAATCCACACGGTATTCGTGTAGGCGTAATTAAAGACTGGGACTCAAGATGGTTTGCCAGCAAGAAAGATTTCGGCGATACACTTGTTGAAGACTACAACCTTCGTAAGGTATTAAAGAAACAGCTTTATACAGCAGGCATCTCTAAGATTGAAATCGAAAGAGATGGTAAGAAAGTAAGACTTCACATTCACTGTGCTAAGCCTGGTATGATTATCGGTAAAGGCGGTAGTGAAATTGAGAAGCTAAAGGCTCAGTGTGAAAAGTTCTTAAACAAGCCTGTTAACATCAACATTGTTGAAGTTAAGCATCCTGATACAGATGCTCAGCTTGTTGCAGAAAACATTGCACTTCAGCTAGAAAAGAGAATTTCATTCCGTCGTGCTATGAAGCAGGCAATCGGCAGATCAATGAAGTTCGGCGCTAAGGGTATCAAGACAATGTGTTCAGGTAGACTTGGCGGTGCAGAAATTGCAAGAAGTGAACAGTATCATGAAGGTACTATTCCTCTACAGACACTTCGTGCTGATATCGACTACGGTTTTGCAGAAGCAAACACAACATACGGTAAGATCGGTGTTAAGGTTTGGATCTACAAGGGTGAAGTAATCGGTAATGTACAGAAGCGTCCAGCTCGTAAAGAAGGAGGCAAGAAGTAATGTTATTACCTAAGAGAGTAAAGTACAGAAGAGTACACAGAGGTCGTCTTACAGGTAAAGCTTACCGTGGTAATAAGGTTACTTACGGTGAATTCGGCCTTCAGGCTTTAGAGCCATCATGGATTACATCAAACCAAATCGAAGCAGCCCGTGTAGCTATGACTCGTTACTGCAAGCGTTTCGGTAAAGTTTGGATTAAGATTTTCCCAGATAAGCCGGTTACAGCAAGACCTGCTGAAACTCGAATGGGTAAAGGTAAAGGTAACCCAGAATATTGGGTAGCTGTTGTTAAGCCAGGCAGAGTTATGTTTGAACTTGGTGGTGTTGACGAAGCTACAGCAAGAGAAGCTATGCGTCTTGCTGCTAATAAGCTACCTATTAAGTGTAAGTTTGTTACAAAGGAGGTTGAACAGTAATGACATCAAAGGAAATTAGAGAACTTTCTACTGAAGAACAGCAGACTAAGCTAAAAGACTTGAAGGAAGAACTATTCAACCTTCGTTTTCAGCTTGCTATTAATCAGCTAGAAAACCCAACAAGAATTAAGGCAGTTAAGAAAGATATTGCTAGAATTTCAACAATTCTTCGTGAAGATGAATTAGCTGAAGCTTAAGGAGGATACAACAATGAGCGATAGAAATTACAGAAAAACTGTTGTCGGCAAGGTTGTATCTGACAAAATGGATAAAACCATTGTCGTTGCAATCGAAGACAGCGTAAAGCATAAGCTTTATAATAAGATTGTTAAGAGAACTGTTCGCTATAAAGCACATGATGAAAATAACACAGCAGGTGTAGGCGACAGAGTAAAGATCATGGAAACTCGCCCACTCTCTAAGGATAAGAGATGGAGACTAGTCGAGATCATTGAAAAAGCTAAATAAGTTAGCTTGAGAAAAAGGAGGAACACACTGTGATTCAACAGCAGACTTATCTCAAGGTAGCCGACAATACTGGCGCTAAGGAACTTATGTGCATTCGTGTTCTCGGTGGTACTAAGAGAAGATATGCCAACATTGGCGATGTTGTAGTTGCTTCTGTAAAGAAAGCAACACCAGGCGGCGTTGTAAAGAAGGGTGATGTAGTTCGTGCAGTAGTTGTACGTTCAGCTAAGGGTGTTCGTCGTGAAGACGGCACATACATCCGTTTTGATGAAAACGCAGCTGTTATTATTAAAGATGATAAGAGTCCAAGAGGCACTCGTATTTTTGGACCGGTTGCTCGTGAGCTTCGTGAAAAGGACTTCACAAAGATCCTTTCTCTAGCTCCTGAAGTACTTTAATTGGAGGTGTCAAGTTATGAATAATAAAGTTCATGTTAAAACAGGCGACACCGTTGTAATTATTAGCGGTAAAGACAAAGGCAAGCAGGGTACTGTTATGGCTGTTTCACCAAAGGAAGGCAAAGTTATCGTTGAAAAGTGCAATATGGTAACTAAGCATGTTAAGCCTAGAAGAATGGGTGAAGCAGGTGGTATCAAGAAGGCTGAAGGTGCTATGTATGCATCAAAAGTTCAGCTAGTATGCCCAAGATGCAAAAAGCAGACTAGAGTTGCTCACAAGATTAACGCTGACGGCTCTAAGGATCGTATTTGCGCTAAGTGTAAAGAAGAAATTTAAAGGAGGATTTCACAGTGGCTAGATTAAAGACTTTCTACAAAGAAGAAGTTGCACCGGCTCTTATGAAGAAATTCTCTTACAAGAGCGTAATGCAGATTCCAAAGCTAGATAAGATTGTTATCAATGTTGGTGCTGGTGAAGCTAAGGAAAACCACAAGGTTATCGACTCAATTTGTACTGACCTTCGTGCTATCACCGGCCAGCAGCCAATGATTTGTAAAGCAAGAAAATCAGTTGCTAACTTCAAACTAAGAGAAGGTATGGCAATTGGTTGTAAAGTAACACTAAGAGGCGACAGAATGTATGAATTCCTAGATCGTCTATTCAATGTTGCTCTACCAAGAGTTCGTGACTTCAGAGGTATTAACGGTAACTCATTTGATGGTCGTGGTAACTATAACATGGGTATCAAGGAACAGTTAATTTTCCCTGAAATCGAATATGATAAGATTGATAAAGTTCGTGGTATGGACATTTGTTTCGTTACTACAGCTCAGACAGATGAAGAGGGCCGTGAGCTACTAAGCTTAATGGGCGCTCCATTCACAAAGTAAGGAGGAATAGTTGTGGCTAAGACAGCAATGAAAATCAAACAGCAGAAAGAGCCTAAGTACTCTACTAGAAAGTACTCTCGCTGCAAAATCTGCGGCAGACCACATGCTTACCTCCGTAAGTACGGTATTTGCCGTATCTGCTTCCGTGAACTCGCTTATAAGGGTGAGATTCCAGGCGTTAAGAAATCAAGCTGGTAAGGAGGTAAAGTTATGCAGATTACTGATACAATTGCAGACTTACTTACAAGAATTCGTAATGCAAGTTCTGCTAAACACGATACAGTTGACATTCCAGCATCAAACATGAAGAAGGCTATTTGCCAGATTCTTGTTGATGAAGGTTATGTTAAAGAATTTACTACAATGGAAGATGGTAAGCAGGGCGTAATTAAGGTAACACTTAAGTACACTGAAGATAAGACTCCTGTAATCACAGGTCTTAGAAGAGTTTCAAAGCCAGGCTTACGTATTTACAGCAATGCAGAAAACCTACCAAAGGTTATGAAGGGCCTTGGTATCGCTATCATCTCAACTTCTAAGGGTATCATGACAGACCGTCAGGCTCGTAAAGAAAATATCGGTGGCGAAGTTCTTGCATTTGTTTGGTAAGGAGGTGCCGAGATGTCTCGAATTGGAAGAAAACCTATAAATATTCCCGCTGGCGTTACTGTTTCAGTAAACGAAGGCGTTGTAACTGTTAAGGGTCCTAAGGGTGAATTAACTCAGAAGGTACACCCAAATATGACAGTTGAAATCAATGGTGATGTTGTTGAAGTTAAGCGTCCTAATGACGACAAGCTAAACAGAAGCCTACATGGTCTTACTCGTTCTTTAATCCACAATATGGTTATCGGCGTTACAGAAGGCTACAAGAAGGAACTAGAAGTTAACGGTGTTGGTTACAGAGTTCAGAAGCAGGGTAACAAAGTTGTTATGAACCTAGGTTTCTCTCATCAGGTAATTGTTGAAGAAACAGACGACATTAAGATGGAAGTTCCAGATCCTAATAATATCATTGTTCTTGGCTGCGATAAGCAGAAGGTTGGTCAGTTCGCTGCTGAAGTTAGAGAAAAGCGTCCACCAGAACCATACAAGGGTAAGGGTATTAAGTATAAGGATGAAGTTATCCGTCGTAAGGAAGGTAAAGCCGGTAAAGGCAAGTAATTAAGGAGTGAATGACAAATGGTAAAAAGACCTGATACAAAAAAAGCCCGTCTAAATCGCCATAAGAGAGTTCGTGGTAAGATTAGCGGTACTGCAGAATGTCCACGCCTTTGTGTATTCCGTTCTACTAACAACATTTATGCTCAGTTAATTGACGATGTTGCTGGTGTTACACTTGCTGCTGCTTCTACTCTTGATAAGAGCATTAGTGGCAATGGCGGAAACAAAGAGGCTGCAAGAGCAGTTGGTAAGTTAATTGCTGCTAAGGCAGCAGAGAAGAATATCGTTGATGTTGTATTCGACAGAGGCGGTAATATCTATCACGGCCGTGTTAAAGAATTGGCCGAAGGCGCCCGTGAGGGTGGCCTCAATTTCTAAGGAAGGGGAGGAATTACTTTGGCTAATTATGATAGAAATGACGACAGATTTACAGAAAGAGTTGTTACAATCAACCGTGTATCAAAAACTGTAAAAGGCGGTCGTATTTATAAGTTCGCAGCTCTTGTAGTTGTAGGTGATGGCGAAGGTACTGTTGGTTTCGGTATCGGTAAAGCCGGTGAAGTTCCGGACGCTATCAGAAAGGGTATTGAAGATGCTAAGAAGAACCTAATGAAGGTTTCTCTAAGAGGTACAACAATCCCTCATGAAATTATCGGTGAATTTGGTGCAGGTAGAGTTCTTATGAAACCTGCTGCTCCTGGTACCGGTGTTATCGCTGGTGGTCCTGTTCGTTCAGTTGTTGAAGCTGTAGGTATCAAGGACATCAGAACAAAGGCTCTTCGTTCAAATAACCCTTGTAATGTAGTTAGAGCTACACTAGAAGGTCTAAAGAATCTAAGAACAGCTGAAGAAGTTGCTGCTATTCGTGGCAAATCAGTTAAAGAAATTTTATAATAGGGAGGTTGCTAAGAATGAAAATTACTCTAGTAAAAAGCCTTATCGGCACTAAGAAGGATCAGATTGCAACTGCCCATGCACTTGGCCTAAAGAAGATTGGCGACACAACAGAACAGCCAGACAACCCTTCAACACAGGGCAAGATTGCTAAAATTGTTCACCTTATCAAGGTTGATGCTTAAGGGAGGTGCAAGGTAAATGAAATTACATGAACTTTCACCAGTAGATGGTTCTAAAAAGAGCGTAAAGAGAATTGGTCGTGGCCATGGTTCTGGTTGGGGCAAGACTTCCGGTAAAGGTCATAAGGGTCAGAAGGCTCGTTCAGGTGGTAGCATTCGTCCGGGTTTTGAAGGCGGTCAGATGCCACTACAGAGAAGAGTACCAAAGAGAGGTTTCAACAACATTTTCAGAAAGAAGATTGTTGCTCTTAACCTAAAGCAGCTAGAAACTAAATTTGACAACGGTGCTGTTGTTGATGTAGATGCTCTAAGAAACGCTGGCCTTGTAAAGAACTCATTTGACGGTGTCAAGATTTTAGGCAACGGCGAATTAACAAAGAGTTTAACTGTTAAGGTTGATGGTTTCTCAGCAGCTGCAAAAGAAGCTATCGAAAAGGCAGGTGGAAAGGCTGAGGTGATTTAATTGTTTAAGACAATTAGAAACGCTTGGTCTATTCCGGACTTAAGAAAGAAAATCCTTTTCACTTTATTAATAGTTCTAGTATTTAGAATTGGTTCAGTTATTCCTGTTCCATTCTTAGATATGGGTGCTCTAAATACACTAATGAAGGGTGTTGATGATAGCGGTTCAATGCTTAGCTATCTAAACACACTTTCCGGTGGTGCATTCTCAAATGCAACATTGTTTGCAATGGGTGTTACACCATATATCAACAGTTCAATCATTCTACAGCTTCTATGTGTTGCTATTCCTCCTCTTGAAAGAATGGCTAAAGACGGTGAAGTTGGTAGAAAGAAAATCGGTAAGATTACTCGTTATGTAACAGTTATTCTTGGTCTTGTACAAGGTGCAGCATACTTCTGGTACTTATATCGCAGTAATGTTACAGTATATAAGAGTGGTTTTGATCTAGTTTACTCAGCTATCATCATCATTCTTGTATTCACAGCCGGTACTGCCCTAATGATGTGGATGGGTGAACAAATCAACAACTATGGTATTGGTAATGGTATTTCAATCTTACTATTTGCCGGTATCATCGCAAGATTCCCTTACACAATCAGCAGACTAGCCGGTTTCTGGAAAACAGGTCTTGAAGGTTCAACAGAAATGCTTGTTTTCGTTCCACTATGGATTGTAATTTTCCTAGCAGTTATCTGGGTTATTACATTTATGCAGGATTCAGAAAGAAAGATTCCTATTCAGTACGCAAAGCGTGTTGTTGGTAGAAAGATGTACGGTGGTCAGTCAAGTCACCTTCCAATCAAGGTTGCACTTGGTGGTGTTCTTCCAATCATCTTTGCTTCTTCAATCCTATCAATTCCTAGTACAATTCAGATGTTCTGGCAGCCTAAGTCAGGCTTCTGGGTAAGTTTCTTCAATGCGTTTAGCACTGAAGGTTGGCTATATATGGTACTATACTTCATCTTTATTCTTGCTTTTGCTTATTTCTACACAGCTATTCAGTATAATCCTATTGAAATGGCCAATAATCTAAAGCAGAATAATGGTACAATCCCAGGTATCAGACCTGGTCAGCCAACAGTTGAGTTTATTCAAAAGATTCTTTCAAGAATTACACTAATCGGTGCTATGTTCCTAGCTCTTATCGCACTTGTTCCACTAATTTACACAGCTGCGACAGGTATGACAGGACTTTCAATGGGTGGTACATCAGTTATCATCATCGTTGGTGTTGCTCTTGAAACATCAAAACAACTTGAATCCCAAATGATGATGCGTCATTATAAGGGTTTCCTTGATTAATAAACGGAGAAAAAAATGAAGTTAATATTTTTAGGTGCTCCTGGTGCCGGTAAAGGCACACAAGCTGAAATCATCAGCAAAGAATTAAATATTCCAACAATCTCCACAGGAGATATGATAAGGGAAGCGCTGAAAAACGGTACTGAGATGGGACTTAAAGCTAAGTCTTATATGGAATCAGGTGCTTTAGTACCTGACGAAGTTGTAATCGGCATTGTAAAGGAAAGACTTTCAAAGGACGATTGCAAGAACGGCTTTATCCTAGATGGTTTCCCAAGAACTATTCCTCAGGCCGAGGCTCTGGACTCTATGGGTGTTGAAATTGACCTAGTAATTGATCTAGAAGTTAGTGACGACATTATCATTAACAGAATGTCCGGACGCCGTGTCTGTGAAAAGTGTGGTAAGACTTATCACACAATCAACAAGCCTTCAAAAATCGAAGGTGTTTGTGATGTTTGCACAGGTGCCCTTATTCAGCGTAAGGACGACCACATTGATACAGTAAAGACTCGTCTTGAAACATATCATAAGGAAACAGAACCACTTAAGGATTATTACGAAGCACAGGGTAAGCTAAAGCTTATTGACTGTCCAGACTCTATTGACGGTACTACAAAGCTAGTACTTGAAGTACTTAAGTAAGAAGGTTTTAGAATGGTAGTTATCAAATCATCACGAGAACTTCAACAGATGAAAGAGGCTTGCAGAATTTCTGCTAATGCTTTAGTAGTAGCAGGAAAAGCAGTTGAACCGGGTGTTTCAACACTTGAAATTGATACTATCGTCCGCAAGTATATCGAGAAAGAGGGGGCTACCCCTTCCTTTCTCGGATATGGTGGATTTCCTGCAAGTGCATGTATATCAGTAAATAATGTGGTTATCCATGGCATACCTAGCAAGAAACAGATCCTTAAAGAGGGTGACATTGTTAGTGTTGACGTTGGTGCTTTTATTGACGGTTTCCACGGTGACAATGCTTACACTTTTAAATGTGGCAAGGTTAGTGCTGAAGCTGAGGCACTTTTAAAGGCTACAGAGGAAAGCTTGTATGAAGGTATCAAACAAGCAAAGGCCGGTAATCGTGTTGGCGATATTGGCTCAGCTGTTCAGAAGTATGTCGAAGATCGCAGTTACTCGGTTGTACGAGATTTTGTCGGCCACGGAGTAGGTGCGAAACTACATGAAGACCCTAGTGTACCTAACTATGGTACTGCCGGAAGAGGCGTAAGACTAATTCCCGGTATGACTATTGCAATCGAACCTATGGTTTGTGCAGGTGACTATAAGGTAAAGGTTATGCCTGACGAGTGGACAACAGTAACTTGTGACGGTAGCCTTGCTGCTCATTTTGAGCATTCCATTGCCATTACTTCCGATGGTCCACAAATCCTAACAATTCCTGACTTAAAGTGAGGTAAGGATGATTAAAGAAGGATCAATCGTAAAAGCAAAGGCAGGTCGTGATAAAGACGATTTGTTCGTTGTAGTTGGTATTGATAGTAGTTATGCTTACATTGCCAACGGCAAAAGAAGAAAAGTGGAGAAACCTAAGAAAAAGAAGTTGATTCACTTACAGCATACAAATGGATGTGCAAAAACTTATAAAACTAATCCACAAATAAAAAACAGTATTAAAGAGTTCGGAGGTTTATAATGTCTAAGCAAGATGTTATAGAAGTAGAAGGTACAGTAACTGAAGCTTTACCAAATGCTCAGTTTAAGGTTGAACTACAGAACGGTCATGTTATTTTGGCTGTTATTTCAGGTAAATTAAGAATGAACTACATTCGTATTCTACCGGGTGATAAGGTTACAGTGGAGATGTCTCCATACGACCTGACAAGAGGAAGAATTACTTGGAGAACAAAGTAATTCATTAAATACAAGAATTTAAGAAAGGAATGATACTTAATGAAAGTCAGACCTTCAGTAAAGAAAATTTGCGATAAGTGCAAAATCATCAAAAGACATGGTAAAATCATGGTAATCTGTGAAAACCCAAAGCATAAACAGCGTCAGGGTTAATTAGTAAAAACTTTTAAATTTTATGGAGGTGCACAATGGCTCGTATAGCAGGTGTTGACTTACCAAGAGACAAAAGAGTTGAAATCGGTTTAACTTATATCTATGGTATTGGTAGAAAGACTGCAACAGACATTATTGCAGCAACAGGTGTTAATCCTGATACAAGAGTAAGAGACTTAACTGAAGAAGATGTTTCAAAGTTAAGAGAATATATTGATAAGCATTGTATTGTTGAAGGCGACCTTCGTCGTGACATTGCTTTTGACATTAAGAGACTTATTGAAATTGGTTGTTATCGTGGCGTTCGTCATAGAAAGGGTCTTCCAGTAAGAGGACAGCGTTCTAAGACAAATGCAAGAACTCGTAAGGGTCCACGTAAGACAATGGCAAACAAGAAGAAGTAAGGAGGATTAAGCAATGGCAGCAACTAAGAAGACTGTACGCCGTCGCCGTGATAGAAAGAATATCGAAAAAGGCGCAGCTCATATCCAGTCAACATTTAACAATACTATTGTTACTATTTCTGATACACAGGGCAACGCTGTATCTTGGGCTAGTGCTGGTGAACTAGGTTTCAGAGGTTCTAGAAAATCTACACCATTCGCAGCTCAGTCAGCAGCTGAAACAGCAGCTAAGGCTGCAATGGAACACGGTATGAAATCCGTAGAAGTTTATGTTAAAGGACCTGGTCAGGGTCGTGAAGCTGCAATTAGAGCTTTACAGTCAGCAGGTCTTGAAGTAACAATGATCAAAGATGTTACACCAATCCCACATAATGGATGCCGTCCTCCAAAGAGAAGACGTGTATAGTAGATAGAAGGAGGAATAGTTATGGCAAAGAATATGCAGCCAATCGCTAAGCGTTGTAAGAAGCTTGGTATCGAACCTTCTGTTATGGGTTACAACAAGAAGACTACTAACAGAAACTCTAACGGCAATATGAGAAGAAAGAAGAGCGAATATTGCTTACAGCTTAACGAAAAGCAGAAAGTTAAATTTATTTACGGCATTATGGAAAAGCAGTTCCGTCGTTACTACGACCTAGCTGCTAAGAAGGAAGGTAAGACTGGTACAGTCCTACTAACAACTATCGAACGCAGACTTGATAATGTTGTATTCAGACTAGGTCTTGCTTCTTCAAGAAGAGAAGCTAGACAGCTTGTAAACCATGCTCACTTTACAGTAAACGGTCAGAAGGTAAACATTCCTTCATATATGACTAAACCAGGTGACGTAATCAAGGTTAAGGATAGCAGCCGTTCAAAGGCAAGATTTAAGGAAATTGCAGAAGGCGAAACAAAGTCAATGGTTTCACCTAAGTGGTTAGAAAAAGATGCTGACCTACTTGGCGGTAAGGTTATCGCAATGCCTGAAAGAGATGATATTGACTATCAGGTAGAAGAACATCTAATCGTCGAATTGTACTCCAAGTAATCCACGCATCCGTAGGTTATTAGAAACAGGCACATATATGTGTGCATATATGTTTAGGAGGTTATTTCATGATCGAAATTGAAAAGCCAAGAATTGAAGTTGAAGACCTATCTTCTGACGGCAAATTCGGCAGATTTGTTGTTGAACCACTTGAAAGAGGTTTCGGCAACACACTAGGTAATAGTTTAAGAAGAGTTCTTCTTTCATCCCTTGAGGGTGTAGCTGTTCAGTCAATTAAGATTGACGGTGTGCTTCATGAATTTTCAACAATTCCTGGAGTTAAAGAAGATGTTACTGAGATTGTTCTTAATATGAAAAGCCTTGTTTGTAAGCTAAACGACAATGGTCCTAAGACTGTGGAAATATCTGCAACAGGTCCTTGTGAAGTTAAAGCAAGCAACATTAAGGCTGATAGCGATGTTGAGGTCCTAACTCCGGACCTTCACATTGCAACACTTGGTGAGGGTGCAACACTTAATATGGAAATCACACTAGACAGAGGCAGAGGCTATGTTCCTGGCGAAAAGAACAAGCAACTTGCAGGTAACAATGTTATTGGTGTACTTCCTGTTGACTCTATTTACACACCAGTATTAAAAGTAAATTACACTGTTGACAACACTCGTGTTGGTCAGATTACTGACTACGACAAGTTAACCCTTGATGTTTGGACAAACGGTGTAATCAATGCACAGGAAGCAGTTTCTCTAGCTGCTAAGGTTCTAACAGAACACCTAAATCTATTTGTTGACCTATCAGATAAGGGTTCAACAACTGAGATTATGGTAGAGAAAGACGACAAGGGTAAGGAAAAGGTTCTTGAAATGACTATTGAAGAACTTGACCTATCAGTTCGTTCATTCAACTGCTTAAAGCGTGCAGGAATCAACACTGTTGAGGATCTTATTTCTAAGAGTGAAGATGATATGATGAAGGTTAGAAACCTTGGTCGTAAGTCACTTGAAGAAGTAATTCAGAAGCTTGAAAGCTTAGGTTTCGGACTTCGTGATGAAGACGAATAATAAAGACACTTATAATTCCAATATTTAGGGTAAAGGAGTGATATAAATGCCAAGAACAAGAAAGCTAGGTAGAGCTACAGATAGCAGAATGGCAATGCTAAGAGCTATGGTAACATACCTATTTGAAAATGGTAAAATCGAAACAACTCTTGCTCGTGCAAAGGATGTTTCTTCAATGGCAGAAAAGATGATCACAGTAGCTAAGGAAGACAATCTTCACAATAAGAGAATGGTTATGGGTTTTGTAACTAAGGAATCAGTTACTCATAAGCTATTCACAGAGATTGCTCCTAAGTATGCAGACAAGAATGGTGGTTACACAAGAATCACTAAGATTGGTCCTCGTCGTGGTGACGCTGCAGAAATGGCTATCATCGAATTACTATAATTTCATTGATACTTTAAAAGGCTTGTCTTTATGACAAGCCTTTTTGTTATGTTCACCAGTTAGTAGTGTGATACCTATGGGATTATCGTTCTGTTTACAGGTGATAAATTAAAAATATCTACATAGGGTAAAGCACCGATATAAAGGCTAGTTTGTAACGACCCACCAATTAAGTGAACATCAAAGAAAACGAGCCATAGGCGAAGTTTGATTTGCTAATATGAACTTATGTAAAAATTTTTTTGAAAAAACTTTTGTTGAAAGACCCTACAACTGTAACTCAAAATCGTTCCTATATCTCAACTATAAAATATAAGAAAAATTATGAGTTACACAGTAGGGGCGAACATCGTTTTTGTCTTTACCTAAAATCAAAACTAAAAAACCAATTATAATGTACAAGAAAAAACAAAATGCACAAACAGTTAGTGTAGGCTAACTACTATGTTTGTACAAACTTACAAAAAGAAAAATATAATAAAATTTTTATTGACATAGAGGAAAGGATAGAGTAATATATAGTTGTGGTTAGCGAAAGCTAACCAAGTACAGAAACATTATTACATTATGTTTTTACTTTGTTGTCACAACAAACCCATGTGAACTCTATTTATTTTTTTGGTGTATACTTCTTGCTGAAATGTGACAACAAAACTAACTTCGCCGAATAATTAAAATGCCAATTAATTGTTCAGCAAACTCTTTTCTCCTTAAAGGAACAGTTCTGCATACAGCTGTTCCTAAGTTTAGAGGTGCTATGGGAAACCATAGCCCTCTAAATCATGATTTTGCTTTCAAGTTTTTCTTATGAAAAACTTTTATTTTTACTTTATAGTTAGCAAATGCTAACTATAAAATTTCCTTAATAAAGGAATGATAAATATGTCAGAGGATTTATTAGTCAAGCATTGCTCACCAACATTAGCCGGACTAAAAACAGGCAACCTTTTTAACTGCTCTTGCAGTAGCGAAAAGGAAGCTGTGAATTTTGTAAATACATACAACAAGATACTTTCTAAAAAAGGAATAAAACTTATTCTTCTGAACTATTCTAACAACAGAGCATTGCTATACTTGTATCGCAAAAATAAGTTAAAAAGTGACTTGTCAACCCCTTATGCTGAGTTTTTGCTTAGAATGCAAGGATACAACAGTATTGATGTTGAAAGTTGTATTGCTCAGTTAAAGAGGAGAGTAAAAACTTCTAGTGAATTTCCCCACGAAATCGGACTTTTCCTCGGTTATCCCCCTGAGGATGTTTACGGTTTTATTTGCAACAAGGGTGCTTGTTCAAAGTGTACAGGTTGTTGGAAAGTTTATGGTGATGAGAAAGAAGCCTTGAAAAAATTTGCAAAATTTAAGAAATGCTCTCGTATTTATTACTTAAAATGGAAACAAGGTTTTTCACTTGAAAAACTAACTGTTTCAGCTTAGAAAGGAAGAGATATAAATGAGTAATATTGCAGTTGTATACTGGAGTGGTACAGGTAACACAGAAGCTATGGCTAATGCAGTAGCTGATGGTGTAAATGAAAACGGCGGTAACGCAACACTTTATACTGCTGATAGCTTTAACGGTGATATGGTCAATGACTTTGATGCTATTGCTTTTGGTTGTCCTGCAATGGGTGCTGAAGTTCTTGAGGATGAAGAATTCGAACCTATGTTTAATGGTTGTGAATCATCACTAAATGGTAAGAAAATCGCTTTATTCGGTTCATATGGTTGGGGCGATGGTGAATGGATGCGTAACTGGGAAGAGACTTGTACTTCTGACGGTGCAGTTCTTGCAACAGAAAGTGTAATTTGTAATGATGCACCGGATGATGATGCTATTGCAAATTGTAAAGCACTTGGTGCATCATTAGTTTAATATAAAATAAAAAATTTAAATCTACAAAAATACCTTAAAATTATACCTTCTTTGGCTATCCTTTATGGATAGCCTATTTCCTTTTGTGAAAGGTGTTGCTTTTCTCTTAAACTGTCTGTAAAATATTCTTAGGTGAAAAATATGAGTACAGTTAATTTGGTAGAAAAATTATACAGAGAACACAACTTAACAGATAGTGAACTGAAAGAAATTCTTTTAACTAATGATAGCAAGGTTGATGAAACTTTGCAAAAGTATGCACAAAAAGTTAGGGATAAAGTCTTTGGAAAAAATGTGTATATCAGAGGGTTAATTGAGGTCAGTAACTACTGTAAGAATGATTGTTATTACTGTGGAATCAGAAGAAGTAACAAAAATATTTGTAGATATAGATTGACAAAAGAACAGATACTTGATTGTTGCAAAAAAGGTTATGAACTGGGATTTAGGACTTTTGTTTTGCAAGGTGGTGAAGATTTTCATTATTCCAATGATGACATTTGTAGTATCGTAAGTGAAATAAAAAGCAACTTTAGTGATTGTGCAGTAACTTTGTCAATAGGTGAAAGAAGTTATGAAAGTTACAAGAAATATTATGATGCAGGTGCTGATAGGTTTTTACTGAGAGAAGAAACCTCAAATCCGTTACATTACAGAAAACTTCATCCACAAGAAATGAGTTTGGAAAATAGAATACAATGTTTATATAATCTGAAGGAAATCGGCTATCAAGTAGGTTGTGGGATTATGATAGGTTCACCTTATCAAACTATTGATGATATTATTTTTGACCTTAGATTTTTTCAGAAATTTATGCCACATATGATTGGCATAGGACCATTTGTACCACATAAAGATACTGACTTTAGGGATAAACCTATTGGTGACTTAAAGTTGACTTTGAGAACTTTAGGGATAATCAGACTTATGATTAATGATGTGTTACTTCCATCAACAACTGCACTTAGTACAATTGACCCTAAAGGCAGAATCCTTGGAATTTTGTATGGAGGAAATGTTGTAATGCCAAATTTATCTCCACAATTTGCTAAGGAAAATTACACTTTATATGATGGCAAATTAAGTACAGGTAAAGAATCGGGAGAGATGGTTAAGGAACTTGAAAAATATTTGAAAAATTTTGGTTACAGTATTGAAATCTCTAGAGGTGATACTCCTAGAAAATAAAATAATAAAATGTATAAAATCCCATTGTAATGGGATTTTTGCTTTTTAAATAGTTTATTTTATATAATGAATTCATTTACTTGACGAAAATATAAAAATATATTATTATTGTATATGTTATGTTGCACAAAAATTGAAGAATTTGTTATGTATAAAATCAATAGCAAAAATGAAATTTTTGTAATATAATATAGTTAAGGTTAATAAAAAATAGGAAGAAAAGTATAATAGGCTCAATATGATTTGATAATTTACGACATAACCTAAATGTTAAAATAAATATTGTACGGCTTTTTCCGTTTAGAAATTAATGTACTGGAGGAATTATGATGTTACCAAAGAAAGAAGTAGTAGCTATGCTTCTTGCCGGTGGACAAGGCTCTCGCCTTGGTGTATTAACTAAGAAGATTGCTAAACCTGCCGTTCCTTTCGGAGGAAAATACAGAATCATTGATTTCCCATTGTCCAACTGTGCAAATTCAGGTATTGAGGCTGTTGGTGTTTTGACACAGTATCAGCCACTTGTACTTAACGAATATATTGGCAATGGTCAACCATGGGAACTTGATGGTATGAATTCTGGAGTTACTTGTCTTAGCCCTTACGAATCTAAGAAAGGCTCTGAATGGTATTCTGGTACTGCTAATGCAATTTATCAGAATATAAGCTATATTGATAGGTATAACCCTGAGTATGTTGTGGTACTTTCCGGTGACCATATTTATAAGATGGATTACGCAGATATGATTAAGTTCCACAAAGAACATGATGCTGCTTGTACTATTGCAGTTATTGATGTTTCTCTTGAAGAGGCATCTCGTTTTGGTATTCTAAATACTAACGAAGATGGTTCTATCTATGAATTTGAAGAAAAACCGGCTCATCCAAAGAGTACAAATGCCTCAATGGGTATTTATGTATTTAGTTGGAAAAAACTAAGAAAATATTTAATTGAAGATGCTGAAAATGAAAACAGCAGTAACGACTTTGGTAAGGATGTTCTACCTGCAATGTTAAATGCCGGTGAAAGAATGTTTGCTTATCCATTTGAGGGTTATTGGAAAGATGTAGGTACTGTTGAGTCACTTTGGGATGCTAATATGGATCTTCTAGACCCTAACCTAAAGCTGGACTTAAGAGATATTTACAGTAAAAACCCTATGTTCCCACCTCACTATGTATCTGAAACTGCTACTGTCAAAAATTCTAACATCTCTGATGGTTGTATTGTTGAGGGTGAAGTTGAGAATTCAATCCTATTCCCCGGTGTTAAGATTGAAAAGGGTGCTAAGGTAGATTATTCTATTATTATGCCTAATACAGTTGTTAAGGCAAATGCCGATATTAAATATTCTATTGTATCTGAAAATACTGTAATCGGTTGTAACGCAGTAATCGGTGGCAACCCTGAAGATGCAGAAGATAAGGATAAATGGGGTATTGCAGTTATCGGTGATGACCTACATATTGGTGACAATGTTGTTGTTCCACCTGCAGCTATGATTGGTGAAGATTTGGAGGCAGAATAATGAATAGAAGTAACAATGTTCTTGGTCTTATTTTTTCAAACACTAATGAGGGTTGTATTAGTCAGCTAACTAACAAGAGAACTATGGCTAGTGTACCTTTTGGAGGAAAATACAGACTAATTGATTTTCCACTTTCTAATATGAGCAATGCCGGTATTAACAATGTTGGTATTGTTGCATCATCTCATTACTTTAGCCTTATGGACCATGTAGGTAACGGTAATGCTTGGGATTTATCAAAGAGAAAAAGTGGACTTACAATTTTACCACCTTTTAGTGGCAAAAGTTTTGATAATGTGCTGGAAACTTTGGACAGCCTTCATGGTTATATTGAAAATGGTTCTGAAGAAGAAGTTTTGATTTGTAGCACAAACTTTATTGCAAATATTGATTATCAAAAGATGTATTATCAACACACTCAGACAGGTGCTGATGTTACATTCTGTTATCAGTATCAGGATATTAATAACAACAAGTCTTATCCAATGGTTGCTGAAATTGATGATGATAAGAGAATTAAGAAATTACAGATTAATCCACCTGTTACCGGTGAATGTAACCTAATTTCCGGTTCTATCTTAATTAAAAAAGACCTACTAATATCTATTGTTAAGCAATGTGTAAGTACAAATAACATTGACTATAGAAAGTTATTCCTAAACTTTGATTTAGAAAAATACAAGGTTTGTGGTTATGAACATAAAGGTTTCTTAAAGACAATTTGCTCAATGCAGGATTACTACAATATTTCTATGGATTTAATGAATCCTGAAGTAAGAGCAGATTTGTTCAATCCGGAAAGACCTATCTACACTAAGGTTAGAGATGACAGACCATCAAGATATGGCTTTGATTGTTCAGTTAAGGGTAGCTTAATTGCTCAAGGTTGTATTATTAATGGCGAAGTTGAAAACTGTATTATCTCAAAGGGTGTTTACATAGGTCAGAATACTAAGGTTAAGAACTCTATTATTATGCAGGATAGCGTAATCGGTGACAATGCTACAATCAACAATGTTATTATTGATAAGGACTGTAACATTGCTGAAGGTGAACAACTAATGGGTGCACCTAACTATCCGGTATATATTGAAAAAGGCTCAGTTATTTCTTAGTCTTGTATTTTTCTCAGTATATGTTATACTTATAATATAATCTTAATAGGAGGTAATTGAGATGAGAATTTTATATTGTGCAAGTGAAGCTAATCCGTTTTGTGGTAGTGGTGGTCTTGCTGATGTGGCAGGTAGTTTACCACATACTTTAAATAGAAAGGGTCAGGACTGCAGAATTGTTGTTCCTCTATATGGCTCAATGCCATATGACCTAAGATGTCAGTTACAGTACATTACTAACTTTTGGGTTCCTGTAGGTTGGAGAAGCCAGTATTGTGGTCTTTTCTGGGCACAGTGGAACGGTTGTACATATTACTTTATTGACAATGAATATTACTTTAACAGAGATAACCTATACGGTTATTATGATGATGCAGAAAGATTTGCTTTCTTCTCTCGTGCTATTATGGAAATGTTACCATACATTGATTTCCATCCGGACATTATTCATTGTAACGACTGGCAGACAGCTCTTGTACCTGTTTATTACTATCTATTCTATAGTAAGAACCCATGGTACTACAACATTAAGAGTGTATTTACTATCCATAATATTCAGTATCAAGGTAAGTATGGTTGGGAAGTTAACACAGAATGTGTTGGTGTTCCTCCAACAGAAACCAAGATTATTGAAATGGACGGTAAGCTAAATATGATGAAGGGTGCTATTGAATGCTCAACAAGAGTTACAACAGTTTCACCTTCTTATGCAGCAGAAATCAAAGACCCTTGGTTTGCTTATGGTTTGGAAGCATCTCTAAACAGAAACCATTGGAAACTTTGTGGTATTCTTAACGGTATTGACTGTGCATCTTATGACCCTGCAACTGACTATCAGCTATATGCTAACTATACTAAGGATGATATGTCAGGTAAGGGCATTTGTAAGCAGAAGTTACAGGAAAGACTTAACCTTGAACAGAGATGGGATGTTCCTATCGTTTCTATGGTTACTCGTCTGGTTAGCCACAAAGGTCTTGACCTTGTTCGTGGTGGTATTCGTGACCTACTAAATACAGAAAATATGCAGTTTGTTATTCTTGGTTCAGGTGACCAGGAATATGAGGATTTCTTCAATCAGTTAGCTTGGGATTATCCTGGCAGAGTTTCTTTCTGTCATGGCTTTGTTCCTGAATTAGCAAGAAAGATTTATTCTGGTTCTGATATTTTCCTAATGCCTTCAAAGCAAGAACCTTGTGGTCTATCACAGATGATTGCTCTTCGTTACGGTACAATTCCTGTTGTTCGTGAAGTTGGTGGTCTAAAAGACTCCGTATTTGACTCAGCTGATAACTATGGTAATGGCTTTACATTTAAGAACTATGACATTGCTGATATGTGCAATGCAGTTAAGAGAGCACTTGCCGGTATCAAGGATGATTGGGGTTGGCATCAGTTAATGTGGCGTGCAATGATGAGTGATAACTCATGGGATAGAAGTGCACAAGACTACATTAATGTATATAACGATACACTAAATTGGGCATAATACCCTATACAATGATAGTGGTAGGTTATTTTTAATCTACCACTTTTTTGTTCCGGTTCATAAATTATTTATGATTCATTAATATATTTTGCTTTATAACTTAAAGTATATGGTTATAATAATCTATTATAGTAGGATATAATGGACGTATGATATATTAGTAATATTGAGGTAAAGATGAAAAAAATCGTTGGGTGTTTGTTGATGACACTGTTAGTTTTTTCTTCTATATTTAGTTTAACTACATTTGCTTCTGCAAAAGAAGAAAAGACAGAACCAATTAAAAATAAAAGTGTAATATATTTTAAAGTGCCAACAACCGGCAAAAATGCTTGGGGCGATGGTCAAATATTATATTGTCACATTTGGGAAGCCGGTGGTGGTGAGTTTTTCGGCTGGCAATCCAAAAGTGAAAAGTGCGAAAAATATAAAGATGATGTATGGTACTATGATTTGGATAAGCTGAAAGCAAGTAATGAACTAGAGGGTGGCTTAAAGAAAGGCAGAACTTATGCCGTTATCTTTAGTAATAATATTGGCAACCAAACTTATGACCTTTATTTTGACTTAAGTTGTATCGGTGACATTGTTGTGTGCAATGGGGAGACCCAGAGTAATCCGGTTAGTCCCGGTAAGTATTGTGCTATAGCAGAATGGAAAGATAACAGTGAGTTTGATTCTGTTGTATACGAAAAAACTCCTCCTAGTGACCAGAAACCGGCTAAAGTTAATGTTAATGATGAAAGCAGTTTATCAAAAGAAATGGGATTTGCAGTTATTGTAATTGTAGCTTCGGTTGTTTTGCTTTTAGCACTTGCATTCGTTATTACATCAGCAATCAAAAAAAGAAAAATTAAAGAAGAATAAAAGGACTGAAAGATATTTGTTATCCATCAGTCCTTTTTGTTTTGTGTTATTTTATTGTTGATTACTTTGTTTAGTTGTTTGATTTTAATTTCCATATAATTATTTTTTTAAAATCCTTTTGTGTGTTAAGGTGAGTTCCGTAAATTAGGGTTTTTCAATTTTGTCTGTGGGTAAAGGTGAGATTGATAAATTAGGGCTTGTGGAGTTAGAACATACCTTGTTTTGTGGTAGATATTTAGAATTAGCAGAGACTATCCAGCCTCCTTAGATTGTCAAACCAAGTGCAACACTTTGATAAAAATAGTCAATAGGAGAAA
>OGDF01000261.1_pt1 | contig 85023 bp, 68 predicted proteins | sample 1570141 | NCBI WGS metagenome assembly OGDF01 (sample SAMEA4370581, study PRJEB24528) | human gut metagenome
GTAAAATTTATGCTCGAAAATCTGCATATTATCTTAGTGTCAACACTCCCTAATAGAAAGAATTTGATCATTAAATGATATTATCTCATCGCCTTTTTTCAAAAAATTAAATTTCAACATTTTGTTTTGCCTCCTTTACAGATATAAAAATAAATCTATATCTCCTCTATGTACTGCTTTATGGCATTTTGAGCATAGGCATATAATATTTTCAACATTTGCCGCTCCACCTAAAGCGTAATCAAACAAATGATGCCCTTCAACATTGTCAGTACTCCCACAAATTTGACAAGTATAATTATCACGTTCTTTTCCAAGCTTTTGAGCTTTTATGTGTTCATATCATCTTCCCACGCCCATCATCCTCCAATGTAAGTTTACAACTTTAATTATATCAAAACAGCGTGCAAAAGTCGATGGTTTTTTTGAAAAAAGTGGCATTTTTTTGTTAAAACATAACACTCCTCTTATCCGTTAATCATTCGAACCATTCTTCACAAGATTCGTGTGCGGATTTTCAAACATAATTTTGCCTAGTGCAAGGTGAAAAAGTGAAAGCATACCGTCGTATGGTGAGCATGACAACGCAGTAATATGCGGTTCAGATTGGTTGCAGTTTTGTTGTATTGCTATAAATTGCTATAATTATAAACTAAACAGCCAAAATAATCAAATAACAAACATCGGAGTGCTGTGTAAGTCCAAAATACCATTCGACACATATTGACAAATCCCTTGCGGCATGATATAATCAAAGCATAAATTACACCAATGCAGGTGATAATTATGGACTTCAAAAAACAGACTGCCGCGGTTATATCCTTATCTATAATAGTTATCAGCGTTTTTATCTATTCTTTCATAAGCCGCAATAATGATTCGTCAACTACTGTTTTGACCGTGCACGAGCCATCTTATGTGCAGACAGAAGTTTGTGCGGATAAAACAGCTATTTCTTCGGTTAAAGCTCCCGAACCAGAGAAAACCACATCTGTACAGACCCAAATCACAAGTTCAGAACCTGAAACTTCTGCGCAAACTGTCACCGAACCGCTTTTAATTAACATCAACACAGCTTCGCGCGAGGAACTGATGCTGCTCAACGGGATAGGCGAGGTCACTGCCGACAGTATTATCGCGTACCGAAATGATTCCGGCGGTTTCAACAATATTGAGGAGCTTATGAATGTTTCCGGGATCGGTCAGGCAAAGTTTGACGCGGTAAAGGATCATGTTTTTGTGGAAGATCCTGTTTATCCGGTGCAGGAAGAAGTCCGTGAGCAGCCGGAATATTTAAGCGAATCTGAAACAGAAGTCACGGAAGAAATTCCACCCGAAACCGAAGTTTCTACCGAATCGGAAACTTCACTTACACTTGAGGACTGCGCCCCGATAAATATAAATACTGCCGAAGTTGATGAATTAATGCTCCTGCCGTACATAGACAGGGAGACAGCCGACGAGATCATCAGCATACGCTCACAGATAGGCGCATACAGCCACGTTTATGAGATATTGCTCGTAGAGAGCCTTACGCAGTCTCAGGCTGCTGAGATCGTAAACTATATTACAGTTGAATAGCGCTGCCGCCGGGCAGCAAAATGCAATGCATTTGCCAATACATCGTTAGGCCTTTGAAGATGTATCGGTAAATGCATTTTCTATTTTTCAGGAGGATTTTATGAAACTCAATTCACTTTTCAAAACTTTTACAAAGACCGATTTTCTGCTGTGGTTCTCATCTATCGGAATTATCGTGGTCTCGTTCTGTATTTTCGACAGAAAGGGATTTCTCGCACTTGCCGCCTCACTTCTCGGAACGACCTCGCTTATCTTCTGCGCAAAGGGCAATCCTCTCGGTCAGCTTATAATGATCGTATTTTCGGGAATTTACGGCTACATCTCGTTCGGATTCTCCTATTACGGCGAAATGCTGACCTATCTCGGAATGACTGCTCCCATGGCACTTATTTCACTAATTTCATGGGTACGCAATCCGTTTCACGGAGAAAGCTCAGAGGTTCGCGTGAATACTATTCCACCCGTTGAAATAATATTGATCCCGTTCATGACTGCCGCTGTAACATTCATATTTTACTTCATTCTTAAACACTTTCACACCGCAAACCTTCTGCCAAGCACCATATCCGTTGCAACAAGTTTTGCCGCAGCTTATCTTACGTTCCGCAGAAGTGCATTTTTCGCCCTTGCGTATGCGCTGAATGATATAGTCCTGATAATACTGTGGAGCATGGCGGCAATGCAGGACATCTCGTCTCTCTCGGTTCTGATATGCTTTGCAATGTTTCTGATCAACGACATATACGGATTCATAAGCTGGCAGAAAATGAAAAAGAGACAGCGGCAAAACTAATTGGCACAAAGAAACTATCCCTTGCGATTTCCCCTGCCAAAAGCTCTGTCTTCAGAATCATTATCAGTTAAATCCTCATGCTTTCCTTACAAGTGTAAAGGGATAACTTTTTCCGCCGAATTCTACCGTACACGAGGCTGAAACATTCCGCTCATTATCAACTGTTACGCCCTCAACTTCAAAATGAACTCCGTTTGCCGCGAATGCTTCCTTAAATCCGCGGGCGTCCTGAAGTGATACAGCAACAGTACTTTCAATGCTGTTCCACCTTATGGCGAATCTCTGTGCATCGGCATCATAACGTCCAAGATAGGCGTTTCCGCTGAACGACGCAAAAAGATAAATGTACGAAAGCTCAACGCAAAGCCCATTCACACGCACCTTTTCACGAAGCTCGTCCTCATACGCGCGCATGATCTCTTTGGCTTCCGCTTCAAACCTGTGCTTAGCCTGCTGACTTATTGCATTATATCGCTCCTCATACTGAGCCGAAGTCTCGAATTCGCCCTTTGGCTGCAACACACTCCTAAGGTAGCCTGCGATATAATCTTCTCTGCGCTGTGCATAAGCCTCTCTGTAAGTCGGATGAGCTGCATAATCATTAGCTGACGCGTTTTCGTCAAGGAATTCAGGAAGTTTTTCAATTCCGTTCCTCACAAAGTTCAGCACAGGCGTCCAGACATTGCTCACGCGCCAGTTATAATACTGCATCATGCGCGGATCGGCAGCAAGTGACGGCGCACCATGATACACCTGATTATTTACTGCCTGCGGATTCTGATATTGCGCAGAATTAACAGGATATCCGTTATTGTACGGCTGCTGAAAATTCCCTGCATATGGCGTTCCGTAATTCTGTGCATAAGGCGGTGCGCTGTATGCCGCGGAACGTTTGAGATTCTGGTACTGCAAATCGTAATTGCCTGCAAATTTATCATACTCAAAGATATTCACGCTTGAAAATGCGCATACATCAACCATATCATGGTCTATGATATTCACTACTCTGCCACACCTTGAAAGATTCATAAGCTCGGGCAGCATAGCTGTTTTCCTATAAAGAGCCGCATAAGAGAGCGTAGTCATTCCGTAGATATCAACGTAAGAATTTATGTTGTATTTGTTCGCGCGGAAAAACTCCATATCCTCGTTTATTATGCGGTCTATCATAAGTTCCCGAAGATACGAGGTAAACTTCTGCTTTTTCTTTGTAAGCGATTTTAGCACATCGCCGCTGCTTTCAAGCGCTGCCCTCTGGATATCCGAAGCCGACGGATCGGAGTTCAATATTCTGAGCACCTCGTCATACAGGTACATATTTTCCCTGCCTGCAAATTCATTTACGATAGTGAAGTAGAGCTTCCAGTTTTCCACGGTAGGATATGTATCAATTGACCTGTGAATATCCGCAAGACTCTCACTGCATTTCCCTGCATGATAATTCTCAGCCGCACTGTCATAATAGCTTTTGCCGAGTATACGGTAATACTCACTTTTCTTTTCAAGAGCAGTTTTCTGCCAGTCCAGAAGTGCGTTTGCGGACGCTATAGAAGCCGCCTCATCAAATTTATGCTGCATTATGAGCGCCGCTGTCCACATGGCATAAGGTATCGGAACACTTCTGCGTGAATCTCCGGCTGCAAACTCGCAAAGGAGCGAGGAGAGCAGACCAGCCTCTCCAAGCGCCTTATTTTCCGCATGATATTTCGCATTATCAATGAAACTCCTGCAATGATCACAGAAAGCATACTGCGCCGACTTGCTCGAACTTAGAAGTGCCGCTTTAATGCCGTTCAGTCTCTCGAACATTCGTCCGCAAGCCCGGATCACCGCTGTTCGTTCGTAAGTTATGATGAATTTTCCGTCATTGAGTCCCGACTCGCTGCTTTTTCTTATGATAGTCCTGCAAAGATCTTCATACGAAAGCGCTGTATCGGTATTGTCGGACGAACTCTTTACCGCGAATCCGCGCTCAAAAAAGAGCATTCCCGACTTGCCTCTTTTGAATATCACACCCAAATCTATAAACCCGAGCTTCTCGCCGAATTCGGGATGAGATCCGAAACCGCTGCCGATATTAAACGCTGACTGTGCGGGAACCATTCGCCAGTCCGTATAGCCTCCTGATGACTGAAGATACCCTTCCATAGCGCTGTTGGCAGTTACGTCCTTAGACTCGGGAACTTCATCAATGTGCAATTCCGACAGTGCAGACTCACATTGACGAAAAAAAAGCGCTCTTAAAGCCGAATCAAATTCTTCCATTGTCATAAGCTCGTTCATAGCTATGCCTCCGTTGAAATAATACTTGTCCAAAAACAAGTATCCGCAAATCCGAATATTATTACAATAAAATTATAACATACCGCTTTCTTTATGTCAACAATCGGAGTTTTTTACAAAACTATTTGTCAAAAATGTTTTGAAAACCCGAAAAAATTCTCGCCGTAACTATTGATTTTCTCTTGATTTTTAGGTATAATTAAGAATAGTAACTTTACACGAAGGGAGACTCAATATGACAGAACTGAAAAAAGCCGAAAAGAAACTATCATCGCTTTATCGGAAATACCGCAGCAAAAGAGGCTGCATTACCGAATCCGTTCATAAAGAATTGCTGATCCGTGCATACGAGCTTATCCGTCCCTTTCACCCTTATACCGATAATATCCTTGGAAACTATTTTGACGTGATGCTCCACCATTGCTATTGCCCCGACCTCAAGGGCGACTACGAAAAGGGCATGGGCAGGCACTATTACTGTTCGGTAAATGCCTCAGGCAAAAAACTCCCCACCGTTCACGGCTATTATAAAAACGGTGCAGGTAAATTTGCAAAAAGTGCGCGCACTATGTTTGAAGAGGATTATACTATGGCGCTTACCATGTACAATGCAGGATTCTATGAGCAGTCTGCGGCTTATCTCGGCAGAGCTGTTCATATGCTCTCTGATATGTGCTGTCTGCCGCACGCTTCAAAGTGGACTTACTTCTCCTCTAAAGGAAAGCTCCACAAGGCATACGAGAATCTTGCAAGCGCTGTTTACCCCGATTTTGTTCCTAAGCAGCAGATAACGGACGAAACGCTGAAAATTTTCAGCCACCACAAGAGTTTCGGCCCTGCTTTGAATAAAATTGTTGAACGCGAGGCAAAAGAGGTCGAGCTGCTCAAATCCGAGCCGCTCAAAGAATTAAAGCTTAGGCTGCTTGCTACGGAAAGAGCCGTTGCCGCGTTGCTCTACCGATTTTGCAATGATATAGCACTACCTCCCGAGGCTGCTCACTATCTTGAACAGGGCATGGTATGCAAGCCGTTCAAGGACACTCCGAAACTCACGCTGAGGATAACCGAAAAGGGCATTCTCTTTACAAGAAATGCAAAGGCGGTTCAGATAAAGACTGAGAAGAACCGCACAGCCAAGCTTTTCAGAGCAGCTCACCGCTCGGACGGAGAGTATACCCTCTCCCCTGTTTATGACAGCCACGAGGGCAGAGTCATTTCGAGCAGCAAAACGGGACTTTTTCATTTTGACCCGAAAAAGAGCGATATTTTCTTCAAATTCTGATAAATGCAAAACGGCGGACTTTAAAAGTCCGCCGTTTTAGTGTATCAAAAAACGTAAATTTATAAGGGAACGCCCTCACTTGCGGAGCGCTTTGTGACTGTTTGCGGGGCTTTGCCCCACACCCCACCCAAGGCTCTGCCTTTGGAATCCGCTAAAGGGTTATCAACCCTTTGGAATCCGCTAAAGGGTTATCAACCCTTTAGAATCCCATTATTTATTTTCCGCTTTCGCCGTAGTTTGAGAGAACTCGTGCCGACGGATCGTTTACGTTACAGCCTTCCCACTCCTTGTTGGGCATCCAGAAATCAACCACCATTTCGCTCTGATTCGGGTAATATTTCTCGAATATCTCGCGATAAAGCAGCGACTCCTTGGTGAAGGGCTTTGCATGACTGTAAGCTGCCGATTTTTCTTCAAGCTCCTTATCCGTGTAGAGTCCCTCGGCATATTCCTTCAGATAGTCAACCATTGAATGTCCGACTGCATCGGAAAATGCAGCTTTTTCACGGTAGAGTATGTCGTGGGGAAGATAATCGCCCTCAAAGGCATGACGAAGCAGATACTTGCCCTTGTTGTACTTGTTGAGCTTTTTCTCAGGATCAACAGCCATGACGTATTTTACAAAGTCAAGATCTCCGAACGGAACTCGCGCTTCAAGTGAATTTACCGAAATACAGCGGTCTGCACGAAGAACATCATACATATGAAGCTCGTGTACGCGCTTTACGGACTCCTGCTGGAACGCCTCTGCCGACGGTGCAAAATCCGTATACTTATAGCCGAAAAGCTCATCTGAGATCTCGCCTGTCAGCAGTACGCGGATATCGGTCTGCTCGTGAATAGCCTTACACAGCAGATACATTCCCATGCTTGCGCGAATCGTTGTGATATCATATGTTCCAAGGAGCTTGATGACAGTTTCAAGCGATGAGAGAACATCTTCTTTTGTTATGATGACCTCTGTATGGTCGCTGCCGATGTAGTCGGCAACCTGTTTCGCGTATTTCAGGTCGATAGCGTCTGTGTTCATACCGATCGCAAATGTCTTTATCGGAACAGCGCTCTTTTTCTGAGCGATCGCGCAGACCAGTGAAGAATCAAGTCCGCCGGAAAGCAGGAATCCTACCTTGGCATCGGCACAAAGTCTCTTTTCCACACCTGCCACAAGCTTGTCGTGAATGTTGGAGCAAACTGTTTCAAGATCGTCATAGATAACCTTGTCAACTGCGGTTATATCGCAGTAACAGTTGAACTTGCCGTCCTTGTAGAAATATCCGGGAGGAAACGGCATTATTTTTTTGCAGAGTTTAACGAGATTCTTAGGCTCGCTCGCAAAAGCGATCGTTCCATCCTCGTCATAACCGTAATAAAGCGGACGAATTCCTATCGGATCGCGCGCTGCAATAAATTCATGAGCCGCAGAATCATAAATTATGCAGGCAAACTCCGCGTCAAGCTTTGCAAACATATCTGTGCCGTACTCTTTGTACATCGGCAGAAGAACCTCGCAGTCGCTGCCGCTTTTAAATGTATAGCCCTTTGAAATAAGCTCAGACTTGATTTTCTCAAAGCCGTAGATCTCACCGTTGCAGACAAGATAATTGCCATTAAGTTCAAACGGCTGCATTCCCTCGGGAGTAAGTCCCATGATAGAAAGTCTCTGAAATCCGAGAACGCCGTCTTTCAAGTCAATTATTCGGCAGTCGTCAGGGCCGCGTGAAACTGTTGCTTCAAGTCCGCGCGTAACCTTTTCCATTCCTGCACCTGTGCCGCAATAGCCCATTATCGTACACATTGCTTATTCCTCCGTAACCTTATGTATTTTCTCATCAAATTTGTTCTTGCTGACTGCTCCCGAAACATCGAGAGGATAATCCCCTGTAAAGCAGCCGCGGCAGAATTCCTGCTTTCCTCCTATAAGCTCGCTGAGAGCCTCTGTCGGAAGATATGCAAGCGAATCTGCACCGATGTATTTTGCTATGTCCTCAGTCGTTTCGCAATGGTTGGCGATGAGGTTTTCCTCAGAGTCGATATCCGTTCCGAAGTGGCAGGTGTGCCTGAAAACAGGTGACGAGATCCGAACATGGACCTCAGAAGCGCCCGCCTCACGGAGCAGATGAACGATTCGCGCACTGGTCGTTCCGCGCACTATGGAATCGTCTATCATTATGACTCTCTTGCCGCGAACGCTCTCGCGAACGGCATTAAGCTTGATTTTAACCGCGCTCTCACGCTGATTCTGAGAGGGCTGTATGAAACTCCGTCCGATGTATTTGTTCTTTATAAAGCCTATTCCGTAGGGAATCCCGCTCTGCTCTGCGTAACCGAGAGCGGCATCAAGACCGGAATCGGGAACTCCGACCACTATATCGGCCTCAACGGGGCTGTATTTTGCGAGTATCCTGCCTGCCATTACTCTTGCATGATGAACCGAAATGCCCTCTATCACCGAATCAGGACGCGCAAAGTAGATATACTCAAAAATGCAGATATTACTGCTTTTTCGGCAATGTGTCGTGATCGAGCGAAGCCCGTCCTTGCCGATGACCACTATTTCTCCCGGTCTGACATCACGCAGGAACTCAGCTCCCACAGTCTCAAGAGCACACGACTCAGATGCCACGAGATAAGCGCCGTCCGTAGTCTTTCCTATGCACAGCGGGCGAAAACCGTCCGGATCGCGAAAAGCTATTAGCTTAGTCGCCGTCATGAGAATGCATGAATATGCTCCTATTATATTCGGCATTGCGCGCTCGACAGCTTCTTCCGTAGAATTGCTCCGTATTCTCTCACGAACTATCTCATAGGCTATCGCCTCTGTGTCGGAAGTTCCGTGGAAGATCGCACCCGACAACTCGAAATTACGTCTGAGCTGTGCCGCATTGATGAGGTTTCCGTTGTGGACAAGCGCAAGATTTCCCTTTACATGACGTATGACAAGCGGCTGGATATTATTGTGATTCTTGCCGCCTGTCGTTGAATATCTGACGTGACCGACCGCCATATTTCCCCTGCCGAGACGCTCAAGCTCCTCACGGCTGAATACATCGGAAACAAGTCCGTCCGCTTTCTTGTGAGTGAATACCCCGTCATCGCATACGGTAATGCCGCAGCTTTCCTGTCCCCTGTGCTGGAGTGCGTAAAGTCCGAAATAAACCGACGAAGCCACGTCCGCATTCCTGTTTTCGTAAATTCCGAAAACTCCGCATTCCTCATGAATACTGTCAAACATCTTTACACCTCATCTGCCGCGCTGTGATCAGAGATACTGCTCGCTGAGCTTGTCTATGATCTCAAGTGCTGCCAAACTTTTCTTCTTTCTCTTGTTCATTGCATACTGCTCAAGATACTCATGAGCTTCTGCCTCCGCCATGCTGCGGTACTGCATAAGCATGAACTTTGCTTTATCTGTTGTGCGTATCTCTTCGATCTTTTTCTCCAGAGAAACCGTTTCCTCATAGAGCTTCCATGAACGTCTTATCGCTATGTCTATCGTATTTATCAACTGATAAAGCGACGATCTGTTGAATGGCTTGCTTATAACGATAATACCGCTTTTTCCAAAGCGATCCATGTGCTTTTCGGCAAGTTCCGCCTTGATTATCAGAATGCAGTACGCGGACGTATTCTCGATTATGTACTCGGCAAGTCCTGCGCCGGTTTCGTCCGTCAGCGGAGAATTTATCACAGCAAGTTCTATTGACGGCACGGAATCGAGTATGTTCTTCGCCTGATATGAGGTCTCTGCGGTTCTTATGCCGCATCTGAATGATTCCTTCATAAAATTTGAGAGCACTTCGGAGGCATTTTTGCTGCTCGAAATTATCAATACATTTTCCAATGTATACCTCCGTTAAAGATTGTAGAAATATTTCTTATCCTCAAATGCTTCCTTATCGTATGCGCCTGTATATTCTTTCCACTCGGCTCTGCGCTCGGCTATCATATCCGAGAGAATATTCTGCGGAATATAGCGTTTCAGGAAATCCGAAACTTCCGCCGCGTCAGCCGCCTTTGAAAGATCGTTCGGGAGAAGTTCTTCCCCGCTGTTTTCGGGAGGAAGTTCCAATCCGCTTTCGATCCCCTCAAGAGCCGCGTAAATTATAAGTCCGAACACATAGTACGGATTGCAGGCACAGTCAGCAGCGCGAAGTGTAACAAATGTGTCCGTGCCCTCATCAGGTATTCTCAAAAGCTGTGAACCCTCACTCGATGACCACACAATGTTGCGCGGCGCGGAAAACTCACCGAGACGCTTGTATGAGTTCACAGTTGAATTTGTAAGCAGAGTAAACTCGCGGATATACTTCATGAGACCTGCCGATGCGCTCCTGACAGCGCTTTTCTCAATGCTCTCCCCATCAAGCAGGTCACTGTCACGGGTTATGCTGAAGCTTATGTGCATTCCGTTTCCGCAGTCGTCCTTGATAGGCTTGGGCATAAAGCTTGCGTGTACTCCGTGGATCTCAGCAACCGATTTTACGGCAGATTTAAAACTCAGAAATGTGTCTGCCGCTTTAAGCGCCGATGATGCGTTGAAGTCGATCTCATGCTGTCCGCAGCCGCTCTCGTGACGTGAAGATACAGGATGAATACCCATTTGTTCCATTGTAAGGCAGACATCACGGCGGATATTTTCGCCCTTGTCGTCGGGAGCTATATCACAGTAGCCTGCATAGTCATGAGGCTTTTTCAGAGGCTTGCCGCTCTCGGAAGTGCGGAAAAGCGTAAACTCGCATGATGTTCCGAAACGGAAGCAATAGCCCCTTGCTATTGCCTCCTTCATTGCCTTTTTGAGGAAGTATCTGCCGTCACCCTCAAACGGAGTTCCGTCAGCGTATCTGATATAGCAGAACATACGGATAACTCTACCCTGCTGGGGTCTCCACGGAAGAAGAGTCATTGTTCCCGCGTCAGGGAAAAGGAACAGATCCTTACCGTTAGCGGCATCAAAGCCCTTTATTTTCTTCGCGGTTATTCTTGCACCACGTTCAAAAGTAGCAGCAAGCTCCGATGAGAGTATTGAAATATTCTTCATCTTTCCGTTCACATCGCAGAATGTAAGCTTGATGAACTTCACGTCATTTTCTTCAACGTATTGCAGTATCTCATTTTCTGAGTATATCATACTTTCCTCCATTTACAGATTGGTATAGCCCATGAGATATTCGTCAACTGCACTCGCTGCGTCTCTGCCCTCGCGTATCGCGCGGACTACGAGTGACTGACCGATATGCATATCTCCGGCGGTAAACACCTTTTCGACATTTGTGGAAAATTTTCCGTTTTCCGTTTTGATATTTGTGCGCTGATTGAGTTCGACACCGAATGCTTCGGCAACATAGCTCTGACAGCCAAGGAATCCTGCCGCGATAAGGCAAAGTTCACACGGGATAACCTGCTCGCTGCCCTCTATTTCGCGCGGTACTCTCCTGCCGCTTTCCGGATCAGTCTCGAATTTCAGCTTTACTGTCTTTACGGCACAAAGGCTGCCGTTTTCGTCCTTGATAAATTCCTTGACCGTTGTCTCGTAGATCCTCGGGTCGCTGCCGAATACTGCTGCCGCTTCTTCCTGACCGTAGTCCGTCTTGCAGACTCTCGGCCACTCCGGCCACGGATTGTTTTCAGCACGCTCATCGGGAAGCTTTGGCATCATTTCTATCTGAACCACTGACTTGCAGCCGTGTCTTACAGAAGTTCCCACACAGTCATTACCCGTGTCGCCGCCTCCGATTATTACCACGTTTTTGTCCTTGGCTGAGATATATTTTCCATCGCTGAGATTTGAGTCAAGCAGGCTCTTGGTAGTAGATCTGAGGAAATCAACAGCGAAGTAAATGCCGTTTGCGTCGCGTCCTTCCGCCTTTATATCACGGGGATTTGATGAGCCGCAGCAGAGTACCGCTGCGTCGAATCCGCTCAGTATCTCGTCTGCCGAAACATTGTTTCCGACATCCGCATTTGTAACGAATGTTACTCCCTCAGCGCGCATAAGTTCGGTTCTGCGCTCGATCACCTGCTTTTCAAGCTTCATGTTCGGGATACCGTACATGAGAAGTCCGCCTATTCTGTCGGAACGCTCAAAAACAGTCACACTGTGTCCCCTGTGATTCAGGGTATCGGCAACTGTGAGACCCGAAGGTCCAGAGCCGATGACCGCTATCTTCTTGCCGCTTCTCACCTGTGGGATATTCGGCTTGATAAGTCCCTGTGAAAATCCATATTCGATGATAGAGTTTTCGTTTTCCTTTACTGTAACGGGATCGCCGTTCAGTCCGCAGGTGCAGGCTTTTTCGCACAGCGCCGGACATACTCTCGAAGTAAACTCCGGGAAATTATTGGTCATGAGCAGTCTCGACAGAGCCTGCTCCTTGTGTCCGCGGTAAAGCAGATCATTCCACTCAGGGATTAGATTGTTAAGCGGACAGCCCGACATCATTCCGCAGAGCATCTTTCCGTTCTGGCAGAAAGGCACTCCGCAGTCCATACACCTTGCCGCCTGCTGACGGCGTTTATCTTCACTTAGCGGAGTATGGAACTCGTTGAAATTCCTTATTCTCTCAAGCGGCTCAGAGGCACTGCTCTCGCTTCTTTCATACTCAAGGAATCCTGTAGCTTTTCCCATTTCTCACGCCTCCTTTTTGTTGATAAAAAATGCTTCTATTTCCGCCTGTTCGCTTGTCATGCCCTTTTCTTCGAGCGAGAGGACTGTGCTGCGGATCTTTGCGTAATCGTGAGGGATAATCTTTTTGAAGCACGTTACATATCTGTCAAAGTCGGCGAGTATCTTCTTTGCCTTTTCAGAACCCGTTGCAGCGGCGTGCTCTTCAATTATGCCTTTAAGTTCGAGTATATCATATTTTTCGGTAACGCTTTCAAGCGATACGAGCGACTTGTTGAGCTTCATGTAAAGATCTCTGTCCTCGTCAAGAACATAAGCGATACCGCCTGACATTCCTGCGGCGAAGTTTTTGCCGGTTTTGCCAAGTATTACCGCACGTCCGCCTGTCATGTACTCGCAGCCGTGGTCGCCTACACCCTCGCAGACTGCAACAGCTCCCGAGTTTCTGACACAGAAACGCTCTCCTGCAATACCGTTTATGAATGCCTTGCCCGAAGTTGCTCCGTAGAGTGCAACGTTTCCGACAATAATGTTTTCTTCAGCCTTGAAACCTGAATTCTTCGGCGGATAAAGTATCAGCTTTCCGCCTGAAAGTCCCTTGCCGAAGTAGTCGTTGCTGTCACCTGTAAGTTCAAGAGTGAGTCCCTTGGGGATAAATGCACCGAAACTCTGTCCGCCGCTTCCCGTACACCTTACAGTGAATGTGTCATCGTCAAGTGCATTTTCACCCCAGCGGCGAGTGATCTCAGAACCGAAAAGCGTTCCGAGCGCACGATCAGTGTTCACAACATTTATATCAATTGTTTTCTTGGTCTTATTTTTGAGAGCCGATGAAAGCTTCTTCATGATGACTGTTTTGTCAACAGTCTTTTCAAGTTCAAAGTCATAAACATCAGCAGGATCGAAGTACTGCTTGCCGCCTGCTTCTGACGGTGTGAGAATCTGTGAAAAGTCCATTTTCTCAGCCTCGGGACATTCCTTCTTATAAAGCAGGTCTGTTCTGCCGATAAGTTCATCAACCGTTCTGATACCAAGCTTTGCCATGTACTCGCGAAGTTCCTGTGCTATAAAGTGCATGAAGTTTACGATATATTCAGGCTTGCCGCGGAAACGCTTTCTAAGCTCGGGATTCTGGGTAGCGATACCCATAGGACAGGTATCGAGGTTGCAGACTCTCATCATTACGCAGCCCATAGTTACAAGCGGAGCTGTTGCAAAGCCAAATTCCTCTGCACCAAGAAGTGCTGCAACAAGCACATCGCGTCCTGTCATAAGCTTGCCGTCTGTCTCAATCCTTACTCTTGAACGGAGTCCGTTGAGTTTGAGCGTCTGATGAGCCTCAGCAAGTCCAAGCTCCCACGGAAGTCCTGCATTGTATATTGAACTGCTCGGAGCAGCACCTGTTCCGCCGTCATAACCCGAGATAAGGATAACCTGAGCGCCTGCCTTTGCAACACCTGCGGCAACTGTTCCAACGCCTGCTTCAGAAACAAGCTTTACTGAGATACGAGCCGTATCATTTGCGTTTTTGAGGTCATAAATAAGCTGCGCAAGATCCTCGATCGAGTAAATATCATGATGAGGCGGAGGTGAAATAAGTGCAACACCAGGAGTAGAATGACGTGTCTTTGCGATCCACGGATAAACCTTTCCTGACGGAAGATGTCCGCCCTCTCCGGGCTTTGCTCCCTGAGCCATTTTTATCTGTATCTCCTTAGCGGAAACAAGATACTCGCTCGTTACGCCGAAACGTCCGGATGCAACCTGTTTGATCGCTGAGCAGCGATCGGAATTCAGTCTTTCCGGGCTTTCGCCGCCCTCTCCTGAGTTAGACTTTCCGCCGATACTGTTCATGGCAATCGCCATGCATTCATGAGCCTCCTGCGAAATAGAACCGTATGACATAGCGCCCGTCTTGAAACGGTGGCAGATACTTTCAACACTCTCAACCTCGTCGATCGGGATACCGCCGTTTTCATCATACTTGAATCCGAGCAGACTTCTGAGTGTGAGTGTGTTATCCTCTCTGTTCAGGCACTCGGAATACTTTTTGTAAGTCTCGTAGTTTCCTGTGCGTGCAGCTTCCTGAAGAAGATGAATGGTCTCGGGTGTATAGAGGTGCTCGCTCTTGCCGCTTCTGAGCTTATGGCTGCCGGAACTGAGTATCCCGCTGTTGACTTCAAGTCCGAGCGGATCGAAAGCAGCATTGTGGAGCTGCTCTATGCGGCGGCTTATGTCGCTGAGAGTTATTCCGCCGATACGGCTTACCGTACCGCTGAAATACTTGTCGATAACCTCGCTTGAAATACCGACCGCTTCAAAGAGCTTTGAACCCTGATAGGACTGTATCGTAGAAATGCCCATTTTTGAAGCGATTTTAACGATACCGTGGAGAATTCCGTTATTGTAATCGTCCTCTGCTGCATAAAAGTCCTTGTCGAGCATTCCTGTATCAATGAGGTCGCGGATAGTTTCCTGTGCGAGATACGGGTTAACAGCACAAGCGCCATAACCGAGAAGCGCTGCAAAATGGTGAACTTCACGCGGTTCTGCACTTTCAAGGATAATAGCCACGGCAGTACGCTTCTTTGTGGAAACCAAGTGCTGCTGAAGTCCTGCAACCGCAAGCAGGGACGGGATCGGAACATGATATTCGTCCACGTCACGGTCTGAAAGAATGAGGATATTTGCTCCGTCACGGTAAGCCTTGTCAGCCTCTATAAAGAGACGATCAATCGCCTTTTCAAGCGGAGTTCCTATATAATATGTGATCGGGATAACCGCTGTCTTGAGCCCCTTTACGTTCATGCTTTTGATCTTTAGCATATCAGTCTCTGTAAGAATAGGATTCTCGATCTTGAGTACGCGGCAGTTCTCGGGCTTTTCTTCAAGAATATTTCCGTCCTCGCCTATGTACATACTTGTATCAGTAACAATCTCCTCTCTGATAGCGTCAAAAGGAGGATTTGTTACCTGAGCGAAAAGCTGGCGGAAATAATTGAAAAGCGGTATATTTTCCTTGTCGAGCGGCGGAAGCGGTATATCCGAACCCATGGAAGCTATCGGTTCAGCGCCTTTTTCAGCCATTGGAAGAATGCTGCTGCGGATATCCTCATATGAATAGCCGAAAGCCTTCTGGAGCTTTGCGAGTTCTTCGTGAGCGTAAGTTCTTACATTCTTATTCGGGATATGGAGATCGTGCAGACGCACAAGATTGGAGTCAAGCCACTCGCCGTAAGGCTGACGTGAAGCGTAAGTGCTCTTTACCTCGTCATCGTCGATAAGGCGACCCTGCTTGGTATCAGCAAGGAGCATCTTGCCGGGGCGGAGTCTGTCCTTTTTAACGATCTTCTCAGGCGGAATGTCAATACAGCCTGTCTCGGACGAGAGGATAAGGAAACCGTCACTTGTAATGCAGTATCTCGAAGGACGGAGACCGTTTCTGTCGAGGACTGCTCCCATAACCTCACCGTCGGAGAAGATGATCGAAGCAGGGCCGTCCCACGGCTCCATCATAGTTGCATAATACTGGTAGAAATCATACTTTGCCTTTGAAATAGTGCGATTATTCTTCCAAGGCTCGGGAATAGTTATCATAACGGCAAGCGGAAGCGGCATACCTGACATTACCATGAATTCAAGCGCATTGTCAAGACGTGCGGAGTCCGAACCATTGACATTTATTGCAGGCAGAACCTTGTACATATCGTTTTTGAGCGCCTCGCAGGACATTGTCTCCTCACGGGCAAGCATTTTGTCGGCATTACCGGTAATTGTGTTTATCTCGCCGTTGTGGACGATGAAACGGTTCGGGTGAGCCTTCTGCCAGCTCGGGTTCGTGTTAGTGGAAAATCTTGAATGAACCATTGCAATTGCTGATGTAAAGTTCTCGCTTTGCAGATCACAGTAGAATTTTCTCAGTTCATGCACAAGGAACATTCCCTTGTAAACGACCGTGCGGCTTGAAAGCGAGCAGACGTAAGTGTTCTCGTTTGACTGCTCGAAAACTCTTCTTGCAATGAAGAGACGGCGGTCAAATTCAAGTCCCTTTGCGCAGTCAGCAGGTCTCTTTACGAATCCCTGAACTATATGAGGCATACTCTCCAGAGCCTTTTCCCCGAGAACAGACGGTACGGAGGGAACTTCTCTCCAGCCCAAAAGCTCCATGCCGTTCTTATTGAGGATAATCTCAAAGAGTTTCTTTGCCTGATTGCGTTTAAGCTCGTTCTGCGGGAAAAAGAACATTCCGACACCGAAATCACCCTCGCTGCCGATATTAAAGCCAAGCTTTGCGGTTTCGGCTCTGAAAAAATCATAAGGTATCTGAACAAGAATACCAACGCCGTCACCGGTTTTTCCCTGTGCGTCCTTACCTGCACGGTGTTCAAGCTTTTCAACGATCGTGAGAGCATTCTCAACGACCTCTCTGGAGCGCTGTCCCTTGATATTTACTACAGCGCCGATTCCGCAGTTATCGTGCTCGAACTGGGGGCTGTAAAGTCCCTGCTGAGCATACGGTTCTTCAACTCTGAAATTATCCATATTGTGTCACGCCTTTCCGATACCGCTCGCCATTGAACGGTATCTCTAAATAAAAAGGCGTTCATAACAGGCAGTAAGTCTGTCATGAACGTCCTTGTTCTTAGAATATATTAGCACTTTACGTCTAAAATGTCAAGAGGTATGTTTAGATTTGTATATTTTGTACATTTTTATAGTCAAGTTTTACCATTCAAGTGACGAAACATCTAACTCACTTTCTGATTCAGGCTTATATGCTACAGTTTCAGCCCAGTTCTGAGGTACAAAATTATATCCCTGATCCAGCTCATCAAACGTGAAACTTCCATCATATACGCTATCCGTCGGGTCGGAAAGGGTAACTACCGTATTATCGCTGTACATTCCGTAGAAAGCTCCGCCAAGCGTGAAAATTACAACGCTACCTGTCTCGGTTATCGTATTCATTCCACTGCAAAGAAATCCGGTAGAAGCATAGGACTCCATGGTGGGTTCACCTTTACGACAGTCTATGCCGATTATCCCTCTACACTTTCCATCACTCACAACAGGAACATACCAGAGATTTACACGGTATATCCCCTTTTCTTCCTTGCTGATCGCAGCTACATTTATCGGAGCTGCTGCGTAGGCATCGGGATATCTCACATAATAATCACTAAAATATGATCTAAACGCAGCACTCTGTAAATATGGTTCACAAGCAATTGCTTCTGCCGAACCTATAAGTCCGCTCACAAGTTCCTCGTCTGTTTCATATTCCCGTATAATGCCGCTGTCAAGCATTTCGTCAGAACCTTTCTGGGCAGTTTTTTCATTTTTTGCTTCGATATCTCCGCACGAAAACGCTGAAAAACAGAGCATTGCGCAAGTAATAAATACAATAATTTTATTCATAACATCTCCTCCTTTAAATAATGTTATTGTATCCTCAAAATCAAACGTAACCAATAAACTAATGCTAATACATCCTACTTATTATAACATAACCTCTTTACATTATAAATCAATTTGCAAAGCGAACAGATTTTCTCACCGCGTTTTATATAATTCTGTTGTTTCATGTTCGTTTTCTATATACATAGTGGCATTTACGCGGCGAATCGTTGCACGAGGTAAAATTTTTCCGCACAATGCACAAAGTACGGCTCTTTTCATTGTACATTACGCAATCAGCAACAAGTTTTCTTGTTCAAAGCCGCTAAAAACTATTATATTCGACAAATTCAAAAAAACCTCTTGACAAAATCTGATTTTTGGTATATACTGTCATTGTAAACAGCAAGGGAGCTGCGGACGATAAGTCTGTAGCTCCCTATTTTTTTGAGCCGATGAAAAAACGGCTCGGGTATAAGCGCTTTATTCCATACACAATGGGGTGTATGATGCCTGTGGGCATCGTACACCCTCTTTGTTTTGCTGTATTTCAAAGGAGGTTTTTTATATGAGTATTGATGCAATTCTTGAACAGGTAACATCAAGCACCAATGATACTATATTTGGTGTATGGTTTATGATCGCAGTGGCGCTTGTATTCTTTATGCAGGCCGGCTTCGCAATGGTTGAAACGGGCTTCACAAGAGCCAAAAACGCCGGCAACATTATTATGAAAAATCTTATGGACTTCTGTATCGGTACAGTAATGTTCATAGTTATAGGTTTCGGACTTCTTCTCGGTGAGGACTTCGTAGGTCTCATCGGTAAACCCGGTTTCGATATCTTCACAAGCTACAGCAACTTCCCGTGGGATCAGTTCGTATTTAATCTTGTGTTCTGCGCAACGACTGCTACTATCGTTTCAGGCGCTATGGCTGAGCGTACAAAGTTCCTTTCCTACTGTGTTTATTCGGGCGTTATCAGCGCGCTGATCTACCCGATCGAGGCACACTGGATCTGGGGCGGCGGCTGGCTTGCTCAGATGGGCTTCCACGATCTTTCGGGTTCATGTGCTATCCACATGGTTGGCGGTATCTGCGCTATTATCGGTGCTAAACTCGTTGGCCCGCGTATTGGCAAGTTCACAAAAACAAAAGACGGCGAGATCAAGGTAAACGCTATTCCCGGACACAACCTCACGATCGGTGCACTCGGCTGCTTCATTCTTTGGTTTGGTTGGTACGGATTCAACCCTGCTGCTGCTTCAAGCGTTGCTCAGCTCGATTCTATCTTCCTCACAACTACAGTTGCTCCCGCAGTTGCTACTGTAACCTGCATGATCTTCACATGGATCAAATATGGCAAGCCCGATGTTTCAATGTGCCTTAACGCTTCACTCGCAGGTCTTGTTGGTATCACAGCAGGATGTGATGTAATGGACTGCGCAGGTGCTTTCATTGTTGGTATTGTTTCAGGTCTCCTCGTTTGCTTCGGCGTTTGGCTTCTCGATTACAAACTCCACATCGACGACCCCGTTGGTGCAGTTGCAGTTCACATGATGAATGGTATCTGGGGTACTATCGCAGTTGGTCTTTTCGCAACAGAATCCGCTCCCGGTTATGCTATCCAGCTTGAATCAGGCGGTATCAAGGCTGAAGGTCTTTTCTACGGCGGCGGCTTTGAGCAGCTTGGTCTCCAGCTCCTCGGCTTCGTAAGCGTTGCTTCATGGGCTGCTATCACTATCACAATTACATTCCTTATTATCAAGCACACTATTGGTCTGAGAGCTTCCGAGCAGGAAGAGGTCATCGGTCTCGATATTACAGAACACGGTCTTGTTTCCTCTTACGCAGACTTCGCTCCTTCAATGTCCGATGCTTCAGTTCTCGGCTACACAAAGGACGATGCTAAGAGCGTAAAGAAGGCTCAGAACTCACCTGTTGCAAAGGTTCCCGTAGAGAAGGCTGTTGAGGTAGAGAGCTACGTTGCTCCTTCAGTAGGCGGCACTCCCAAGATGACTAAGGTAGTTGTTATCTTCAAGCAGCAGAAACTTCAGGACTTCATACAGGCAATGGAAAAAATCGATATTACAGGTATTACGGTTACAAACGTCATGGGCTGCGGTATGCAGAGCGGTCAGACAAACTACTACCGTGGTACAAGTGTAGAAATGAACCTTCTCCCCAAGCTTAAAGCTGAAATCGCAGTATGTGCTGTTCCCGTTGAAAGGGTAATCAGTGCTACAAAGGCTGCTCTATATACAGGACATTACGGTGACGGTAAGATATTCATTTACGATATCGAAAACGTTATCAAGATCCGTACAGGTGAAGAGGGCTATGACGCTCTCCAGGATATGGATAAGGATTAAGTCTCCTTCGGTGTGCCGCACAGGGGAACTGTGCGGTGCGCCTGCGATTTCGGCAAGTTTATTTTAAGGAGAAAAGCTTATGTCAGCAAAGTACATTTTCGTAACAGGCGGAGTCGTTTCGGGACTCGGCAAAGGTATTACCGCCGCTTCTCTTGGCAGACTGCTCAAACAGCGCGGCTATAAGGTAACTATCCAGAAGTTCGACCCATACATAAACGTTGACCCCGGCACTATGTCGCCCTATCAGCACGGAGAAGTTTTCGTTACCGATGACGGTACGGAGACCGACCTTGACCTTGGTCACTACGAGCGCTTCGTTGATGAGAATCTTTCGGTAAACTCCAACATCACAACGGGTAAAATTTACTGGAACGTCATCACCAAGGAACGCCGCGGCGATTATCTCGGCGGCACGGTTCAGGTCATTCCTCACATCACAAATGAGATAAAGGACAAGGTATACAGTCTCGCAAAGGACAGCAATGCCGATGTGGTCATCACAGAGATCGGCGGCACAGTCGGAGATATTGAGTCTACGCCTTTCCTTGAGGCAATACGTCAGGTCGGAACGGAACAGGGACGAAATAACGTTGCTTACATTCACGTTACACTTATCCCCTACATCACAGGCTCTGAGGAGCTTAAATCCAAGCCGACACAGCATTCTACAAAGGAGCTGCTGTCTATCGGGATCCAGCCCGACATCATAGTGTGCCGCAGCGAAAAAACGATCCCCGATGATATGCGTGCAAAAATTGCTCTTTTCTGTAATATCCGTCCGGAGGACGTTATACAGAATCTTACAGCTCCGTCGCTGTACGAAGTTCCGCTGTGGCTTGAAAATGAAGGACTTGCCAGATCGGTTTGCCACCATCTCGGACTTGAGGACAGAACTCCTGACCTTGACGAATGGAAGGCAATGGTTCAGAGAGCAGAAAATGCTCACAAGAAAGTCACGATTGCACTCGTCGGAAAGTATGTCGAGCTGCATGACGCTTATCTTTCGGTTGCAGAGGCTCTCCGTCACGGAGGTATAGTAAATGACGCAGCCGTTGATATCAAATGGATAGATTCCGAAGGTGTTACCCGCGAAAATGCGGCAGAAACCTTTGCAGACTGCGACGGCATAATCGTTCCCGGTGGCTTTGGTCAGCGTGGTATCGAAGGCATGATAGAGGCTATCAGATATGCGAGGGAGAATAAAGTTCCGTTCTTTGGTATCTGCCTCGGAATGCAGATGTCAGTCATAGAGTACACGAGAAATGTTCTTGGTCTTGATAAGGCGAACTCGACAGAGTTCGGACAGACTCCCGATCCCGTAATAGACATTATGGAGGATCAGAAGAAGATCTCCACCAAGGGCGGCACGATGAGACTCGGTCTTTATCCGTGCAAGCTCGCTGCTGATTCAAAATGTCGTGGTATCTACGGTGAGGAACTCATTTACGAGCGTCACCGTCACCGCTGGGAATTCAATAACGCTTACCGCACAGTCCTTACCAATGCCGGTATGAGGATCGCAGGCGTTTCTCCCGATGAAAAACTTGTCGAGATCGTGGAGCTTCCCGACCACCCATGGTTTGTCGGAGTACAGTTCCACCCTGAATTTAAATCACGTCCCAATAAACCGCATAAACTCTTTGCGGACTTTATACGAGCTTCACTTGAAGCAGAATAATTTAACGGAGGTATTATTATGGAAAAGGTTACTGATTTTTTTGGCTCAATGGTATTCGATGACAGAGTAATGAAGGCTACTCTCTCGGAAAAGGTTTACAAGAGCCTCAAGAGAACTATTGACAGAGGCACTCCGCTTGACATTTCCGTTGCAAATGAAGTTGCGTCTGCCATGAAGGACTGGGCTATCTCAAAGGGCGCGACCCACTACACACATTGGTTCCAGCCTATGACAGGCGTTACAGCCGAGAAGCACGACAGCTTTATCTCCCCCGCACCTGACGGTAGAGTTATCATGGAATTCTCGGGCAAGGAGCTCGTAAAGGGCGAACCTGATGCTTCCTCATTTCCTTCAGGCGGAATCCGCGCTACTTTCGAGGCAAGAGGCTATACGGCATGGGATCCTACCTCATATGCTTTCATCAAGGACGGCTCGCTCTACATTCCGACAGCATTCTGCTCATACACAGGTGAAGCACTCGATAAAAAAGTTCCGCTCCTTCGTTCTATGGAAGCTCTTAACAAGCAGGCTATCAGAGTTCTCAATCTTTTCGGAAATGATTCTGTAAAGAGCGTTAAGACTTCCGTTGGCCCTGAGCAGGAATACTTCCTCGTTGACCGCGAACTCTGGAAGCAGAGAAAAGACCTCATCATGACAGGCAGAACACTTTTCGGAGCTTTACCGCCTAAGGGTCAGGAAATGTCCGATCACTACTTCGGTTCTATCAAGCCCAGAGTTGCAGAGTACATGGCTGACCTTGATGCTGAACTCTGGAAGCTCGGTATCCTTGCAAAGACCAAGCATAACGAAGTTGCTCCCGCTCAGCACGAGCTTGCACCTATATACAAGACAACAAACATCGCTGCTGATCACAACCAGCTCACAATGGAGGTAATGCAGAAAGTTGCTCTCCGTCACGGACTTGTTTGCCTGCTTCATGAAAAGCCTTTTGCCGGCGTAAACGGTTCAGGTAAGCACAACAACTGGTCGATTTCGACAGATACGGGCGTAAACCTCCTTTCTCCCGGCGAAACTCCTGCTGAGAACGCTCAGTTCCTGCTGTTCCTTGCAGCCGTTATCAAGGCTGTTGACGATTATCAGGATCTTCTTCGTCTTTCTGTTGCAACCGCAGGCAACGACCACCGTCTCGGTGCAAACGAAGCTCCCCCCGCAGTTATCTCTATCTTCCTCGGCGATGAACTTACAGCAGTTCTTGAAGCTATCGAAAACGATACTCCTTACGGCGGTACTGCAAAGGAGAAGATGAAGCTTGGCGTTGACGTTCTGCCGCAGTTCAGCAAGGACACTACCGACAGAAACAGAACTTCACCTTTCGCTTTCACAGGCAACAAGTTTGAGTTCCGTATGCTTGGTTCTTCAAACAGCATTTCCTGCGCAAACATTCACCTCAACGCAGCAGTTGCTGAATCGCTCAAACAGTTTGCTGACGAACTTGAGGGAGCTGAGGATTTCAACACAGCCCTCCACGCTCTTATCAAGAGAACTATCAAGGATCACAAGAGAATCATCTTCAACGGCAACGGCTACGACGACAAGTGGATCGCTGAGGCTGAAAAGAGAGGACTCCTCAACCTCAAGACAACTCCTGACGCTATGCCGAAAATATGCGACAAGAAGAACATTGATATGCTCACTTCTCACGGAATCTTTACAGAAACCGAGATCTACTCACGCCGTGACATCATGCTTGACAACTACATCAAGCAGGTAAACATCGAGGCTCTTACAATGATCGATATGTCGCGCAAGGAGATCCTCCCTGCAATCGCAAAGTTCGCAGCAGATACAGCTTCTGATGTCGCTGTAAAGAAGAGCGTTGCTTCAGTTGAGTGCGGCTATGAAACAAGAATCATTGAAAAGCTCTCCGAGATCGTTGATGAGATCGACTCGGCTACAACAGAGCTTGAAGCGGCAGTAAGCGAGCTCAAGGGAATCGATGTTATCCTTACAGCTTCGGAATTCGTAAGAGATACAGTTATCCCTGCTATGGAAAAGCTCAGAGCATTTGCTGATAAGGCAGAGGGTCTCACCGCTGAATCCTACTGGCCCTTCCCCGCCTATGACAAACTTCTCTTCGGAGTTTGAGATAGAAAATTATACAGCAACCATTGAAACCTCCAGAAATAAAAAACTCTCCTTGCGGAGAGTTTTTTATTATGCATTATAATCTAGGTCGTGTTGACACTAAGCCTAACAACGCATCTTTTCGGCAAAATTTCACGCATCCTGCGTTAAAAGTCTTGACAGGCGACAGCCTGCCTGCGACTTTTTGCCTTGTCTACGTAAAATTTATGCTCGAAAATCTGCATATTATTTTAGTGTCAACACTCCCTAAAAAGATTTTCAGATAAATTAAGGCACTTCATAATCGAAGTGCCTTTTTGCATTTTATTTTGCATTAACAAGTTCATTATAGGTCTCAATATACAAGTCTGCCGAGGACGCCCAACTATAGTCGCACTCCATTGCACGTTTGACAAGTGAAGTCCACTCACTCTTGTTATTGTAGTCCCTGACCGCACGATTCACCGCATCAAGCATATCATCTGCGTTATATGTCTTGAATGTGAAACCATTGCCGTTCACACCGCCGTTATCTCTTACCGAATCACGCAGACCACCTGTTTCGCGTACTATCGGAACAGTTCCGTATCTCATCGCGATCATCTGCGCAAGTCCGCACGGCTCGCTCTGAGACGGCATAAGGAACATATCAGCGCCCGCATATATCCTGTGCGAAAGTTCGGAAACAAATCCGATAGTCACAGAAACCTTTCCGGGATAGCGCGCCGCCATTTCGCGGAAGAAGTCCTCATAAATACGTTCGCCGCTTCCGAGAACTGCAAATCTTATACCGCTTTGAATCATCTGGTCAAAAACGCAGCGGATAAGGTCGATCCCCTTATGTCCGACAAACCTCGTAACGATACCGATTATCGGCCCGTCACTCTTTTCGAGTCCGAGTTCGCTGCAAAGTGCATTCCTGCACTCAGCCTTTCCGCTTATATCCTCAGCGCTGAAATGTGCCGGAATATCCACATCACTGCTCGGGTCGTAGAGAGAAGTATCAATGCCGTTCAGGATTCCGCTGAGCTTATACTGCTTTGTAACAAGGATCCTGTCAAGTCCGTGAGCATACCACGGATCAAGAATCTCCCACGCATAACTCGGACTTACCGTTACGATACGGTCTGAACTTTCGATAGCGCCCTTCATCATATTTATATAGCCGTCATATTCAAGGAGATTTGAGTTGTACATGGGAATTCCCATGACTTCTCCGAGTATCTCCTTTCCGTACCTGCCCTGATACTCGATATTATGAATCGTGAAAACCGTCTTTATGTCGCTGTAACCCTGCTGATACTTGTAATAGATATTGTAGTAAACAGGGATAAGCGCGGTCTGCCAGTCGTTGCAGTTGATGATATCGGGGGTGAAGTCGATATATTTCAGCATTTCGAGAACCGCTCTGTCAAAGAAAACAAATCTCTCGCAGTCGTCATAAAAGCCGTACATTCCGTCGCGTGAAAAATAGTACTCATTATCAATGAAATAATATGTCACTCCGCCGCGGACAGCTTTAAAAATACCGCAGTACTGCTTGCGCCATGACACGTCAACAGTGATATTCGTAACGAAAGTCATCTCATCACGAAGTTCCGGCTTTACAGACTTGTAAAGCGGGATCACGATGCGGCAGTCGTTACCCTTTTCTGCGATCGCTTTAGGGAGCGAACCCACCACATCGGCGAGTCCGCCCGAGGCTGCATAAGGCCGAGCCTCACTTGCAGCAAATAGTATTTTCATTACAAGATCACCGCCGTTTATATCTTTCCTTCTTTACCAATATAAAGCGGATATGTCTCAGAACCGGTCAGAACCTTATCGTTGCTGACCTCTACGTTCTTGTCGGTAATAACATAGGAAATGCTGCAGTTTGAGCCGACCTTCGTTCCCTGAAGAAGAACGCAGTTCTTTACAACTGTTCCCTTTCCTACCTTAACTCCTCTGAAAAGGATAGAATTTTCAACAGTGCCCTCGATAACGCAGCCGTCTGCGATAAGAGAATTCTTTATGCTCGAATCAAGACCGTACTTAACAGGGCCGTTATCGCCGATCTTGGTATAAATAGGCATATTCTTAACAAATAGAGCGTTTCTCTTTTCGGTTTCAAGAAGCATCTGATTAGCGTTGTAATAGCTCTGAACGCTGTCGATCCTTGTGAAGATCCCCTTGTGCTCATAGCCCATTATCTTGTATTCGTCTTTCCTGCCCTGAAGTATCTCTCTTGTAAAGCTGGACTGATTTCTGCTTGCAGCTTCAAAAACGATCTTCTTGAGGAAATCGCGGCTGATTATGAACATTTCAAGCCACATATTGCACTCGCCCGAGATCTGGGGATCAACGAGAACGTCCTTGAGATGATTGTTTTCGTCGAATTCAAGGATCGTAGCGCAGCTATTCTTTTCGCTGTCGTAATAGCCCTTGCTGTATATCAGAGTAATATCAGCTCCCGACTCCATATGCTGATTGAGCACGGGATTGAAGTCGATAGTTGTTACTACGTCGCAGTTTGCCATGATCACATACTTGGCAGTTGAATGCTCCACAAAACTCCATACATTGCTGAGAGCGTCAAGTCTGCCCTTGTAGATCCCGCCGGTCTGGCTGTAAGGGGGAAGCAGGTGAAGTCCGCCCTTCTTACGGGAAAGATCCCAGTCACGTCCTGAGCCAAGGTGGTCAAGGAGTGAGCCGTAGTTCGACTTTGTGATAACACCGACCTCTGAAACGCTGGAGTTTACCATGTTTGAAAGAGGAAAGTCAATGAGGCGGTAACGTCCGCCAAAGGGTATTGAACCCATGGTGCGCTGCTTTGTAAGCTCGCTCACATAGGAGTCATGCATACTTGCAAAGATTAATCCCAAAACATTATAATTAACACTCATACTTAAAAATCCTCCCGTCAGATGCTTTCGCCGATTATCTGCTTAGGCTCAACGACCTTATTCTCGGAAACAACCACGTTGTGACCGACAACTGCAATACCCCAATCGTCTCTGTTTTCGATAGTTTCAGGGCTTGCGCCGATATGAGCGCCGCTCTTGATAACGCTGTCGCTTCCGACGATAGCATACTCAACCACAGCTCCTGACTCGATGACTGCACCGGGCATAACGATACTGTAGTTTACTGTAGCTCCCTCCTCAACGGTAACGCCTGAGAATACAATGGAGAAGTCAACAGTACCGTCGATCTCGCTGCCCTCGGAAATCATTGAATTCTCGATATTTGCATTGTCACCTATGTACTGAGGCGGCATATTGTTGTTTCTTGAGTAGATCTTCCAGCTTGGGTCATAGAGGTCAAGCGGAACACTCGGGCTGAGAAGATCCATGTTTGCTTCCCAGAGAGAATCAAGAGTTCCAACGTCCTTCCAGTAACCCTCAAACTCGTAAGCGAAAAGTCTCTGCTTGTCGCGAAGCATTGAAGTAATGATGTCCTTGCCGAAGTCCTTCGACCACGGCTCGCCCTTTTCGCGCTTTGCATTTGCTTCATTCTCATTCTCGATAAGGTATTTCTTGAGCTTATCCCAACTGAATACATATATACCCATTGAAGCGAGAGTTGACTTAGGCTCCTTCGGCTTTTCAACGAAATCCGTTACCTGATTCTGCTCATCGCATATCATGATACCGAAACGCGAAGCTTCTGCTCTCGGAACATCAATTACCGAGATAGTGCAGTCTGCGTCGTTTGCGATATGGAAATCGACCATCTTTGAATAATCCATCTTGTAAATGTGGTCGCCGCCGAGAACGATAACGTACTTTGGGTCGTATCTCTCAATAAAGCGCATATTCTGATAAATAGCATTTGCAGTACCCTCATACCATGAAGCTCCTGCCTGTGTCTCATAAGGCGGGAGGACGTGAACGCCTCCGTTCATCTTGTCAAGATCCCAAGGCTGACCGTTTCCTATGTACTCATTGAGTACGAGCGGCTGATACTGTGTAAGAACACCGACCGTATCGATACCTGAATTTGTGCAGTTGGAGAGAGGGAAATCAATGAGTCGGTATTTACCGCCGTAAGGAACGGCAGGCTTTGCAACATTCTTTGTCAGAGCGTAAAGTCTGCTGCCCTGACCGCCTGCAAGAAGCATTGCAACGCATTTTTTCTTAGTATACATAATATTCCTCCTGATAATGATATATTGTACTATTTATTCAGCTTTTGCGGTACGTTTCTTTTTGGTAGCCACACCTGTTTTTTTCGGAGTCCCCTCTGTTTTGGGAGTTCTCTTTTTAACCGGTGCGTATTTCAGATAGATAACCGAAAGCGGAGCAAGTGTCATCGAAATACTGTTGTCGAAACCGTGCATACCGATATTGTCGCTCTTGAAGCTCTTTTCGGTAACACCCGAGCCGCCGAATTCGACAGCGTCCGAGTTGAACACGAGTTTATATCTTCCCTTGAACGGAACACCGATCCGGTAATCATGCCGCTCTACGGGAACGAAATTGCACACAGCAATGATTTCGTCGCCGTTATCGTCGATTCTTCTGAATGCGATAACGCTCTGCTTGTAGTCGTCGTTGGAGATCCAACTGAAACCGCTCCAAGAATCATCATCCTGCCAAAGCGGAGAATTTTCAACGTAGAATTTATTTAATTTCTCTGAAAATGAGAGGAGATCTCTGTGTGACTCAAAATCCATCAGATTCCAGTCAAGCTGAGATTTGTAATCCCATTCCTTCATCTGCCCGAATTCCTGACCCATAAACAGCAGTTTCTTGCCGGGGTGCGCAGTCATATACGCAAGGAAAGCGCGGTATGAAGCGAATTTCTGGTCATACTCGCCGGGCATTTTATTTATCATTGAGCACTTTCCGTGAACCACCTCGTCATGAGATATCGGCAGCACATAATTTTCGGAAAATGCATAGAAGAACGAAAATGTAAGCTTATCATGGTTGAAGGCGCGGTAGATCGGGTCAAGTGACATATAGCTGAGCATATCGTTCATCCAGCCCATATTCCACTTGAAATTGAATCCGAGACCGCCTATATCGGTCGGCTTGGTAACAAGCGGCCATGCGGTAGATTCCTCAGCGATCATGAGTGCGTCAGGATGCTTGAGGAAAACAGCTTCGTTGAGCGATTTCAGGAACTGAACCGCTTCGAGGTTCTCATTTCCTCCGTTGATATTTGCAGCCCACTCGCCGGCCTGTCTGTCATAGTCAAGGTACAGCATGGAAGCGACCGCGTCAACTCTCAGTCCGTCAACGTGGAACTCGTCAAACCAGTAGTTCGCGCTTGAAATAAGGAAAGAGCACACCTCGGCTTTACCGTAGTCGAAAACTCTTGTTCCCCATGATTTATGCTCTTTTTTTCTATCGTCCGTGTATTCATAGCAACACGTTCCGTCAAACTCGTACAGTCCTGCTTCGTCCTTCGGGAAATGAGCCGGAACCCAGTCGAGAATGACGCCGATACCGGCTTTGTGGAACATATCTATCATTTTCCTGAGATCGTCAGGTGTTCCGTAGCGTGATGTCGGAGCAAAGTAGCCTGTTACCTGATAGCCCCACGAACCGTCGAAAGGATACTCGGTAAGCGGCATAAACTCAACATGAGTGTATGACATCTTTTTAAGATAGGGAATGATCTCATTGGCAAAAGTTATGTAGTCAAGGAACTTCTCCTCGCCGTAGTTTTTCCACGAACCGAGATGTACCTCGTAAATATTAACGGGACTTTTGTAAATTATCCGCGACTTCTTTTCTTCATACCATTCACTGTCCTCCCAGTCATAGCTGCTCTCATAAATTTTTGAGGCAGTACCGGGACGGGTCTCAAAGTGTGCGGCATAGGGGTCTGCTTTCATAAGAATACGGCCGTCAGCGGTCTCAATGCTGTACTTATAAGCGTCAAACTGTTTGAGCTTGCTGATCTGAGCCTCCCACACGCCATCAGCGATACGAGTCATGGGATTGCAGCTTCTGTCCCAGTTGTTAAAATCACCGACAACAGAAACGCTCACGGCAGTAGGAGCCCAAACTCTGAAAGTAAAAATCTTGCTTCTTCCTTTTTTTCCGGAGTGAACACCAAAAAACTTATAGGCTTCATAATTCTTTCCCTGATAAAACAGATAAAGCGGAAAATCATTCTGATTCTTATTGTTAGACATAGATTCAGCCTCCTTTGCTTCTTACATTGTACCATTATTTAATGAATTATTCAAGCTTTTTTGAAAAAAATGGTAAATTTTCAGACGTTATACTAATTCTCGCAACAAAAAATAGTGCATTTTGACATATTTGAGTTATAATTTCTCGTTTGCCTTTGCTAAAATGCACACAAATCAAAGTGATTTGACCCTTATTCCTATGACAGTCACATCATCTGTACGGACTGTCGGGCGGAAAAGCTCCGCCTTTGCACAGATCTCGCTGACTATATGTTTAAGGTCGTCGCCGCTCAGCAAAAGCTCCTTTATAAAGCGGTATTCGCTTTCGTCTATGCCGTCCGAGAACATAATGACTATGTCCCCATCCTCAAAATCATAGCTTTTTGAAAAGGTGTCGGACTGCTCGTAAATGCCTATCGGGAAAGTCGTGGAGGAGATCTTCATGACGTTTCCCCTGTGGCGGACAAGGGTGGCGGTAGCCCCCGATTTGATAATGGTAAGTCCGCATTCGTCAAGGTCTACGCGAACAGCGTCAAGCGTTGCAAAGCTTTCCTCACGCGATTTTGTCAGCATGACCGAATTTATCAGCTTTATCGCAGAGTTGTAGTCCACGCCGCAGCTTATGAGCTTTCGGAACATTCTCACGACCATGGTTGACTCAAACGCAGCTTTCTTTCCGCTGCCCATTCCGTCAGAGAGTATCACATAGCTCACGCCCGTTCCGTCATTGAACACGAGTGACGTATCGCCGCTCTCCTTGCAGCCCTCGGCGCAGATCGAAGCACCGTACACTTCCAGTGCATAGGCAGGGCTTTCATACAGCCGTATCCGCAATTCCTTGCCCGAATTCACAGGCTCCGATGATTCGAGGGGCAGTCTCAGCTCGTCCGAAACAAGGTCGGATATCCGCGTAACGCTTTGCAGGGAGTCGCTGCCGGGGAAATACAACTCTATCAGCAGTCTGTTCGATGCGTTATAATACGCGATAACGTCAAGAGGCTCGAATCCGAATTTTTCAAGCTTCTGCCGAACGACCTTGCTTATCGGTTCGGAGTACCTGATATCAAGCCTCTCACCTGCCGACTCAATAATTTCAGACATTATTTTTATCTGCTCGTGCAGCAGACTGCGGCTCTCGGCAAAGCGCATTTCAAGCAATTTGGCAGTCGTTCTCTCACATATCTTTTTCTCAAACGCCGTCATGAGTTCGCTCTTGTGAAGGCAGTTTTCAAGCTCATACGGAAAATTCTCCTTTGATATTTCAGGAGCATTTTCGAGGATCCCGAAACCCTTTTCAGTTTTTCCCGAATCGCTGCTCCAGCAGGTCACTTTGCGAAAGCAGTTCTCGCAAACTCCGCCGCGTATCTCATCAGAAACGCTCTGCTGCTCATTTTTCCTTTCAATGAGCTTTGCAATGTGTCCCGATTCCACTCGCACCGCCTCAATGGAATCCGAGAGAAATCCTAGTCTCGCACTAAGAATGTCAGGCAGAGCGTCAGCGCTCTCGTTTCCCGTGCGCAGCCATTTATCCGAGAATTTCGGGGATATGACCAAAAACAGCACCGCCGCAGCGATGATATTCACCATGCTGTAGATACCGTCTCTTACCGCACCTGTAAGTATCATCATGATCAGATTGATCCCGATAAAGCAGATAGCCGCTGTATTTATCTTCTGTTTGTGAAGATATCCGCAGAGAAGTCCTGCCACAGGCAGAAGAACCACGGACATTCCTGTTTCCTGAGAGGCTAAAAATGCTCCGCAGGCAGTAAGTGCTCCGCAGAGGACTCCGCCGATGTGACGATAATGATACGCACCGAGCATGGTAATCGCGGCTCCGCATATGATACCAAGATTCACAAACGGAAGTTTTACCGAGCAGAGTGACGCCGTAAGAACGGTATAAACGACCGCATACGCACAGCCGCTTGCAGAGGAGAGATCTATCACTCTGCTGTGTTTTGCTCCCTCAAGTATAAGCGCACCCGAATACGCGGTAAATCCTGCAACTATCGCGTAAAATATGTAAAACAACAGCTTATAGAACAGCTCCCCTATTATCACGGAGACCGCCGCACCCGACAGAAAAACCGCGACCGCCGTGTTGATCCCGCACATTTTCGGAGAATTTCTCGTATCGGCAAAAAGTTTGATTATAATGATTATTGCCATTGCGGAAATTCTGACGATTCCGCTGCCAACTGTTCCCTGCGCTATGCTGCGAATAAGACTGCCTGTGAAAATTGCCGCACTCGCCGGAAGTCCGACCGCTCCTGCAAGCGAAATATCGGCAAATGAGGCAACTCCTGCCATACTTGTTCCCGACAGCACAAACCCTGCCGCCAATGCCGCGAGAAATCCGCCCATAGTTCCGAGATATGCCTTTTCTGAAAATTCCTTTACTTTGTACATCTGCATCACCCTTACCGTTTATTAACCTACTCATTATATCATGCGGCAAATGCGAAACGGCTCGACTTTTGGGCGCGATCAATGGCGATGATCGGACTATCCCGTCGAATAAAAAGAAAAAGCGGTTTTTCATCAACCGCTTTCCTGATCTATTCAAATATTTTTCAGTTCCCTTGAAAGTGCGATAAGCTGTTCCATATCAAGGCTTTCTATGCGTGCAGTTTTCGGAAGTCCGAGCGATTCAAGCGCCGAGTAGGTCTGCTCCTTCGGAATATCCATAAGTGAAGCAAAGGCGTTTGCGGCGGTTTTTCTTCGCTGTGAAAATCCGCTCTTTACCATTCTGAAAAAGAACTTTTCCTCCTCCGGCGAAAGCCTGCCCTCTTGGGTCAGGTCAATTCTTATCACAGCGGAGTCAACGTTCGGCGAGGGCATAAAACAGCCCCGTGACACGTCAAACAGCTTCTGTGCCGTTCCGTAGTAATTTACGCCGACCGTTATCGCTCCGGATTCGCGTGTTCCAACCTTCGCACAAAGCCTCTGTGCCGCCTCTTTCTGAACCATTACGGTTATCGAGTCGATCGGCAGGTGACTTTCAAGCAGCAGCATGAGTATCGGCGAAGTAATGTAATACGGCAGATTCGCGCATACAGCCACTCTGAGTCCGCCAAAGTTTTCCCTTATTATTTCGTGCAGGTCGCACTTCATTACATCGGCATTTATTATGTTTATGTTGTTGAATTCCGCAAGAGTTTCCTCCAGGATCGGCAGCAGACGCTTGTCGATCTCAATTGCCGTGACCTTATCCGCACGGAGCGCAAGCTCCTTTGTAAGAACACCGATACCCGTACCGATCTCCAGCACTCCGAAACCGCTCTGTGCGTTGCCCTCCTCCGCTATTCTCGGGCAAATACGAGGGTCGATGATAAAATTCTGCCCCAGTCCCTTTGAAAAGTTGAAACCGTGCTTTTCAAGTATCTGCTTTAGTGTTGATATATTTGTAAGCTCCATACCGTTACTCCATTACCTTATGCTTTACTTTCTGCGAAAACTCAACCTGTTTTGCGTCATTGAGCTTTTCCATTGAGTTCACCAGATAATCCGCCGAGCGATAAGCGTGCTGAAAATCCATGTCCTTAAAGTAGAACTTCAAATCAACAAACTCGCCGTCTATGGTTATATCCATTTGACTTATCTGTCTGCCGCGGTGCTTCTGACCTGCGTATTTTATGTATTCGTCTATCTCACGGCGATCCATTTCTCCGCCTATAACGTTGATCTTCATAAGCTTACCTCTCTTTCGGATATTGTATATTTTACATTACTGCGCCAAGTTCTCTGCAAACCGCTTCGGCGCACTTCATTCCGTCAGCCGCTGCCGACACGATACCGCCTGCATAGCCTGCTCCCTCTCCGCAGGGATAGAGCCCTGCAAGCGTTATTGATTGAAGATCCTCGCCGCGGTTTATTCTCACAGGAGAACTGCTGCGGCTCTCAACTGCCGTTAATATCGCCTCAGGATCGTCAAAACCGCCGATCTTCTTTCCCATTTCCTTGATTCCGAGCCTGAGAGTATCGCACACAAAATCCGGCAGATAATCCTCAGGCTTTGCAAAAGTGTACCCAATAGCATATGACGGTTTGACACGGCCGAGAGATACAGTCAGCTTTCCGTCAAGAAAGTCCCCTACCGCCGTGACCGGAGCTTTATATCCGCCGCCACCTGCAAGATAAGCCTTGCGCTCGATCTCACGCTGAAAATGCATTCCTGCCAACGGGTCATCACCCTCAAAATCATCTGTATTGATGTTCACAAGGAGCGCGCTGTTGGAATTCTCCTTGTCACGCGCAAAATAACTCATTCCGTTCACCGCAAGCAGCCCTTCTTCCGAAGACGCCGCCGCAATAACTCCGCCCGGACACATACAGAAAGTATACAGACTCCGGCCGTTCGGAAGATGTACGGCAAGCTTGTAATCGGCAGCTTTAAGTGCGGGATTCCCTGCAAATCTGCCATACATCGCCTTGTCTATATCACGCCTCAAATGTTCCACGCGAACTCCTACAGAAAAATTCTTGCGTGAAAGGCTGATATCATTTTCGTGCAGCATTTCAAAAACATCTCTTGCACTGTGACCTGCCGCAAGTATCACATTTCGCGTATTTATGGAATGCTCACCCTCTGAGTCTTTATAAAGAACGGAACTTATACGCCCGTTTTCCGAGGTATATCCACAGAATCTTGCCCCGAACCGAACCTCTCCGCCAAGCTCGATAACACGTCTGCGAAGATTTTTCACCGTCTCGCGCAGCTTGTCCGTGCCGATATGAGGCTTTGCAAGATACAGTATCTCATCAGGTGCGCCGAATTTCACGAGCTGTTCAAAGATCCAGCCGATACGCCTGTCTTTAATGCCTGTTGTGAGCTTGCCGTCCGAAAAAGTGCCTGCTCCGCCCTCGCCGAACTGAACATTGCACTCGGGATCAAGAATGCCCTCCTGCTCGAATCTGCTGACTGCTTTAACGCGGCTGTCAACGTCCGCACCTCTCTCAAGGACTATAGGGCAGGCTCCTGCCATTGCAAGAACAAGCGCCGCAAACATTCCTGCCGGCCCGAATCCGATAATGACAGGTCTTTCGGAAACAGCGCCTATTTTTGGGATATCATAAGGATTCTTTCTGACTGCGGAGAAATTCTTATGCTTTCTGAGAAGCTTTTCCTCGCCGCGCACGTCCATGTCAATTGTGATAACAAAGTGTACATCGGATTTTTTTCGTGCGTCAACCGATTTTTTCGTGAGAACCGCGCTCTTTATCTCACCGAGCGAAATGCCGAATTTTTCGGCGCAGAATTCTCTCAGCCGTGAAAAATCAAAGTCAAGCGGTACGCTTATGTTTCCTGCTCTTATCATTGTTTTTTCCTTTCAGAGAAGCGGCGCAGTTCTCGGCGGCAAGGATTCCCGACGACCAAGCCCATTGCAGGTTGTAGCCGCCGCAGTCACCGTCAACATCGAGTATTTCACCGCAGAAATATATGCCTTTATCGAGTGCGGATTCAAGTGTCGGTTTCACACAGCTTGAATGGATCCCGCCGGAAGTAGTCTGCGAGTTTTTCCACTCCGCACACCCCGAGATCGGGAACTCCAGCCTTTTTATCCGCTTTGCAAGCAGTATGATCTCCTCACGGCGGAGCGAACTTATCTTATCAGCCATGCTCCTGCCAAGGATGCTTTTTACAAGGTAGACCGCAAGATTTTTCGTGAATATTCCGCTGAGCAGTTCCTCAACCGTGTGGCCGCCCCTCCGGCGCGCCGTTTTAGACAGATATCCCGCAAGCTGTTCAAGACTCATGTCAGGCGCAAGGTCGGCGCATATCGTGAGACTGTTTCCGTACTGTGAATAAAAATGCGCAAGGTTAAAAACACAGATACCCGAAATGGTGCTCTCGGTGAACTGTATCTCTCCGCTCTCCGTACCAAGCACATTTTCGCCGCAAACCGCGCTCACCTTTCCCCTGACTCTAACACCTTTAAGTCCGCGCAGAAGTTCGGATCTCACTTTAAGAGGAGCTACCGCAGGAGTCAGTTTGGTTATTTTATACCCCATTCCGCGCAGAATTTTCAGCATAGCGCCATCTGTTCCGAATTGCGGAGCGGCACAGCCTCCTGTGGCTATAATTACGCGTTTTGCGGTGATTTTTTCGCCGTTTTCGCAGTCTATACAGTAACCGTCGGCAGAATGCCTGATATCTGTAACAAATGCTCCACAGAGCATCTTTACTCCAAGCTCCTCTGCACGCAGTCTCAGCGCTGTCAGAACGGACGCGGCGGCATTGCTGTACGGATAGATCCTACCCGCGGAGTCCGCAGCGGTCAGAAGTCCGAGGTTTTTGAAATAAGCCGCGGCTGTCGGAGTATGCTCAATAATTTCCGCCGCTCCCATAAAACTTCCGTGATAATTACGCGCAGAAATATTTTCATTGCTCAGATTGCAGCGGCCGTTGCCTGTTGCGAGTATCTTCTTTCCTACACGGTCGAGCCTTTCGATCACGAGGACTTCTGCCTGCGGAAGAAGCCGCCTGACCTCGATCGCCGCGGCAAGCCCCGAAGCTCCGCCGCCTATTATCGCTATTTCTGTATTCATCATATCACCTTTATTTGGGTTCAATGTCCATTATTACGACCTCGGGACGGTTATTGAATCTTATCGGAACGGGAGAAGCTCCTATTCCCGAGGTTATGAACATATTTCCGCCGCTGTATTCAAATATGCCTTTGTCATAGACTGTTTCATCAGGCGAAGTTATCTGCGGAAACCAGTGGTTACGGCTTGCATCATAGACAGGCCCGAGATCAAACGGAAGCTGTATCATATCGCCGTGAGTGTCCGCACAAAGCGTTAGGTCAGTTCCAAACTGCGCAAAATCTTCATAATTCGGGATATGGGCAAGCAGAATACTGTAACAGCCCCTATCCACAGCAAATTCATTCGTGAGATCAAATGTCGGGGAATACACAACGTTGTCTATGCCGATTATCTGCACCCTGTTGCCGTTGAGTTCGGCATATTCGCACTTATAGTCCAGAACATGAGCGCCCGTATTTTTTACGGCTTCGATATAGCGTTTGCTTATTACGCTCTCCCCATAGTAATCGTGGTCACCCGTGACAAAATACACAGGATAGCCCGAATCGGTCAGTTCCTGTATCAGTTCCACGGGTTTAGAGACAAGTTCCCACTCACTTCCGCGTGAATACATATCACCGAGCACTGCCACCATATCCGGCTTAGCCTTGTCGATTTTTCTGAATATACTGTCGTTGCTGATACCGTACTTTGAGGCGTGCTGGTCGCTGATAACCGCTATCCTTATCGGCGAAACAAGCTTGTCGGAAGTAAGCTGTACTTTCGTGGTTTTAAGCGTATAATTGTTGAACCACCACACGAAGAAAAGGACAGCCACCCAGAACCAGAACCTGTGAGAACGCGCTTTTTTCTTTGCAGATCTGTCGTCAGATTCAGGCTTTTGCGGATTAACGTTACTTTCGCTCATTTGCTTTCTCCATAAGATGTACATCAAGCTGGCTGAACGGTATTTCAATGCCGTTTTCATCGAATATACGCTTTACGTCCTCAAGCATATTGTAACGAACCGTGAGATAATCCTCATTTTTCACCCACACAAGCGTATCTATCGAAACCGAACTTTCATTGTGCGCCGTAACTCTTACAGTCGGCTTTGGATCTGAAAGTATCATGGAGTCTTTTTTGATGACTCCGAGAATAAGCTCCTTTGCTTTCTCGAAGTCCGCACCGTAGCTTATGTCAAATTTTAGATCAACGCGTCGGGTAGGAGTCTCGGTGTAGTTGATTATCTTTGCGTCCGAAACCTTGCCGTTTGGAATAAAAACGGTCTTGTTGTCAAAAGTAACTATTGTAGTGTAGAGAATGCTGATACTGCGGACTACTCCGACCGAGCCGTCCACTTCAATAGTGTCTCCGGAGGCAAACGGTTTCGAGAACAGGATTATAAAACCGCCGCAGAGATTGGAAAGGCAATTCTGAAGCGCAAGGCTTATGGCGAGTCCTGCCGCGCCGAGTATCGTGATTATTGACGACATTGGAACATTTAATGCCGAAAGCGCCATGATGACTACGACTATATAAAGCAGTATCCTGATAAGCGATAACAGGAAACTTTTCGCGGCATTATCCGCCCTTGACTTTGACATTGCCTTTTTGATTATGCGCGAAGCAAGTTTTACCGCAAATGCGCCGATAATAAGAATCAGCACAGCCATTATCAGCGAGGGAAGTATCCCCTTTATGTAATTTCCTGTATTTGTGAGGAGCGAAGTGGTTCTGTCAACCTGCTCCTGTATGCTCTCAAAGGTCATTTCCTCGGTCGTTGTTTCTGTTACGGCTGAAGAAGTCGTTTCTCCGACCGCAGTTGTTGTCTCTTTCTCCTGCAAAACTATCATCTCCAATTTTGACAGCACCTTTCTCTTTATACAGTGCCGCATAACAGTATAATTAATTATATCACAAATGGGGCGAAAAAGCAACAGCCGCAAAAGAGCTTTCTGCGGTCAACATTAAGGTAAAAATATAAAATTAATCTGAACTGTTGCATTCTTCCAATTTATATGGTAAAATAAATTGTATGTTCCAGTAGCTCAGTCGGATAGAGCGACCGCCTCCTAAGCGGTAGGTCGGAGGTTCGAATCCTCTTTGGAACGCCAGAATGTCCCGATATGGGGCAAAGTGCAGTTAGTGAACGGCAAACGGCTTTCGTGCAGTACGCACGGCTGTGTGCTGTTCACTTTTTCTGAATATGGAGGAAATTGCTATGAATAACCGAAATCTGACAATGCTTGTTGACTTCTACGAGATAACCATGGCTAACGGATTCTTTGAAAACGGCAGAGGAAGCGAGACCGCTTACTTTGATATGTTCTTCCGCAAAACTCCCGACAACGCAGGCTATGCTATAATGGCAGGAGTTCAGCAGGTTATCGAATACCTCGAAAACCTCAGCTTTACCGCCGAGGACATTGAATACCTGCGAGGCAGAAATATGTTCTGCGAGGATTTTCTTGAATATCTGCTGAACTTCCGCTTTGAATGCGATGTGTGGGCTATCCCCGAGGGAACGCCGATTTTCCCGAACGAGCCGCTTATAACCGTTAAAGGCCCTGCAATTCAGGCGCAGTTCATAGAAACCATGGTCCTCCTCACAATAAACCACCAGAGCCTTGTTGCTACCAAAGCAAACCGAATCGTTGAGGCAGCTCAGGGCAGACCCGTTATGGAATTCGGTTCGCGCAGAGCACAGGGCTATGACGGCGCAGTTTACGGAGCAAGGGCAGCCTACATCGGCGGCTGTGTCGGTACTGCCTGCACTATTTCCGACCGCGATTTCGGTGTTGCGGCTCTCGGCACTATGGCTCACAGTTGGATCCAGCTCTTTCCCAGCGAACTTGAAGCTTTCCGTGCCTACGCAAAGGTTTATCCCGACGACTGCACTCTCCTTATCGACACATACAGCGTCCTGAAATCAGGTGTGCCGAATGCGATAAAGGTTTTCAAGGAACTTGAGGCTCAGGGACACAAGGGCAAGGGTGTCCGCATTGACAGCGGCGATATAGCTTACCTCTCGAAAAAGACAAGGAAAATGCTCGATGAAGCCGGTCTCGATTATGTCAAGATAGTTGCTTCAAACTCGCTCGATGAGTCTATCATCCGCGACCTTATAATGCAAGGCGCACAGATAGACAGTTTTGGCGTTGGCGAAAGACTCATAACCTCAAAGTCAGAGCCCGTTTTCGGGGGAGTTTACAAGCTTTCCGCAGTCGAAGAAAACGGAAAGATCATACCCAAAATTAAAATTTCCGAAAACGTCACCAAGATCACCAATCCGTCATATAAAAAGGTCTGGAGACTTTTTGACAATGTCTCGGGAAAGGCTGTCGCCGATGTCATCACGCTTGCGGACGAAGTGATCGACGATTCAAAGCCGTACACGATTTTCGACCCCGAACAGACCTACAAGAAAACCACACTCACAAACTTTACTGCAAAGCCGCTTCAGGTCAAAATTTTTGAAAATGGTAAATGCATTTACAACTCCCCTGATATCGAGGAGATCAAGGCTTACTGTAAGTCACAGCTCGGCACTATCTGGGACGAGGTAAAGCGTTTTGAGAATCCTCACGAATACTATGTTGACCTCTCACAGCCGCTCTGGGAGCTTAAAAACCGTCTCCTCTCCGAATATTTCGGCTATGGAGAATAAAGCATAATAATGGGATTCTAAAGGGTTGTTAACCCTTTAGCGGATCCCAAAGGCAGAGCCTTTGGTGGGGTGTGGGGCAACGCCCCGCAAACTGCCTTCAAGCGCTCCGCAAAGGGTGAATTAAAAAACAGTCCGGTGGACTGTTTTTTAAGAGGGAACGCCCTGCAAGGGAGGGCGTTCCCTTATGAAAATTATCTTTTTCGTCATACCGAGGCTTCCATGACGGAAGCCTATTTGCTTTGAACATTATACCAATTTTAGTCAAACTACTCAAATTATGCTTAATTTTACAGTTTTTTAGATTAATTTTGCTCTAATACTTGACAATTAGTAAAAGATATGGTAAACTTTATATCAAAGAATATACTTTCAGTTTATCAGATGCATGGAGGATTGACAGTTGGAATACGAATACAACCATGAAGCTATAAAAGGGAGACGCATCGACAGGGCTATTGAGATCAGCGCAGATCTTTTTCTCAAAAACGGTATCGCTAACGTTAAAATGACCGATATCGCGGAGGAGAGTGGGATAGGTGTTGCTACGCTTTACCGATACTTCGGTACAAAAACATCTATCACGATCGCTGCAATGACATACCTCTGGAATCAGATGAATGATATGTTCAGCGAGATATTTGAATCGGAGATCTTTCTCTCGCAAAGAGGTATCAAACAGATAAACGACCTTATGCGTATGTTTATAGTTTTGTATAACGCTCACCCCGATTTCATGAAGCTTCTCGAAGAATTCGACCTTTTTCTCGCCAAGGAAAAAGTTCCGAAAGACGAACTTAAAGGTTATGACAAGTCTATAATCAATTTCTACCCTATTTTCGAGAAAGCGTACAATGCAGGAGTTGCTGACGGAACTATCCGCGAAGTCAAGAATATCAGGCTTTTCTATCTCTCATACGCTCACGCTCTCCTTGAAATGTGCAAAAAGCTCACACAAGGCGAACTTCTCCCCTCGGACAACTTTGCCTTTGCCGAATCAGAGCTTGAAACTCTTATCGAAACCGTTATCTACTACTTGAAAAAGTAATTGCTGCCCGTTCAGAGCAGCAACCTCATAATGAAAAAAGGGCTTTTTAAAGCCCTTTTTTCATTTTCTTCTCTTGTGAGCGTTATCTTCGACCTTTTTCTTAAAGTCGATGTAACGCTCTCTTTGTTTTTCAAAATATTCCTCAAGAACCTCTTTGTAAGACCTTTCTGTTTTGAGGGACAGAATAAACCTCGGTTTGTGTTTCTCAAGACTGTAATTGATCTGCTCACGAAGTTCCTCAAGACGGACTGTAATATCCTTCTCCTGTGCATAGCTGTTTATCTTGGAGATAATATTTGCAGAGTAAGCAAAGTCGATTACGAAAATTCCGTAGAAGAAGCCGATTCCGAACGAAAACGCCAGATTATTTGAAAGCCATGCGAGCGCGTCAAGAATGTGCGGATTTACAAAGAAATAGTAAAGCGCACTCAATATCATCCAGAAAAAGCTGTAAAGCGGACATATTACGCCCTTGATGTTGCCCCAGCACTCTGAATAGTCCCACAGTCTGACGTGTGTCGTTGAGAGCATTACCATGCCGACAACAAATTCAAGCGCGGTTATGGCTACAGCCATTATCAAGAACAAAACAAGCTTTCTCAGCCACAACTCGTCTATCGGAATATGCTCCTCAAGCGTTGAAAGCAAATACAGTATGCAGAGCGATTCGCCGTAAAGCGGAAGGCACGGCCCTGTGAGAAATCCGGGGTTTACCCAATGCTTTTGCGAAACAAATCTTCGGTAGATAACCTCAATTCCCCAGCCGGTCATGCTTCCGACTGCGAAAAGAAATGTCAGAATCAGAAAATAGCTCATATTTCCTCCTATGCTAAAGCAAATCTGCTCAAAGGCGTGACCCATGAGCAGATTCAGCGTCAATATCAGGTTTTGTGTTTATTCATGTATTCAGCCATTGTCATGCTGCTGTCGGGATTTGCCATGCAGTAAGCGTAATAAGTAAGTATGTACGAGGCGTCCATCGAATTGATCACGCCGTTTCCGTCCACATCCGCAGCTTTTTGTTGGAACGGAGTAAACTTAGCCGGACTTTCCGACATGACTCTCGCGTATTCGGTGAGAACATCAGAAGCGTCCATAGAGTTTACCACACCATCCTCATGCACTTCTCCAAGAACGACCTGCTTGGCAATAACATTGAAGGTGAACAGCTCGTTTGTACTGCTGTCGCGAAGCGTGATAAATGCCGAGCCGGCTGCAACAGCCGTGATGTTCAAGGTGCTGTTGGAGCTGTTCGCCCATGCGTTGATTACATTATAGTCCGATGAAACGATCTGAATGCTGCCGCTTGAGTGGTATGAGAAAACTCCGATCTGATTGAGGTCATAGACATAGATCGTTCCGCCGTTGGTAATATCGTCAACATATAGACTGCCTGTTGGCTGAGTTGTGGTAGTAGTTGTTGTGGTTGTGGTCGTTGTTGTAGTTGATGTTGATGAGGAAGTCGTTCCGGCTAAAACAGTAACATAAAATGAAGCAGAAACCGATTTGCCGCCGCAGGTCATAGTTAATGTAATTTTGTATGTTCCAGGCTGATTTTGATTGAACTCCGAGGTATCAAGCTGATAGTATACGACAAGGTCGCCTACTCCGACTGACTCTGAGCGATTGTAGCCGTTAGATAACGGATAATTTGATACCGAATATGGAGAGGAGCTGTTTCCTGCCGAGTCGATCACATTGACCTTTGCCGCAAACTCTCCGCCCGAAATATCAAGCTGTTCTCCTAAATTAAGGGTCACATCAGGCTGCTTGGTGATCCTCAGCTCCAGACTTTCAACCGAATACGTTAAGGGCTGTGTCGATGTAGTGGTTGTGGAAGTAGTAGTCTGAGATGTTGTTGTGGCAGTTGTCTGCGGAGCTTTTACCGTAACGTAAATAGCAACTGTCTTTGAGCCTGAGTAAGGTTCGCCGTACTGATTTGAAGAATTAACGTATGACGTAACATATATTGCATATGTTCCCGGAACATTTGAGTTGAACTGTGACGAATCAACCGTGAAATCCGTATATGGGCGGTCAAACTGGTCGTAGTACATTGTTCTTCCGTATTTATCCGTAAAGACTATTAAATTATCAAAAGTTGCACCGCTGAGATCCAAAGGTTCGCCAACCTCATACGACATCTTGGTCGGTGAATTCTTTATGTAGAAGCTTATTGTAAGACTCGTTGTGACCGTTGTAGTTGTTGCAGGAGCAGTTGTGGTGGTTGTTGTCGTTGTGGTGGTTGTCGTAGTTGTCGTGGTGGTAGTTGTGGTGGTAGTTGTAGTGGTAGTTGTGGTCGTAGTTGTGGTGGTAGTTGTGGTCGTAGTCGTCGAAGTGCTTGTGCTTTGTGTGGTCGCAGGAGCACCTGTTGACGAAAATTGGTAGCCGTAACTTTCAGCATAGCTCTGTGCAGTAGAACCTGCACTTCCGCAGATAACTCCGTTGTAAGTTGCACTCGACAGAGTAGAGGAGTTACATATGGTGTCGCTGTTTCCTATGATCGTGCAGTTCGGATTTTCAAAAACTACAGAGGAAAGCGACGCGCAGTTTTTGAACGCATAAGCCGCTACTGTATCAACGCTTGACGGGATCACAACCGAAGTAATGCCCGAACCCGAAAATGCCAGAGATTCGATTATCTGAACAGTTGAAGCAATGCTGACCGACTTTAACGCGGTGAAATTGTAAAAGGCACTTCTTCCGATATTTGTAACGCCCTCGCAAATCTCAATATCTGTGACAGATGTTCTGTAGTCGTACCACGGAGTATAGGAGGCTGAGGTGTAAGTAGGCATTTTTCCGCTGCCTGAAATTGTTAACTTTCCGTTATCTATAGACCATGTAAGTCCTTGACCAAAGCTGCCGGAATTTGCTGTCTTGCTCTCCTGTGCTGCTGCGGCTGTCGGTAAATTTGCCTGTGCCGCCGTAACTGCCGAGGAAGTAACTGCTGTGAAGCACATTGCAGCCGACAGAAGCAATGCAATCATTTTTTTCATAAAAATTCTCCTTTTATCTTTTTCTCACTGCAAAGAGCATAATAAGGGGATATATTTCAAGACGTCCTATCAGCATATCAAAACTGAGCACTATCTTCGACAATGCCGAGAGTCCGCCAAAGTTGCCGGCTGAACCAAATCTGCCGACTCCGAAACCGATGTTGTTCATGCAGGTGATGACCGCCGAGAGAGACTCCTCGATCGAATATTTATCGAACGAAACTATCAGCAGTGAGATTGAAAACAACATCATAAAGAGTATAAAGTACGATGTAACACCTCTTATAACGTCTCGTTCAACGGGTTTGCCGTCCATTTTCACTGTTGTCACGGCTCTTGGGTTAACTATGTATTTCAGCTCCTTGAATCCCGTTTTTACAAGAATTATGATACGCGAGACCTTCATGCCGCCGCCCGTTGAACCGGCGCAGGCTCCCACGAACATCAGAAGGAGCATAAGCGTCTGGGAAAATACGGGCCACGATGCGGTATCAACCGTTGCAAAACCTGTCGAGGTAATTGTTGAGGCAGTCATGAAGAACGAGTGCCTGAGAGCCTCGCCGAAGTTATCATAAAGCTTCATGACGTTCAGTCCGATGAGAAGTGTTGCCGTTGCGATAATTCCGAGATATGTTCTCAGCTCCTCGTTCTTGTAGGCAAGCGAAAACTTGCGGATGAGCATATAATAGTAAAGGTTGAAGTTGACTCCGAAAAGGATAATGAAAACCGCAATAACCATTTCTATGTACACGCTGTTGTAATGCGCTATACTGTCGCCGTAAATTGAAAATCCTCCCGTTCCGGCAGATGAGCAGGCGTGGATAATGCTGTCATAGAGCGGCATTCCGCCAAAGAGGAGGAAAACAACTTCCAGAACTGTGAGCGCAATGTAGATCCCGTAGAGGATCCTTGCCGAGAAGCTCGACTTTGAAACGAGACGGCCGACTTTCGGGCCTGCGCACTCTGCTCTCATCATGTGCATGGTACGCGAATCGTTGCTTGACATTATCGCCAGCACAAACATGAGAACGCCCATACCGCCGAGCCAATGGGTGAAAGATCGCCAGAAAAGGCATGAACGTGACATACTTTCAACATCTGAGAGTATGGTCGAGCCGGTCGTGGTAAATCCTGAGACCGTCTCAAACAGAGCGTCAACGTAGTGGGGGATCTCCCCTGAGATAACAAACGGCAAAGCTCCGATAGCAGACATTGCTATCCATGAAGCAGCAACGCTGACAAAGCCCTCCATTGAAAATATCGAATTGTCTTTCGGCTTTTTTATGGTCAGGAGCAGTGCTATCACCAAAGTAATGAGGAAGGGTATTCCAAAAGAGGTGACAACGTGGTGCTCGTTGTAAATAAATCCGACTACTATGGGCAGCAGCATGGCTACAGCCACGATCTTGAGGATCTGTCCCATAATATAACCTATCATTCTGTAATTCATAATCCGTCCGCTGCCGCTCCTCAGTCAAAAATATTGCTCAGGTCATGCATACCCTTGTTTGTCGTTACAACAACTACGCTGTCGTTGACTCTGAGGCAGTCGTCACCCTTTGGAATAATGAGGTCGTTTCCTCTTACTATGCTCGCGATAAGTATGCCGCTTCTCAGCTTGAGTTTCTTGAGTGGAATGTCAACATAATCCTTCTTGTCCCTTACAACGAACTCGATAGCTTCAAGGCGATCCTTTACAAGCCTGTAGAGCGTTGTAACGCTGTTTCCGAGAGAATTCTGTCTTGCGCGGACATACTGGAGGATCTGGTTGACGGTTATGCTCTTGGGCGAAATTATGCTGTCGAGAGCAAGTGAATCTGATAGCTGCATGAGCGACATTCTGCTTACCTTTGTAACCACCTTGTCTACGCCGTTATTCTTCGCAAGGAGCGAAAGGAGTATATTTTCCTCGTCGATTCCCGTGAGCGTAACGACCGCATCTGCGTCGTAAACGTGCTCCTCTCTGAGAATATCGTGATCCGTACCGTCAGCACACGAAATATCGACCTTATTGAGGCGGTCAGAAAGCTGAAGGCAGCGGTTTCTGTCAATTTCAATTATCTTAACCTTAACGCCCATTTCAATAAGCTGCTGGGCAAGATGATAGGCAACACGTCCGCCGCCGATGAGAACTGCCGATTTCACGCGTTTTTCGCGGTACGCGGCGCTTATGCTCTTGAAAAATTTCACCATGTTGCTGTGTGATGCAGTCATGTGGATCTTATCGCCGGAGCGCAGAGTGAAGTTTCCATTCGGGATCAAAAGCTCGTCTCCGCGCTGTACTGCGCAGATGAGCACATCAAGTCTGAGTCGTCGGGTAAGGTGACTGAGTGCAACTCCGTCAAGAATACTTCCGCTTGTAATGCGTATCTCGGCAAGGTCTACCCTGCCCTTGGCAAACGACTCGATATTGATAGCCTCGGGGTATCTAAGAACCTTTGCTATCTCGTTGGCAGCGTTATAGTCGGGATTCACCATCATGCTGATGCCAAGCTCCTCACGCATAAAGACAAGCTGCTTATCAAATTCGGGATTTCTGACACGGGCAACACAATGGCGCGCTTTCATCTTCTTTGCTATAAGGCATGAGAGAATATTTACTTCGTCCGAATTGGTGACGGCAATGAAAATATTAGCCTTGTCAACATTTGCCTCCTCAAGTACATCTGTCTGGAGACAGTTTCCGGCAATTACCATTACGTCAAGGTCATTGACTATTGAATCAATGACTTCTTCTTTCTTATCAATAACGGTCACGTTATGCTCTTCGCTGAGAACTTCCGCAAGAGCGCTGCCGACCTTACCGCAGCCAACAATAATAATGTCCATAATTCCTCCGAATTTTTACAGCCGTACCGTCCCAAAAGCCGATACAGCCTTATATTACTGCGTGGAAAAAATTTTTACCACGTTATAATTTCTCAAGATAATTATACCTCTAACATTGACTTTTGTCAATAGAACTGATCGAAATAGGGTCAATTGGGGCAATTATACATTTAAATAAGTATATTGCTCAGGATTATGCCGAAATCCGAGAACTTTTCGCCCACAGAATCCGCCTTGCTGCTTTTGAGGACGACCTTTCCGCCCGGCTTTGCAGCAGGAAGCTGAAACGTGAGTTTTTTCTCCTCACAACGGCACTTCAAACCGAGTTTTTCATAAAACAGCTTATAGATATCATCGGCGAACCTATCAAGTGTTTCGCTGAATTCATCCTCGGTTACTACCGACTTGTCCGACACATTATGAGGCATTATCGAGATTTCAACGGTTTTGTCAACGACTTCAGAGGAAATCACGAGTTCGCGGCAGCTTTCACAACTGCTGAGGAAACTCCTGAGACTGATGAGCATGAAAAATTTCAGGAATTCCCTGCTGCTCCTGAAATACGCACCGGTTTCTCCACTGACGCTGATCTCACACCTTGAACCGATGACTTCCCTGCATGAGCGGATAAAATCAGCTATAAACTCATCGGAATCAATGACTTCAAGGCTTTCCTTATCTACAGAAGCCAGATCAGAAAGCACGCTGCCGAGCCTTGTCATACGCATCAGCTTTTTGCACATAGCGTCAATATTTGCCGTAAGTTCGGAAGATTTCCCATCACATCTGTTCTCGCGCAGAATTTCATTGAGCACTCCGCAAGCCGCTGAAATTCCCGTGACCGCATATCTTACCATACTGTCGCTGTATCTTATGTATTCTGCTGCAAATTCATTTTCAAAAAATTCTTTCATTTCTTCGTCGTAGTTCATTTATTTCACGTTCCTTTCAGGATCTATCTTATGCGGACAGTTCCTTAATATATGTGATGTGCCCGAAATCAGTACTACTATTATACTACAAATGCACCCAAAAGAAAAGATAACCGCAGTTAAAAACAGCATAATAAACCAACAATTTTAAAAGTTAAGTTCCACCTACAATTGTTGATTTTGTACATTTCCAAAATTTTCTGTTATTTTTTTATCGAACCTCTTGAAAAAATTTCCTTTTTGAGGTATAATATATTCATAAACTATTTAGGAGGTAATTTTCCAATGTCAGTTAAAGTTGCTATTAATGGTTTCGGCCGTATCGGTCGTCTCGCATTCAGACAGATGTTCGGTGCTGAGGGTTACGAGGTAGTTGCTATCAACGACCTTACAAAGCCTTCAATGCTCGCTCAGCTTCTCAAGTACGATACAGCTCAGGGCGGTTACTGTGGCAAGATCGGTGAAAACCTTCACACAGTAACAGCTGATGATGAGGCTGGTACTCTCACAGTTGACGGCAAGACTCTTACAATCTACGCTAAGGCTAACGCTGCTGAGCTTCCTTGGGGAGAGATCGGCGTTGACGTAGTTCTTGAGTGCACAGGTTTCTACACATCCAAGGCTAAGGCTCAGGCTCATATCGATGCAGGTGCTAAGAAGGTTGTTATTTCTGCTCCCGCAGGCAACGATCTTCCTACTATCGTTTACAGCGTTAATGAAAAGACTCTTACTGCTGATGACAAGATCATTTCTGCTGCTTCATGCACAACAAACTGCCTCGCTCCTATGGCTAAGGCTCTCAACGACTATGCTCCTATCCAGAGCGGTATCATGAGCACTATCCACGCTTACACAGGCGATCAGATGATCCTTGACGGTCCTCACAGAAAGGGCGACTACAGAAGAGCAAGAGCTGGTGCTGCTAACATCGTTCCTAACTCAACAGGTGCTGCTAAGGCTATCGGTCTTGTAATTCCTGAGCTCAACGGCAAGCTCATCGGTTCTGCTCAGAGAGTTCCTGTTCCTACAGGTTCTACAACTATCCTTACTGCTGTTGTTAAGGGTGCAGACGTTACTGTTGACGGAATCAACGCTGCTATGAAGGCTGCTGCTTCTCAGTCATTCGGTTACAACGAGGATCAGATCGTTTCTTCTGACGTTATCGGCATGAAGTTCGGTTCACTCTTCGATGCAACTCAGACAATGGTTTCCAAGATTGCTGATGACCTCTACGAGGTACAGGTAGTTTCTTGGTACGACAACGAGAATTCTTACACATCACAGATGGTAAGAACGATCAAGTACTTCGCAGAGCTCGGCTAATAGCTGAAATATGCAATTTTAAGGCGGTTCATTTTGAACCGCCTTTTTATTTTGTTGACTTCTCCCCCATGCTATGCTATAATTATATGATAGAAAATTTATTTTAGAACACATCGAGGTACTTATGAATAACGAAATTACCGCCGCTCAGCTCGGTGAACTTCAGGACGATGAATACATAATTATAGATATCAGAGACGCAGATGCATTTGAATACGGTCACATCGGCGGAGCGGTAAATATTCCGCAAAGCGACGTTCTCTCCGCTGAACTCCCCTCCGACAAAAAGCTCATAATCTGCTGCAAGAGCGGCATAATAAGCCGTGATATCGCAGACGAACTCTGCGGCAAGGGACTTGAAGCCTACAATCTCGCCGGCGGATACGTTGACTGGCTCCGAATAAAAATGGAGAACCGCAGGATAACGGAGGATGTCGAGTACAGTCTACGCAAAAAATTCAAAAAAACTATCTGGTGCAAGTTCACCAAAGCTATAAATGAATACAAACTCGTTCAGCCGGGCGACCGAATCGCTGTGTGCATCTCGGGCGGCAAGGACTCAATGCTCATGGCTAAACTGTTTCAGGAGCTGAAACGGCACGATAAATTCCCCTTTGATGTGAAATTCCTTGTAATGGATCCGGGTTACAGTCCCGAAAACCGTCATATCATCGAGCAGAATGCGGAGTCAATGTCCATTCCGATAACTGTTTTTGAGTCGGATATTTTTGACTCTGTTTATAATATTGAGAAGAACCCGTGCTACATCTGCGCGAGAATGAGGCGCGGATACCTGTACAATAAGGCGCGCGAACTTGGGTGCAACAAAATCGCTCTCGGGCACCACTTTGACGATGTTATCGAAACTATCCTCATGGGAATGCTTTATGGTGGTCAGGTTCAGACCATGATGCCGAAACTCCATAGCACAAACTTTGAGGGAATGGAGCTGATCCGTCCGCTTTATCTCATTCGCGAGGACGAAATTAAACATTGGCGCGACTACAATGATCTCCACTTCATTCAATGCGCCTGCAAATTCACCGACACCTGCACGACCTGCGCTCCCGACAGCCGCTCGGTTTCAAAGCGTCTCGAAATCAAAAATCTCATCGCTGAACTGAAAAAAGTAAACCCACAGGTCGAGAAAAATATCTTCCGAAGCGTTGAAAATGTCAATACTAACACTATCATTGCATACAAAGACAATGACGGGGTTCATAATTTTCTCGATAAATATGATTCATAAAATTTCCTTAAATATTTTTTGCCGCTTGCGTCATAATACTATCACGGCATCAATAATTCAACTAAAGGAGATTTAATTATGAAGGGTGAAATGACACAGAAGGGCAAGGAAGCTCTCGAAAGATTTAAGATGGAGTCCGCAAGCGAAGTTGGCGTTAACCTCAAGGACGGTTACAACGGCGACCTCACTTCAAGAGAAGCAGGTGCGATCGGCGGACGCATGGTTCAGAAGATGATCAACAGCTACAAGATGCAGTAGTTCAGCTTTTAATGCAAAACGGGACATCGTAATGATGTCCCGTTTTTTTACTTATCTTTTCTTCTTATGAGAACTGCAACAATGTCAGGGCCGATATTTGCGGAAACTACAGCTCCTATCGACTGATATGTCTCTGCCTTTCTGCCTGTGCGCTTGATGAGTTCCTTCTCGATCTCCTTAGCGAGCGTATCATCTCTGCCGTGGAGCATTATATAAGGAGTCTGTGGAGTCATGCGCTTTTCAACGCACTCAACAAGCTTAGGAACAATGTTTTTTTCTCCTCTGATCTTATCAACGGTATTGGTTTCACCGTCAGCAAACTCAATGATTGGCTTTAATCCGAGAAGTTCTCCCGCAAAAGCTTTTGCGGCGGAAATTCTTCCCGATTTTCTCGCATATTTAAGATTGTACGGAACTGCATAAATTGCGGAAACCTTGAACCAGTCATCAAAATATGCAACAATTTCTTCAACAGAAGCTCCCTTGCGGATCTTCTTTACAGCCTCCATGATTGGATAGCCGTAAAGTACGGTGTAAGATTTTGAATCAATGTTGAAAATTCTCATCTTGCCGTTTGCCTCGGGATTATTCTCAAAGAAATCGTCCTTGCCGATAATTGAATTGTTATATGTTCCCGAACCCTGACTGTTTATGGAAACGCTGATAACATCGGTATATCCCTCGTCATAGAGCTTTTTGTATGTCTCCTCGAATGTGAGGGGGGATATCTGCGAATGCTTCGGGATCTCATCGCTCGAAGCCATAAGGTCGTAGACTTCCTGAGTGGACTTATCGAAAATCTCGCGGAATGTCTCTCCGCCCATTGTGAGCGTAAAAGGCAACACGGTTATGCCGAGTTCCTCGATAGTTTCCTTTGAAAGATCACAGCAGGAATCAGTCACGATCATAATTTTTGACATTGTTATATCTCCTTTACCATTTGTATTTTGTAAGCTTGCCCTCGCGCGAAAGGTCGGGATAATCCCATTGGCGCAGCACTTCATAGACCGCGATCGCAACAGAATTCGAGAGATTGAGACTTCTCAGCTCGTTTCTCATGGGGATCCTCACGCAGCTTTCGGGATTATCATGCAGAAGTTCCTCGGGAAGTCCCTTATCCTCGCGCCCGAAAATAAGGTAAGCATTGTCGGGATACTCTGCCTCACTATGGACGTGCTGTCCCTTGGTCGTGAAATAAAAGAATTTCCCGTTCTGATTTTTTGAAAAAAAGTCCTCAAGCCCGTCATAATAAGTGACATCAAGCTTATCCCAGTAATCAAGTCCTGCGCGTTTGAGCTGCTTATCGCTTATCTCAAAACCGAGCGGCCCGACAAGGTGAAGCCTTGCGCCCGTTACAGCGCAGGTACGGGAGATATTTCCTGTATTCTGCGGAATTCTCGGCTCGACAAGGACAATGTTAAGATTATACATTTTAGCGCCTCGTGTATATTATAAGTTCCGCGGCAAAAAATATAATCACGGCTTGTGAAAAAGCCGGAAATCAGATTCACCGGAGGAATTTATGGATATTAAAAGTTTTACAAAAAGTGCTGCTGCCGGTGCTGCCGTCGGATTTACCGTATATGCACTCTCGACCGCAAGCACAATGAAGAGATTGAGCATCAAGCGAAGTGCAGGCAAAACTCTGAAAGCTGCCGGAAACCTGCTTGATGACATAAAATCGGTGATTATGTAGCAGAATTACCCGAGTTGCGCCTGTATCCGAGATAACTCTCAAGAATTATAACGGCGGCAACTGCGTCCACCACAGCCTTACGCTTTTTTCCCCTTGTGTTCGTAACATTCAGGGCATTATGCGCAGACACAGTAGTGTTGCGCTCGTCCCAGAGAACAACGGGGAGTCCCGTCAATTCGCCGACTATATCGGCGAAGTGGCTGCACTTTTCCGCACGCTCTCCTATTGTACCATTCATGTTTTTCGGATAGCCTACAACTATCTGTTCAGCCCGCTGTTCTTTCGCAAGAGCAGCGGTTTTTTCTGCACATTTTTCCAGATCCTTTTCGGCGATAACGGTCACAGGCGAGGCTATCAGCTCGCTTTTTCCGCACACAGCTATTCCTGTTCTCGCATCGCCGAAATCAACTGACATTATTATCATAGGCTCACCACGGCTTTACTGTGCCGATAATATCGCGCACCGAGGCTATTCCCTTGCTGTCGAGAAACTCGTTCATCTCGTCAACTATTCTCACCGGAGCATATGGGTCTGTGAAAATTGCCGCGCCTACCTGCACGGCAGAAGCTCCAGCCATCATAAGCTCGATAGCATCATGTCCAGAGGAAACTCCGCCCATGCCGATAACAGGGATATTTACCGCATTAGCCACCTGCCATACCATGCGCACGGCAATCGGGAACACAGCAGGACCGCTCATACCGCCAACGTTGTTGTGAAGTATCGGTCTGCCTGTGTTGATATTGATCCTCATTCCGAGAAGTGTATTTATAAGTGAAACTGCATCGGCTCCGGCAGCCTCAACGGATTTTGCTATATCCGCAATGCTTGTAACATTCGGCGAAAGCTTTACAACGAGCGGCTTTGTCGTAGCTGCACGCACACGGCGTGTAACTTCCGCCGCCATTTCACAGCTTGTGCCGAATGCCGCTCCGCCCTGCTTTACGTTGGGGCAGGAAATATTCAGCTCTATCATGTGAACATCGGTGTCCTCAAGCTTTGCCGCGACTTCTGCGCACTCATCAGGCGTTGAGCCTGCAATATTAGCAAGCACGACCAGATCCTTTGTAAGAAGATACGGCAGTTCGCTTTCGATAAAGTGGTCGATCCCGGGATTTTGCAGTCCTACGGAATTGAGCATTCCCGAGGGAGTTTCAGCGATCCTCGGCGCGAGATTTCCCGTTCTTCTGTGAAGCGTAGTGCCCTTTGTAGCAATTCCGCCAAGCTTGTCAAGTGAAAAAAGCTCCTCGTACTCTCTGCCGTAGCCGAAAACTCCCGAAGCAGGTATTATCGGATTCTTAAAGTCAACTCCGCAGACTTTTACAGACATATCAGCCATTACCAAAGCACCTCCTCAGCATTGAATACAGGGCCGTCCTTGCAGACGTGCGCAAAGTATTCCTCATCATTTCTCTTTGTTCTGCAAGCGCAGCCGAGACAAGCTCCGATCCCGCAAGCCATTCGCTCCTCAAGCGATATCTCACAGGGAACGTTCTTTTCTGCGCACATTGCAGCGATTCTCTTGAGCATTGGCATAGGTCCGCAGGCATAAACCATGCCGATTCCGCCGTTTTCAAGCTCCTTTGCCAACGGATCTGTAACAAATCCGTGATATCCTGCCGAACCATCATCTGTACACAGAACTGTATCAGCTCCTGTTCTCTTGAAATCGTCCTGCAAGATCACGGCAGACGCATTTCTGAAACCGCTGATCGCAACAGCCTTTACACCGTATATCTTAGCGAGCGGCAGCATAGGAGGTGTACCGATTCCTCCGCCGATGAGAATTACCTTGTCAAGATTTCCGTCAACGGTAAAGCCATGGCCGAGAGGTGCAAGCATATCAATAAGTTCGCCCTCATTGAGCCTTGTAAGCTCGGCTGTTCCCTCTCCCCTGACCTCAAAAACGATACGAAGAGTTCCCTTTTCCTTATCAATTCCGCAAATCGAAATCGGTCTGCGCAGGGTAAAGCCGTTCGCACGGATATGCACGAACTGTCCGGGTGAAGCAACCTGCGCAACTTCGGGACATAGTATCGTAAAACTGTAAATTTCACGGGCTATAGCCTTTTTTTCGGTTATAATATATTTTCCCTGTGTGTATTTCATAAAGCACCGCCTTAAATTTTATCAAAAAAGGTTCATATAATTGAGCAGTTCAGACTGAATTGCCGACGAGTAGGAAAGATACCACCTGCCGTCACTTTCAACAAACGCACAGCCGTTTCCGACAAAAGCACGCTGATTAGCGAGATCCTGATAATAAACATACGCGCAGTCAGCACCGGAAGTAAACGATGTTCCGAGAGTTTCATTGAATGCAGCCACGTCCTCAGGCGTTGACTGAATTATGTCCTCCTCAGTAAGCGAAACCGTCCAGCCGTCTGTTTCGGAATCCTGATTGTCGGCGCGCAGATTCGCGATATTCTGCATTGAAGCGCTTATCGCCGCCTCGACAGCCGCTTTTGAAAAAATTTCAGCCGCAGGAGCGTCAAAATACGCCTGACTGTCAATATAAGCATTGTACGCGTCTATTTCAGGCTGGCAAAACATACTGTAAATTAGCTCGCTGTTGCTGCTGAGATATGCATTGTAAAAAAACTGTGCAGCCTCATACGGCGTAGAAAACCCGTGCTGAACTGTTTCGGTCGTCTCCTGCACAGTCTCAACTGCGGCAGTTGTCTCCTCTTGTGAAGTTTCAGTGGTTGTGACAGCCGTGGTCGTCTCATTTGCGTTGGTTGAAGTTTCTGTGATTTTCTCAGCCACAGTCTCGTAAGTAGTCGTCTCGCTCTCCGATACGGGCGCGGAATTCTTCTGCTTTCCACAGCTTGTTACCGTTGCACAAAGAAGTGCGGCAGTTAAAAACGCAGCGCATGACAATTTGTAATTCAATCTATCAACTCCAAACATAGTCATATATTTATTATATCGCAAAATCGGAAAATAGTCAAGGATAAGCGGCTTATATTTGGCTATTTTTTCTAACATGAAAAAAGCTGCCAAAATCTTTGACAGCTTTCCGCAAAATACTTATGTTTAGTAGTCTTTTTTCAGACCGCATACCTTACAGGTCTTGGAGATAAGCTTAAAGTCTCCGCCGCAGTGCGTACACTTGTTTTCAGCCTTGCGCTTTTCAACAACTGTCTTGTGATAAGCGGGGAATTTTGCAATGTTTTCGCTCAGGTGTTCCCAAGTGATGTTCATAAGCTCGGGGCAATTTGTGAACGGAACAGTTATATTCTTGACTGACGGCGGGATCTTTATCGCCTCAAGGTTAACGCAGTTGCTGAAATTGCCCAGCGTTGTGACATGGTTCGGAATAATCATCGTCCTCAATCCCGTACAGCCGCTGAAACCGTCCACCGACAGAAGATTGACGGGGAGATCCACATTTTTGAGGCTGACGCACTCGTTGAAGGCAAATTCGTCAATTGATTTAAGATTGCGCGGCAGTTCAAGAGCAGAGAGATTTTTGCAGCCTGAGAACTGACGCTCCTCAATTTTGGTAACGTTATCGGGGATCTTCACGCCGCTGAGCTTTTCGCAGCCTGAAAAAGCGTATTTTCCAATTGCCATGAGCGTATCGGGCAGCTTTATTTCCTCAAGGCTCTTACAGCCCGAAAAGGCAAACGAACCGATAGACGTGATCCGGGTTGGCATTACAACTGATTCAAGGCTTTCGCACTCGGCAAAAACGCAGTCCTCAATTGTGGTGACACCGTTGGGGATAAAAACTGATTTGAGTTTTCCGCAGCCTCGGAACGCCCAACTGCCTATCTTCAAAAGGCTCACAGGAATGACTATCTCCTCCAGATTCTTACAGTTGTGGAAGGCATATCCGCCGATCTCCTCAACTCCTCCCGGCAGCTCAACTTTCTTTATCGTTTCGCAGCCCTCGAAAGCATTATCCGAGATTTTCTTGACTCCGACAGGAACAATAACGTACTCCGAATTGCCTATGTATTTTTCGAGGTTCGTGAATTTTATGACAAACTCGTCATTTTCAGGCTCTTCCGCTTTCGCCTGCTCAGCCTTTGGCGTAGTTTCCTCGGCTTTATCAGCCTCGGACTTCTGCTCGGAAACCTCTGTTTTCTTTGGTTCAGCAACTTCCGCTTTCTCAGGCTCGGGAGCTGTTTTTTCAGTTTCTTTCAGCTCAACCTTTGGTGCGGAAGATTCCGGATTTTTAGGCTCAGCCTTTGAAACAGAAAGCTCCGCGCGCTTGATATCGGGTTTTACGGCAGGAGTTTCCTCGATCGGCATCGTTATCACGATATTCTCCGGTATCATACTGTCAGCAGAGACGTTCGCCGAGGCTTTCTTGACCTCGACCTTCTTTCTTACGTGCTCGCCGTCGTGTGAATTTTCGCGATACAGCTTCATTGCCTTTTCAATGACGAACGGCTTCTTGCAGAATTTACAGATCCATGCGTCCTCGGCATCGTTTACTTTTACTCTTTTATTGCACTTATAGCACTTGGTGTATACAAAAGACATATTTACCCCCTGTTTGAATTATATTGTTGCGTTGATATGACAAAACACCTATTATCACTCTTTCTATTATATCTCCAAATGCAAAATTAGTCAACAGAAACACAGAAATTTAAATTTATGCATACAATTTTCGTTGAATTGCTACAAAAATGCGGTCGTTTTTTATACGACCGCAAAATTTAATTATTATATTTTAGTTATGTCAACGAGTTCAACATCATTTATCGTTCTTCCGGATTCGAGAACCTTTACAAGTGACTTCGCTGTATCGATCGCAGTAAGGCTGCAAATCGAACGCTCGATCGACTTACGGCGCATTTTTACGCTGTCTCGTTCGGGAAGTCGTCCCTTTGCGGAAGTCGAGATGACATAATGTATCTTTCCGCTGTCGAGAAGCGTTTCTACATTCGGCTCACCATCGGAGATCTTGCGCACAAGATTTGCCGCGATCATGTTGCGGTGAAGAACGCTCTGTGTGCCCGATGTCGCGTAAATATCAAATCCCATCTGCTCGAACTTATCAGCGATCGGCAGAACCTCCTGCTTGTCGCTGTCACGAACGGAAATGAGAACTCCGCCCTCGCGCTTGAGGTCAAAGCCTGCCGCAGTAAGTCCCTTGAGGAGTGCGTCCTCAAGATTGCGTCCGATACCGAGACACTCACCCGTTGACTTCATCTCAGGGCCAAGCATTGTGTCAACGTCTGTAAGCTTTTCAAAGCTGAACACAGGAACTTTTACTGCAACGTAATCGCCTGCGGGATAAAGTCCACTCTTGTAGCCCATATCTTTGAGCTTTGCGCCGAACATTATCTTTGTGGCAATATCGACCATAGGTATTCCCGTAACCTTGCTTATATACGGAACAGTTCTTGATGAACGCGGGTTTACCTCGATAACATAGACCTCATGATTATAGACAACATACTGAATATTTACAAGACCGATAACGTTCAGTTCCTTTGAAAGCTTTCTCGTATACTCAACAATGATCCTCTTTATACGCTCGGAGAGGTGCTGTGCAGGATATATCGAAATCGAGTCGCCCGAATGAACGCCTGCGCGCTCGATATGCTCCATGATTCCGGGGATAAGGAAGTCCTCGCCGTCGCAGATAGCATCGACCTCGACCTCTGTGCCCATCATGTACTTGTCGATGAGGACAGGATTCTCTATCATGTGGCTTGTTATAATTCCCATATACTCAACTACGTCAGCCTTTGAGTGAGCGATTATCATATTCTGACCGCCGAGAACGTATGACGGACGCAGAAGCACGGGATAACCGAGATCTTCAGCAGCAGCCACAGCTTCATCAGTAGTCATTACCGTGTGTCCCTTAGGACGCGGAATAGCGCACTTTTTGAGTATTTCGTCAAAACGCTCTCTGTCCTCAGCCGCATCTATCATATCAGCCGATGTTCCGAGAATTCTTACGCCCATATCGGAAAGGTATCTGGTCAGCTTGATAGCTGTCTGTCCGCCGAACTGAGCAACAACGCCGTAAGGCTTTTCAGTATCTATTATCGACTGAACGTCCTCCTTGGTGAGCGGATCAAAGTAAAGTCTGTCACCTGTATCGAAATCGGTTGAAACGGTTTCGGGGTTATTGTTGCATATTACAGCCTCGTAGCCAAGTTCCTTGAGAGTCCATACGCAGTGAACAGAGCAGTAGTCGAACTCGATTCCCTGTCCGATCCTGATAGGGCCGGAACCGAAAACGATCACCTTTTTCTTGCCTGTGTTCTGCCTTTCTATAAACTCGGCAGCCTCGTTTTCATCATCAAATGTCGAGTAGAAATAAGGAGTTTCTGCCTTGAATTCGCCTGCGCAGGTATCTACCATCTTGTAGACCGCACTCTTGTGAGTCGGGCATTTCTTTCCTGATATTCTCTCAATCGTGCTGTCGAGATAGCCGTACTGCTTGGCAATATTGTACTTTTCCTCGGTAAGTTCGCCGTCTGCAAGCCATTTTTCGAGTTCAGCAAGATTGAGCAGCTTGTAGAGGAACCAGTTGTCTATCATTGTTATCTCGTGGATCTCCTCGGGAGTTATTCCACGTTTAAGAGCCTCAAATACCACGAACGAACGCTCGTCATCAACATCGTGGAGCTTTGCGCGAACTTCTTCTGTCGTGAGCTTTTCAAGCTTTTTAAGGTTCATGCTGTCAAGTCCGAGTTCAACCGATCGAACCGCTTTCATCATAGCCTGCTCGAAACTTGTTCCGATAGCCATTACCTCGCCGGTAGCCTTCATCTGTGTACCGAGAGTTCTCTTTGCATAAACGAATTTATCAAACGCCCATTTCGGGAACTTTACTACTACATAGTCGAGTGCAGGTTCAAAGCAGGCATAGGTCTTGCCTGTAACCTGATTTATGATTTCATCAAGAGTGTAGCCGACAGCTATCTTTGCCGCAGTCTTTGCTATCGGATAGCCTGTTGCCTTTGAAGCAAGCGCCGATGAACGCGAAACTCTGGGGTTTACCTCGATAACTGCATACTCAAAGCTTGTGGGGTGAAGTGCAAACTGACAGTTACAGCCGCCCTCGACTTTCAGTTCCTTGATTATGTTGATAGCAGCCGTTCTGAGCATCTGATACTCTCTGTCGCTGAGTGTAACAGCGGGCGCGATAACGATACTGTCGCCTGTATGAACGCCTACGGGGTCGAAGTTCTCCATAGAACATACAGTGATAACATTGCCCTTTGCGTCACGGATAACCTCAAACTCGATCTCCTTCCAGCCGCTTATGCACTTTTCGATAAGAACCTGTGTGATAGGCGAAAGGCGGAGTCCGTTTGTTGCAATATCGCGGAGTTCCTCCTCATTCTGAGCAATTCCGCCGCCTGTTCCGCCGAGTGTGAATGCAGGACGGACGATCACGGGGTATGTGATAACTTTTGCAAACTCTACTGCATCATCAACAGTTTCAACGACCTTTGAGGGAATGCACGGCTCGCCGATCTTCTCCATTGTGTCCTTGAAAGCCTGTCTGTCCTCAGCCTTGTGGATAGTTTCGGGGTCTGCGCCGAGAAGCTTTACATTGTGCGAATCAAGAAATCCCTCAGCAGCAAGCTGCATGGAAAGTGTAAGACCTGTCTGTCCGCCGAGTGTTGAAAGAACGCTGTCTGGCTTTTCGATCTCGATTATCCTCTTTACAACGTCAAGTGTAAGCGGCTCAATGTAGACCTTATCAGCCATAGCCTTATCGGTCATAATGGTCGCAGGATTCGAGTTTACGAGGACAACTTCAAGTCCCTCCTGCTTTAATGCGCGGCAAGCCTGAGTTCCTGCATAGTCAAACTCGGCAGCCTGTCCTATAACGATAGGGCCTGAACCTATAACGAGTACTTTTTTGATATCCTTTCTCAGCGGCATATCAGTCACGCTCCTTTCCCATTGTCTCAACAAACTCATCAAACAGGTACGCTGTATCCAGCGGGCCTCCGTGCGCCTCGGGATGGAACTGCACCGTTCTTGCGTTTACCGCAGTATAACGAATACCCTCGCAGGTCTTATCGTTTGCGTTGATATGTGAGACATGACCGACTTCGGGAGAAATGCTCTCGCCGATGACCGCATATCCGTGGTTCTGACTCGTTACATAAGTGAGTCCGCTTTCAAGGTCGATAACAGGCTGATTTGCACCTCTGTGACCGTACTTGAGCTTTTCTGTCTTTCCGCCGTTTGCGAGAGCCATGAGCTGGTGACCAAGGCAAATGCCGAAAATCGGAATGCCAAGCTTCTGTATCTCCTTTATATTTTCGATTATCTCAACATTCTCGGTCGGATCTCCGGGGCCGTTCGAGAACATGATTCCGTCAGGAGCAAGTTCCTTTACCTGCTCGGCTGTTGTATAAGCCGGAACTACGATGACCTCGCAGCCGCGCTTTACAAGTTCCTTGCGTATATTGCGCTTATAGCCGAAATCAAAAAGCACAACACGGAACTTCGGATCTTCATCGGAATATGTATGAGTTTCCGTATTTGTAACGCTCTTTACTGCGTTTTTAACTTCAAAAGCGCGTATTTTTTCAAGAAGCTCGTCCTTTTTTGCGTAAACGTCCTCTGTTGTGATAACGCCGTTCATAACGCCAACCTCACGAATTATTCTTGTAAGGCGTCTGGTATCAATATTGTGTATACCGATTATGTTGTGCTCGGTGAGAAAATCGTTTATGTTTCCCTCACAGCGGAAATTTGACGGAGCATTGCACCATTCTCTTACAATGTAGCCGCTTACATAGGACTTTGCAGATTCGCTGTCCTGTGAGTTAACACCGTAATTTCCGATAAGAGGAAAAGTCTGGGTAACTATCTGACCGTAATAGCTTGGGTCGGTAAGGGTTTCCTGATAACCTGTGAGACCAGTTGTAAATACGACCTCACCGATAACGGTACCCTTTGCGCCGAAGCTTCTTCCCTCGAATACTTGCCCGTCAGCAAGCATGAGGTAAGCTTTTTCGCCTTGATTGAATAAAGACATTAGGATCATTCCTTTCGCAGTAACCGTAGATATGTGGATTCTGCCCCACGCCATTGTGCGGCAGAATGTAGAGTATGCAGATCATGTTTCCCTGCCGCAGGTTCAGAGGCTGATATGCTGTGTGATATCGTCTCTCATGCGGATAGCCTCGCGGCGGGCTGCCTTGGCGAAATCACGCTCATCGCAGCCTTCCTTTTTATATGCGCACATAACTGCGCGTGAGGAGTTAACGATAGCGCCAAGACCATTCTTGTCAAATCCGCCCTTGAGTCCCTCAGCTCCGCCGCCCTGAGCTCCGTATCCGGGAACGAGGAACATAGTATGCGGAAGTCTCTGTCTGAGTTCTGTGAGCATTTCGGGATAAGTTGCTCCGACAACAGCTCCTACATCTGAGTAGCCGTATTTGCCGATCGCATCACTTCCCCACTTCTCACACATATCGCCCATAGCCTCGTAAACCGTTCTGCCGTCCGCAAGCTTCATATCCTGAAGTTCGCCCGACGAGGGGTTGGAAGTTTTAACGAGAACATAGATACCCTTGTCGGTATCGCGGCAAACATTGAGCAACGGAGAGATCCCATCAGTTCCGAGATAGCCGTTTACCGTAAGGGCGTCCGCACCGAAAGGCTCTACCTTGCTCTCACCGATATCAACTGTACCGAGATGAGCCTTTGTGTAAGCCTCCATAGTTGCGCCGATATCGTTTCTCTTGCCGTCCGTGATGACAAACATTCCGTTAAGGTGAGCATACTTGATAGTTCTTTCAAGAGTCTTGATCCCGTAGTGTCCGTACATCTCATAGTAAGCTGCCTGCGGCTTGATAGCGGGAACGATATCGTGTATTTCGTCGATTATCGCCTGATTGAACGCGAAAATTGCTTTTGCAGCCGCTTTCATTGTCCAGCCGTCATCGTCAAGATAGCGTCTCTGAATGTATTCGGGAACGTATTCCAGCTTGGGATCAAGACCAACCACCGTAGGATTCTTTAGTTCGATTATTCTTTCAATAAGTCTGTCAAATGACATAATATCTCACCTTTCGTCGTATTTGATTATTCCTTTTGATATAGTAACAAGCGGCTTTCCCGTAAGAGTCATGCCCTTGAAAACTGTATTATGTGATTTTGAGTGAAGCTTTTCGGGATCAACAGTCCATTTTCTGTTGATATCCGCAATAACGAGATCCGCTGTCTTTCCCGGCTGAATTGCAGGCACTTCAAGTCCGAGAAGTTTTCTCGGATTCACACACATAAGCTCCACGACTCTGTTCAGCGAAATTTCGCCCGTGTGATAGAGTGCGGTAAGAGTTGCCGCGAGTGAAGTTTCAAGGCCGACCACACCGTTCGGAGCTTTCTCAAAGTCAGCTTTCTCCTCAGCCGCGTGCGGAGCATGATCCGTGATAATGCAGTCGATAGTGCCGTCCTTGACAGCGTCAATGATAGCTCTTACGTCCTTAGGAGTCCTGAGCGGAGGGTTCATTCTGTAGTCTGCATCACGCTTTGCAAGCAGCTCGTCCGTGAGCATGAAGTAGTGAGGAGCAGTCTCGCAGGTCACCTTTACTCCTCTTGACTTCGCAAAGCGTATCTCCGCAGCGCTGCCCTCGGTTGAAACGTGGCAGATGTGTATTCTTGCATTGACAGATGAAGCAAGTATCATCTCTCGTGCGGTAATGTAGTCCTCCGAGGCTCTGTCCATTCCCTTTACACCAAGCTTGGCGGAAGTCTCGCCCTTGTTCATGATACCGCCGTTTATAATACTCAGATCTTCGCAATGTGAAGCAACAATCAGTCCGTTCTCGTTTGAAAGCTCAAGAGCCTTTCTCATCTGCTCGGCATTTTCTACGGGTCTGCCGTCATCGGAAATACAAATGCAGCCAGCCTCCTTGAGTGCGGCATAGTCACAGAGTCCGTTTCCGCTCATGCCATTTGTGATACAGCCGACAGGATAAACATCAACTCCCGTGCCCTCAGCCTTTTCAATGATATAGCGGATAGTTTCGGGATTATCGCAGGGCGGATTCGTGTTAGGCATTGCAAGAACACCGGTAACTCCGCCCGCAAGAGCTGCTGCACAGCCCGTGAGAACGTCCTCTTTGTGGGTAAATCCGGGGTCGCGCAGGTGAACGTGCATATCGAACAGCGACGGCATAAGTACCAGATCAGTGCCGTCAATGAACTGCTCCGCACCTGTTCTCAGGTTCTCTCCGACCTCGGCAATAACGCCGTCATCTATCAGAACATCGGTTACTTTGTCTGTTTTCGCATCAACCGCGCGGATATTCTTAATGAGTATAGCAGACATTTCAGTCCTCCTTTTTGATTTATCAGCAGATGCAGACGCTGTCCGCACCGTCGAGTTCCTTCACCGATACCTTGACCACCTCGCTGTGCGAAGTAGGTAGATTCTTTCCCACATAATCAGGACGTATCGGAAGTTCACGGTGTCCTCTGTCAACAAGTACCGCAAGCTGAATTGAACGCGGACGTCCTCTTTTTATGAGAGCGTCTATCGCGGCTCTTGAGCTTCTGCCTGTAAAAATAACATCATCTACAATAACAACATTCTTATCCCTTATAACGAATGGAATATCGGTATTTTCTGAAGTTTTTTCCGCGGTAAGATCGTCTCTGTAAGGGGTAATATCAAGCGCACCGAACGGAACTTCCGTCTTTTCAAGCTCTGAGAGCTTTGCGGCGATTCTTCTGCCGATAGGGACTCCGCGTGACAGAATACCGACAATGCACAGGTTTTCCGTACCCTTATTATTCTCGATGATCTCATACGAGATACGGGCAATTGCGCGTCCTATAGCCTTATCGTCCATGATAATGCGTTTAGTCTCCAAAAAATACACCTCCAAACAAAAATGCCCCCTGTACGGCAGGGAGCATACTTATAGTTATAGCTACAGATATAGTTATACACAAAAATACCCACCTTGCCAACCTCACAGGATTGATTTAAAGGACAGTTTCAATTTGCTGTTATTATTATAGCACATCTGCATTTATTTGTAAAGCAATTTCAGAAAATTCACAATTATTTTTCTTAAAGAAATAACGCACATAACCTACACATTATTGGTCTGTTTAACTAATAATGGGATTCTAAAGGCAGAGCCTTTGGTGGGGTGTGGGGCAACGCCCCGCAAGATGCCTATAAGCTATCCGAAATGTGTTTTTTGACAAACTGAAATGCCGCACAAACTTGTGCGGCATTTTCTTTACTTTTTCTTCTTTTTAATCTTTAGGCTCAAAGCAAAAATCCCTACTGCAAGCGCTGCCTTGGCTATATCCGCCACAATTGCTCTTTTACGGACTTTTTTGTTGACTTTTACAGCCTTGTCAAGAGAGCCTGCGCCCGCTGTTCTTTCCGAACCTCCGCCGACAATGATCCTATTATTGATTTTTTTCTCAAACTCCATAAATCAACCTTCCATATTAGGAACAGCAATCAGAAATTTTATCTTCTTGCCCTCTTCTGTGAACATTCTCTCGTGCTCGGTCACAAAGTTCTCATACGGACTTTCGCTGTGAAGATCAACGGTCTTGTACTTTATCGTGTATCCTGCCTCAGCAAAATACTCAAACGACTCCTCAAAAAGCTCGTCATCATCGGTCTTGAACCAAAGTTCACCGCGCAGGAACTTCTTATAATTCAGAAGCTGTCTTGTGTGCGTAAGTCTGCGCTTTTTATGCTTTTTCTTGGGCCACGGATTGCAGAAATTGATGTAGATCCTGTCGGCACGGTCATTTTCGTTCCACGCAAGCTCCATGCGCTCGATATTCTGAATGGCAATACGGACATTGTCAGGAGTCTCGTCCAGTTCCGCGTAAGCCGCTTCAAGCTTTCTTTTGGCAAGAACGAGCATTTCATTCTTGATGTCCATTGCCACGAAATTTACATCTCTGTGCGCCGGAGCTGCCTGCGAGATAAAGCCGCCCTTGCCGCAGCCGAGTTCAACGTAAAGAGGTCTTTCGGGGTGCTCAAAAAGCTCACGCCAATGACCTATCTGCTGCTGCGGTTCGTGAACATAGAACGGACAAGCTTCAAGCTCGGGCTTTGCCCATGGTTTATGACGTATTCTCATGTGATTCCGACCTCCTCAACCGATTTTTAAGCGTTCTTTTCCATTCTTGCTCTGATGTATTTTTCAAGAAAGTCGACAGTTCCCTCGATTCCGAGGCGTGTGCTGTTGATAGAGAGATCGTAGAGTCTTGAATCGCCCCATGAACCTGTGCAGTGGTAGTTATGATAGCGCTTTCTCTTCTTGTCCTTCTTGGTGATGAACTCCTTTGCGCCCTCCTCGTCAAGCTCGTAAAGTTCCATAACGCGCTTTATCTTAGCGTCCATGTCAGCGAGAATGAACAGTGAGCAGAGTCCGTCATACTTTCTCAGCTTTGTCTCTGAGCAGCGTCCGACAACTACAAAGGACTCGCCGCTCTTTGCCTTGTCATCAATTATCTTGAACTGCATCTCAGCGATATTATCCTCGATTGAGTTGCTGTAGCCGCGGACAGAACGTGACCATATTCTGTGCTTGGGATTCTCGTTGTACTTTTCGATCTCCTCGGGGGTAAGACCGGTCTTTTCTGCAATATCGGTTATCAGGTGGCGGTCATAAATCGGAATATTGAATCTCTCCGCAAGAGCCTCTGCGATAACTCGTCCGCCGCTTCCGAATTCACGTCCGACGGAAATAATGATCTGTCCCATAATATAATCCTCCTGTTCTGTCTATTAAAGATATCTTACAAAAAGATATACTGTTGAAATTGCGAGCACGATAACTGTAGCAGGAGCTATTCTGCGGCAGTATTTGCCCCAGCCGATAGGATAGCCGTTCTTTGCTGCAACGGAAGTTCCGACAACGTTTGCGGAAGCTCCGATAGGTGTTGCACTTCCGCCGATATCAGTACCGATTGAGAGTGCCCATGCAAGTGTTCCGAGCGATACGCCTGACGAAGCCGAAAGGCTCTGAATGATCGGAACCATAGTAGCTGCAAAAGGAATGTTGTCAACGAATGCGCTGGCGATAGCCGATACCCAGAGGATGATCGCGATCATGAGCATTACATTGCCGCCGCTTATATCACCGATGAAGTTAGCGATAAGCTTGAGTATACCTGTCTCCTCAAGTCCGCTTACAACTATGAAAAGTCCGATGAAGAAAAGGAGTGTTTTATAGTCGACCTTTTTAAGAAGCTCTACCGCGTGCTTCGCATTAAATATAAGCGTAATAACTGCAATGAAAAGTCCGATAGTAGCAACTGTGAGATGTGTTGTTGAGTGAGTTACAAGAAGAACTACTGCGCAGCCGAAGATTATGCTGCTCACGATGAAGTCTCTCTTGTTTGTGATAGCCTCGGAAGGCTTGGGGAACTTGCTCATGTCAACAGGCTCGCCGTTTCCGCCCGAAATTTCCTTTCTGAAAGCAAAATAAAGGAAAATAACCGAGACTACGAGGCAGATACCTGCAATAAGACCTGTGTTTTCAAGAAAGTCAAAGAAAGAATATCCAAGAGAAGTACCTATGATAATGTTGGGCGGATCTCCGCACATTGTTGCGCTTCCGCCAAGGTTTGCGCAGAATACCTCTGACAAAATCATCGGAACCGGATTGAATTTAAGAAGCTGTGCAAGCTCGATAGTAACCGCAGCAAGGAACATGATCACCGTAATGCTGTCGATAAACATTGAAAGAACTGCTGACATTACCATAAATGTAATGAAGATCGGAACTGTTTTGCATTTTACGAGGTAAGCTATCCTCATGCAAAGCCATCTGAAAAATCCGGCTTTCGCCATGCCTTCGACCATGACCATCATGCCTGCGATAAAGACGATAGTCGCCCAGTTGATGCCCTTGCTTTCGCTCTCGGTGACCTGATACCAGAACGATTCTGTTGCAAAGCCCTTGAGCGCAAGCGTATTCCAGACCGCGCTGCCGCTTCGCATACAAACACCGAATACAACGATAAGCATTAAAGCTCCGCTGCCGAGTGTTACATAGTGCCTTTCGATCTTATCGAGAACGACCATAACGAACATTCCGACAAAGATGATAATGGCAAAGATTTGTGCTGCTGTCATTTATATTCCTCCGAACTGCGGAAATTATCCCGCGAATTTATGCGCTCCCGACCTTCGGCTTACTGCGGCAAAAGGGCTGAAAAGCATACCGATTGAATTATATCACATCTCTGTCACAAATTCAACAAATTTCTCGATTTTTAAGTTTTAACAAGATTTTTCTGCGATTTCTCTGTTATTTTAATACAAATCGCATTATTTTGGTATATCTTGACAAAGCCCGTAGTTTCCTTTTCACCGCCGCAGCTTTTTTCAGTGTAAATTTTCATCTTCTGACAGTTGCTTTATTTCCTATAATATGTTATACTGTTGTTGCTTTAAGTTTAAATTTCAGGAGGATAGCATTAATGCTCAAGTACATTTATCTGATCGTCGGTTTCGTTCTGCTTATCAAGGGAGCGGATTTTTTCGTTGAGGGAAGCTCATCTGTGGCTAAAAAGCTTCGTGTCCCTTCCATTATAATAGGTATGACCATTGTTGCAATGGGAACGAGTCTGCCGGAAACTTCGGTAAGCGTTTCGGCTTCAATTGCAGCTAAAAACGACCTTGCCATAAGCAATGTCATAGGCTCAAACATTTTCAATCTCATGGTCGTATGCGGAATATGTGCAGTTTTATGTCCGCTGACAGTTGACGGAACAACACTTAAACGCGACTTTCCGTTTTCGATAGTCATGGCGGGTCTCCTTATGGCGCTCGGCGGAATTGACGGCGTAGTGGGCAGATTCGACGGTATCTTATTTCTCGTGCTCTTTGTGGTATTTCTGCTTATCATGATATACTCGGCAAAAAAATCAAGGGACAACTCTGCTCCCGAGGCGGACGAATACAAAATAATGCCCGTATGGAAGTGCATTCTCTACATGGTCGGAGGAATTGCTGCGATCGCGGCAGGCGGCGAAATGGTTGTAGAGGGAGCTTCTGACATAGCGCGCGCTTTCGGTATGTCTGAAAACCTCATCGGCATGACGATCGTCGCCCTCGGAACAAGTCTCCCCGAGCTTGTAACCTCTGTCGTTGCTGCAAGGAAAAACGAGCTTGACATGGCGCTGGGAAATGTTATCGGCTCTAACATCTTCAACATTCTCTTTGTCCTCGGCATAGCTTCAGCTATCTCTCCCGTTTCCTACACTAACGAGAACCTCATCGACAGCGCAGTTCTCATCGTCATGAGCATGATAGTCCTCATATTCTGCCTGCCGAAAAAAAGGCTCATCCGCTGGAATGGTGCGGCAATGCTCGCCCTGTACGCAGGCTACACAGCCTATATCTTCACACGATAAATCATCAGGAGGCTTCACAAATTGAACAGATACATCTCTGCCGCAGTTGCCGCCGCGTTTATATGCGCGGTTTCAGCAGGCTGCTCATCTCAGAAATCAAAAAAATCATCGGACAAAAATAACTCCAAGCCTATTTCTCCTGCAAGCATAGTTTTTGACTGGCAGGAGGCTTACGAAAACAAGCTTAATTCTTTTTCAGCCAATTCCGATTCACGCTTTGATCTTCGCGATCTGAACGGTGACGGCTCGCCCGAACTTATAATTTCACCCGATCCCCAGCCTTCAACGATGTGCAAAGTATACACATATATTGACGGAGCAGTGCAGGATCTTGCCGAACTCGGCGCAAACGGCGTATTTTTCTTTGCCCCTGCCTCTTCGGCTATAGGATACGAATATGACGGTGACGGTTTCGTTATCGGCGAATATTTTACTATAACCGAGAATCAGCTTGAATCAGCAGTAAAATTTTACAATAATTCTGCCTCAGCCGCAAGCGGGGCTGCGATCTCATACGAGATAAACGGCGAAAGCGTTGCACTTCCCGATTACGACAAGGCTCTCGCGGACTATAAAAACGCTCAGTCGCTCACCGTTGGAAGAAAATACTCATTCTCCCCCGAATCGCTCAGCTACGCTGTACATTCATCAGAAAGCTGGGGCGCAGTTCTCAGCGACAAGCAAAAGGAACTGTTCCGCACTAAAATTTCCGAACTTGCCGCCGACTACTCGGACACCGCTTTTTATTCTCCCGCATTCGAGATCTGCGACCTCAACGGCGACGATTCTCCCGAACTTGTTTTTTCCTCCGGTACTGATATTGACAATTCCTGCCGCATTTTCACATTGGCAGACGACAAGCTTATCGAAGTCCTCAGTGCTTTCGGCTCGGCAGGCGAAGTGAACTATGATATCTCGCAGAAAGTCGTTTTCTTTACCAATGCAGACGGTGAGCTGTCATTCGACTGTATCGGGGACAGCGCTCCTGAAAGCTTTACTCCCTCCGAAAACCTGATCACTTTCGGCAGGAAGTACATAGCCGATGATGACGGCATAACCGCTGCTTTACTCTGAGGAATATAACATGGCTAAATCTAAATATATCTACACCTGCAATCAATGCGGATTTGAAAGCTCAAAATGGAATGGAAAATGCCCCTCCTGCGGCGCTTGGAACAGCTTTGAGGAGGAACTTGCGGAAAGCCTTCCCTCATCGGGAGGTTCGGTATCGCGCGGAAGTGCCCCCGATCTCTGCGACAATATCCTTGAACTCGAAGATATCGGAGTTGACAGCGATGTTCGCTATGATACGGGAATCGGCGAACTAAACCGTGTTCTCGGCGGCGGTCTCGTAAAAGGCTCGCTCGTTCTGCTCGGAGGCGAACCGGGTATCGGCAAGAGCACGATCCTGCTGCAAGTCTGCCAGTATCTTGGCGAGGAGCACTCTATTCTCTATGTTTCGGGAGAGGAATCCGCGAGACAGATAAAACTCCGCGCTCAAAGACTTGGCGTTGATTCGGAAAATCTCTATATTTTAACGGCTACCGATGCGGAATCTGTTGCCTCGACCATATCTGCGAGCAGTCCCGATATCGCTATAATAGATTCAATTCAGACCATGAGCATAGGCAGGATAAGTTCCAGTCCCGGAAGTCTTACTCAGGTGCGCGAGTGTACAAATCTTTTCATGCATACCGCCAAAGACCGCGAGATCCCGATAATTATTGTCGGTCATGTCAACAAGGACGGAGCTATTGCAGGCCCGAAAGTCATGGAGCATATCGTGGACGCAGTTCTCTACTTCGAGGGCGAACGCCACCAGAGTTACCGCCTGCTGAGAGCGGTTAAGAACCGTTTCGGTTCGACCAACGAAATCGGAGTTTTTGAAATGATAGACAAGGGTCTGCGAGAAGTTGAAAATCCCTCGCAAATGCTGCTTTCGGGCAGACCGCATAATGTCTCGGGAACCTGCGTTGCCTGTGTTATGGAGGGCAGCCGCCCTATTCTTGCCGAAGTTCAGGCTCTTGCCGCCAAAACAAGCTATTCCGCTCCGAGAAGAATGGTAACGGGTTTTGATTTCAACAGACTCAACATAATTATTGCAGTACTCGAAAAGAGACTCGGCATATACATGAGCACTCTTGACGTTTACCTCAATATTGTCGGAGGTTTTCGACTTGACGAACCTGCGGGCGACCTACCTGTCGCACTCGCTTTGTACTCGGGAGTCATGGACAAACCTATTGATGAGGAACTTATCGCATTCGGTGAAATCGGTCTTGGCGGCGAGATACGTTCGGTTTCGCATATAACGCAGCGAATAAAAGAAGCTGAACGAATGGGATTCAAGACCTGCATAGTTCCAAAGCAGTCTGTATCGGCTGTAGATCCCGAGGAATATTCTATCGATATCGTTCCCGTATCAACATTAAAACAGGCTTTTTCAGCACTAAAATGACAAAAAGGTTTTTAATAATGGGATTCTAAAGGGTTGATAACCCTTTAGCGGATTCCAAAGGCAGAGCCTTTGGTGGGGTGTGGGGCAAAGCCCCGCAAAGGGTGAATTAAAAAGGTTTTGCAGAAATCTGCAAAACCTTTTCTTTGTAATGTGTTATTTACTTTTCGGGAAGAACAGTAATCAACTCAACTACATATCGCTGAACTGCCAATGCGTCCTTAGCCGTTACTCCGTCGCCAACATTAGAGCAGTCTGCGTTCTTTTCACCCTGAGCTGTCATGCAAGTCGGGTCAGTTCCGCCAACTCCGTACTTATCGGGATTTGCGATTGCCTGCAATATCATAACAGCGTCCGATATATCAATTTTACCGTCGCAGTTAGAATCTCCGTACATGATATTACTGACGGTCGTAGAGTCCGTAGTCGTGGAAGAAGATGTTGTCTTGGAAGTAGTGGTGGTGGTTGTGGTCGTGGTTTTTATGTCGGTAGTAGTACCGTCAGGAACTACAGGTGTTCCGCCCGACTTTTTACCGCCGTCAATGTTGCTTCCCTCTGTTGAGGAATAATTGCCGTAGAAATCATTGAGCGAGATACCGTTTTCACCAAGAGCCTGCTGGTGGTCAAGACCGATATACTTGCCGCTGTCAAGAGTCTGCCAAAGTGAAGGTTCAAAGAGCTTATACTTTTCTGTATCCCATTCTATCACAGTTCCGGTGGTCGGATTATACTGGATATTCTTCCAGAGTCCGCCTGTATCGCCGGAATCGTCATTGAGACACCAGAATGTATGGCTGACGTGATGATTTATCATGTAGTTGCGCAGAAGTATCATCCACTTTACGTTCTTTTCCGTTGCACTAAGCGATGTTGAAGGTGTGGAAAGAAGTGATTTCTCATCAACAGTATCGGGAATACGTCCGCCCCATTCGCCGATAAGAAGCGGCGCAACGTCCTTATCAACAAGATAAGCCCATGTATCATACCAGTAATCGTCAAGGAGAGTTTCTTCTGTAAAGTCCTTGTTGAACCATGTCTGGTCACTTACTATCGGACCGTAATCATGGGGAGAGTACACGATCTGACTTGTTCCTGTTTCGGGAGTTACGGGATAGTCTGCAACACCGCGGAGATTTCCTCCCCACCATGCTCCATGACCGTTATATCCCTCAACGCCCTCAATGAATATCAGCGCGTGAGGATTCTTTTCGAGGATAGCATTCGCGCATTTTTCGGAAGCATTCTTCCAGTTGTTCTCAGCAGTTGAATTGTCCCATACAGCGTCTACAGGCGCTCCGCCGTATTTGCTGTGAGGCTCGTTCTTGAGGTCAAATCCGATAAGCGTATCGTCATTCTTGTAATAGTCGGCAGTCCATGCGAGAGTCTCCATCCATACATCGGTAGTAACCTCAACCGTTTCTCCGTCATTGGCAGTAAAGCTCTTGCCGTACCACAAGCCGTAGTTGTGACCGGAATTGTTCGACTCGGGGCTGTGAATATCAATGAAAACCTTGACACCGTTCTTCTTGCACTGCTCAAGCAGAACATTGAAAACCTGCTGGCTGTTCATTACAGAGCCGTCCTTATTTATAAGTGCAACATTAAACGGATAATAAGGGTCATCATTCGGGTTAACGCTCTCTATGGGATCAGGGTCGCCTATCATCCAGTTATAGAGAAGCTCGGTGGAAACAGGTATTCTGAGGACATTGATCCCGTGGTCAGCGATATCCTTTACCATGTCGCACAGATCACCGCTCCAGAGATAGTGAAGAACGTTTTCGGTGCAGTTGAAGCCAAACCAGTTAGCGCCGGTAAGCCAGACTTCATTGCCGTTCATGTCGTACAAACGGCTGCCCTCTGCATGGAGCCAGTCATCGCCGCTTGTATCCGCAGCCGATACATTTGTGACAGCCATATTGCTGAAAGCAGGCGCTGCTGCCGATAACGACATTGTTGCTGCTGACAGGAAAGCCGCAGCAGCCGTTGCGATTTTTTTCATAATAATTCCCTCTCGTTTCGTATTTGCGGAATACTCCGCATTTTTTTACATTCATTATAACACACATTTACGGAAAAATCAACCATAATGTACAATTTTCACATAAGTAAAACTGCACGAAGAAAAATTCCGTGCAGTTCAGTTACGCCTGTCGAAACAGCGGTTCATCAATTTTTATTCTTCGGGCAGTTCAGTGATGAGCTCAGCAATATACTTCTGAATCGCAAGCGCGTCCTTAGCGCTCATGCCGTCACCGTTTCCCGAGCAATCAGCGTTTATTTCGCCCTGAGCAGTCATACAAGTCGGTTCGGTTCCGCCAACATAGTACTTATCGGGAGCAGATATCGCCTGAAGTATCATAACCGCATCAGAAATATCAACTTTTCCGTCACAGTTTGAATCGCCGTAATCCACCACGACCTCCTCGGGAATGTAATCTCCCTCGTAGCTGCCCTTGGAAAAAAGCTGAACCCAGTAATAGTAACCGTCACTTTCAACAACGCCCACACCGATATCCGTAAAATTCTCATTGAGAATATTTGCTCGGTGTCCGGACGAACCCATCCACATATCCATTACATAGTCTGTTGTTCCGGTCCATTCATAGGCGATATTCTCGCCCACCGCGTTCCACGGTATACCGCAGTCATCAAGCACTGTGCTGCAGGCTCTTCCGTCGGGACGTGTATGCTCAAAGCTTTCAACAAGTTCCTCCGCCCTGATCTCCGCAGCCTCGCACAATTCGGGATAAAGCTTGATCGGTTCAGCACCATTTTCGGCTCTTTCATTATTGACCCTTATTACGAGCTCCTCGTATACATCAATGTTTTCAAGTGTGCTGCCCGAAATCTCCTCCTCGCTGTCACTTGCACAGATATTCATGCCTGCTGTACCTGATACAAGAACAATCGCCGAAGTAACAGCAGCAAATAACCTCTTGATCTTCATAGTCATTCCCCCTGATGATCGTTGGATCAAAGTATTCTTTCCAACATATTTTACAATTTTATTATAACATAGAATCCCGATCCGGTCAATAGTTACCACAGCTTAAAATCAACGCGATCACAACAAAATAGCTGCCGATATCATTACAATTGACACGGAATGAGCAATATGGTATAATTTACTTAATATTTCAGGTAACTCCGCACAAATCTGCCAAGCTGACTCTGTGCGATGTTGCTTTAATAAAGGTGGACTAATCATGAATTATAATTTAAGAGAAATGGCAGCTTTCGGCGTTGCAGGCAATTTTACGGGTCATCTTGAACAGGCGGGCGAAGCTTCTGATTTTGTAAACGTCAAAACTGCCGAGGCGAAAGCTCCAAAGGCGGTTTTTCCTACATATATTCCTAAAAAGAGCAAGGACTGCCCCGAGTTTCTCAATATTTTTCCTTTTGACAGCCATAAAATAGTTTATCCGAAAGGACAGACAAAACTCCAGACCGAACCTGAATGTGCGGTCATTTTCAAAGCAGAGTGGAACTGCGGAAAAGTCATCAGACTTACTCCCCTTGCTTTCGGAGCTTCAAATGACTGCTCAATAAGACGTGAAGGTGCGAAAAAAATCAGCCACAAGAAAAACTGGGGAATCTCCAGCAAGGGCGTTTCTGATAACATGATTGCCATAGATTCTTTCGACAGCAATAGTCTCATCAACGATTATCATATCGCAAGTTTTCTCGTCAGGGACGGTGTTGCTTATGCGTACGGAGAGGACAGCGCTGTCAGAGACTACAGCTATATCTACGGCAAGCTCACCGACTGGATAATCGACAAACTTAACAATCAGGAGGACAGCGGCCCTGCCGAGAAAATTAATCTCTATCTCAACGGAGCAGACTGTCCTGAGAAAATTCTCGTTTCTATCGGAGCTACGAGATATACGGAATTCGGCGAGAAAAATTTTCTCCAAAACGGCGACCGTTCGGTCGTTATGCTCTATCCGCAGTCAAAATACACTTTCAGTCAAATCGAAAAATCAGCCGCTGACGGCGTGTATCCGCAAAGCGACATATCCGTCCTCGACCAGACTGTTACAGACGCTGAATAAAGCCAAAATCCGCAGGAATTGCACTTGTCCTGCGGATTTTTTACTTCATTCTCAAAATCTTATCCCGTTCGCTTTTGGAGATCTTTCGCGGAGCTGCTGCCGCTAAGGCACGATTCATTGCAGTTTTCTGAACCGGCGACAAGATGTCATACTCTGCCTGCGTAACAAATCTTCCGCCGCATACCCGACAGTAATATGAGTTCGGATCTCGCGTGAACTTTGAAGCGCGCTTGTACTTCACTTCGACTCCGCAGCCGAGACATCGGTAAAAATAAGTATATTCAAGCCGCCGAACAGGTTCTTCCGCCTCGTCAAAGCCTTTTTCAGCCAAGGACGTGCAGCGTTTGATATTGTATTCGGGATATGCTCTCATTATTTCCGAAACTATCCTGACCCACTCTCCACGGTGACCGCTCCTGCACCCGTCTGCGGCATGGGCAAGCTCGTGCATTATCGTGTTTTTTGCCGCCATATCGTCCACATCATCATGCAGAAGCCTTTCGGAAATACTTATCTCATACGAACCTGCTCCGACGACCCTGCATTGTCCCCAGCGCTTTTTTGCGCGGGTATTGACGGTAAATGTAACCTTTCCGCAATCTATTCCGAGCGCGTTTAGCTGTGCCATACATTCTGCCGCGAGCTTTAACAAGTCTTTCATCATTTGCCTCCGCTGCATAAAAGCAGCCATATCAAAGTGACACGGCTGCCCCTGATAATTCAAAGATCCTTATCTGTTGCTGTTTTCAATAAACTTGTGCACGTCATCTTTGTCGAATTTCTTATACACGTTTCTTCGCAATATCAAAACTTTTGTTTTAATGCACTTACATTATAACACATCTTTTCCCTCAGCGCAAGCTTTTATTCATCGCTCGCATGACAGAACACTTATTAAAATCGTTTTTGTTTCAGCCTATTTTTCAAATTTTTCCTACATTTTGCAATATCTATTGTATTACTATACAATGATTTTTTCAAAAAGGGAAATAGACTTGACAAGCGCATTATTCGGGAGTATAATATAACCAAAGTTATCTGCAACTAACTTATTGCAGTAAAGCTTGACAAATGTTCTGAGCCGTGTTAAAATACCCATTGTCCGATAACAGTATTCTCAATGGAGGTGAAAACATGGGAACAGATCATGAAACCGAAGCAAAATTGCTTGCAAGTGCAAAATCAGAATTTCTTGAAAAGGGATATGCAAAAGCGTCTCTGCGTAAGATCTGCGCCAATGCGGGAATGACCACGGGTGCGCTGTATTTCTTTTTCAAGGACAAAGAGGATCTGTTCCGTTCGATCGTGGAAAAGCCTTTCCGCGAACTGCTTGAAATGATGAAGATCCACTTTGCCGAGGACGCACAGCTTTTTTCCGAGTCAGCAGGTTATGTTCATGCTGCCGGAGATCACGAGGAACTGGTTCAGCTTCTCATTCACCACCTTTATAAAAATCGGGAGGCATTTCTGCTGCTCCTGACGAAATCTCAGGGTACAGCTTTTGAATCCTGCATAGATGATGTGGTGGAAATAATGGAACAGGGATATCGTGCAATGGCAGGCAATATGGCGGCTAAAATGACGGGAAAGCAGATCGATCCGTATATGCTTCATTGGATGACACATATGAACATAGATTCATTTGTTCACCTGTTAACGCATGAAACCAATGAGCAAAGCGCCATGCAACATATGCAGCGGATAATGGATTATCTGGTCAAAGGGTGGATGGAACTTATTCTGACACCTGTGCCCGATGAAAAATAGGAAGAAATGCCGTGCTTCGGTGCGGCATTTTACATAACGACAACATAACATTGTTATGTAAGCAGGAGGAAAATGTATGTTTCTTGAAATCAGCAAAATCAAAAAGCATTTCGGAGAGGGCGAAAGCCGTGTGGAGGTGCTGAAAGGCATTGACGCACAGATCGAAAAGGGTGAAATATGCGTACTGCTTGGCCCGTCAGGTTCGGGTAAGTCCACGCTGCTCAACATTATCGGCGGAATTGACAATGCTGACAGCGGCTATATCCAGATCAACGGCGAAAAGACCGAGGACATGAACGAAAAGGCTCTTACTCTTTACCGCAGAAAGCATCTGGGATATATTTTTCAGATGTATAACCTCATACCTAACCTTAATATCAAGGAAAACGTTGAAGTCGGAGCATATCTCAGCGATAATCCGCTGAATGTTGACGATCTTCTGAAAACGCTCGGCCTTTACGAGCACAGACACAAGCTCCCCAATCAGCTTTCCGGCGGACAGCAGCAGAGAACAGCGATCGGAAGAGCTATCGTAAAAAATCCCGATATCCTTCTCTGTGATGAACCGACAGGTGCTTTGGATTACAACACCTCCAAGGAGATACTGAAGCTTATCGAGGATATCAATCAGAAATACGGCAACACAGTTGTAATGGTAACTCATAATGACGCTATCAAGAATATGGCTGACAGAGTTATCAAGTTGCGTGACGGTGTAATACGCAAGAATTACAAAAATGAAACAAAGACACCTGCCGCAGAACTGGAATGGTAAGGAGGAGATAAAATGAAGAATCCTCTTAACAAAAGAATTTTAAGGGAGATAAAGGGCGAATTCGGAAAGTACGTCGTCATCTTCCTGTTTATGACCGCGCTCATCGGGATCGTTTCAGGCTTTCTGGTTGCAGATCAAAGCCTTACCGTTTCTTACAACCAAAGCTTTGAAAAGTACAATGTTGAGGACGGAAATTTTGAGCTTGCACAAAAAGCAGACGCGGATACCATAAAGTCCATTGAAGAAGAAAATGTAACGCTTTATGAAAACTTCTATGTGGAAAACAGCACAGACGACTTTGAAAGCACTCTGCGTATTTATGCCGACAGAAAAGAAGTCGATAAAGTTTGCCTGCTGGACGGTGATATTCCGGCTGCGGATTCAGAGATCGCGCTCGACCGTCTTTATGCGAAAAATAACGACCTCTCAATAGGCGACACTATCAGCGTTGCAGGCAAGGAGCTGAAAATCGTTGGTATCGTTGCTCTGTCCGACTACTCCGCACTTTATCAGAACAACACGGATTTCATGTTTGACAGCATTAAATTCGGTGTCGGAATCATGACCGATGGCGGATTCGAGTCAATGGGAGATTCACATCTTCATTACAACTACTCATGGAAATATGACACTCCCCCTTCTGATCCGCAAGGCAAGGAAGCAAAGGATATGGCTGAGGACTTCATGACTGCTTTGTCAACAAAGGCAGTACTGACCGGCTTTATTCCGCGCTGTTCCTCCAATGCAATAAACTTTGCAGGCAACGATATGGGCGGCGACAGAACAATGATCCTTACTATGATGTATGTGCTCATCGTTATCATTGCCTTTGTATTTGCTATTACCACAAGCAATACTATCACAAAGGAATCAAATGTTATAGGTACGCTCAGAGCATCAGGTTACACAAAGGCTGAACTTATACGCCACTATATGGCTTCACCTTTGATAGTTCTGTTTATTGCGGCTATCGTAGGTAATATACTCGGCTATACCATTTTCAAAAAGCTCATGGCTGACCTCTATCTCGGCAGCTACAGCCTTACTACATACAAGACCTTATGGAACGCAACGGCATTTCTGGAGACTACCTTAGTTCCTATCATTATCATGATGCTGATAAACTTTGTAATGCTTGCAAGAATGCTCAGCCTTTCACCGCTGAAATTCATCCGCCGCGACCTTAAACGCCACCAGAAGAAAAAGGCATTCCAGCTCAATACAAAGATCAATATCATGACACGTTTTAAGCTGAGGGTCATTTTCCAGAATATCCCCAACTATATCACGATATTTGTCGGCATAGTGTTCGCGGGATTCATACTCGTTTTCGGAACAATGTTCACTCCGCTTCTTGACTACGTTGAAGATGAGACTATCAACAATATGATAACATCGCACCAGTATGTGTTGAAAATGCCTGCTGAAACTGAAACAGAGGACGCGGAAAAATACTGTGTCGGTTCTCTGAAAACCACCGGCAGTGACTTCGTTGAAGATATCTCTGTATACGGCATTTCGGAAAACAGCCGATACATAGACGAGGACATCAGCGGCGAAACCGTGTATATTTCCAGCGCATACGCTGACAAGTACAGTCTGAAAAAGGGCGATGAATTCACATTGAAGGAAGAATTCGGCGACAAAAAGTATAAATTCCACATAGACGGCATTTATGAAAATCCCACAACTCTCACAGTATTTTTAAGCCGCGAACGATTCAACAGTATGTTTGATAAGGACGCTGACTATTACAGCGGTTACTTCTCCGATGAGGGTATCACAGATATTGACGACAACCTTATTGCCGCTGAAGTAACAAAAACGGATTACACCAAATCCTCCAGACAGCTCAAACAGTCAATGGGAAATATGATGAGCATATTCTGGGTACTCGGAGTAGCGGTATTCATGCTCGTTATCTACCTTCTTGCCAAGATAATTATCGAAAAGAATTCACAGTCGATTTCCATTGCAAAAATACTCGGCTATGAAAAGAAAGAGATCAACCGCATTTATATCCACACCACCACTCTTGTCACGATACTTTCGCTGATTGTGGTACTGCCTCTCATAAACGTTCTCCTTGATAAGGTATGGCACATAATGATGATGCAGTTCACAGGTTGGATACCTTGCGTCGTACAGTGGACTGTTTACCTCAAAGTTGTAGTTATCGGTATTGTAACTTACGCAGTCGTTGCAGCTTTGCTCATGCACAAGACCAATAGGATACCGCTCGGAGATGCACTTAAAAACGTGGAATAACTCCCCTGCTGATAATACTGAAAATCCGGCTTAATGCCGGATTTTTAGGGAGTGTTGACACTAAGATAATATGCAGATTTTCGAGCATAAATTTTACGTAGACAAGGCAAAAAGTCGCAGGCAGGCTGTCGCCTGTCAAGACTTTTTAACGCAGGATGCGTGAAATTTTGCTGAAAAGATGCGTTGTTAGGCTTAGTGTCAACACGACCTAGTTTATGACTGAAAGGCTTTTTTCAAGCAGTTCCGCCTGACGTTTTATACGCGCTCCTGCAAGTTTTCTCAGATGTGGCGGGCCGAGTATCTCGATAACAGGGCCGAAACTCAGCAAGCGTATCAGCAGCTCGGTCTCGTCCTGCTCATCGTACCACAATTCAACCATATACTGACCAGTTTCAAAGTTGCGGACGGTATGCTTTTCGTATGATGCAAATTCCATCATGAACCGCTCAACGCCGTTGCGCTCAGTTGTTACTTTTATGACCGCGGGAGAGCTGCATTTTCTGGACGAAAAGTACTTTTCCATATATACAGGCGTTCTGAAAACCCGTCCCGTATCAACTATCTTGGTTATGCGTCCGATATTGATTATGCCGCTGTCGTTTATCCTGTCATGCCGCAAATGAAAGCAGTATGCGCGGAATTTGTCGTTCTTCGGCGAATACTCCATTTTAAGCAGCACGAACTTTCCGCTCATTCGCTTTCCGTGACCCGATACAAATTCTATCCATACAATTTTTCTTCCTTTCACGGCTTCGAGCGCTCTGCGGAAAATCCTTATGTAATCCTCGCTTAAAAAATTGTCACTGTCGGAAAATCTGTCAGTAAATCTGAACTGCTCATTCCTGTAAAGGGGCGGAATATCAGCAAGTCTGCCGCTAAGCTCCGCAAGAGAGTTTTCGTCTATAAACAGCCTTATCTTCGGGTCGGAGAGTTTTGCCTTCAGCCACATTTTCTGGAGTTTCGTAAGCACCTTAACGGGTGCTTTTTTCGTTATCCGCTTTAATCTGCCGTCACTCATTCGACTGAAAAGTCCCCAGTCCGACTCGCTCGGTATAAGTTTCTGCGGCAAAAATAAAACCGAATCACGGAATCCGCCGCGCTGGACTTCATCGTTAACGGCTTTCTCATCGGTAACTTCGCTTTCAAGCAGCTTTGCCGCGATTCGGAAATATGCACCGTATATTTCACTGAACAGGTTCATCTTCATCACCGCCATACATTCTATTCATTCTCTGTATATCTCCATAAAAACGCCGTCTCACAGCCTCTGAACCGCCCTCGATACTGACGATCCTTCCGATAAATGTCTTTGCCCAGTGCATTATCTCATTCGGATCAAAAACGTCGGCAGTCAGAGTATAGAGATCCTCCCCCACTCTTGCAATGGTACAGCAACGCTTTTCGCGCTCCAGACGGTCAATGATATACGGCTCTTTCTCCTCGTCAACGAAAAAAGTGATCTTCATTGGAGTAACTGTTCCTGTTTCTTTTCTTCCGCCAAACGAAACTCCAAAGCAGTGAGACATATTACGCTCAAACTTTACTTTCAGCGCGTCATACTCCTGACAAATACTGCCCGCTTTTACCGATTTCATATAATCAAGGCGGTATGCCGAAAATCTGCGCAGAGACGGGATATACCCTGCAAGATAACGCCTGCCTGTTTGTACAGACACGAGTATTTGAAAGGGAACGACCTGTATTTCCGTTCCGAGTTCATCAGCTTCTCTTAGCTTCTTAGCCGAAAAATTACGGAATGAGACATATCTTTTTTCGTCAATGGCTTTCAGTATCTCAGGAATAAGTATGTCCTCGAGCGTGTGGATAATATAGTTGTGCTTTATGAAAAACAGGTCGTTTTTCAGCCCGAGCATTCTAAGTATGCTGTTGCCCACAATGCCGAAATGCTGAGTTTCCGAGAAAAATTTCAGGGCATCGTCAAGTCCTTTGCAGCTTTTGAGATAATCCTCCGCTCTGTCCTCTGATAGTGTATAATAGAGCGTTTTGCCGCGCTTTTCGGCAAAAATTATCCCCTCATCAACGTATTCTTTAAGCTTGTTGCGAACTGTCTGCTCCTCAAAAAGCTGACCGTAATCAGCGTTAAGAGAATCAACAAGCTCTTTCAGCGTGCGGCTCTGACCGTCCTGCAAAATATCAGTCAGGAGAAAGTGCAGCCGTACATCATTATCGGTAAAGCTTTTAGAATAATAGGCGTTATACAGCGGATTTTCGGGAATGTGTCCGCTATCGACCGATATTGAAACGCTTCTTCCGCGCACCGAATCGTCATAGCGCATATAGTCGCCCATCCAGCTTTCAACGCGGCGCTTTTCGTCGCCGTAGGTACGGATACTCTTACGGTCAAAGTCGCTACGAACCTTACAGCCGTATATGAAAAAATAGCGGACATAGTCACGGGTCTTATCAAAATTTTTGATAAGTTCTGAAAATCCTGCCATAATTTTACACCACCTTACATTTACATATTAGCAGAAAACAGTTTCATTTGCAATACGCTCACGAGTGTGTGCAGAAAAATTTATATGATTATTTCCATTTCCTGTGGTATACTGAGATCAAGCTAAAGGAAAGAAGTGAAGAAAATGTTCGTACACTATGACAAGAGCGAAAACATGAGACCAATTAAGATATGGCAGACAGACCTTGAAGCTGTCGGAGAAAAATGCATTGAACAGGCAGAGCACCTTGCAAAGCTCCCGTTTACATATAAATGGGCTGCGCTTATGCCTGATACTCACGCCGGAAAAGGAATGCCTATAGGCGGAGTTATCGCCTGCGAAAATGTCGTTATCCCTAATGCGGTAGGAGTAGATATCGGCTGCGGAATGGCTTACGTTCAGACTAACATTCCTGTATCACTTCTTAGAGAAACTATCACGGGAAGCGGAAATCTGGTTCAGACTATCTGCGGAGATATCCTGCGAAATATCCCTACTGGGTTCGCTCATTACAAAACGCCTCAGCCATCGGAAGTGCTCGACCGCGCGAAGTGCGAGATGAGCCGCTACGAGGCTGATAAGGAGCTTATTCCACAAATTGACGAGGGCTACTATCAGGCAGGAACTCTCGGCGGAGGAAATCACTTCATCGAGATACAGCAGGATGATGACGGTATGTGCGGTATTATGCTGCATTCGGGCAGCCGACATTTTGGCAACATCGTCGGACAGTACTTCAACAAAATCGCCCATGAGCTGAACGACAAGTGGTTTTCACAAGTTCCGACCGAGTGGAATCTTCCTTTTCTTCCCGTCGATACCGATGAGGGAAAAAGATACCTTACATGGATGCAGTTATGCATGGATTTCGCTTACGAAAACCGCGCTGTCATGCTTGGCAAGGTCAAGGAGGTGTTCACAAAGCATATTTTCAAGCACACAGGTATAACGCCTGAATTTTCCAACGAAATAAACTGTCACCACAACTATGCGGCGCTTGAAAATCACTTTGGCAAAAACGTGTGGGTACACCGCAAGGGAGCTATCCGCGCCCGTGAAGGCGATATGGGCATAATCCCCGGAGCTATGGGCAGTTACAGCTATATCGTCCGCGGAAAAGGCTGCGCAGACAGCTTTATGTCCTCCTCGCACGGCGCAGGAAGAGCCTATTCGCGAACGGCTGCAATGGATAAGTTTTCAGTCGAATCAGTAATGGTCGATCTGAAACAGCAAAATGTAGTTCTCGCCAAGAATAAAAAGTCGGACGTTGCCGAGGAGTCGCGCTTTGCGTACAAGGACATAAACGATGTCATGGCAAATCAGCAAGACCTGACCGAGCCTGTAAAAAGGCTGTTCACGGTCGGAGTCGTAAAGGGCTGAAAATTCGCCATTTCACCGCTCAGAGCAATTCCGTCAGCTTATTAAAAACGGGAACAGATCTCGATTTAAGGCACAACCAGCAAACTTTACATGAAAAATGCTACAATTCAGCGGAAAATAAAGTATCTCGATACCGATTCGTTATCGACTCAGTACCGAACTTACGCAGCGCTGCGCCATGTATAGTGCCTTGTTAAGACGCATTCAGCAAAAGTTTACACGTTCTGATCAAGTGCATCTGCGTCTTGGATCCGGCTGCCGACAAAATCTGCGGTCGGACAACATAAAGAACCTGTTATGTCGCAGGTTCTACAGCAGTACAATAAAAACCATAAGATCAGTTCAGTATTTTATTGTATGCTATAAGTCAGGTACAGCAATAAGAATGAATGGTTTTTTGCAGGTTCAAATCCTGCTCCGTGGAACTCTACGGTAAAAACTGACTTGGAAGGAGAATTATCATGCTTAACTTTTTGAATCAGGAATCAAATATCACCTACACTGAAAACGGCGGTACTGCTTACCGTTCGTCTGAATCCTACTGTCTTGATATGTTTTTTCAAAGCCGGAGCTATGAGAAATTCCTCCGCAAAAGACATAACTGACACAGTAAACCGTGCTTATGCAGAAGATCCCGACAAAACTATGAAGATAATCTTCTTTGCACGCGATGTGATGTAGTATAATAAAACTTGACACCCTAACCTCAAAGGAATAAAATAGGAAAAGAAAAAATGGAGGAAAAAG
>OGDF01000263.1_pt1 | contig 84602 bp, 82 predicted proteins | sample 1570141 | NCBI WGS metagenome assembly OGDF01 (sample SAMEA4370581, study PRJEB24528) | human gut metagenome
CATCCTGGCCCTGTCCTGGTTCATCGTGCGCACGTGGTTCTAGGAAGTGCAAAAAAGGCGCTGTCTTCATGCGACAGCGCCTTTTTCTGCAAACTACAAAATCCGTACTATAAACGATTATTTTCCCGTATACGTCCTGCGGGCGGCGACGACTTGGCGGATGTGGTCGGCTACGGTCGTGCAGCAGCCGCCGACGGCGACGGCACCGGCTTTCATGTAATCCAGGGCATAATCGCCGAAACGGCGGTCCGTCCCGACGCCGTGCCAGGTCTTGGTCTGCGGGTCGTATTCTTCGCCACTGTTCGGGTAGACGATGATCGGCAGGTCCGACGCCCCTTTCAATTCGCCGATGAGGCTGGCAATGTATTCCGGCTTCGTGCAGTTGACGCCGATGGCCTGCAGGTGCGGATAGTTACGGGCCAGCTGGCGGGCACAATCGGCCAGGAGCTGGCCTTCGCAGTTGTGACGGCCGTCGCAGCAGGAAAAGCTGATCCAATAGGGCGCGCCCAGTTCTTCGGCGATCTGCGCTTCGACTTCCGCTTCCATCAGGGACGGTTCCGTTTCAAAGAGCAGGACGTCGGCACCGGCCTGCCACAGGAGTTCCGCCCGGCGGCGATGGAAGTCCCGCAGCGTATCGGCACTGACGCCGTAATGGCCCTTATATTCGGACCCATCGGCCAAATAAGCCCCGTATGGGCCGGCACTGGCCAGACAGAGCGGCCAGGACCGGCCGGCCTGCTTCCCTTCGGCGTCCCACCATTCCTGGCGGGCGTCCAAAAAGACCTGGACTGCCCGGGTGATGAGGGCTTCTGCCTGTTCGCAGCTGTACCCCGTTTCCATCAGGCCCGGCAAAGAGGCCTGGTAACTGCAGGTAATGCCCGCATCGGCGCCGGCCCGGAAATACTGGATGTGGACTTCCTTAACCAGTTCCGGCCGGTCGGCCAGGACGCGGGCCGTCCACAGTTTGTTGTTCAAATCGGCCCCGAGATTTTCCAGAGCCGTCCCCATGGAGCCGTCGAGGACCAGGATGCCCTCGCGGTCCAAAATCTGTTTCAATGTACTTTTCATTTTCTTTCCCCTTTCACAGGCACCGTCCCATAAGCGACGACAGGCGGATTTTCCCCTCGTTCCTGCGCCGGCAGGAAGCGGAACCAGAAATCATTGAACAAGCGGAAAATTTCTTTCCGCTGCGTGACGATGAATAAAATCGTGATCATGACGTAAATAGCCGACAAAATATCGGTCATGGCCCACAGGGCATCGGCTTTGGCATTGTAGAGGACGACACAGGGAATCATGTAATAGATCATATAGACCTTGGTCGCCCTGCGGTTGCGCCGGGTATCGCCGAAAGCATAGTTGACCGATTTTTCGCAACTGTAATACATGCCGATGATCGTCGTCCAGGCAAAGACCGTAATGGCGATGGCCATAAACCAGGCGCCCCAGTCACCAAAGGAAATGCGGAAGGCGACCGTCGTCAAGCTGGCACTGTCGACACCGGGATAATCGATGTAGGAATTTGTCAGGAGCAGCGACAAGGCCGTGACTGAGCAGACGACGATCGTATCGAGGAACACTTCGCCCCAGCCCCAGGAAGCCTGGCGGACAGGATGATCCGTCCGGGCCGTCGCATGGGCGATGATGCCATAGCCCGTACCGGCGTCATTGGAATAAAGGCCGCGGGCAATGCCATAGCGCATGGCGTCCTTGACGGTGGCCCCGGCGAAACCGCCGACACCGGCCATGGGCGTAAAGGCGCTGCGGACGATCAATTCCAGCGTCTCCGGTACCTGCGGCAGGTGCTGGACGAGGATGGCCAGGCCGCCGAGGATGTAGAGCAGGGCCATGATGGGCACGACCCGTTCCATGACGGCCGAAATGCGCCGCAAGCCGCCGAAAATGGTGACGAAACAGGTGAGGCCCAGAAAAGCGGCTGACCAGAGCGGGTCGATGCCGAAGGCTTCCCGCAGGGCGCCGACGACGGATTCCGTCTGGACGCTGCACGTCCAGGGACCCAGAGTGAAACAGGCAATGGCCAGCAGGAAAGCCCCTTTCCGCCAGCCCAGGGCGTTGCGCATGACAAAGGACCGGTCGCACATGTATTCATCCATGGATTCAGAATACTTGACGCGGAAGCGCTGGCCCAAAATGATTTCGCAAGCCTTCGTCGACATGCCGAGGCAGCCCGAGACCCACATCCAGAAGACGGCACCGGGACCACCGGAAACGATGGCCGTCGCTACGCCGCCGATATTGCCGACGCCGATCGTATTGGCCATGGCCGTACAAGCTGCGGCAAACCCCGATACCGACCCCTGGCCGCTGCCATGGCGCTGGAACATCTTGCCAAAAGTATTGCGGAAATGAAACCCAATGTGCCGGAAATTATAGTAAAAATGAAAACGGATGCTCAAATACAAGCCCATACTGACCAGCACGACAATCATCGGCGTCCCCCATAGCGCATCGGAGACCGCCATCAATCCATTCAAAATCATAATCTTCCCCCAATCAATACATAGTCTGACTTACTAAGAATGACATAAGCCATGGAAAAAGTCAATGATTCCTTCCATTTGTCACGTACTTTTCGATATGGTACAATTTATATAATACAATCAATTTGTTCATATCTTTCATTTTTATTTTGGAGCTGGGTATACATTCTTTGTGTCGCCTTTTTTTCCTCTTCCTGGTCATCTTATGCCTGGGAAAGCTCGGTGACATCCGCTTGGGAAACGAAGATAAAAAACCAGAGTTTTCCTTTTTTCCTGGCTGTGCATGCTGTTTTCAGCCGGTATGGGCAATTCCTCAAACAGACCGTCGACCCGGCTTTCCAGGAACTGCGCCAGGAATTTCTGCGGAATGGAATTTCCGTCCACATCCAGGGCAGTGATGATAGTCAGACGGCCTGCCGGGAATTGATTGTCGAAAGCGGGAGCCTCCGCAATTTTATTTACGGCATCCGCTACCGGGCCAATGACGTATCCGATACTGTCGTCGGCTCCCTGTCCTTCCCAACCATTACGGAAGAGGAAAATTATGAACCCATTTGTTATTTTGCCGACGGCCGGCGCGGATACAGCATCAAATACATGCAGAAAGATGAATTGATCACCGACGTCCTCCGTCAATATGAACGGTATGTCAAGATGCTGACGGCCGGCAAACACGACTTATACCTGACAGATAAAGTACATCCCGGACAAGGAGGAAAATCATGAACCGCTGGAATAACTTAATCGATTTGAAAGGCGACTCGGCCCCGATGGAAGTCATCAATCAGCGCATCTTATCCGACGCCACCATCGAAGGCACGAACTTGATCGTCTTAGTCATGGCCATCATGATCGCCTGCATCGGCCTGAACTTGAACAGCGTCGCCGTCATCATCGGCGCCATGCTCATTTCCCCGCTGATGGGCGGTATCGTAGCGACGGGCTACGGTATGGCCACATATGACGTCCCTTTTATCCGCAAATCCCTCATCAAATTATCTTTCCAGGTCGGCCTGGCCGTGCTGACGGCTTCGATTTATTTTCTCCTGTCGCCGTTGACCTCGCCGACAGACGAAATGCTGGCCCGGACTACCCCGACGATCTGGGATGTCCTCGTCGCCTTATGCGGCGGGATTGCCGGTGCGGTCGGGAACACGCGGAAAGAAAAGAGCAATGTCATCCCCGGCGTCGCCATCGCCACGGCACTGATGCCGCCCCTCTGTACGGCCGGCTATGGGCTGGCCTCCGGGAACCACACGTTTTTCCTGGGTGCCTTGTACCTGTTCTTCATCAATGCCTTCTTCATTGCCTTGTCCTCGTTCCTGGTCTTCAAAGTCCTGAAAGTACCGCCTCATGGCAATATTGCCGAGGCCCATTTCCGCAAACAACGCCTCGTCTTGGTCACACTGGGCCTCTTGATCACCATCCCCAGTATCTACTTGGCCCATCAGACGGTAAAAGACGCCCTCCAGGAAGTCCAGGTCAAGTCGTTCATCCAGACGGACATGCAGTTCGAGAAAACCAGCGTCGTATCGTATGCACTGAAAGACGATACCTTGACGGTCGACCTCGTCGGGGCGGTCTTGACCGAAGAACAAATCGAGCAGCTGAAAACAGCCATGAGCCACTATCACCGCCTGCAAGGCATAACCCTCTCCATCATCCAGGGAAACCGGAACCTGAACACAGAGGAAGTGCAGCAGTTGATCAATGCCCGCATCGAAAAACAGGGCAAAGCCGACAAAGAAGCCTCTTACAAGATGCTGACCAGCAAATATTACCCGGCTTACGAACGGGCGGCGGCTGACCAGCAGGTCATCCAAACCCTCAACAGCCAGGCCCCCTTATTGTTCCCAGAAATACAGTCCGTCCGAGGCGGCACGCTGACTGCCTTGAACCAGGACAAAGATACAAAAAACGGTGACTTCAACTATGATCGCTTCATAGCTGAAGTCACCGTCACGACGCCGCTGCGCGCCGACGATGCCCTACGTCTCCACGACTGGATCAAAGGCCAGGTCAAGATGCCCGTCGTCATGAATGTCCAGACCAGCGATACGCCCAGCGAATACTACGGCAACGGGATCCAGTGGTAGAACTGCGGCGGTCGGCCCCTACGTTTGGCACTTCGGACAGTAGTGGGTGCCGCGGCCGTTCAATTTAGTGTACTCGATGGTCGTGCCGCAGACCGTGCACGGCGTGCCTTCGCGGCCGTAGACGCGGAGGTTGTCCTGGTTCTGCCCTTCTTTGCCGTTGCCGCTGATGAAGTTGCGGATCGTCGTGCCGCCGTGTTCCAGGCCTTCCTGGAGGACGGCGACGATGGCTTCATGGAGGCGGGCCGCTTCTTTTTTCGTCACATTGTCGCTGTGGCGCATGGGCCGGATGCCCGCCCGGAACAGGGCTTCATCGACGTAGATATTGCCCAGACCGGCCACTTTCGTCTGGTCCAGGAGGAGCGTCTTCACCGGCCGGTGGCAGCCCTTGAGGAGGTCATAGAGCCGGTCCGTCGTGAAGTCCGGACTGATTGCGTCCGGTCCCAGGTTGTCGTAACCTTTGACGCCTGTCGCCCCCTCTGACGGCACGAGCCACAGGCAGCCCAGGGTGCGGATATCGCGGTAGAGGAGGCGCCCTTCGTTGAGCGTAAAAATAAGATGAATGGCCCGGCCAGCATACTGGCCGGGCTTTTCTTCATAGAGCAGGCTGCCTGTCATGCGCAGATGGACCAGAAAGGACCAGGGACCGCGGCAGCGGACAAAGAGGTACTTGCCGCGGCGTTCCACGCCTTCCAGGGTCTGGCCGGTCAAGGCGGCTGCAAAACGGTCTGCCGTCGTATTCTTGATGAGCCTGGGCAGGCCTATTTCAACGGCCGTAATGGCCTTTCCCCGGACACGCTCGTCGAGGAAGGCCCGTATCGTTTCTACTTCCGGTAATTCTGGCATGGTCTCACCTACTTCGCTTCTTCCCAGTTGACGCCGCTGTGAATGTCGACGACGAGGGGCACGGACAAGTCGACGATGTGTTCCATCGTATCCTTGAGGAGCCGTTCCACTTCGTCCTTTTCCTCAGCCGGGACTTCCAGGACCAGTTCGTCATGGACCTGGACCAGGAGCTGGCTCTTCAAGTGGCGCTTTTCCAGTTCGTCCTGGACAGCGTTCATGGCCAGCTTGATGATATCGGCAGCACTGCCCTGGATAGGCGTGTTCATGGCCGTCCGTTCGGCAAAGGACCGGCGCGTGAAGTTCTTGCTGTTGATTTCCGGCAAGGCCCGGCGGCGGCCGAACATGGTGACGGCCATGCCCGATTCCTTCGCCGAGGCGATGAGGCCGTTCATGTAGTCATGGACCGTGTTGTAGCGGGCAAAATACGAATCGATGTATTCCTTGGCTTTTTGGCGGGAAATGGAGATATTCCGGGCCAGGCCGAAGTCGCTGATGCCATAAATGATGCCGAAGTTGACGGCCTTGGCATGGGACCGTTCTTCCGGCGTGACCTTGTCCAGGGGGATGCCGAAGACTTCCGACGCCGTCCGGCGGTGGATGTCCTGGCCCTTCTTGAAGCCGTCGATCATAGTTGGGTCCTGGGACAAGTGAGCCAGGAGGCGCAATTCAATCTGCGAATAGTCGCCAGAGACGATGTAGTCATAGCCTTCGCCGGGCACGAAGAGGGAGCGTATCTTGCGGCCCTGTTCGGTCCGGATGGGGATATTCTGCAGATTCGGGTCGGAACTGCTCAGGCGTCCCGTCGACGTGACCATCTGGTTGAAATGGGTATAGATGCGCCCCGTTTCCGGCACGATGAGCGGTTCCAGGCCATCGAGATAAGTGGAAATGAGTTTCTTCAAGGCCCGGAAGTGCAGAATCTTGTCGATCATGGGATGCTTGTCGCGCAGGGCGTCGAGGACGGAACTGTCCGTCGAATAGCCCGTCTTGGTCTTCTTGATGACCGGCAGCTGCAACTTCTCGAAGAGGATGACGCCGAGCTGTTTCGGCGAATTGATGTTGAAGGTCTCGCCGGCGTCGTCGTAAATGGCTTCTTCCAGGGCATCAGCCTGGCGGGACAATTCGCTCTTCATGGTCATGAGGCGGTCCGTATCGACAGTGAAGCCGTTCATTTCCATGACGGCCAGCGTATGGATGAGCGGTTCTTCGATGGTATCGTAGAGCTGTGTCAGGGATGCCTTATCCAATTCAGCTGCCGCTTTGGGCCAGACCTGGAAGGCAAAGGCGGCATCGCCGGCCAGCTTCTGTTCGTCGTCTTCGGCCCCTTCCTGGAGGCTGACGTCGAAGGTCTCGGAAATATACGTCAAGCCGTAAGCCGTCCGCGTCGGGTCCAACAAGTAGGCTGCCAGGACGATGTCCTTCAAGGGCAGGCGGCCCGATGCCACGCGGGATGCGGCCTTGGTCAGATTCTTACCGTCATCGGTGACGACGGCCGCCGCTTCAGGCAGGACGGCGAGATAGGCGTCGTACTTGCTTTCGGGGACGACGAAAGCGCCGTCCTCGACAGCCATGGCCAGGGCCGTCACGGCCGGGATGGGCTGGCTGTCGTCATAGCGGGCGGCGACGGCGACGGTCTTCCCTTTCAGGCTGGCTGCCTCGGGAGCGGCCATGACCTGGACGGTTTCAGCCGGGGCCGCCCCTTCGGCCAGATGGGAAAAGCGGTCGAAGGCAGCAAAGCGTTCCAGGAGATTGCGGAAGCCCAGGCTGCGGAAGAGCTGGGCCACGTCTTCCTGGCGCGGCTGGGGCTGGAACATGTCCATGGTATAATCCAGGGGCACGTCGCAGCGGATGGTCGCCAAATCCTTGGACAAGACGGCCTTGTCCTTGTTATCGGCCAGTTTTTCCTGCAATTTCTTGCCCTTCACTTCGTCCAGGTGTTCGTAGACGCCGTGGACGCTGCCGAACTGGCTGATGAGCTTGAGCGCCGTCTTTTCGCCGACGCCGGGGACGCCGGGGATGTTGTCGGCCGTATCGCCCATGAGGGCCTTCATGTCGATGACCTGGGCCGGCGTATAGCCGTATTCGCTTTCCATGACGGCCGGCGTGACGGCCAGCATGTTGGTGATACCCTTCTTGGTCAGATAGACCGTCACGTCGTCTGTGACCAGCTGCAAAGCATCGCGGTCACCGGTGACGACGTCGACGGCATAGCCATCGGCAGCGGTCCGCCGGGCCAGGGTACCGATGATGTCGTCTCCTTCATAGCCTTCCTGTTCGAGGACGCAGATGCCCAGGCAGGCCAGGACTTCGCGGATCAAGGCGAACTGCGGCCGCAGGTCGTCCGGTGCCGGCTTGCGCGTAGCCTTGTAGCCATCGAACAAGTCGTTGCGGAACGTGTGCTTGCCCTTGTCGAAGGCGACGGCGACGTACTGCGGGTCCAGTTCGCCGTATAATTTCAATAACATGTTCAAAAAGCCATAGACGGCATTGGTCGGATGCCCCTGGGCGTCGGTCAGATGCGGAATGGCATAAAAGGCCCGGTAGAGCAGACTGCTGCCGTCGATGATGACGATATTTTCTTTCATAGAACCTCCCTACTCCCTTCATCGATGCAGCAGTGAGCTGACGATGCTGTAGATGCAATAAATGACGAAGATACCTAAGAGGTAGGGCATAGCCATGATGATGAAGCCTAAGGCGCCGATGATGACGGCGACGATGCAGAAGACGATGAAGCCCAGGGCCAGTTTGACGCGCCACGAGAGGCCGGACGTGACGATATGGATGCCGCTGTGCTGGCGGCGCGCTTCCTGTTCCTGGCGCAGCCGTTCTTCATAGAGGGACTTCTGGTCGTGGACCGTACCATCTTCGTCAATGGTCTGGCCGCGGAAACTGTCCCGTTCGTGATCGGAAAGGATTTTGGGATCTTCTGAATTCATAGACGATTCTCCTTCTGTTAATAGTTTCGGCTCTTCATGCGGCGTTCAATGTCGCGCTTGGCTTCTTTTTCAGCCAGGGCCTGCCGCTTGTCGTAGAGTTTCTTCCCGGTCACCAGGGCGACGGTCACTTTGACCTTCCCCTTTTTGAAATAGAGGTTGAGCGGGATGAGGGTATAGCCTTTTTCCTGGATCTTGCCCAGGAGCTTAATGATTTCATATTTATGGAGCAAGAGCTTACGTGTCCGCAAGGGATCGTGGTTGAAGCGGTTGCCCTGGTCATAAGGGCTGATGTGCATGCCCAGGAGGAAGACTTCGCCGTTCTCGATGCGGCAGAAGCTGTCCTTCAAATTGACCTTGCCCTGGCGCAGGGACTTGACTTCCGTCCCCGTCAGGGCAATGCCGGCTTCATACGTTTCATGGATAAAATAATCGTGACGGGCCTTGCGGTTGTCCGAAATATATTTCACACCTTTTGTCGGTGACGTTGCCAAAACAAATTCCTCCTATTTCTTCTTTTTCTTGCCGCGGCTCTTCCGGCCTTTTCCCTTGCGCGCCGCTTTGCGGCCGGATTTCTTTTCTTTGCGGCCTTTCTTGTCCTTCTTGTCTTTCTTTCCCTTCTTGCCGATGGCCCCGGCGAACCAGTTGCGCTTGGTATCGGTGTCCTTCTTGTCGCTGTGCTTCCGTTTATGGCGCCGTTCGGCACTGGCTGCCATCAGCTGCTGGACGTCTTCCAGCGATTCATAGCGGCCCGGGACGAAGTCGATTTCGCATTTTTCCACATTGACCTGGGCCAGGGTGACTTCCATGGCATCGCCCAAGCGGTAGACCTTGCCGCCGTGCTGGCCGCGCAGGGTATACGACGCTTCATCAAATTCGTAATCGTCGTCGGTGAGCAGGGAAATATGGACCAGGCCTTCGATACCGTTTTCCAGGCCTACGAAGAGGCCGAAAGACGTAATGCCCGTAATGTGGGCTTCAAAGGGCTGGCCGATGAAGGGCAGCATGTACTGGCACTTCTTGAGATCGTCCGTTTCCCGTTCGGCTTCGACGGCAATGCGTTCGCGCGAGCTGGCCTGGTCGGAAGCGATGGTATGGTACGACAGGGACTGCTGCGATTCTTCCTCGGTCAGCTTGCCCCTGCGCTGGTACTGGCGGATCAGGCGGTGGACCATGAGGTCCGGGTAGCGGCGGATAGGCGACGTGAAATGGGTATAACATTCCGAAGCCAGGCCGAAGTGGCCGGCATTGGTCGTCGAATAGCGGGCCTGCTGCATGGAGCGCAGGGCGATGGTCTGGACGACAGCCGCTTCATCGGTCCCCTTGGTCATTTCCAGGAGCTTCTGGAAGTCTGCCGGCTTGACGGCTTCCGTATCGGGCATGGGCAGGTTGAAACTGGACAGGACGGTCCGCATCATTTCCAGCCGTTCCGGTTCGGGCAGTTCGTGGATACGGTAGACCGACGGGTTCTCGCTGTCCCGGAGATAGCAGGCTACGGTTTCATTGGCGATGAGCATGCTTTCTTCGACGATCTGTTCGGCAATGGTCCGTTCCCGTTTTTCCAGGCGCAGCGGCACGCCTTCCGGGTCGAGGATGACCTTGTATTCCGGAAAATCGAAGTCGATGGCCCCGCGGCGGAGGCGCATGTTCTTGAGGATCGTCGACAAAGACCGCAGTTCGTGGAGCATGGGCATGAAGGGCTGCAAATCATCGGGCACGATGCCTTCCAGGAGGGCCTTGCGGATTTCGACGTAGTTGCAGCGCCGCTTGACGCGGATGACAGCCGGACCGATGTCGGCCTTGAGGACCTTGCCGTTCTCATCGATTTCCATGACGCAGGTCATGGAGTAACGGTCTTCGTTGGCATTGAGGCTGCAGATGCCGTTGGACAGGACCGTCGGCAGCATGGGGATAACCCGGTCGACGAGATAGACGCTGGTGCCGCGGTTATACGCTTCCTGGTCGATGGCCGAGCCCGGGCGGACGTAGTAGCTGACGTCGGCAATGTAGACGCCCAGGCGGAAATGGCCGTTGGGCAGGCGGACGACGTCGATGGCATCGTCCAGGTCCTTGGCATCTTCGCTGTCGATGGTGATGAGCTGGCGGTCGCGGTAATCGCGGCGCCCTGCTTCCAGGGTGACCGCCGTATCGATCTTGGCGGCTTCCTTCTTGACGTCGTCCGGGAAATCGAAAGGCAGACCGTGGCGGGCCATGATGACCTTGATGTCCAGGTCCTTGTCGCCGTCATAGCCGAGGACTTCCGTCACTTCCCCTTCGGCTTTGCGCCCTTCTTCAGGCCACTTGGTGATCTTGACCAGGACGCGGGCACTGCTACGGGCGCCGCCGGTCTTGTCGAGGGGCACGTAGATGTCTTCGCGGATCCGTTCGTCGTCAGGCGTGACGAAGGCGCTGTGCTTTTCCAGCTGGAACGTGCCCACCAGGGTCTTGTTGGCCCGTTCGACGATGGATACGATTTCCCCTTCCTGTTTGTGCCGGCCGTCGCCGCTGTGCAGGATGCGGACCGTGACCTTATCGTTGTTCATGGCCGTATGGCGGTTCTGTTCGGCAATATACACGTCTTCTGTCAAATCCTGGCTGAGGACGAAGCCGAACGTCGGCGTATAGCCTTTATAAATGCCGGTTATCTCCTGGGGCTGTTTGGCCGAGATATACCGGTCTCCTGCGATTCTCATGAGTTTCTCACTCCTCACTAATTCTTCAAATGTGTCAAATACGTCAGCCAGCCGGGCGCCGGTGATACCGAGCTGTTCCGCACAGTCCTCGACCGTCGCGCCGCCGCTGTCTTCATTACATATACTTATTATATCATGAGCCAGCTGTAAATCCATAGTTCCCCTCCTCAAATCGCAGTAGTCAGAAAAAAGGAGCCGCCGCATATGCGACAGCCCCTAATAATTCATTAAAAAGTATGCATCAGTCTGCCTAACAGCAATGTACAAATGGCAAATGCTATCGACAAGACGATAGTCAGTTTGGAAAGCAGGGCATCCATGCCGCGGGCCCGGCTCCCGAACAAGTCTTCGGCACCGCCGCCGAAACCGGCGCCCATGCCCTGGGTCTTGCTCTTCTGTGCCACGACGACACCGATGATGAGCAGTGCCAAAATGACAACGATGATTTCTAATGCTGTGATCACGCTAATCCTCCTCACACAATGACGCTAACAGTACTATTGTACACTCATTTGCCGTTTCTATCAATAGGTTCTTTCCCTTTCTCATCCGGTTCTTCTTCCTTTTCGGCATTGCGCGTTTCCAGATAATGTTCCAGCTTGCGTTTGACCCGCTGCAGGGCGTTGTCGATGGATTTGACGTGCCGGTGAAGCTGGCGGGACATCTCGTTGTAAGACTTGCCGTCGAGATAGGCCGTCAGGACCTGCCATTCCAGATCGCTGAGGATCTCATTCATCTTCAGTTCGATATCATTGAATTCTTCACGGCTGATGACCAGCTCTTCGGGATCGCTGACGCGGATGCCTGCCAGGATGTCCTGCAGGGTCCGGTCCGATTCGTCTTCATAGACGGGCTTGTTGAGGGACACATACGAGTTGAGGGGGATGTGTTTCTGCCGCGTCGCCGTCTTGATGGCCGTAATGATCTGCCGGGTAATGCACAACTCGGCGAAGGCCCGGAACGACGACAGCTTGTCGCCGCGAAAATCCCGCGTCGCTTTGTAGAGGCCGATCATGCCTTCCTGGATGATGTCATCCCGGTCGGCGCCGACCAGGAAGTAGGCGCGGGCTTTGGATTTGACGAAGTTGCGATACTTGTTGACGATATAATCGGCCGCCTTGCCATCATGCTCATCCTGGGCGATGCGTACGATTTCTTCATCGGTCATGCCTGCAAAGCGGTCATTTCTTTCTTCTGCATGGGACGCTGCCTGCATAATCGTTACCTCGCTTATCTAATGTTGATTTATTCGCCTGCCTGCCGCTGCCGCACGACTTCATACATGAGCAGGGCCGCTGCGACGGAGGCGTTGAGGGAATTGACGTGGCCGAACATGGGGATCTGGACCAGGACGTCGCACGTCTCCTTGACCAGGTGCGAAATGCCCCGGCCTTCGCTGCCGATGACCAGGACCACCGGGTCCGTCAGGGAACTGTGGAAATAGTCCGTCTCGCCATCCATGTCGGCGCCGATGACCCAGAAGCCGCGCTTCTTGAGCTGCTTCAGCGTCTGGGCGATGTTGCCGATCTGTACGAGGGGCATGTATTCGACGGCGCCAGCCGACGTCTTGCCGACGGTCTCGTTGATGGGCGCCGTCCGCCGTTTCGGCAGGAGGACGGCATCGACGCCGGCACATTCTGCCGTGCGGATGATGGCCCCCATGTTGTGGACGTCTTCAATGCCGTCGAGGAGGACCAGGAACGGTACCTTCCCCTTTTCATCGGCAGCGATGAGGACGTCTGTCAAATCGGCGTATTCCACGGGCTTGGCAAAGGCGATGACCCCCTGGTGGCGGTTGCCCGGTGCCAGGTGGTTGAGGACCTTCAGGGGCACGTCTTCGACGAGAATCTCCTTCCGGTCTGCCAGGTCGCGGATGCGCTGCAGCGGCTGCGATTCGTTGCCGGCAGCGACGTACAGCTTGGTGATGGACCGGCCGGCCTTCAGGGCTTCGGTGACACTGTTGCGGCCGATGATGATATTTGCCTCACTCATTCCATTCCTCCATGTTTCTCGTTACAATAGGCCTTCGTTTCTTCATAGACCTGGCCCATGACGGTGTCCAGCCGTTCCTGACGGCCGGCCATGACCAGGTAGCCCACCAGGGCTTCCAGGGCCGTACTGTCGTGGTATTCGGCGACAGTCGCGCTCTTGGGCGCCAGGGTATAGGCATTGCGGGCCCGCTGACAAACAGCCTTCTCTTCGTCCGTCAGGCCGTCGTGGATGCGGCGGTAGACATAGGCCTGGGCCTTGGCCGATACAAATTCTGCCGCCAGCGTGTGCAGGACCTGGACGTGGGGGATGCCCGTTTCCACCAGGCGCTTGCGCAGGGTCAGGGCGTAATAGGCATCGCCGACGAAAGCCAGGTTGATCGAGTCGAGATGGGCCGCATCCTGGTCGGGCACGTCCAGGCGCTTGCCGTCGGCAAAGGCCCGATAGGCCCGTTTCTTTAAAGCTTGCAGTTGTTTGAATTTCACTTTTTCCAGCGTGCTCCCTGCGGCGAATCTTCGATAGTGATGCCAAGGGCAGCCAGTTTATCGCGGATGGCGTCGGCCAGGGCGTACTGCTTCTGGGCACGGCATTCCTGACGGATGTCGAGGATGGCCTGCATAAGGTCGTCGTAATCCTTGCTGCTGGCATCTTCCTTCTTGCCGGTCCAGCGGTCTTCGAGGATGCCCAGGATGTCCGTGAAGGTCTTGAAGACGCGTTTGACTTCCGACAGGGCTGCCGAATCGACGGGGACGCCGTTGTTGACGACGGCATTCTTGAAGATGTTGACGTTCTTGGCCAAGTCGAACATGGCGGCGCTGGCCAGGGCCGTATTGAAATCGTCGCACATGGCGTTTTCAAAGGCTTCTTCGTCTTTGTGAGCCGTTTCCAGGAGCTGCTGGGCTTCCGGCGATTTAGCACCGGCCGGCATAGCCAGGAGTTCCAGGACGTTGTCGATAGCTGTACCCAGACGTTCGAGGCTGCGCGTCATTTCTTCCAGCCGTTCATCGCTGAAGTCCAAGGGGCTGCGGTAGTGGTTGGAAATGAGGAAGAAGCGCAGGGCATCGGGGCTGTAGTGTTCCAGGACGTCCTTGACCAGGAAGAAGTTGTTCAGGGACTTGCTCATCTTTTCCGAATTGATGGTGATGAAGCCGTTGTGGAGCCAGTATTTGACCATGGGTTTCTTGCCGGTGAAGGCTTCGGACTGGGCGATTTCGTTTTCATGGTGCGGGAAGATGAGGTCGCTGCCGCCGCCGTGGAAATCGAAGGTATCGCCGAGGTATTTATTGCTCATAGCCGAACATTCGATGTGCCAGCCCGGACGGCCTTTGCCCCAAGGGCTGTCCCAAGACGGTTCGCCAGGCTTAGCGCCTTTCCAGAGGGCGAAGTCCATGGGATTGTGCTTGCGGTCGTCGACTTCGATGCGGGCGCCGGCCATCATGTCGTCGAGGCTGCGGCCGCTCAATTCGCCGTAGTCGTTAAATTTTTCGACGCTGTAATAGACGTCGTGGTCGATGACATAGGCATAGCCTTTGTCGATGAGGGTCTGGACCATGTGGATGATTTCATCCATGTGTTCCGAAACGCGGGGATATTTGTCGGCCCGGCGGATATGGAGCTTGTCCATAACTTCAAAGTACGATGCGATATAGCGGTTGGAAATGGTATCCCACGTGACGCCTTCGCCGTTGGCGGCGTTGATGATCTTGTCGTCGACGTCGGTGAAGTTCTGGATGTGCGTGACTTCATAGCCCAAGTGTTCCAGATAGCGTTTGATGACGTCCCATGTGACGAAAGGACGGGCATTGCCCATGTGGGAATGGTTGTACGGCGTGATGCCGCAGACATACATCTTGACCTGGCCCGGCGTAACGGGTACGAAGGTTTCTTTCTTGCGGGTCAATGTATTATATACTTTCAGTTCTCTCATACGGTAACCTCCCTGAAATTTGAACAAAAAAGCCACCATCCCCGATGACAGAGACGGTGGCCCGTGGTTCCACTCTGTTTTTACGGCACAGCCGTAATCTTTACTGCGCAGTAACGGGCGCACCCGGACCGGATTACTCCTTTCACCCGGCCTGCTCACAAAGGCAGCATTGCAGTTTTATGACCTGGAAAGGCTCTCAGCCGTGACCCTTCCTCTCTGTCGGATGCCACTGCAACTCATTTTGATCATCGCAGATTCTTATTGATACATATTATTAATTAATATGTATGTATATAGTACCCAATAATCCGTGCCCTGTCAAGTGCGAATTTAATTTGCAGATGGCAGTAAAAGGCGCCCCTAATAGGGGAGGCATTTTTTATCCGCAAATCTTATCGAGGCGCTGGAGGACCTTGTCGCGGCCCATCAGAGCGACAATGACGTTCAGATCCGGACCGTGCATGACACCGGTAACGGCGACGCGAATAGGCATGTAGACGAACTTGCCTTTGACCTTGAGGCCCTTCTGGATTTTCTTGAACAAAGGCTGTACCGTGTCGGGCGTGACGTCGTCGAGGGCAGCCAGTTCATCGCGGAACATCTTGAGGACGGACGGAGCCGTTTCTTCTTTGAGGACAGCTGCCGTTTCTTCATTTTCCGGCGCGTAGTCGTCGGTGAAGAAGACCTTGGCAGCGTCGACGATCTGAGCGCCATACTGGACGTGTTCGCGCATAGCCGCGCAGACGGCTTTCAGCCAGGCAGCTTCCGTTTCATCCGGATTTTCGCTGGCATAGCCGGCCTTCTGGAGATGCGGCAGGCAGACGGCATAGAGCTGGTCTTCGTCGAGCTGCTTCATGTAATGGAAGTTGATCCAGTTCAATTTTTCGATGTCGAAGACGGCCGGGTTCTTGGCGACGCGGTCGAGGGTGAACTGTTCGATGAGTTCGTCGCGGCTGAAGATTTCCTGATCGCTGTCCGGCGTCCAGCCGAGGAGGGCCAGGAAGTTGACCAGGGCATCGGGCAGATAGCCCATGTCGCGGTACTGCTGGACCGAGGTGGCGCCGTGGCGCTTGCTCATCTTCTTCTTGTCGGCGCCGAGGATCAGCGAGACGTGGGCGAACTTCGGTGCTTCGAAGCCCAGGGCCTTGTAGATGACGAGCTGGCGCGGCGTGTTGGACAAGTGTTCTTCCGCGCGGATGACGTGGGTGATGTGCATCAGGGCATCGTCGAGGACGACACAGTAGTTATAGACCGGGATGCCGTCGGATTTGACGATGACGAAGTCGCCGACATTGTTGGAGTCGAAGGACACGTGGCCGCGGACGAGGTCGTCCAATTCAATCGTTTCGTTCTTCGGCGTCTTGATGCGGATGACATGGGGACGGCCTTCCTTGAGGTACTGTTCGACCGTTTCCTTGGGCAGGTCGGCACATTTGCCGGAGTAGACCGGCGTTTCGCCTTTGGCCAGCTGAGCCTGTTTTTCTGCTTCCAGTTCTTCTGGCGTACAGAAACAGTAATAAGCCTTGCCTTCAGCTAAGAGCTTTTCCGTATATTTCTTGTAGATATCCAGGCGTTCCGTCTGGCGGTACGGGCCGTTCGGGCCGCCGACATCGATGCCTTCATCCCAGTTGATGCCCAGCCATTTCAGGGCTTCCTTGATATTTTCTTCCGATTCCGACGTCGAACGCTTGCGGTCCGTATCTTCGATGCGGACGACGAACTTACCGTGGTTGTGCTTGGCAACGAGGTAGTTGAACAGTGCCGAACGGGCACCGCCGATGTGGAACGGGCCTGTCGGGCTCGGAGCAAAACGTACGCGTACTTCCTGTGACATAAAAGATTCCTCCTAAAGACTATATATATGTATTATTGATAGCTAAGGACCATGGCTGCCGCCTGGGCTGCCATGCCTTCTTCCCGGCCAACGAACCCCAATTTCTCTGTCGTCGTCGCCTTGACGGAGACAGCAGCCTTAGGGATACGCAGGGCCTCGGCAATATTCGCAATCATCTGCGGCACATAGGGCTTTATTTTCGGCCGCTGTGCCAATAAGGTCACGTCGAGGTTGACGATGCGGCAGCATTTCTCCCGCAACAGATGGCGGACCTTTTCCAAGAGGACCAGGCTGGAAATATCCTTGAAAGCCTGGTCCGTATCGGGAAAATACGTCCCGATGTCGCGGAGCCCGGCGGCTCCCAGCAGGGCGTCCATGATGGCATGGATGACGACATCGGCGTCAGAATGGCCATCGAGGCCCCGTTCAAAGGGAATCTCGACGCCGCCCAGGACCAGGCGCCGCCCTTCTTTCAGGCGGTGGACGTCATAGCCCGTGCCGATGCGCTGAACTTCCCGTCCTTTCATGTACAGGGACAGAATGGGAATGTCGTCGCGCGTCGTCACCTTGCGGTTCTTCTCGCTCCCTTCAAGGATGACGACGGGCACGCCCATGGCTTCGACGAGGGATGCATCATCGGTAGCCTGAATGCCTTCAGCCCGGGCATGCTCATGGGCTTCTACGAGCAGGTCACGGTGAAAGATCTGCGGCGTCTGGGCTGCTACCAGGCGGCTGCGATTCAGCGTATGGAGGCGGCCGTCGTCGCCGCGGACCTTGACCGTATCCTTGAGGGGAATGCCGTAAATGGCGGCCCGGGCCGTTTCCATCATGGCCGCGCCCTGGTCATACCAGTCGGGACCGGCAAAGGGCCGGGCGCCGTCGTGGACCATGACCACGTCCATGTCGCGGCTGACGGCCATGAGGCCGTTGTAGACCGAATCTTCCCGCTCGGCTCCGCCCAGGGCATAGCGCACGGGCTGGATGGGATGGAGGTCATCGACAAGGCGGCGGATTTCCTTCTCATCGACGCGGGAGTGGACGATGACCACTTCGCTGACCGACCGGGCCGCAAAGATGTGGCGCAGGGTATGCGCCAGGACGGGCTCACCGCACAAGGGATAGAAGAGCTTGTTCCGCTCGTAGCCGAAGCGGCTCCCCGTGCCGGCCGCTACGACAATGACAGATACTTTCACACATTTCACCTACTCATTTGCAATCTTGACGAATATCATGCGCCCAGCCGACGTCTGCAAGACCGACGTCACTGTAACGGGCACGGTAGAACCGATGTATTTCTGACCATCTTCGACGACGATCATCGTGCCGTCATCGAGATAGGCCACGCCCTGGTTCTCTTCCTTGCCGGCCTTGACGATGAGGACGTTCATGTGTTCCCCAGGGATGCGGGCCGGTTTCAGGGCATTGGCCAGGTCGTTGATATTGAGGACGGCCACGCCCTGGAGGGCAGCGACCTTATTCAAATTATAGTCGTTGGTGACGACTTTGGCATTGATCTTGCGGCCCAGGCGGACGAGCTTGGAATCGACGCCCTGGACGTCATCGAAATCATCGTTGATGATGCGGACTTCGACGTAATTATCTTCCTGCATCTGCTTCAGGATATCCAGGCCGCGGCGGCCCTTATTGCGCTTCAGCAAATCCGACGAATCGGCGATGAGCTGCAGTTCTTCCAGGACGAAGACCGGCACCAGCAGGGGCCCTTCGAGGAAGCCCGTACTGCAGATTTCGGCGATACGGCCGTCGATGATGGCACTCGTATCGAGGAGCTTGCCGGAAAAGTCCATATCCTTGCGCTTGCCGCTGTGCTCCTTGCCGGACTTGCCCAGGCGCAGGTTGCTGACCAGGGCGATGATTTCGCTCTTCTTGCGGGTGGCAATGCTCATGCCGGCATAGCCGAAGACGATGCTGAAGACGATCGGGCCATAGGCCCCGATGATCGGCAGACGGGCGAACGCCAGGCCAATTAAATTCGCAATAATAAGTCCAAAAAGCAATCCCAGCGTCCCGACGATGATATCCTGGCTCTCGAAATCACTCAGGCCCGATTCGATGCGGTGAATCGCCGCCCAGATCAGGCGCAGCACGAACGGTGAAATCCCATACCCCACCAGGGCCCCGACGAGAATGCCGATGATGTAGGCCACGATGGTGATGATAGTCGTCCCGAAAATACTGCCGTGGAAAAATTCCCCTTCTATTTCGGCACTGATGAAGGGCGTCGTAATGACCTGGTCGGCAATCATGACAAAAATGACCGCCATGATCAGGACGATGACCCCTTTCATGATGTTGTCGGCCACATTGCGCCCATTGAATTTCTTCGACTTCGGCTCCTCGTGGTCCAATCCATATTTATCTTCCATAGAGTAGTAAGACACCTCCCCTTATGCGTAATTCTGTAACTATACTAGTTTACCACATTTCCCGACAATGTACCACCGGTGGCAGGTAAAGTTTTTACAGCCGTCCGCATATAGCATTTTGAACTAGTAAATCATGATTTAGTAAATCGTGATTTACTAAATTACGATTTACTAAATCCAATACTTACTCACACAAATACCGATAAAGTTTGTCCTCGACCGGCTTATCCAAGAGAAATTGGAAATTGACGATAGGCAGCTGCTGCCCTTTGTCATTGGCAATGGTCGTTTCGACAGGTTCTCCCAGGACAGTTAAATCGCCGATATAATAGAAATCGGCCCCTTCGGCATCACTCTTTTTCACGAACAATAATTTTCGCGTGTGCTCATTGCAAATCGCTGGAATCTGCGACGACGTCAGGTGAATCCGGGCTCGCGTCATCCAGCTGAACTGCTGCGGCGAAACGAACTGGTCTTCGTACTTCGTATTGGCTGAAATGTCTTCCCGCTTCTCGTAGGTAACGAAAATGGGACACGTAGCGCCGACAATCTGATAGCCATTGAGCGTGCCTTCACGGTTCGTTTCATAATTGAGGATACGCGACACATCTTTTCGGGAATAACGGCCGTAGCGGACAAAGCCCCGGACGATTTCCGGTTCGTCATGAACATAGAGATTTTCAAAGCGATACGTTCCATAGTCAAGGATATCCTGAACATAACGTTGAAATTCTTCATTTTCTTTCAAGTCATTCCAATAGGAGGTGGCCACATACGCATGATTCTCAAAGGAAATAAGCGGCTGACTACCGTATTTTTTTCTGGCCGTTTTAGTGAAAAATTGCAAATCCAGCAGGCGGGCCACGCTTTCCATCGTTTCCGTAGACGGCAGGAAACGGTATTGTTCCGTCATTTCCTTCGCCAACGCCGCCGTAGACCAAGACGCTTCCGTCAACAAATGGCGCAAGACCAACAATTCCTCTATGCGTTTGCCATTGGCCAATTCCAAACTCAGCATCTTCAATACCGCCCGATGGGCTTCGGTCAAGGTCGAGGCAAAAGGCTCCATGTATTGAACAAATTCAAAGAAAGACTCCTTCTTCGCCACAAACAAGGCCGGTTCCTTATCACCAAAGCGGACAAAATCCATCATCATGGGCTGACGGCCCAGGCGGTAGGCCATATTGCGGTATGATTCTTTCAAATCCCGCAGGTCTGCCAAAGCACTTTTGGCATCAATAGCCGCGTAAATTCGTTCTTTAGCGATATCGTCAAAATGAACCGACGTCGGACCCGGCAAAAAATTGACCTGCATGAGACGGCGGACAAAATCCTTATCGTATGTCCGGTCGCCAAACAGGGCAATAGGAAGCAGGAAATTATTTTCATAATTGCCGATGAAATCGATAACTTCCAAATAGCGCTTATGTGGATATTTTCGCAGTCCCCGGCCTAACTGCTGGACAAAGACGATCGCCGACGTCGTCGGACGCAGCATGATGACCTGATTGACCTGGGGAATGTCGACGCCTTCATTGAAAATATCGCAAGTAAAAATATAGTCGAGATACTGCGGGTCTTCTGCTGCCTTCGCCTCCAAATGACCAATGGCTTCGCTTCGTTCCCTTTCGCTCGACGCACCCGTCAAGGCAACGGCTCGTTTTCCATGCTGGCGAAAAGCTTCAGCCAGGGCCTGCGCTTCGTCTACATTGCGGCAAAAAACGAGACCTTTGATGCGTTCGGCGTCACTGCCATACAAATCAGCATAATATAATATATGTTTTACACGTTCTTCACAAGTCAGTAAGGCAAAATCACTCATGTCATCTAACACCTTGCCGTTGACCGTAATTTCGCTGATGCCGTGATAGTGAAAAGGAACGAGCATATTTTCTTCCAGCGCATCGTGCAAACGGATTTCATAAGCAATATGATGATGGAACAGCGCATAAATATCGAAATCATCGGACCGCTCCGGCGTCGCCGTCATGCCTAACAGAAACTTGGGCTGAAAATAACGAATGACTTTTTGATACGTCGCAGCACCCCCGTGATGCACTTCGTCAATGACAATATAATCAAAGGTGTCGGGCGCAAAGGTATGAAGGATTTCGTCTTGGGACAAAGTCTGAATGGTCGCAAAAATATAAGGCTTATCCAATTCTTTATCATGCCCTGTCAGCAGCCCCGTATCGGCCGGATTGATGCCAATCCGGACATAACTATCCCGTGCACTTTTGACGATGAGCTCCCGATGGACCACAAAGAGAAACCGCCGGGGCTGCATTTTTAAGACGTCAAAGGCTGATAAATAGGTTTTCCCAGTCCCCGTCGCTGAAATGAGCAAGCCTCGATCCTGCCCGTCATCACGAAGCTTTTGAATCCCAGCTAAAGCCGCCTTTTGCATGGCATTAGGTTGAATTTTATGGAAGGGCACATATACGGACTGCCGTTTCGGCTTATTATGCGTGTACACAGACTCGTAGGCCTGAATCCACGCTTCGTCCACGACTTCCGCCGTATCCCACAAAGCATCAAATTCTTCCTTCGTCTGCCGGATGAGAGAGCCGTTTTCTGCCGATGTAAAGAAAACATTCCATTCCTGATTGTGCGTCAAGGCGTTAGCCGTCATATTGCTGCTGCCAATGACCATGGTATAATTTTCCGGCCCTGCCTGGGGACGATGGAAAAGATAGCCTTTGGCATGAAAAGCCCGTTCTTCTGTCACCATGCGCAATTCAACATTGGGAAACTTCAACAATTCCCGCAACGCACCGGGTTCGGTAAAATTCAAATACTGAGAGGCTAAAATTTTTCCCGTCGCCTTCCGATTCTGAATGAGCGCATCTTTCAGGCAGGCAATGCCGCTTTTCGTCAAAAACGCCACGGAAAACAAAAAAGAATCACAGACGTACAGCTGCGACAAAATCGTGTCGAGAACCTTGCGCTTTTTCTCTTTATTATTGGTCAGAATCTTGGGAACATAGCGTTGGTCCGCTTCTACCGTATAATCAATAAATCCTTCGCGCAGGCACTGTTCCAAAGCCCCGTATTCAACCATGGCTGTCGCCTACTTTCCAGAAAGTTTTTTCATGATGGGCACATCGGCCGGTGCCCAGTCCAATGTCGGCATATCTTCGGGAGTCATCCACTTCGCATCGACGTGTTCTTTGCGAACAAAGTCGGGCTTGTCCAAATGGCAATAGAAGGCATACATGGTCATGGAAAAATCAGGGTAATCGTGATGGACCGTCATGTACAAATCCGATTCCTTGACAGATACATGGACATCCATTTCTTCCCGCAGTTCCCGTTCAATAGCCGTATGCTTGGCTTCACCCGGTTCAATCTTGCCGCCAGGAAACTCGTATTTGAAACTGACATAGTCAAATTTCCCCTGACCCCGTTCCATGCAAAGAATTTTTCCATCATACTCCAAAATCGCAGCTACCACTTCTAAATGCTTCATCCAAAATTCCTCTTTTCTGTATTATTTCCTGCACCTTCTAAAAAACGTATTCCGACAGGCGTCTCATGGCTTCTTCCAGGCGGGTCCGGGGCAGGGCCAGGTTCAGGCGCATGGCGTCTTTCCAGGCGAATTTCCGGCCATCCTGCCAGGCGACGCCGACGTCCCAGGCTTTTTTCAGGAGTTCCGGCAGGGTCATCTGGTTTGCTTTCAAGTATTCCCCACATTCGACGAAGAGCATGTAAGTCCCCTGCGGCAGGCTGACCTGGCAGCCCGGGAAATGGTCCTGGATGTACTGGACAGCATAACGGCAATTGCTTTCCAGGACCTGGTTCAATTCGTCGGTCCATTCGTGTCCGTCCTGGCTATAGGCGCCGATCAGGGCGTGCATGGAAAGGACGTTCTAATGCCGCCGTGGACGCCATTTTCATAGCCGATCATGTCCCGTGTCAGTTCCGGCCAGTCATGACGGGTCGTCTGCCAGTCGATGATGCGCTGATAATAGGCATCAGACGGCAGGAAATAACCAAAAAGCGGGTGCTTCAACCGTTGTTCCATGGCCTGGACGACAGCCGGGCAAGTCGCGAAATTCATGTCCGCTACCCACATGGGGATTTCATCGAAACCGGGCTTGGCCTTATCCGGTTCAAAGCCCCAAACGGTCTTGCCAATGCCATCGAAAGCCGTAGCATCTTTACCAGCTCGGTCAATAATCGTCGTAAAATCGTATTTCATCTAATTTTTCTCACCTTTCATCATAAAACACGCATCTTCTGGTCTTCTGACTGCTGACAAGAAAAATCTCAGTCATGATTACACCGTTTAATCATGGATTTCACTTCTTTCTGACATTTTTCTTTCATTATACCATGTTTCCTACGAGGATGCCCGTATTGTCATCATAGCTGGTACATTCACATTCCAAGGTGACCAGGAATTCTTCGATAATCGGGGCATTGACATGACGACTCTTGTGGACATGACAGCCGGCTTTTTCGATTTTATCTTTTCCGCCAGAAGACTCCCACCTAAGAGGTGGGAGTCTTCTGGCGGGAAAGATCATAAATTCCCCGTGCGGGAAATTCGATTGATATTGAAATGATCGGCATGGTCAATGGCATCATCGAGGGTTTTTAGCATCTCTTCCTTTTTTTCACACAAAATTCCGTCGATCCGCACGGAGTCCAAAGGATGGAGCGACCAGAAATAAGTGTCAGGCAGATTCAGAGCGGCGAGAAAATCCCGTTCTTCCTCCAGGTTTTCCCGTTCCGTGGCCGGAGTGAATTTCCCTGCTTTGATGTCACGGTCAAGCCGGGTACCCACAAAGGCCGACATGGTGTTGATGAGGATTTTATTGGGATGCAGTTCATTTTCAAGGTCAGCCATTGCCTTGGCACTTTCCGCGCCCCGTCCCTTTCCTGCCGTTCCCAGCATCAAAAGATCGCTGTGACGAATCCCGGCAGCGTTGAGTCTTGAAACTTCCCGGCGAATATCTGCTGCTTTGTAACCTTTATTAAGGTTCTCCAACACATCATCAAGACCGCACTCCACACCGATATAAAGGTCATTCACGCCAGCCTCCTTCAATACTGCCAGGTCAGAGTCACTTTTATGGGTGATATTATCCACTCTGGCATACATGGTAATGATCTTGATATTTTGCAGATATTTCTTAATGAGGCGGATGCGTTCCAAAAGCCTGGAGGCCGAAAGGGCAAACGGGTCGGCTCCCACCAGATAGACTCTTTGGATGCGCCCGGCAAATGCGCCGTATTCCTTACGAATTGCCCCAAGATATTCCTCCACTTCCGCCAAGGATAGCATACGGAAAGGAATTCCCTGATACATATTGCAAAAAGCGCAGCCATTATGTGAACACCCTTCGGTGATGGGGAGCAAAAGCGTATTCGCCTCGATGGGCGGACGATATATGTTTCCGTTGTATTTCATGATACTGTCTCCTTAAAAATAGTTCGCTGCCATCTGACGATGGGCTTGCATTCTTTCTTCCGGCAAATTATCCATTATTTTTTGGATGCCACTGATGAGTTCTTCTTTGTCCTCCGGCAGATTCGCCTTGGCACGGAACGGCACGGAGATATGGTCAGCGAGGAAAACGGTCTTATTTTTCAGGCTGCGTATGAACTCCTGCATTTCTTCAAGCCGCTCATGCTCGCCCGCCTCTGCGAATTCGCCCTTTTCTCGGCGACGGTACAGAATCGTCCCGGGCACAAGCGTCAAAGATGATATCTCTATCATGGATATATCCATGCTCTCATAGATTTCGGCCGTTTTTCGGGCATGAGAAAGGCCGTACCCCGCTCCGCCGAGACCGTTCAGGAAATTGGCAATAAATGACATCCCCGCCTCGGTAAGCTTTTCCATCTGCTCACGGGCAAAGGCTGCGTCATAGCCTTTGTTCACCATCTTCAAAATAACATCGTCCCCGGATTCCACGCCGATATAAGGATCGGCAAACCCTGCCGCTTTCATATTCCGGAGTTGCTCCACGCTCTTTTCACGGAAATTGTCGATACGGGCATAGCCGCCAATGGTCTTGACCGAGGGGACATATCGATGGATCAGTTCTGCCGTCTTCATCAGCACATCATAATCGGCGGCAAAGCCGTCAGCTCCCTGGAGAAAAATCCGCTCCGGTGCCCCGAAATGCCCTGGGATTTCCTTGATGTCAGCTTCGATTTCATCCATGGGCGATTTCTTGAACCGGGTGTCCTTGAAGTAACTGCAAAAGGCACAGCTGGCATGGGAACAGCCGCTGGTCACTTGCAAAAAGCCGGAATTGGCCTCGTAAGGTGGGCGATTAATACCGCTGGTAAAATGCATACGGATTCCTTCTTTCTTAATTCGTTATAACTACAATTCTTTAATTGTCGAAATGTTATCTTCAAAATAAAGAGCTGCTGGCAGCTTACAGCTCTTTGTCGATATATTCGGCTAGTGATTTGATTGTTTTCTCGTTGCGTCTGTAATAAGTCCACTTGCCGTGCCGCTCCGAGATGAGAAGCTCGGCTCTCTGTAACATATCAAGGTAATTGGATACGGTGGACTGCGAGCCTCCTGCCTTTTGGTGGATGCTGCTGACGCATACGCCGCCTTTCAGGTCGATGGAACTATCAAGAGAACCCCCCTGTGGTGGAAAGTTCTCCTTTGGATTCTTCAGCCATCGAACAATAGAAAGCCTTGTCTCATTGGACAGCGCTTTGCAGATTTCAATAATGTCCATTGCTCCCTCCCCTAAAATTTCTCTTTGTGCATCTCTTCGTATCATTATATAGTAAATTTTCGATTTGTCAATATGTAAAGCAAAAGATTGCAAATGTAATGGTTGCCAGACCATCTGCACTGTATCATGAGAGGTTCTTTTTTTACCTTCCTCCAGCTATTATCTCCCTACGGTCGATTCCTGCTGGGCCAAAAAGGCTTCTGCATCTTGGCGAATTTTTTCCAAATCCAGGCCCTGGTCGCGGGCACCGAAAATGCAACCGCAATAGGGCTGGCGGTAGAGGTGGTAGGCTTCGGTCATTTTCGTCGTGAAATAATCATAACCTAATTCCTCCATCTTTTCAGCCGTCGCCGGTATTCCGCTTCCGGATGGATATTGGGATTGAAATAATAGACCGTAACATGATGTGACCCCAAAAAGTTAGATGTTAGGTCTAACAATTGGGGGGCAGCTCAAATACGACAGCTTCTTTTTTATACATTGTCAGCCATAAAGCAGCCTAATTTATCAAAGTTTTCCACAAAAAAGGAAAACACAAAAATTAGACTGCTTTTTTTATCCGTCCCTTTACGGGGATTATGGTTCTTATCATGCCTACAGGTGAACTGAATCTCGTGATGTACAACGGGTTTCCGTCCCCTTACGGGGATTATGGTTCTTATCGGAGCAGAAATGGGTCGAAGCTATCGAAAAAACATCGAAGTTTCCGTCCCCTTACGGGGATTATGGTTCTTATCTAATCAGATTGAAGGTATGGTAGGTAATCGTATTAGTTTGTTTCCGTCCCCTTACGGGGATTATGGTTCTTATCCTGGCGTCCCCTAGTGTCACTAAAACCTTTGTCGCAAACGTTTCCGTCCCCTTACGGGGATTATGGTTCTTATCCGCACCCCTTATAAATGGCTTCATAGCGCCATCGAAAATGCCTTTTGCGGGGCGGATTTTCTTTTCTTCTCATTTTTCACATTTTTTGGAAAATGATTTTCAAAAATCGTCCTATCGCTGATTTTTAAGCCAGCGGGGCGGAATAATTCTTTTTATGTTTTCAAAAAGCAAGTTGGGCGCATAAATACGGTATTACCTAACTAACTTATATTGTATCACAAGTCCATCAAAAACCATAGTTCATGATTCGTGAAGATCTGCTATTAGACAAGCATAAGCTATGGTCGAACCTCGCAGTGGAACACCGCATCTGAGTCCGAGGAAAAACTGTGGTCCGTGGCTCGTGGCTCGTGGCTCGTGGCTCGTAAAAGCCTGCCATCATACTCGAACTGGCTGTGGTCAAATCTCGCTGGCGGGCTTCCCACGCGGAAGCCCCTACGCAGCCTCGATGGGGCCATTTATTACGAGTCGAAGGCATCACGGGCCGTGCATTTTTGATTCATTACGGCCACCGTTCATCCCCATCGCCTGTATGCGATTCCGTAGGAGCGCGCCCGTGGCGCACCCGCCGTGAATCCTATTCATAGCCGGAATGTATGACAAACGGCACATGATCATAATGCAGTAATCACAGGTTTGTCAACAATGATTCTCCAATCCATTGATTCAATCGCTTATAAGCCATGCGTTGGCGATTCACAGGGGAACCATATATAACGGATAAAAGATTCCAAAACGATGTCATAATGTTATCAGGAGTCAGCCCCGTCCTTTTCTGGATAGTTTCTTCCGTAACATTGATGATTTCGTGAGCTGTATTATTGCGTAACTTTCGCAGCTTATCCATATAAGGGTTTGCCGAATTCATCAACGGATCTGTCATGAATTCATGATGTTTTTCCGCATCTTTGGCACCATCGAATTGTTCAGCAAAGCAGAAAACTTGATAGAGCAAAATAAAAGACAATTCGCTATCATAAAAAGGTTGAGGCCAAACATGGTCCAAATAGGCAATCAGTTCCGGCCCCTGTGGTTTCTGGAGCAGTGTCTGCCGCCGTAAGATTCTGCGTCCTGCTACTTTTTCCCGGTAATTGAGGATGGGTATTTTCAGATTCATCTTGGCATAGGTCACAAATAATTCATAAAGGAAGGGGGAGATTTGCACCATGAAGCTGGCATACTGTTTCTTCTCTTTATGGATTTGCATGGTCAACAAATATTCTGTCAAGCTCTCCCCTTCTCTTTCAAAGGGAAATAAGGCTTGCCCATGGTATTTTCGCATAATCTGTTGCGCCGCTTTCGTCTGCAAATCGGAGCGGTACATGGCAAACTGGATCAGCTTCTTTGTCTGAGCAGAGATAGTATGGCTGCCTTTGCAAAAAGCCCAGGCTCCCATATATTCGTACTGGTTGACGAGGGACATGATTTCATATTTCTCGCGATAAAACCGCAATATTTCCAAATGCGGCTCTTCACAGCGGTTCGGCGCATCGGGTTCATCGTCTTCATTGCAAGCCAGCATTTCTTCTACATCTTCTTCATCTTGGACAGGAATATTGTTCGTATTGGAGCGGTGTTCTGGCGAAGCAACCTGAATGCCGCGGCACCAAGCATATTCGGTACTCATAATAGCTAAAACGACTTTAATCTGCGGCGTTCCGGAACTAAGATTCAACAAGATTTCCGCCTCCGGATAGGTTTGATGCAATTTCAAAACATGCCCTGGCAAATCATGCAGATAGGCATCATACAAATGAGCATCTACAATCCCAGAATAAAGCGATTCTACCGGACATCCTGGCTGGACATGTTCAATGCCCAAGGTATACATATGCGTATTTCGTTCGCGCTTTTCCATTTCATCCGTAAAATAAAGAACGACTTTATCAGGATGGTAATGGCGTAAAATATGAAGGCAAGCGCCATCCCGGCAATTACGTACAGGATCTGTCGTCCCAATCGGCGAAAATAATATTTTCATGACACCTATCTCCTTACAAAACGTTCGTATCTACGGCGCCCATACCGAGAGCTGTCTTGACACCGACACCCGAAAAAGGCGCCAAAGAGGCGAGCAGCCCTTGAAGCCGCTTCAACATATCGTATCCAAAAAAAGAAAAACGCTGCCAGCCTTCACAGCCATAAATCTGGCTGCCATTGACCGAAAAGACTTGGGACCGGAGCTGATATTTCGTGAGGCGGCAATGGCTGGTCAGTTGTTCTAATAAATCATCTTGTTCCAGTTTTACCGTATCGGAAAAAGTATTCCAGCGCTGCAATAAGCTCTGATATATAAGGCGGATATCTGGCAAGATAACATATCGTCCTTCTTGTTTAAAACTCATGATACTGAGGCACTGCCATTCAGCCCCGGCTGGGGCTGAATCGGCTTTGACGAACTGAGCAGCTAAGTCCTCGAAGCTTGTCTGCCTTAAGAGCTGCATCGGTCCCAGCGAAACTTCATATTGTTTCTGTTTGAGCCAAAGGGCCGGTACTTTTTCCAAAGGGATGACCAATCTTTCATAGGCTTCATCTGTCAAGGTCCCAATACGCCAAAGCGGGCAATGCTTTGTTTCATCCCAATATACGACCTGGCTATAGGGACGCAGGGTCATATGATGATACAGTTCGGCACTAGTCGGAGCAATGACATTCATCAAGGCCCCATGAAAGATAGATCCCATAGCCGGATGGATGCGGGTATGTTCCGGCATCTTCAACGGGATTTCTATCAGCCTTAACATGACGTCACCTCTTTCACTGCCGCCAAGCCCAATATCTGGCAGTCGTCATGAACCCAAGCCAATTTCAGCGTCCGCGGCGTCAGTTTGTCATCTTTGGTCATATGGTGATGACAGCTTCTCCGCGTGAACAGCACTTTATCGAAGAATTCTGCCAACACAGTCCGTCCTTCCTCTTTCGGGGCCAAGGCATAATAGACGGTCTTGGTCAGGAAACCCGTACCGCCGCCGAGACGGATATCTGCCAGCTTGCTTTCTTCAAATTTTCCTTTATATTCATGACCAAAGACAGCTTTTTCTTGAGCTAACCCAAATGCCAAATAATCCCGCACCCATTGCCAGATATCGTCGAGGGTCGTAATGCCAATACGCTTGGCTATGTCCCGATCTAAGGTCATGGAAAAGCGGAACTTCCGGCCTGCTGGGATACATTCGCGAAAAAGTGCTAAGGAATGTCCGTCCAACCCTTCCCTGCAAACGGCTGAAACGTCGTATTTCTGTAAAATCACTGTATCCCGTTCATGCCCGACGAGCATGGCATCACTGACGGAAAGGCCTTTCATGACGCTCTGCAAGGCATCATCAGGCTGATTTTTATATTGCTTGAGCCGCGTAAAGGCCTTCCGTTCTATGGCCTGAACCAGGTGGCCCATTTGTTTATCATATCTATCTCTTTCTCTGGCTTTCATAGCCGCCTTGATACGGCTCCAGAAAAGGCGATAATCATCGGGATGCTGACGAATATCATGGAACAAAATAGCTGAACGGATAGCACCTTTCAAAGTGCTGCCAGGAATATACGGTGTTCCATCGGGCGTCTTGACTTGACGGTGAATGTCGTTGAGCCGCTGTTTGACGTCTCTGACCAAATAGACATCGGCCGAAGAAACGCAAATTTCCCGGATAATAGTCGACAGACTGCCCAGCCGCTGCGCCTGGAGCCAGCCGCGCAAGTTCATTTTTCCCGAAAAGACCTGTGACGCATAATCATCGATTAAGTGATGACGAATTAAGAAGTTCATCCACTTGGCTTTATCGAGAAAATAAACGCGCTGCTGATTCCGGTCTTTGGTAAAAATATATTCATATTGTTTCAAGACTTCACCATTGCCAACGTGAATCGGACTGATACAGGTCAGCTCATACGTCTTATGTTCCCATTTCTCTGCATTTATCATAGCATCAACCCCACATACAATCCTTTGCCATACCGCCACACGGGATGAACCGCATCCTGTCCGCCTACTTCGGCCATACAACCGGCAAGCTTTTTAGGGAAGCAGGACCCAGCCTGTATCATATAAATGTCATTTTTCTTTTGCATCCTACCGCCGTCAGGAGATAAAAAGCCGCTGCGTCGACAAAGTGCGTACTGGCCTTCCTGGACGTCAATCACTTCAGCTGGTGTTGGCAGCAGGACAGACAGACACATATACATCGAAGCATTGGGCATCGTCAATCCTTTATATAAAATACGGTCATCTTCGTAGACTCCGAGTTCATCCATATCAATAGGGTCATCCCGAAAGTGAAATTTTCCGTAACCACTGCTGCGTTTCCCACCAATACCAGAAAGGCCCAGCAATTCCAGTAAAGACTGAAGCCAATTCCAATCTTCATCGTCTTCATAACCAACAAGTCCGTATAGCCCAGCTTCTTCTGTAAACTGAATCTGATGGACATAATAAGGACGCGGAACAGCCTCTGTACAATTCACCCGCGTCAGCAACTGGCCGCAGCCGAAGCAGGGTTCATCGCTGCAAAAGGATTTACCAGCCTTCATGGCTTGTATAAAATCAGCTAATTGGGATACCCGTATATGAGATAGTTTCTTTTGCCGCTTCTGCTGCGTAGCCTGCCGACGAAAAGTATCATAGTCAACGATTTCCTGTCGGCTCGTAGCGGGAATGCTTAAAATAGGCTTAGGCACATACAGCTGCAGTTCTTCTGTATCATCATAAATATAAGGAAAAAGGTCCGAAAAAACAAGTTTTCCCTTCACTATGGCTTCCTGGAGGTGAGTCAGACCCTTTTCATCGCCTTGCAGTGACAGCTCATAACATAGGGCACTGAACAGGCTATCTGCCCGATAGTTCAGAGAACTTTGTTCCAGCTTCCCTCCATTTTCAGCACAGCCAAAATGAACGGGTGTATCGAATTGTAAAGGATACAGAGCGTACTTCATAGGCTACACTTCTTTCAACAACTGTAAAGCTTCATCGACAAAAGGCTGGACATCCGTATCAGACAAACCCGAAAAGCCTTGGACGTCCCAACAGGAAAAAGCGACCCGCCCATAACCACGGGAGCCATGGCCACCCAAATAGTCCCAAGTCAGCAGGCGGATACCATCGGTCAAAGCTTGCAGATCTTCTTCTACTTGTTCGATATTAGAGATATTATAGATAAGCTGAAAATTGAAGACAGCTCCTGCCGGGACACGTTCAATCTGCCGAGGATTGGCCTCACCAGTCAAGGCATTAATGCTATTTTCAAACTTGATTTCACCTAAATAGGTATCCATCTCCATCTGTTCCATGGCTTTGACGCTGTTCTCATCCATGCGTATATCTAAAAACTGCAGCCGTGCCGGTGTCGCAGCTTGTTTATCAGCCGTTCCAAACAACCGTTTCACAACAGGACTTTCTGTTTCCAAATTCAAGCCGCCCTGATTCCGCCGCAATAAAGAGCGGATTTTCCCCTTCAAAGAGCTGCCGGGAATAATCGGCTCTTTCGTATAAGGGTCGCGGATAACGGCGCTGTCGACCGCTCCGATAGGTGCAAATTCATCAGACCCGCCGATATGGAGGCCCGTTTCTAAGCGAAGTTTCGCTGTCATCTTCAATTTTCCACATAATTTTTCTTGTGCCATAATTAATCTTTGCCTCCGTAAAATTTATGATATGCTACTAATGCTTCGACATAATGGGCAAAAGCTTCATATTTTGCAATACTGGTTCCGACTGCTTCAATATGCTGTTTCATATGACTCTGTTTCATAAAATCTTTGACACTTCGTTCTCTTCCTGCCTGGTAGGCTGCTTTGACTTTCAAAAACTGTATTTCCCCGGCTAATTCATCGGGTAATTCCGTCGCATTTAAGTGTTTGGCTTTATAGACATTTACCTTGTTTGTGATGGCGTTGACAGCTGTCAAAAATTTCCGAATTTGATTGGTCTTTAAATAAATTTTTCCATTATTTTGTTTTTTTAAGGCTAAAATGGCTTGCTCTGCTTCTTTGGCAATATCCTGCATCTTTCATCCCATCCTTTCTATTCTTTATCCCGTACATGATAAATCAAGAGTTCAATGGCCGTCATGAGCTGCTGACGGTCCGCAGTTGATTGATACCAGTCGTATAATGTCGTCCTCAAGGCCTGATAACAACGCCATTTTCCGGAATCACGCTGTTTCGGTTCCATCCGCGCTAAGGTATAAGCAAACCGAGCTAATTGGATATGACTGCTATCAGCTTCCGCTTGGCGCAATAAATCCAAGAGACGGTACAACGCTGTTTTCCCGACAAAAAGTTTCGACGGATTTTCTTTTTGTAAAGTCAGGTTCCGTTCCAAGAAACGCAACTTTTCCTGGCAAACGCCCTGTTCAAAGTCATCCCATGAATATCGGGCAGTCATCACGACACTACCCTTTCCTGCCGGCTGGGATACTTCGCCGAATAAAGCCAGACTGTCTTTATCATGATGGGGATTGGCTTTGGCATAATCTTCCAAATCGCCCGTCTTCCGTGCCATCTGGGCAATGGGGCAAGAAGGATGGAAGAAACCAATACCTGCCGAAAAGGTCAATTTCCCATTGGTAAAACGCCTGAAGGCGTGGCGGATATCGACAGCGGCTTCCAGGATATCATCCCAAGTACCTGCCAGAAACATATCATCTCCGCCGGAATAAATGACGTGGATTTTGCGTTCTTTCTTGATTTCGTCAGCAAACAACGTGAATTCAGACACTCCAGAAGCCGTATGTCCCTGACAGAGAGTCTTGATGTACTGCTTAAAGAAAAGAGACAAGTTTCGCGATAACGTCACTTTGCGGGACAATGTATCGTATTCCGGTGAGAACCCGGCAATAAAGGCTGCCCCTAAATTATCGACATCACATCGTAAGACTCCGATGCGGGCAATCCCCGTGTTTTCCCGGCTGCCACCACTCTGTTGTGCCAGCTCTGTAAATTCGACGGCATGGCCTTGTTCATTGCAAGTCACATAATCTCCCATCCATAAATGGGTCGATACGGCTTGGCCCAAAGTAAGCTCATTCTTTACATAAATCCGTTTCGGTCTATCCATCATAGCTAGATTTTCTTCCCGGATAGCTTGTAAATAATAGTCCTGTGATAAGCCGGGAAGCGGCACGCCCTGTCGTCCTGCCGATGCGCTGATAGCAAACACAGACGCCGTTAAAGACGATTTTCCTAATTGGAACAAAGCATTACATGCTTTGCAAGCTTCTTCAGCTCCTTCATCGGTATCATCACCATAGGGGCGCAGGTCTGCCGCTGAGGATGCCGTATGACAAATCGCACATTCCCGGCTGCCATCCGTATTCTCATTATAGACACTGTGCGCATCGAATAAAGCCGTCAACTGTTCCTGATTATAACGGCAGAGTTTCTTTCGTCTCAAGGCCTGACTGACTTTCTGGAAAACCTTACCGGCACCCCCACCATGAACAGAAAAATCAGCGGCTGAACAGGAGACCGAAGCCAGCGCTATATATAAATTCGTACCATAGTGCCGTAAAAACCAGCCATTGATTGCCGTATCCGCTTTTCGCAGGACCTCCTGCGTATGTGCCGTATTGGGCAGCAATAAATAAAAATGACCGCCACCGGTATAAAGAAGACACGAACGACTGACATGGCAGGCTTCCAAGATTTCGTCGACGATATGTTCCAAAAGAATATCTAAATAAAGCGACCGACCGCGCAGACTTTTCAAGGCGCCTTTTGAAGGAATGGTATAAATAAATTTTTGAATTCCCGATATATCGCCAGACGCCAGCCGATATGCAGGGGCTGTCCGTAGTGTCTTTTGCTTCTTTCCATAACAATATGATTTATAGTCGGTAATTCCCCGTTCTTGAAAAACATGCCAGAGGCAGACAGCAAAGGCTGCCGTCAATTTCTGATGGTCATACAAAGAAATATCAGCAGCTTCCGCAGTGTTCGTACTAGACGGCACATAACTCAAAGTCTTTTCCAAGGCTTGTAAGAGCTCGGATAGCGTCATGTCCTGAGGGGACCGCTTTTTAAAAATATCCGTTAAAGCTGTTGCTAATTTTTCATAACTCGTCGAAGGAGCAGCGATTTCATTGCGATTATCCGGATAAGGCCAACCTTTGCTTTCCTCTATTCCTTCCAAACGATAAGCAGACTGATCCGTATCTCCTTTACGATTAAAAATATTAAAGATACTGCCCAATGGCAAGTCTGATACAAAGTTCATCCCTTTGCCTGTCTGTGCTCCTTCTGGCATCAAGGTGCGCCGGTCTGAAGCAGCTGCCAGGTTATCGGCTTCATAAACGATATAACTAATATCATCGTCTGGAAGATGATTCGTTTGTAACTCATTTTGATGATGGCAAGCGACAGCCCGCAAAATAGCCTGATGATTGGCATCAAAAAAATGGGCCAAGATTTCTTGCCCCACTACGGAGTGGGATTTGCGAATCTTCCCAGCTCGTTGATAAAGTTTTCCAATATCATGTAATAAGGCGGCTTTCTCTAAATCTATTTCAGTGACAGGCAACCACCTCAACTCCTTTCCATATGACAATGAATGAATCTTAATTATAAGTATTCGATGTCAAACATGAAAACTCCTGCTCTATTCATAAAATAATGACATCTTCTGTATGCGTATCGCCTCGCCCCCAAGAATGGACAGCCATATAACTGTCCAATAAATAAATGCGTAATGAATCCGTATCTGTATCAATCAAAAAAGGAACTTCTTGCATCAATTTATGGTACTTCCGTTTGGTAATATAGGCTTCAAAAGCTGATTTTTGTACACGTACTCCATATTTTTCCAAACAGGCTACCATTTTATTTCGCGTTTTATTATCCGTAATATCGTAGATGATTAAGACAATGTATTTTTTATCATCAACACTTTCTGTCTGCGAATTTTTCATCGAACCACCTACCGAATCCAAATCGGCTCATACATCTTCGGTTCCCGGGCCATTAAAGCCTGACCGTATTGAGCCACTTGATAATTCAGCGACCGCCGGAATGAATGCTTCCCGTCGATATATTGATTAATGCTGCGCATCTTCTTCTCATAAGCACGGAAAAATATTTTACGGCCTTCTGGCGTCAAATAGATGCCATGGTTTGCCTCATCACGGCAAAAATGTTCCTCTTTAATTTCATGATGCTGTACCAACGACATTACGAATGAATCTGCCAAGACAGCTCTCCATTCTTCCAAAAGGTCCGATGCCAATGCAGGATGATGCTCTTTTAAAGTATGAAGGAAACCGACATAAGGATGAAGGCCTTCATTGGTAATCGCTGTAAAAAGTTCATACATGATCAACGTATATGCAAAACTCAGTAAAGAGTTGAATGGGTCTAACGGTGGCCGTTTGCTTCTTTTTTCAAAAGCAAAGGTAGGATCCACTATTTTCCCTAACGCAGAAAAATAAATTTTAGCAGCCATCCCTTCATACCCCATCAAGGATTCACAATCTTCTGCTGTTTTTAAGTGATCAGCCATAGTCATCATATTATGAATATCTATCATAACTGACGGTATTTTCCGGTCCCGATTGTATCGACGCAATAAGGTCAACTGATTATGGACTTTAGCTAATAAGACGCGGCGACTCATTTCCAAAGAAAAAGGCTGGTCCTGCAATAGAAATTGCTGCTTTTGCTTAAATACACTAACATGGCTTGTCGATTCTAATCGGCCAAAATACTTACCGTGGGAAGAAAGCCATGTAACGGGAATTCCCAAATGTAATAAAGACACTATGGCATGTGATGTAAGCTGGACCGTATCCGTTACTAATAAACCTTCCAATGTTTCTTCTGGAATCTCCAACAAGGTTTCATGATTTCGTCCAACAACAAAGCGTCCGTCCTTTTTAGAAATCGTAGCGCCTTTTTCCGTAATATAAGCAAAGCTCATTTCACATCACCTCTCAAATAGATACGTCCCCTTACGGGGATTATGGTTCTTATCAGTATTAAACTTAGATACAAAGAAGTCATATACATAAAGAGTTTCCGTCCCCTTACGGGGATTATGGTTCTTATCAAATCCAATAGATTTAAATTCATCTCTAATTAAAGCCTGTTTCCGTCCTGGTTCTTATCTTTTTATCCGTATATTGGTCTACGAAGAAGTTCTTCAAAAGAGTTTCCGTCCCCTTACGGGGATTATGGTTCTTATCGAATGGCGCAGGCTATGTTTCCTTCCAGAAGGGAGGACGTTTCCGTCCCCTTACGGGGATTATGGTTCTTATCGGGAAAGCAAAAAAGGTATGGTATAACGTCGTGAATGTTTCCGTCCCCTTACGGGGATTATGGTTCTTATCCCTGCAAGGCGTTCCTTATATCGTCCCAACTCTCTACATTGTTTCCGTCCCCTTACGGGGATTATGGTTCTTATCTTCTTATAATGGTGGTTATGACGAATACGTTTTTTAGTTTCCGTCCCCTTACGGGGATTATGGTTCTTATCAATTAGTCAAAGTATCATTTACTTCTTTTCTCGTCAAGTTTCCGTCCCCTTACGGGGATTATGGTTCTTATCGCGGTATCAAGCCCGCTGAAAAGATTGAAAACAACAATAAAGTTTCCGTCCCCTTACGGGGATTATGGTTCTTATCTTGACAATGGTTAAGAAAGATGCTATAGAAGGAACCTTAAAGTTTCCGTCCCCTTACGGGGATTATGGTTCTTATCGTACCCATCAAAACGGAAATAGTCGTCGTTGGGATTAAGTTTCCGTCCCCTTACGGGGATTATGGTTCTTATCGTCCCTAACTACAACGCAAGGTTAGAAGTATCTGCCAGTTTCCGTCCCCTTACGGGGATTATGGTTCTTATCCTCAAGGATGGTGAAAGAACTGACAAGGAAGTATACAGTAGTTTCCGTCCCCTTACGGGGATTATGGTTCTTATCTTGACAATGGTTAAGAAAGATGCTATAGAAGGAACCTTAAAGTTTCCGTCCCCTTACGGGGATTATGGTTCTTATCGTACCCATCAAAACGGAAATAGTCGTCGTTGGGATTAAGTTTCCGTCCCCTTACGGGGATTATGGTTCTTATCATTTACTATGACAAAAATGTTTAGAGTGTGGAGAAAAAATGTTTCCGTCCCCTTACGGGGATTATGGTTCTTATCGATTCCATTTGCCGAGATTCAAGCTAGCATAAGCACCGTTTCCGTCCCCTTACGGGGATTATGGTTCTTATCCAAAACCTTAATGCGTTACATCCCTTATGCAAGGTCTTCACAGTTTCCGTCCCCTTACGGGGATTATGGTTCTTATCATGACAAGAGAACAAGCAATCCGTAACTATGTTGAAAACGTTTCCGTCCCCTTACGGGGATTATGGTTCTTATCAGTGACTTTACTACACACACGTACACAAGGGAGGAATGTTTCCGTCCCCTTACGGGGATTATGGTTCTTATCTTATATCAAACGTTCGTTCGTATTGCTAGTATTCATCGTTTCCGTCCCCTTACGGGGATTATGGTTCTTATCCTTTGTCATCAACGAAAGAATCCTTGAAACAATGATGTCGTTTCCGTCCCCTTACGGGGATTATGGTTCTTATCAAGAAGGGAGATTTTACTATGACAAGAGAAGAAGCAATGTTTCCGTCCCCTTACGGGGATTATGGTTCTTATCCGCACCCCTTATAAATGGCTTCATAGCGCCATCGAAAATGCCTTTTGCGGGGCGGATTTTCTTTTCTTCTCATTTTTCACATTTTTTGGAAAATGATTTTCAAAAATCGTCCTATCGCTGATTTTTAAGCCAGCGGGGCGGAATAATTCTTTTTATGTTTTCAAAAAGCAAGTTGGGCGCATAAATACGGTATTACCTAACTAACTTATATTGTATCACAAGTCCATCAAAAACCATAGTTCATGACTCGTAAAGATCTGCTATTATACAAGCATGGGCTGTGTTGTTTATGAGGGACTGTCAGATGTTTGAATTTCGTTTTCTTTCTTCATTTGGTCATCAGCCCATTGATATACCGACTCCAGTGCCGGGATCAATGTCTTTCCCCGTTCTGCCAGTGAATACTCAACCGTTGGCGGTATCGTACTGTACTGCTTCCTTGTGGTCAACTACTCCCGACTAAAGTCGGGAGCTTGTAAGTCGGAACTACATAGGTACTAACGACATCTAAAAGATGTCTTCCTAAATCCGCCTACATCATCGGGTGGCTGACAACACCCGCTTTGCTAAGGAGTTTACTCCGAAGCAGTTGTTATTCTTTCGTAACGAGGATGGTTATCTCCGGAAATCCACATAGTTCCGAGGAGCTGAATATTCATAGCTCCGATACGGTCATCGTTAGATCTGTAACCACACTGGCAACGATATAAGTGTTTGTGATGGTCACGGTTTTCCTTGTGGATAGTACCGCATTTGGGACAACGTTGAGAGGTATACTTAGCAGATACCTTCAGAACTTCGGAACGATTTTCATGAGCCTTATAAGTCAAGAATTGTTCCAACTGATAGAACGCCCAGCTGCGCAGGTCGTAATTTTGTTTAGCCGTTTTTGAAAGATGGGACTCTTCGAAGCTAACACCGGTCAGATCTTCAAGCACAAACAGCGTATCTTTGCCGTATTTTTCAACGAGTGTCTTAGAAATCCGATGGTTTACATCAGACATCCAACGGTTCTCTCGTCCAGAAATGGCCTTGAGTCTACGCTTTGCTGATTTTGTACCTTTAGACTGGAGCTGGCGGCGGACTTCCTGAAATTTATGGCGTTTAGTAGCCATCTTCTTACCAGAGACGAATTCAGTTTTGCCCTGCTCGTCATAGCTAACGGTCAAAAAACGTAATCCACGGTCAATACCGACAACGTGACGGACGTTTTCTTTCTGAAAATCTTCGACAGCTTGGGTTACGGGAATATGGAGATACCATAAACCTTTGAGTTCGACCAGTTTTGCTGTTCCAAGGTCATAAGCGCCATCAAGGTATTCAGCGAAATGTTCGCCCTCAAAAGTGCATTTGGTTCTTTTTCCGAGTGTATTGATAGACAGAACCTGTCCGCTATCAACGAAGCTATAATCACGATTGCGAACCAAGTCCGCTTGTGGGCGGTTAAAGAACACAGGCTTCCAAAGCCATTCCAATGTCTTGGCGATGCGTTGCCAGTTGCCATTCTCATCCTTATATCTGTAGGGATTTTGGAAGAGCTGTTGTTTTACCGTCTTATATCTGGCAATCGTCGTCTTGATAGAAGACTGGGCCAGCTGCGATTTCAGACCGAACTGGCTGCGCAGGTCACTGTACAGCTCTCTGTTGAGACTTTGGTAGGTCATGTTAAATCGGTGGTCGAAGATGTACTGCGACACGAAGTTACAAGCCTGACGGTATTGTTCCGTCATCTGACGGAACAGCGTCTCTTGTTCGGGAGTAACGTGTATACGAAGTTTTATTGTTTTAGTTAGGTTAGACACTATTTCTCACCTGCCTTTCTAAAATCTATATTATTTCATCAAAATTATTATAGAACTGTTTTTACTAAAAATCTATTGTTTTTTATTGAAAGGAGGGGAGGTGCGGCTCCTCTCATGACTAAAGTCACGAGTCTCCGCCGCACCATGAAGATGAAGTGTGCGGCGACACTTCATCAAAAAAATCCCCTTTTTGGCATTATTTTCCCTAGCTTCTAAAATACGTATTCCGACAAGCGTCTCATAGCTTCTTCCAGGCGGGTCCGGGGCAAGGCCAGGTTCAGGCGCATAGCGTCTTTCCAAGCAAATTTCCGACCATCTTGCCAGGCGACGCCGACGTCCCAGGCTTTTTTCAGGAGTTCCGGCAAGGTCATCTGGTTGGCTTTCAAGTATTCCCCACATTCGACGAAGAGCATGTAAGTCCCCTGCGGCAGGCTGACCTGGCAGCCCGGGAAATGGTCCTGGATGTACTGGACAGCATAACGGCAATTGCTTTCCAGGACCTGGTTCAATTCGTCGGTCCATTCGTGTCCGTCCTGGCTATAGGCGCCAATCAGGGCGTGCATGGAAAGGACGTTCATTTCGTTATAACAGGTCCGTTGTCCGTGCTGCGTAATCTTTTCTCGCAAGAGCGGATTGGCGATGATGTGGTAACTGCCGATCAGGCCGGCCAGGTTGAAGGTTTTGGACGGAGCATAGAAAGCGACCGTACGCTGGCGGGCGTCTTCGGAGACGGCTGCCGTCGGGATATGGCAGTGGCCTTGGAAAATGATATCCGACCAGATTTCATCACTGATGACTAAGACATCATATTTTTTGAAAAGAGCCATGGCCTGTTCGATTTCCCAGCGTTCCCACACGCGGCCTGTCGGATTCTGAGGTGAGCAGAAAATGGCCAGGTGAACATGGTGCTTCTTGATTTTTTCTTCCATGTCGGCGAAATCCATGCGCCAAATGCCCTGTTCTTTGCGAAGGGGGCTGAAGACGACGTGCCGTCCCGTGTTGCTCAAGTCACCGATAAAGCCAGGATACGTCGGGCTGTGGACCAAGACGGCGTCTCCCGGTTCGGTCAGAACCTGGATAGTGCTAGTAATGCCGCCGTGGACGCCGTTTTCGTAACCGATCATGTCCCGTGTCAGTTCCGGCCAGTCATGACGGGTCGTCTGCCAGTCGATGATGCGCTGATAATAGGCATCAGACGGCAGGAAATAACCAAAAAGCGGGTGCTTCAACCGTTGTTCCATGGCCTGGACGACAGCCGGGCAAGTCGCGAAATTCATGTCCGCTACCCACATGGGGATTTCATCGAAACCGGGCTTGGCCTTATCCGGTTCAAAGCCCCAAACGGTCTTGCCAATGCCATCGAAAGCCGTAGCATCTTTACCAGCTCGGTCAATAATCGTCGTAAAATCGTATTTCATCTAATTTTTCTCACCTTTCATCATAAAAGTTGCGATTCGTTGTTCATAAAGACCCGTCACAGCCCCAGTAAATTCTCTCTAGCGGGCTTCCTACGTGGAAGACCCTACACAACGGCCATTGGCCATGTATTTTTTTCAATCAAGTGCTCCCCTTATTTTTCTAAGGTGTCTTTCATATTCTTGTAGAAACGGTCGATGATGCGGTTGTAGACAGATGACGGGTTGCTTTCGCTATTACGGCGGCGCACATCTTCACTGGAGGCGACGAGTTTGCCCGTTTTCGTATCGAACCATTGGAATTGGACGCCTACAGTGACATACGGCACATCGTGGTCGGGAACGTATTCGGGATAGTTTTCCGTACGATAGAAGCTGTGAAGCTTGCCGTCTTTGTCGACATAGTTTTCTTCTACTTGCCGGCTCTTCCATTCCGTATGGGCCGGGACCAAGTAGGAATCGACGTCACACTGCGTCATCTTGGCCAGGATATAGATGTCGGCCTTGGCGTCAACGGCCCCTTGGGGAATGGTGACGACATCGGCGCCCTTGGTCACAGCAGGAGCTGCCGTTTCACTGGGAATCGTTTCACCAGGCAGCAAGGCCCGAGGCTGTTCCCGCGGTGCCATGACGACTTTGACCACTTTGATTTTACCCGCTTTCTTACGATAATCGTCTTTATATTTCTGGTCGCGTACCGATTCGGCCACGCCAGCTTCACTCGTATCCATACCAGATAAATAGACGGTCTTTACCTTACTGAAATCATAGTCCGTATCCTGCCACTCCGTAAATTCGGCAAGGCCCGGCATTACCGAGGCCACAGCAAAGAACAGGAAAAATAACAAGGTGCGGATTTTCATAGGAACAACCTCCTCACTAAGTTAAGGAACTCCAGGGAAACTATTGACGAATTGGATGCGGATGTCCGGGAAGGAATCGACGAATTGAACCGTGAAGTCTTCGCCGTAATCGACGAACTGCCATTGGCCGATGTTATCGGGAAAATAGTTGACGGTCTGAACGCGCAGGTCTGGAAATGCGCTGACGACTTGGACGCGTATATCCGGAAAGGAATGGACGACGCGGACTTTGCCGGCCAAGCGGATACCATTGAAATAGCCGTCCGGCGTCACAGCCGAAGCGGCCAGGACGGCCCCGCTGATACAGAATAAACAGAGAGTCACTAAGGCTACATAAATCCATTTTCGCATGATGATGCACTCCTTTCCGGTTATAGTTACCGTTAACGGCCAGCCATCAACCTCTCAGTCAGCTGCGCTGACAGCTCCCCTATCAGGGGAGCCGGAAAACAGCCACCCAACGTGGATGCCCCTACAAGTCAAGCTACGAACCACTAGCCACGAACTTACCTCCCCTAGTTCAGGCGGGCCGCCTTCCAGGACGGCCCCTACGGGTCAGGCAGGCCGCCCTTTGAGACGGCCCCTGCTAACTGCTGGCACATGAGCTCAGGCGGGCCGCCCTTTGGGACGGCCCCTACAAGCTGCTAACTGCTAAAATTAGCGTAACAGGTTTGCCTGAAAAAGGCAAGCGAAAAGGAGCTGTCTTTATGCGACAGCGCCTTTTGAGTTTGCAATTTGTAGTTGGTCGTGGAGGGTTATCTCCGAAAGGCCTTTTCGATGGCTTCGCGCAGGGTAGCTACGCCCAGGAAATGGCAGTCCGGGAATTTATCTTTTTCAATGTCTTCCAGGTTGCCTTTGGGCAGGATGAAGGTGTTGAAGCCCATCTTGGCCGCTTCTTTGACGCGGCGCAAGGCCTGAGGGACGCGGCGGATGTCGCCGGTAAGGCCGACTTCGCCCATGACGACAGTGCGGCTGTCCATGGAGATGTCCCGCAGGCTGGAGTAGACGGCCAGGGCTACGGGCAGGTCCGCTGCCGTTTCGGTCAGGCGCAGGCCGCCGACGACGTTGATGTAAACGTCCTGACTCCCCAAGGGAACACCCAGGCGTTTTTCCAAGACGGCCAGGAGGATGATCAGGCGGTTATAGTCCATGCCCGATGCCGTCCGCCGCGGGACGGCGAAGACGGAATGAGCCGTCAGGGCCTGGATTTCGCCGAGCATGGGCCGCATCCCGTCGAGGACGGCGGCCACAGCCGATCCGGCCTGGTCCGCCGCCCGTTCGGCCAGGAGCAGCTGGGACGGGTTCTCCAGTTCCGACAGGCCGCCGCTGGTCATGGTGAACAGGCCCGATTCATTGGTCGAACCGAAACGGTTCTTGATGCCCCGGAGGATGCGGAACTGGTAATTCCGTTCGCCTTCGAAATAGAGGACGACGTCTACCATATGTTCCATCATGCGCGGGCCGGCAATGGCACCGTCTTTGGTGACGTGGCCGATGACGACGACCGGGATGCCTTCGCTCTTGGCAAAGGTCATGAGGCGGCTCGTACCTTCGCGGATCTGGGCCAGACTGCCCGGCGTCCCTTCGACGGCCTGGCTGTACATGGTCTGGATGGAATCGACGACCAGCAAAGCAGGCCGCCTCTTTTTAGCTTCGTCGAGGATATGGTCCAGGGACGTATCGGCCTGGATGATCAAATCCGGCGTGGAAATGCCCAGGCGCTGGGCACGCATCTTGATCTGCCCCGCCGATTCTTCACCGGAACCGTAGAGGACAGTGCCGTTCTTGTCACAGACGGCGGCCGCCAGCTGCAGGACCAGCGTCGACTTGCCGATGCCCGGGTCCCCGCTGAGCAGGATCAGCGCTCCTGGGACGATGCCGCCGCCGAGGACGCGGTCCAGTTCGCCGATTCCCGTTTCCATGCGGGCCATGTCTTCCATGGCGATATCCGCCAGGGATGCCGCCTGCGATGCCGGGCCGCTGCGGGCCATGCTCTGGGCGGCCTTAGGCGCTTCCGGCTCGACCGTCTCTTCTGTCATGGTATTCCATTCACCGCACTGCGGGCAGCGGCCGAGCCAGCGGCTGGAAACACTGCCGCAGTTCGTGCAGACATAACGGGTCTTACTCTTTGCCATACCTGCTCCTTACTCCGTCGTAAAGACGAGTTTCTTCTTGTCCAAACTGTCGACGTGGATCGTATTGCCGTCCTTGACGTCACCGCTGAGGAGCATTTCCGAAATCGGGTCTTCGACGAGCTTCTGGATGGCCCGTTTCAACGGCCGGGCGCCATAGGCAAAGTCCGTCCCTTCCTGGACGAGGATGTCGTCGGCGGCCGTCGTCCAGTCCATGGCGATGCCCTTTTCGCCGAGGCGCTTGGTCAGGTCTTTGAGCAGGATGTCAACGATCTGGCGCAGGTCTTTCTGTTCCAGCGGCTTGAAGACGATGATTTCATCGATACGGTTGAGAAATTCCGGACGGAAGAAGCGTTTCACATCGGCCATGATTTCCTTCTTGGCGACTTCGAAAGACGCTTCCCGGTCCTTGGCACTGTCGCCGCCCGTCGAGAAGCCCATGACCGGGCCCGACGGTTTGAGGTGCGACGCGCCGAGATTGCTGGTCATGATGATGACGGTATTGCGGAAATCGACGGTCCGGCCTTTGGAGTCAGTCAGGCGGCCTTCGTCGAGGACCTGCAGGAGCAGGTTGAAGAAGTCGCTGCTGGCCTTTTCCACTTCGTCGAAGAGGATGACACTGTACGGTTTTTCCCGAACTGCGTCGGTCAATTCGCCCCCTTCTTCATAGCCGACATAGCCCGGAGGGGCGCCGACCAAGCGGGAGACGCTGTATTTTTCCATAAATTCGCTCATATCGATGCGGATCATGTTGTCGGCACTGCCGAAGAGCTGAGTAGCCAGGGTCCGGGCCAGTTCGGTCTTGCCGACACCGGACGGGCCGAGGAAGAGGAAGGAACCGATGGGGCGGTTGGCATCCTTGAGGCCGGCTCGGGCCCGGCGGACGGCTTTAGCTACGGCCGTGACGGCGTCGTCCTGGCTGATGACCCGTTTATGCAGTTCTTCTTCTAAGTGAAGGAGGCGCTGCGATTCCGTTTCTGTAATTTGCTGGACCGGGACGCCTGTCCACATGGACACGACGTCGGCAATGTCGTTTTCCGTGACGACGAGTTTTTCATCGTCGTGCTGTTTCTTTTCTTTCTGAAGGGCCGAGATTTCCGACGATACCTTCTTGCCGGCATCGCGGAGGGAGGCGCATTTTTCGAAGTCTTCCCCAGCCAGGGCTGCTTCTTTTTCTTTATTGATGTCGGCCAGTTTCTGTTCCAAATCCTGGAGTTCATGGGACGGCGCATAGACCTTCATGCGGACGCGGGCTGCCGCTTCGTCCATGACGTCGATGGCCTTGTCCGGCAGATAGCGGTCGGAAATGTACCGTGCCGACAATTTGACGGCGGCTCTTACGGCGTCGTCCGTGATACGGGCCTTGTGGAAGGCTTCGTAGCGGTCGCGCAGGCCGAAGAGGATGGCCATGGCGTCGTCTTCCGTCGGTTCGCCGACCAGGACGGGCTGGAAACGGCGGGCCAGAGCGGCATCTTTTTCAAAGTGTTTCTTGTATTCGTCGATGGTCGTAGCGCCGATGCACTGCAGGTCGCCCCGGGCCAGGGCCGGTTTGAGGATATTGGCTGCATCCATGGCCCCTTCGACGGCACCGGCGCCGATGAGCTGGTGGATTTCGTCGATGAAGAGGATGATGGAATCGTCCTGTTCGATGACGTCGAGGATGCGCTTGATCCGTTCTTCAAATTCGCCGCGGTACTTGGTACCGGCAACAATGCTGGCCAGGTCGAGGGAGAAAATGCGCTTGTCCAGCAGGCTGTCAGGCACGTTGCCGTTGATGATGCGCTGGGCCAGGCCTTCGGCAATGGCCGTCTTGCCGACGCCAGGTGCGCCGATGAGGACCGGATTGTTCTTGGTCCGGCGGCTGAGGATCTGGATGACCCGGCTGATTTCCTTTTCCCGGCCGATGACCGGGTCGATTTTGCCCTTCTTGGCCCATTCATTGAGATCACGGCCGAACTGGGACAAGTCGCTGCCGTTCTTGGCAGCCACGGCGTCGCCGCCTTCGACGGCCGGGTCGTTCATGAGTTCACTCAGGCGTTGGGAGACGAGGTCCGGGTCGATGTCCATATCTTCCAGGATCTGGACGGCCATGCCGCTCCCTTCTTCGAGGATGCCGGCCAGCATGTGTTCCGTGCCGACATAGTTCTGTTCCAGCCGGTTGGCTTCGCGGACGGCCAGTTCCATGGCCCGCTTCGTCCGCGGCGTCAGGCGCAGTTTCGACGGCGTATCCTGTCCCCAGCCGACGTGCTGTTCGATGGCGCGGGTGACATTTTCCGGCGTCAGGCCCAACTGGTTGAGGAGCAGGCCGGCAATGCCGTCTGTATTGAGAACGAGACCGAGCAGGATATGTTCGGTCCCGACGTAATCATGGTGGAATTTTTGTGCCGCTTCTTGCGCATACTGCAGGACAGCTTTGGCATCATTGGTGAGACGATTGTTCATCATGGGAAATTCACTTCCTCCGGTAAGCTGCGAGTACGGACTGGACGGCCTGGGCCCGCTGGTGCTGGAGCTCTTCATCATTCAGTTCCGCCCCGGCCTTGAGCTGTAAATAAGCCGGTTCGACGACGGTCATGATGGCTTCATAGGCCAGGGGCTGTTCCGGGATGACGCCCATATCGATGCCGAAACGCAGGTCACTGGCCAGGGCCAGCGATTCCTGGTCCGACAGGAGCCAGGCCTGACTGAGTGTCCCGTACGTGCGCAGCCATTTATCTTTTAAGGTATTTTCATTGTGGTCCCAAACGAGACTGCGGCAATTTTGTTCTTCCTGGACAATCTGGGTGACGATCTTGCTCAATTGATCGAGGATGTCCGTTTCGGTCACGCCCAGCGTAATCTGGTTGGTGATCTGGAAGATGTTGCCGATACATTCGTTGCGTTCACCGTACATACCGGATACGGTGAAGCCGAATTTGGTGATGCCCTGGACGATGCGGTTGAACCGCTTCATCATGACCAGGGCCGGTACGTGGATGGTCACGCCTGCCGTCAGGCCCGTGCCGGTCAGGGACGGGCTGGCCGTAAGGTAGCCGAAATCATCGCGGAAGGCGAAATCCAGATGGCTTTCCAAGGCGTCGTCGACCTGGGCGGCCTGATCCCAGACGCGCTGGAGGTCAAAGCCCGGTGCTGCCGTCTGGATGACGAGGTGATCCTCTTCGTTGAGCATGATGGAGACGGCCCCGTCATCGCGGAGCAGGACGCCGCGGTGCTTCGGATGTTCGATGTGACCGGCCGACGAAAAATGTTTCACAGCCATCATTTCCCGTTCCATCGGCGATAACTCTTCCAGGCCGATAAAGGTATAACGGCCGTGTCCCAATGTATCGAGGGGACCGATCTGGCGTTTTCCTTCTTCCAGGACCGCTGCCAGTTCCGTATCCGACGCTTTGTCGGGGAAAACGTATTTCTTCAGGTTCCGGTCCAGGCGGACACGGCTGTCGATGACGATGTCATTGAAATTGCCCGTCCCGTCCTGCCAGGGGCAGAGCGGCTGCTGGAGCATATCATGTGCCATGGCTCATTCCCCCTTTCCGCCGTCCGGCAATTGACGCTGGAGGGCGCGGATCTCATCGCGGACCTTGGCCGCTTCTTCATAGCGTTCTTCCTGGACCAGCTTCTGCAGGTGCTGGCGCAGGCGCTTGACGTGCGTCGCCGTCCGGAAGACGCCGGTGCCGCGGTTGGGCACTTTGCCGACGTGCTTGCTGTGGCCGTGGATGCGGCGCAGGAGCGGCGGGATTTCTTCCTTGAACGCTTCATAGCAGTCGGGGCAGCCGAATTTGCCCAAGCGGTTAAATTCGCTGTAGGTCATGCCGCAGCTGGCACAACGCGGTTCGTCGCCGCTGCGTCCCTGGTAATCGGGATAGGCCATCTTGCGGAAAAAATCGTTATCGATAATATTCAAATCTCTGAAATTAGAAAAATTAGTCTGTTTCTTGGCACAGGCCGCACACAGGTGCAAGTCCGTGCGCCGCCCGTTCTCGATCTTGACGATATGGACAACAGCCTCTCTTTTCTTACAGGCATCACATAACATAGCCCTCACGTCCTTTCTATCATTCAATGGAGATTGAGATTCTTCAAAATATCGCTGATGACCAGCAGCCGCGTCCCTTCGTCATCGATACGGCGGTACAGGGATTCAAAGGTCAAATGGAGGATGACCGCTTCGTTGTTGGTCAGGCTGCGCCGTTTGAGGAGCTGGTACAGCAGGGCATCCAGGTCTTCCATGGAAATGCTGACGGCCGGCAGCCGTTCATGCAGGAGGACCGGCGTGCGGTCCTGCTTCTTCGGCGTCAATTTGATGATGCGGACGAAGCCGCCGGACCCGCGCCGCGATTCGACCAGATAGCCCTTGTCGTTGGAAAAGCGCGTACTCAGGACATAGCTGATCTGCGACGGTGCGCATTGCAATTCGTCGGCCAGTTCGTTACGGCGCAATACAATATCGGAATTATCTTCTTCTAGTAATTTATGTAATATGAATTGTTCAATCTTATCGGCTAACACACTCATCGTAAATCACCCCTCAAAAAACATTTTCCTTTTTGACTTTCATACAACTCTATTATATTCGTCTTTTTGACTTTACGCAAGAGCTCCGCCCTCATTTCCTTGCACTCCTGGTTGTACGAAGGCGTAGAATAGTGTATGATATATAAACTATGAAAGGTGAGGTGTTCCATTTGAAACAATCCGGACCTGGATCGGTCAGTTACTATTTTCATCACGAAAAGAAATTCCTGCTCATCGTCACGCTGAGCGGTATCTTATACAACGTCGGCATGATTGCCGGTCCCTGGTTCGACGGGCAGCTGGCCCAATATCTTTACGATATTTTCGGCGGTACCCGGACGGCAGCCGATATGTATGCCCTCTGCCTCTGCTACGCCCTGGTCATCGTCGGTGTCCAGGGGTCCCGCTATGTCAAGCGCCTGTACGTCCGGAAATTCGCCAATAATATCAGCCTGGCCATGAAAGACCGGATCTACCAGCACCTGGTCCAGACGCCGAAACGGGACATGGAGCAGGCCGATACAGGAGCCTTGATGACCAAGGTCATTTCCGACATCGATACCTGCGTCGAAGGGATGCGCAAATTCACGACGGAAATCTTCGATACGGGCGTCGTCATGATGACCTACATCGTCATGCTCCTCTGCTATGACTGGCGCCTGACCTTATGCATCCTCGTCTTCCCGCCCATCGCCTATGCCCTGGCCAACAGTCTGCGCCGCCTGGTCGCCACGACGGCAGCCCGCAGCAAGGAAAGCAGCGGCGCCTTGTCGGGCATGACCTTGGACCGCATCAGCAACGCCCTGACATACCGCGTCTACGGCGAAGAAGCCATCCAGGACCGGTGCTATGAAAGGTACCTGGCCGACTACGAAAAGAAGATGATTCTGGCCAATCTCTGGGAAAATACGCTCCAGCCCATTTACAAAGTCATCGCCATGATCGGCACGATGCTGGTCATCTGGTTCGGCGGCCATAACGTTCAAGGGACGGGCTGGGAAAGCTGGGATATTGCCGCCTTCTCGACGTACCTGGCCTGCTTCATCAAGCTGGCGACGAAGTCGTCCCATGCGGCGAAGTTGTTCAATGCCATCCAAAAAGCCCAAGTATCATGGCAGCGCATCCAGCCCCATCTCCAGGCGGCTGCCGAGCTTCGCCAGCCCGTACCGCCAGCGGCGCCGGCGGAATTGACGGTCCGCCACCTGTCCTTTACCTATCCCGGCAGCGCCAACCCGATTTTCCGGGACCTGTCCTTTTCCGCCAAGCCCGGCACCCTCATCGGCGTCACCGGGCCTGTGGCCTGCGGCAAATCGACGCTGGGCCAGGCCTTTCTCTGTGAAAATCCCCACGGCGGCCAGATTTTCTTCGGCACCAAGGAACTGGGCAACGGCCATACGGCACCGGACGGCATCGTCGGCTATTGCGGCCACGACGCGGAACTCTTTGCAGCTACCGTCGAAGAGAACATCCGCCTCGGCCTGCCTGGCGATATCGGCACTGTCCTGAAAATGGTCTGCATGGACCAGGACTGCTCCACCTTCCCGGCCGGGACCCAGACGCCTATCGGCGAAGGCGGCCAGCGCTTGTCCGGCGGCCAGCAGGCCCGCATCGCCCTGGCCCGGACCTTGTTCCATCCGCGGCCGCTCCTCATCCTCGACGACCCTTTCGCCTCCGTCGACATGGCGACGGAACAGATGATTTTCGACAACCTGCGCCGGCTCGGCAGCGACCGCATCATCCTCCTCTTGTCGCACCGCCTGTCCCTCTTCCCCAAGCTGGACCAGGTCATCTGGCTCAACGGAGACGGGACAGCCGTCGTCAGCACCCACGAAGGGCTCTACGCCTCGTGCCCGGCCTACCGGGACCTCTACGATTTGCAGCACGCCCAGGGAGGTGCTATCCATGAGTAACGTCATCTGGCAGACCTTGCGGCAGAACGGATGGCTCCTAGTGGTCCTGATACTGGCCATTGCCGCCTCTATCGCCGTGAGCGTCACGCCGCCCCTCATCTTGCAATACATCGTCGACAGCCTGGTCAGCGGCTCGTTCAGCACCTATTCCCTGCTGACGGCAGGCCTCCTCTATTTCGCCCTCAATGCCGGCAGCGGCCTCGTCGACGCCTTGAAGGAAACACTGATTACCGTCTTCGGTCAGAAAATCACGCACGGCCTGCGTTCGGCCATGTGCCAGCGCCTCGGCGACTTGCCGGCATCTTATTTCGTCGGCCACGAAGCCGGCGCCGTCACGTCGCTCTTCGTCAACGACGTCGACACGTTGGAGAACCTCTTCGATTCCGGCGTCGTCAGCATGATTGCCGATGCCTTCACCATTTTCAGCATCCTCGCCGTCGTCTTCCACCTGAGCACGGGCCTGGGCATCCTGCTCTGTATCAGCCTGCCCCTGCTCTTTCTCCTGACTCGCTATTTCCAGAAGCGCATGCTCCAGGCCCAGCGGGATAATCGTATCGCCGTCGGCCGGACGAACGAGCTCATTCCGGAAACGGTCCGCAATATCCGCACGATCCACACGTGCCAGCAGGAAAATTATCTGCGCCAGCGCTACGGCCGGACCATCCGGGCCAGCTTCGACGCCATGGAGCGGAGTAATTTCTGCGATTCCATCTATTCGCCCCTCATCATCACCAGCTGTACCCTTATCATCTGCGTCATGATGACCTTATCTGTCAGCAGTCCGTCCCTGCAGGAGCTCTTCGGCATGACCGTCGGCAGCGTCGTCGCCCTCATCGCTTACGTGCGCCGCATCTTTTCGCCCTTAGAGAGCATCGGCATGGAAATCCAGAACATCCAGTCTGCCATCGCCGGCATCGGCCGCCTGAAGGACTTCTTTGCCGAACCCGTCCAGGCCCAAGGGCAGTGTACCGCCCTCGACAAGGCCGCAGCCCCGCTGGTCATCGACGACGTCACGTTCGGCTACGACCGGGAAAAAGCCATTCTCCACCACGTCTCGCTCACGGTCGAAGCCGGGGAAATGGTCACCATCACCGGCCGCACCGGCGCCGGCAAGAGCACCCTCTTCAAGCTCATCCTCGGCCTCTACCGGCCCCGGCAGGGCCAGGTCCGCATCTTCGGCTGCGACCCGTCCCAGCTGGCAGCCCCTTTGCGGCGTCAGGTCTTCGGCTACGTTGAACAGCAGTTCCACGCCATCCGTGGCACTGTCGCCGACCAGCTCAGCCTCAAAGACGAACGGGTCACGAGGGACGCCATGGAAAAAGCCCTGCGCCTCGTCGGCCTGTGGGAAACATGCTGCGCCCTGCCTCAGGGCCTGGACACGCCCTTCCGGCCGGAACTCTTCTCCCGCGGCCAAAGCCAGCTCCTATCCATCGCCCGGGCCATCGTCATGGACCCGCAAATCCTCTTGTTCGATGAAATCACGGCCAACCTCGATTCTCTCACAGAAACCCAGGTCCTCCAGGCCCTGCAGGCTGCGGCCCAGGACCGGACCGTCCTCTCCATCTCTCATCGCCTCTACGAAGCCCGCGGCGGCCGCCGCGTCGTCATCGGAGAGACGGAATCGTAGATCGTTCGTCATAAAAAAAAGGCTTGTCGCACGACGACAAGCCCTTTTTGAGTTTGAAGTTTGAAGTTAAAGCGGCATCTAAGTCCGAAGCGGCCGGCGAACTGCGGCCTGCGAAGCACCAGTCACTATTTCACCGGTGCTTCGATGGGATCGTAATCAGCCGGTTTGTCCGTAATGGCTGCTTCGTCGATGGCCGACGGGACCGGGTCGAAGCCCTGGCGGAAGAGGGCCTTGATGGCTGCGATATACGGCGGGACGATGGTGTCCATGAGGAGGTAGCGCTTGCGGAAGAGGTTGCGCTTCTGCGACTTGATTTCGCCATATTTACGCCGCTTCTCTTCGATGGGCAGGCGGAAATACCATTTTTCCTTCGCATCGGGCCCGGCGCCTTCGCCAAGCCAGAAGTCGTTGAAATTCGTCTTCTTCGAGCGATTGCCGCGCAGCATGTGACTGTTGGTATAGAAGCCTTCGTCAGTGATGACGTACATATCGTGGATCCCCAGGGTCTGAACGAAGATACGCATCAAATAGAGGATGAAGTTCTTCGGCCGGTAGCCAAAGAGCTTCTTGGTCAGGACTTTCGTCGTTTCCAGGCCGTGCTTCGATCCCTGGATAGTGCCGATATACATGGACGGTGTCCCGTCGGCATTGTAGTCGAAGCGGAAATTGAAGTGATAGATCATCTGGCCTTCGTGATAGAGGTACAGCGACAGGAAGCCCTCCTTGCGCTGGCCCGTATCGAAGATGAGCCGTGCTTCCAAGGGCAGCGATTCATCGGGCGAGGTCCACAGGGTATAGCCTTTCCCCCAGTAGAGTTCGTGGATGACGTCGTCGGAAAAGAAGGTCCGCAAGATGGTGAAATGGTGTTTCAACGCATCCAGGCGCTGGCGCATGGTCGAATCCTTGAACAAGAAGACGCGGGTCATGACTTCCTGGAAATCCGGGTCGTGCTGGTCGAAGAAACCCTTCATCGGTTCGTAATGGTCGAAGAAATCGTAAAGTTCTTCAAATAAGGCCCGGTTGGACACGGCACGGGCAAAAAAAACGACAGCCCGCTTGTTTTCCTGGAAATTCCGGGGACCGTATATGAGGCGCGATAAGTGCCAGAAATAGGAAATGCTGTGCATGAAATTCCTCCTATCAAGTACAAAGCTAATAGTACTATTATACGGGCAAGGCAAGCAGGCTGTCAATGTGGAGTTCGTGGCTAGTGGTTCGTGGCTATGGGCGAATCGCTATAATTTCCGTACGACGTTCGCCGGGACGTGGGACAAGTCGCGGGTGCCCGTGATCATCATGGCATCCATGAGCTGGCGTTTGAGCGTATCCAAGAGGAGTTTGACCCCTTCCGCTCCCCCGCCGACAGCCGCGACGGCAGCTGGCCGGCCGATGAGGACGGCGTCAGCGCCGAGGGCCAGCATCTTGAGGATGTCTTCACCGTGACGGACACCGCCGTCGACGAAGATCGTGATCCGCCCTTTGACAGCAGCGGCGATGTCGGGCAGGACATCGGCAGTCCCGGCCATGCCGTCGAGGACGCGGCCGCCGTGGTTGCTGACGACGATGCCCTTAGCACCGGCTTCGGCACAGGCGACGGCTTCTTCTGCCGACATGACGCCTTTGACGATGAAGGGCAGTTTGATAGCCTGTACGACTTCGGCAATATCACTGGCACTCTTCGGCCCGACAGGCTGGCCAAAGATGCGCATGTTGATCAGCGTCGCCGCATCGATGTCGCTGGCCACGGCAAAGGCACCGGCGGCTTCGGCCTGATGGGCCTTCTCGATGATCTGGTCGTTGCTGCGGGGCTTGATGGTCGGAATGACGATGCCCGGCCGTTTCTGACAAGACGCGATTCCCGAAGCATACATGTAAGGCGCACCGCTGTCGCCGGTAAAGCAGAGGGTACCTGCTTCCAGGGCCGCCTGGGTGACAGCTTCGTCGTATTCCTGTTCCACTTCCGCCGGGTCGCCGTCGACTTTGGCATTGAGTACGATACCACCGACAGGCGCCAGGAGGACCGGCATGCTCAGCGTCTTGCCGAGGATCGTCACAGTCGTATCCGGGTCATCGACGCCGGACATGCTGCGCATGACCAGGCCGTATTCCTGGAGGGCTTCGACGTTACGCATGAAAGACCGGCCCGTGCGCAGGCCGCCGAATCCGGGAATCATGCCGATGCAGGCCTTGCCATTGCACTGGGGACAGACATGGCAGCCCTTCATTTTTTCACGAGCTTTGTTCCTTACTTCCTGTAAATCCATGAGAATCACTTCCTAAATGAAAATTTTATTGTCAGCACGGCCGTTGTAGGTCGTCTCTAACATCTTGACATGGGATAAAAAGGCCGGGTCATCGAAATACTTGGCCCCTTTGGGACAGTTGCGCACGCAGCGCTGGCACTTGATGCAGATGCCCGTGACGACCGACGGTTGATCCAGGTCGATGGACCCCATAGGGCACTGGCGGGCGCAGAGGCCGCAGGATACGCATTTTTCCAAATCCGTCTTGGGCTTAGCCTTGAGGAACTTGGCCGGCTGGCCGTCGACGCCCTTAGGAACGTAATACGGCGCCTGAGCATCGCCGTCGACGACGAGATGCGGTACCATGCCATCGGTCTGACGGATTTTCGATACGGCCAGATCCGTCAGGCGGACCATGAGGGCCAAATCGTCCTCATCGGGCCGATTGGGCGCCAGGGCGTCGGAAAAAGCGTGGGTCCCGACGAAAGCACCGGCCGCAACGGTGCGGAAGCCGTTGCCGTCGAGGGTCGCACAAAGTTCGGCCAGGGCGTTGTCGAAAGACCGGTTGCCATAAGTCACGACAGCCAGGGCCAGGGCCCCTTTGCCGATGAGTTTTTCCTGATACGTCGGCAAAATCTTATTGGGCAATTTCCCGGCATACGTCGGACCGCCGACGATGACCAGGTCGCCTGCCGAAAAAGTACGGACCCTTTCGCGTTCTTCCGGCAAATCCAGGGAAATGGCCCGGCACGATACCTGAAAGAGCCGCGCCGCTTCGGAAGCAGCCTGACAGACGAGGCGTTTCGTATTGCCTGTCGGGCTAAAATAGACAGCATACACATGTTGGATGTTCATAAAAATCACCTCAGTTACACAAAACCCGATGCATCATTTCTTTCCCCTATTATATACCCAAAAAGGACTGTCTCACAAAGTTTTTTTATGCTCCTGTGAAGTCCCCTGTTTGCTTTTGTAGAAGTTTGTTGTTTGATGTGCCTTCCTCTTTTGTGTTAGAATACAGTATGATTTTGACAAATTTTTACAAAAAAATGAGGTGTCTTATGCAAAAGAAAATATATGCCGTGCGGCGTGGCCGTACGACGGGTCTGTTCCTGTCCTGGGCAGACTGTCAACAACAAGTGAATGGCTTCCCCGGCGCCCGCTTCAAGAGTTTCACCGACGCGACAGAGGCCTGGAAATGGCTCAACGGCGAAGAAACGGCGAGACCGAAGAAGGCAAGGGCCCCCCAAAAAAACCGGCCATCATCCAAAGCAGCTGTACCGTCTGCCCCGCTCCGTCCCGACGAGGAACAGGATTTCGTCATCTATACCGATGGCTCGTGCCTGCGCAATCCCGATGGGCCCGGCGGCTGGGCCGTCGTCGCCCGCAATGTCGCTACCGGCGAAGTGACGGAGCTGTCTGACGGCAATCCGTCGACGACGAATAACCGCATGGAACTCCTGGCAGCCATCATGGCCCTGCGCTTCGCGCCGGAAGGGACGAAAGTCGCCTTGTACACCGACAGCCAGTACCTCAAGAACGGCATCACCAAATGGGTCGCCGGCTGGAAGCGCCGGGGCTGGAAAAAAGCCGACGGCCAGCCCGTCCTCAATCAGTCCTACTGGGTCGAACTGGACAAACTCTACAACTCTCACGACGTTACCTTCCACTGGGTCAAAGGCCACGTCGGCGTCGAACTCAACGAACGCTGCGACCAGCTGGCCAAAGCCCAGGCTGTGAAATATAAATAAGTGGTTAGTGGTTCGTTTTTACTGTAGGGGTCGCCACGTGGGCGACCCGCTTGGGTATTTGGGACGCGCTCTCCGAGCTGGAAAATAGCTCATATGCTGGGACGGGCTTGCCACGTGCAAGCCCCTACAGTTTTAAAATGTCGGCTACGAGCTGGTCTACTTCTTCTTGTTTCGTGCTCCACGAGGTGCAGAAGCGGACGCAGACGTGGTCGTCGTCGACGGGGCCTTCGGCTTCAAAGACGTATTTTTGTCCCAGCTTCCGGGCCTGTTCCTGGCTGAGGATGACGAACTGCTGATTCGTCGGGCTGACGACGAGTTCTTCTATCCCCTTCTGGCGGAAGGCATCGCGGATCTGCATGGCGTATTCGTCGGCCCGCTTGGTAATGGCAAAGTATGTCCCGTCATGGAGCAGCGTATAGAATTGGAGCCCTAGGATCCAGCCTTTGGCCAGGACGGCGCCGAACTGTTTCATATGAGCCTTGAAGCGGCGGCCCATATCGGGCTGGGTCAGGACGACGGCTTCGCCGAAGAAGGCGCCGCACTTGGTACCGCCGATATAGAAGGCATCGGCCAGACGGCCAAAATCAGCCAGGGTCAGGTCATTTTCGGCTGCGCCCAGGCCATAGCCCATACGGGCACCGTCGACGAAGAGATACATGTGATATTTGCGGCAAACTGCGGAAATGGCCGTCAATTCCGCTTTCGTATAGAGCGTCCCATATTCCGTCGTAAAGGAAACATAGACCAGCGACGGCCGCGTCAAGTATTCGGCTTCGCCGGAATTATAATAAGCCTGCACTTCCCCTTCGATCTGTTCAGCTGTAATCTTGCCATCATGATGGGGCAAGGCGACGATCTTGTGACCGGCGTTTTCGATGGATGCACATTCGTGACAGTTGATATGCCCCGTATCGGCACAGATGACGCTGTCACAGGAACCGAGGAGGGCTGAAATGGTGACGAAATTGGCCTGCGTCGCTCCCGGGAAAAAGTAGACCTTCCCCTGCGGGCACCGGGACAATTCCAAAATCAGTTTCTCTGCCTTATCACACCAGTCATCGACACCGTAACCGCCATACTGCGTATCGTTCGTCTGGGCCAAGGCCTGCAAAATACTGGCATGCGCGCCATGATTATAGTCATTGTTAAAACGTATCATTTTACCCTATCTCCTTACTGTATCCCTTAATCTTCTTCAACTTCTGCTAATTTTTGTGCAATGTTTTCCCAAGCTGCCCAAAAGCAGGAATGAATTTATCCCGGATGAGGATCAGTAGCTCATCAATTTCAGCTTCATTATAAAGGTGAACCGACAAGTTTCTTTTTTTCAGCATCAACAGCCAAACAGAAGACGCTTCAATGAAACCAACCTTATATCCTAATTGCAAGATTTCTCGCGGAGAACCTGTTTCGGCTTCCTGGACCCCATGAACGCGCAAAACTTGTTGTAAAGCTTTCCAAGCCAGTTCAAAGGTCAAATTGAATTGGCCGATGATTCCAGTCCGGTAAATTTCATTCTCCGTGGCTAAGGAAAAGTCGGCCTGTTTCAGGACATTCAAACAATTCAAAAAATTATCCATTTTTTTCATAAATAACGACTCCCTCTTTGGACAGTTCTTCCGCTAACTCAGGGGAAATATACTCGTCCAGATTGACGACGTCGAACATCAGCAGCGAATCAACATTTTCCTTGATGTCCCAATAAAAACCGTCAAAATCGCCGCCACGGACAGCGATGTCCACATCGCTGCGTTCCGTATGCGTTCCCCTGGCCCGGGACCCGAATAGGACGACTTGTTCAACATCATGCTTTTTGGCAAAAACCGTAATATCCTGAAAAACCCGATTGGGAAGATGAAACATCATCACACTCACCTCTTATCGTCACCTGTTTATGGCTTCTATGATAATCTCTCCTATCGTCGCCAATCCTTTCGAGGCTATGGCCTTACGTTTATTTTAACAAAATCAAATACGTTGTACAACAAAAAGGGCTTGTCGCACGACGACAAGTCCTTTTTGAGTATTAAGTTTGCAGTTTGTAGTTTTTAGTGAAGGTTTTTAAATTTAAAGCTATCTTCTACAAACTACAAACTCCATACTACAAACTATGAAGCAAAGGGGACCTCGCATGATGGTAGAAGCCTTCGTGCGACAGCCTCTTTTTGAGTTTCAAGTTTGAAGCGGATGGATTTCAATTGCTTTATAGGTTCCGGATGACGTCCAGGTCGTCCGGGATGTACAGGTTTTCTTGATAATACTGGCATCCTTCGGCATGGTAACGCTGGCGGCGATGGGCCAGGTTCTTGTCTTCCGTATGGTAGAGGATCAGATTCTGTACGCCCAGGCGGGCCGCCGTCTCACAGGCGTCTTTGACGGTAGAATGGTGTTTTTCATAGGGATGGAAGATATCCGCTTCGGCGTCGAGGCAGAAAGCTTCGTGAAGGAGCCATTTACTGTCGCGGACATAGACTTCTTCCCAGGGCTGGTACGGTTCATCACCACAGCAGGTCAGTCTGCCATCGGCAAGTGCCAGGGAAAAGCCGAACTGTTTGGCCTTCGTCGAGCGGATATCAAAAAAGGTCACATCATGGCCTATGAGCTGGCGCGTTTCCCCGTCGGCCACCGTGACGAGATGCAGGCGGTCATCGAGGAAGGCACTATCTTTCGAGGACAGCAGATTCTTTCCCATCGTGCGCAGCAAGGAAATGACTTCTTCGTGGCCGTAGATGACGGCTTCGCCATCATAAGTCCCGCGCCGCCAGGACTGACACATCATGCGCATGAGCCAGAGGATGCCCAGAAGATGGTCCATGTGTTTATGCGTGACGAAGACGGTCCGCATATCCTGCCAGCGCAACTGGGCCTTTTCCAGCTGCTGCAGGAGGCCGTTCCCGCCGCCGCCATCGACGAGCAGGTACTGGCCACCTTCATCGAGGACAAAACAAGTATTATAACAATGGGTCACCGTCGCGTTCCCCGTCCCTAATATCGTCAGATTCATGACCAGACCTCCCCAATAGCTTAGCGTGCGTTGGCTTCGCCGCGGAAGATGGTGCCGCGGCTGGCGTCTACGGTGACGATTTCGCCGTTTTCCAGGGTGTCTACGGCATGAGCTGCGCCGACGACGGTCGGGATGCCCAAGGTGATGGCGACGATGGCTGATTCACTGGTCAGGCCGACTTCTTCGGAGACGATGGCGCTGGCCCGTTTCATATAATCGACGAAATCAGCGCGGGCCGAACGGAGGACGAGGATGCAGCCGTCGCTGAAGTTCTTTTCCAGGTCTTCTTTCGATTGAGCGACACAGACTTTGCCGATGGCCGAGTTGCGGCCGATACCGGTACCGCGGAGGAGGACGTCACCGACGACCTGGACGCGGATCATGTTGGTGGAACCGGCTTTGGCGACGGGGACACCGGCCGTGAGGACGACGAGGTCACCGGCTTTGATGAGGTCGTTGTCGAGGGCTGCGAAGATAGCGTTATCGACGACGGCGTCGGTGTCGTTCGCTTCTTTGCCCGTGACGGCCTGGACACCCCAGTTGAGCTGTAAACGGCGGACGATGGCTTCGTGCGGCGATACGGCGACAATCGGGCAGGCCGGGCGGAATTTAGAAATCATCTGGGCTGTGCCACCGCGTTCGGTCGAAGCGATGATAGCCGCAGCGTGGAGATCCTTGGCAATCTTGACGACGGCTTTGCCGATGGATTCCGTCGTCGTCGTCGATTCGGCGTCGACATCTTCATAGGATTCCGGCGTGAAGTTGCTTTCCGTAAAGGTAGCGACGCGGGCCATGGTTTCAACGGCTTCTACCGGATAGAGGCCGCCAGCCGTTTCGCCGCTGAGCATGATGGCATCGGTGCCGTCGAGGATGGCGTTGGCAACGTCGCTCGTTTCAGCACGGGTCGGACGCGGATTGTTGCACATGGATTCCAGCATCTGCGTAGCCGTAATGACCGGTTTGCCCGTAGCCTGGCATTTATGGATGAGGACTTTCTGGAGCATCGGTACTTCTTCCGCCGGGACTTCGACGCCGAGGTCACCACGGGCGACCATGATGCCATCGCTCATCTTAATGATATCGTCGATGTTGTTGACTGCAGCCTGACATTCGATTTTAGAGATGATCTTCATGTGGCTGTCGTGTTTTTCCAAAATCTTGCGAATCGTCAGGACATCTTTGCCGCGCTGGATGAAAGAAGCGGCAATCCAGTCCATGTTCATGCGGCAGCCGAATTCGATATCGTCCGCGTCGGTTTCAGAAACAGCCGGCAAGTTGATGGCAATGCCCGGTACGGCAACGCGCTTGCGGTCGCTCATCTTGCCACTGTTGAGAATCTTCGTATGGATATCTTCGCCGTCGACGCTGACAACTTCCAAGTTGACCAGGCCGTCCGACAAGAGGATGTGGTCACCGGCTTTGACGTCCTGCGGCAGTTCTTTATAGTTCATAGAGGCAATGGTTTCATCACCTTCTACATCGCGAGCTGTCAAGGTGAAGTCCTTGCCGGCTTCCATCATAATCGAACCATTCTTAAATTTGCCCAAACGGATTTCCGGGCCTTTCGTGTCGAGGAGCAGTGCTACAGGGATACCCAGTTTCTGGGAGGCAGCGCGGACCATGTCGATGCGCTGTTTATGTTCTTCATGAGAACCATGGGAGAAATTAAAGCGGGCAACGTTCATGCCGGCTTTAATCATCTTTTCGATAATTTCCGGGGTATTGGAACTGGGGCCTAACGTGCAGACAATCTTTGTTTTTTTCAGCATATATAGTATATTCTCCTTAATGTTATATAATTTTATACAATTCGGACCGCTTAATCAGCTGACGGCGCGGATGAGGTTGAAGACCTGCTGTGCCGTGTTCGTCATATTGCGCAAAGCTGTTTCTTTATTCATGGCTTCTTCCAACGGCATGGCTTTATCGACGATGGAAAAGAAGGCGTCAATGCCCTGATGATTACATTCGGCGGCATCGGCCGTCGTGCATCCTGCCAAGGCGATGACTTTGGCGCCGTACTGTTTAGCCAGTTTCGCTACGCCAATCGGGGCTTTGCCCATAGCCGTCTGGGCATCGAGGCGGCCTTCACCGGTGATGACGTAATCGGCATCTTGAACAGCTTCTGCCAGGCGGATGGAATCGAGGACGATCTGGATGCCTGAACGCAGGCGGCCGTGCAGATAGGCCAGGAAAGCGAATCCCATACCGCCGGCCGCACCGGCACCGGCTGTCTGGCTCAAGTCATGACCGGTATACCGCTGGGTGACAGCAGCAAAGGATCGACTGGCGTCGTCCAGGACTTTAACATCTTGCGGCGACGCACCTTTCTGGGGCCCGAAGATATAGGCAGCGCCCCAATTCCCGAATAACGGATTGGTCACATCACAGGCAACATCGAAGGTGCAGTCTTTCAGTGCCGGCAAGACCTGGGAATCATCGACAGAGGCAATGCGTCCTACTTCCTGCCCGCCTAAACCAATAGGCTTGCCTTGATCATCGCGAAAAATATAACCCAGAGCCTGGAGCATGCCGACGCCGCAATCACTGGTCGAGCTGCCGCCCAAACCGATGATGAAGTGGCGTATGCCGGCTTCCATGGCCTGCGCCATGACCTGGCCGACGCCATATGTCGTCGTATGCAGGGGATTGCGCTGTTCGGATGGAACCAGTCCCAATCCGGCAGCCCCAGCCATTTCAATGACGGCCGCTTCCATCCCCGGCAGATAGCCATAAGGACAGGAAACGGCTTCACTTAAAGGCCCCTGGACGCCGACATAGCGGAGCTCACCATCCAGCCCATCGACGAGGGCCTCGACCGTCCCTTCCCCACCGTCGGCCAAGGGTTTGACAATGACCTGGACGGGATGGCCGCCATAGGCCTTGCGGACGCCGGCTTCGATGGCCCGGCCCGCTTCGACGGAAGTCAGGCTATTTTTCAAGGAATCAATGGCTACAACGACTTTCATGATAATCTCTCCTCTATTTGCGAACTCATAAAGCTGTGTTTCTCTATGCCTATAGTGTAGCAAAAGAGGCCTTCTCTTCCTATGTCATAAAACACAATAAATCATCATTATTTTTATTTCATAAACCAAGGAAGGGTGGCAATATATAGAGATACGGCATCGCAAAATATCCTCGGATCGAGGCCGGTCTTCCCGGCAATCCGCTTTAGCCGGTATTGCAGCGTATTCTTATGGATGCAGAGGATCCGGGCTGTTTCCTGGATGGACAAGTTCTGCTGATAATAGCTTTGGAGCAAATGGATGTCGCTGTCCGTCAAATGCTGGCAAATATCCCGGCAGTAACGGCGGCGCACGGCCCCGTCCAGACTTTGCAGTAAAAAGGCCAATTTCATATCATCCGCATGAACGCAGAAGACCTGCCGGTCTGCCGCTGCCTGCAAAGCCATTTTGGCAAAACGGTACGATTCGTAGATACGGTGAAACGGCTCTTCGGTCCCGATTCCCGCCGAAACGCTTGGATAGAACCATTCTTTCCATCGTGGCAGCTTCCTGGCCCAGTCCGAATAGACCTGACAAGGAACGAGGATGACGAAGATATCCGGGTAGATATACGTATATAAGGTCATCCCCAGCTTTTGACAGGTTTCAGACAGCTGCTGACGGAAATCCCCGGCCTGGCGGGTTCCCTCATGCCATCGGAAAACGGCGGCAACATACTGGCAGCCTGCCAATTCCGGCTGTTCTTCGGCCAGCTGCTGCACCGTGTCTTCATCGTGATAGATCAAGGCCATGACCTGACGGCTGCGATGTTCTTCTTCACTGAACGCCTCCTGGCTCAAGCGATATTCCTTGAGGAAGACTTCACAGATTTTCGTCAGCAAGAAACCGTATTGGCCGACGACAGCCGGTTCCCCGGTAATCCCGACAACCCCCAGGACTTGTCGGCCCATGACGATAGGATAATTGACGCCTTGGCTGACACCGTCTTCAAGGCAGTCTTCCTGTACGGTCTGGACCTGCCCCGTCCGGGCAGCGACATGGCCGGCCTTATGGTAGGTGCCAATACGGGCGCTGTCAGTACTGGCCATGATACGTCCATGACGGTCGATGAAATTGACGTTCCAACCGACGACGGCCTTGGCCGAATCGACAATCTGCTGGGCTAATTCATCGGTAATGCGTACTTTCACTTGACATCACCCTCTCTAGTAAGAATCATGATAACGCCACGTCCAGGGCCATCATCAACGTGAATCCCAGAGCAAAGGACAGGACGCCAATATCGGAGTGTTCACCAGCCGACATTTCCGGAATGAGTTCTTCGACGACGACATAGCACATGGCTCCAGCTGCCAGGCTGAGGAGGTACGGCAGGATGGGTACGATGAAGGCCGTCAGGGCAATGGTCACGGCCGCCCCGAGGGGTTCGACGATGCCCGACAGGACGCCGCCGAGAAAGGCCTTGTGCCTGCTGACGCCAGCCGCCTTGAGGGGCATGGAGATGATGGCCCCTTCCGGCAGGTTCTGCAAGGCGATGCCCAAGGACAAGGCAAAGGCCCCGGCAGCACTGATTCCCGTCTGACCGGCCAGGAGTCCGGCATAGACTACACCGACGGCCATGCCTTCAGGGATATTATGCAGCGTCACGGCCAGGACGAGCATCGTCGTCCGCTGTAAGTGGCTGTGCGGTCCTTCAGCCTTCTCACTGTACATGTGCAGGTGCGGTACCAGCCGGTCCAGGGCCAGGAGCAGGAAGATGCCCAGCCAGAACCCGGCCACGGCCGGCACGAAGGCGAATTTCCCTAACGGCGCCGATTCTTCCATAGCCGGAATCAAGAGGCTCCAAATGGATGCGGCAATCATGACGCCCGACGCAAACCCCGTCAGCCCCCGCTGGACCTGGCGGTCCAATTCCTGTTTCATAGCATAGACACAGGCCGCCCCTAGTGACGTCCCAACAAAGGGGATGAGAATCCCCATGAAAGCATTTTCCATAATAACTTTCCCTCCCTATATATCGTTTAGTTTTATTTGATACTCAGTATCATTATATTCTTATTGTACACAAAAGGAGCTGTCCTCGCAAGACAGCTCCTTTTCGCGAATATATCGTACATCAAACTTCCTCTAACGCACTTTCACCGCTGATTTTCCCAGGCAGGACCAGGGACAAGGCCAGGCAGACCAAGGACGGTACAAGCCAGCCCAGGCCGCTGTCGCCTAAGGGCAGGCCCTGGATGAGGACAGCGGCTCCGTCGAGATGGAAGAACTGGGCGGCAATGTCGATGGCCGATACGATGCCGGCAGCGGCGACGGTGCAGCGCATGCCCAGTTTCGACAGGCTGACGAATTTATTGACAATGGTCAGCATGACGACGACAATGGCCATGGGATAGACGAACAGCAAAAGGGGCAGCGTGACCTGGATGATCTGGTTCAAGCCGAGATTGGCCAGGAGCAGGCTGATGACGCTGATGACGGTGACGTATTTCTTATACGACAGGACCGGAAATTCTTCGGCGAAGAACGTCGAAACAGCGGCGATGAGGCCGACTGTCGTCGTAAAGCAGGTCAGCGTGACCATGACGGCCAGGAAGGCCATGCCGACAGTCCCGAAAATCTGGAACGACGTCTGAGACAAGACATAGGCGCCGAGATTGATCGTAGCATCTTCATAGACCGACTGGGGGATGGGAAAATGATTGCCCAGCAGGGCCAGGCCCAGATAAAGTCCGCCCATGAGGACGGCTACGGCAGCCCCGGCCATCCAGACACTGGCGATATGTTCCTTTTCTGAGGTAAAATGAATCCGCTTCATAGCCCCCAGGGCGATGATGCAGAAAGCAAAGGACGCCAGCGTATCGACCGTATTATATCCTTCAATGAAACCGTTGCCGAAGGCCGAAGCAGCATATTTCCCCATAGGCGCAGCTGTCGACGGCGTCGTATAGGCCACCATGCCGACGATGATGAGCAGGACGATCATGATAGCAAAAATCGGAGTCAATACCTTACCGACGCGGTCGAGGAGCTTCGACGGCGTAATCGACAGCCACCAGGCGCAGACGAAATAAAGAGTCGTGAAAATAGCCAGCGGCAGCATGCCGTCGCCGGTAATGGGCAGGATGCCGATAGAAAAGGACGTCGCCGCCGTCCGCGGGATAGCCATGAGTGGCCCGATGGCCAGATACATGAGCGTCAGGATGATGAGCGAAAAGAGGGGCGAAATCTTATGATTCATTTCCGCCCGGAAACCGCCGGGGTTGAAGGTCCCCATGATGACGGCGATGACAGGCATGCCGATGCCGGACAAGAGAAATCCCAGAATCGCCGGCGTGAACTGCCCTCCCGCCTGGAACCCCAGCGACGGCGGGAAAATCAGGTTCCCGGCCCCGAAAAACATGCCGAACAACAATAATCCGACTTGTGCACCATTTTTCAACATAAACAGATAACACTTCCTTTACAATTTTAATTCATACATGTAAATATTTATTTATACATTGTAAAGTTTTAAGTGCCTTCTGTCAATCCAAAAGTTAAACGATTATTTTATGATAACTTTGGCCACTGCCTGAGCAACGAGATTTTCCCCATCCGGTTCATCTTGGCGCATGTTGAGGTACATGTAGGGTAAGGCACGGGCGTCAAAGACTGTTTAGACAAGGTCTTCCCTTCTCCTTTGGCCAAAGACAAGGCTGGCATCGAAAACAAGGCGGCTCCTACGGCAGTGCCGGCAGCCATCTTCAAGAATGTACGTCGCGAAAATGCATGGATGTCTCCTGGCACTGCCTATGATCGTCCTTTTGGAAATGAGCCGCCTCATTATCCGCTATGGCCTGCACCGTTGAGAAAGATCGTTACCAGCCTAAAAGTGAAGTGATGGTACCGACCAGCCAGGAAGTCACGGAAAAACCAGGTTCAATCGGTTCCGCCTTCATATCCACACGACCTACGGGCTGACCGTCATAATTGACGATGATATGACCGACGATGCCAGCCTGTGTTTCCTTGGCCGAAATGACCTTCGGCAAATCATACGTCAAGCTGTAATGCGACGCATCTTCGCCATGAATCAAGGGATAACGGATATCCTGGACAGCCTTGACTTCGGTACGACACGTCGTGCCGTCTTTGACCCAAATCGTGTGTTTCGTTTCATCCGCTTTTGGCCCTTCGGCAGTCTTTACATGGGAAAAGCCATAATCCAGCAACGTTCTGGCATCGGTAAAGCGCCCTCCTTCGGTAGGTGAAGCCATGAGGACGACGAGAAGATCCGTACCATCGCGCTCTGCTTCTGCTGCAAGACAACCGCCGGATTCGCCAGTCCACCCGGTCTTTACCCCGATGGCCCCCGGATAGGATCCTAATAAGGCATTCGTATTTTCTGCCCGTAAATGCTTGCCTGCCGGAGACAGCCAATGGACGTCGGCTGTCTTGCGGGCTACCATATTACGAAACATTTTGTTCTCCATGGCATAACGGGCTAATATCATCATATCCCGTGCCGTCGAATAATGCGTCGGCACAGTGAGCCCATTAGGATTTTCGAAGTGCGTATGTTTCATCCCTAAGACAGCTGCCCGTTCATTCATCCGTTTAGCAAAAGCCGGTACACTGCCGTCTACGCGGTCAGCCAGTGCCACAGCCGCTCCGTTATCAGAAACTAAGAGCATACCGCCTACTAATTCATCGCGCGTAAAGACATCGCCTTGGGAAAATCCAAGAGGACAGTCTTCTGTATTAGCTGCATCGTCCAGAATAGAAATCTGTGTTTCAGGCTGCAGCTTTTCCAAGGCTAATACAGCAGTCATCATTTTCGTCATACTCGCCGGATACTTCAAGACATCGGCATCCTTTTCCAGAATTACCCGACCTGTCGATGCCTCAACGAGAATATACGACTGAGCCAGTACAGCCGGACTCTCTGCCGCAGCGGTCCCTGAAAATGATATGATACTCAGCAAGCAGAAACACATACTTCCTGCCAGCCATTGCTTTATGCTCTCCATGAAATACCTCCTAAATTTTCTCTCAAACATCTGCCTCTTTTGTGATATACTGATGAAGTACGTCATTCTGACGAATCCACCTAAAAGAGGCATTGATATATGGAAAAGAATTTCGACATTAATCAGCAGGGATACAGCATCCGCTGCAAGCTGCTCATCAATGACAATGATAAACAGACACGCACTTTCGACAACGTCGTCATCGTCACCCACGGATTCGGCAGCCACAAAGACACGGCCGGAACCGTCCATTTTGCGGAACACTTGACGAGCAAATACAAGAACTACGCCGTCATCGCCTTTGACTGGCCCTGCCACGGTGCCGACGCCCGCAAGAAACTGTCCATCCCGGAATGTATGACCTATCTGACGCTGGTCGTCGATTATGCTAAGACCGAGCTCCAGGCCCAAAATATATACAACTATTCGACGAGTTTCGGCGCCTACATTACCCTGCGCTACCTCATCGAACGGGGCAATCCTTTCAAAAAAATCGCCCTGCGCAGCCCTGGCGTCAACATGTATGAAAGCATGAGCAACCACGTCTCCGACGAAGGCTTTGCCAAGCTGAAAAAGGGCAAGGAAATCCAGGTTGGCTTCGACCGCAAGATGAAGATCGACCAGGCTTTCATGGATGACCTCAAGAGTTTCAACGTCCGCGACCACGAATATTTCGATTTTGCCGACGACATCCTCATCCTCCACGGCACGAAGGACGAAATGATTCCTATCGACCTGGTCCGGGACTTCGCCGAAAACAACGTCATCGAGTTCGTCCCCGTCGAAGGGGCCAACCATCCCTTCCAGAACCCGAACCACATGGCCCTGGCCATCCACCAGATCATCGAATTTTTCCATAAAGGAGATTAAAATGACAACGGGAGAGTGTTCCATGGAAAATGTTGCCCATTACGTCACCCATCACATCGATGAAGCTATCGAAAAAGGCTGGATCCAGCTCTATTTCCAGCCCATCATCCGCAGCCTGTCCCACACGACGTGCGCCTTTGAAGCCCTGGCCCGCTGGCAGGATCCGGTCCGGGGCCTGCTCACGCCAGGCGATTTCATCCCGGCCCTGGAAGAAAGCCGGCAGATTCACAAACTCGATCTGTATATTTTCAAGCTCCTCTGCCAGAACTATCATCCCCGGGCCGACCAGGGACTGCCCATGGTCCCGGTGTCCTTCAACTTGTCCCGGCTGGATTTCATCACCTGCGACATCTTCACAGAAATCGAAAAGCTGACCCAGGCCTATCAGCTCCCGCCGTCGCAGCTCCGCATCGAAATCACAGAAAGTGTCTTCATTAAAGACATCGAAACAGTCAACCAGACGCTGAATAAGTTCCGCGCTGCGGGCTACCAGATCTGGATGGACGACTTTGGCAGCGGCTATTCGTCGCTCAACGTCCTCAAGGACTACGAGTTCGACACCATCAAGCTGGACATGGCCTTCCTGTCGAATTTTACCGACCGTTCTAAGGAAATCGTGAAATCCGTCGTCGATATGGCCAAGCACCTGGGCATCCATATCTTGACGGAAGGCGTCGAAACACTGGAACAATACACCTTTCTGCGCAATATCGGCTGCGAAATGCTGCAAGGCTTCTTATTCAGCAAGCCCCTGCCCTATATCCAGGCCATCGAGTACATCGAAGAGCTGGGCCTGACCCATGAAACGCCGGAAATGCGCCGTTATTACAGTGCCGCCGGCAGCCTCGATTTCCTTACGGACCGGCCCATGGCCCTGGTCGAATACGAAGCTATCAGCCATCACGTCCGCTTTCTCTTCGCCAACCAGCCATACCGTCAATCCCTGGCCTCAAAGGGCATTTACAGCCTGGAACAGTGCGAATACAACCTGAATACGCAGGACAGCCCGATTATCCACATCATTTCCGATTTCATCAAAAAAGTAATCGCTTCCGACGAACAGGAATCGATGACGTATATTAAGGGCGGCATGTTCATGTGGCTGAGAATCAAGAAAATCGCCCAGCAAGGCCCTTATTATCTCGGCTGCTGCACGCTCCAGAACATCACGACGACGACAGATGAACTGGAACAAGTCAAGCTGACGGGCCTGAAAGAAAAGATTTATGACTTGTACGATACGGTGACCATGCTCGATATCCAAACCAGGCAGGCCCAATCCCTCACTTTCTGGCGCAGGGACCCGGATTTCCTGCCCGGCCATGAATATGGCTTTGAACAGGCCCAGCATCATTATACGGAAAAGTATATCGCCCCAGAAGACCGGGACCGTTTCTACCATTTCAGCAACTACGCGACCCTGGAAAACCGCTGCCAGGCTGCGCCCCAGCATACCTTGACCGACTATTTCCGGACCCTGACCGAAACGGGCAGCTATCAGTGGCACGCCCATTACCTGATCCTTTTGCCCGAAAGCCAGGGTCACCATTACCTCCATATCGCCAGTTCCTGCCGCGGCGCCGATGCCAAGCGGGTCCAGCGGCTGATCCAGGTCTATAAAGAGTACTTTGAAAAGAAATAAGCCTCAGAATGACCCGCCACCACCGCCGCCATCATCATCGCTATAATCATTCGCACTGTCGAAATCGGGCAGGTCGTTGTCGACGGGACGGGCCTTGGCGATGTGCTGGACGGTCATGAAGACGAAGGTGTCACGGCTGTCGGTCAGATGGAAGCTGCCGGCGTCGACATAAGCATCGGCAGCCGCTTCTTTATGGACATTGCTCATCTTGCCGATGAGATAAGCCCGAAAGGCCACGCCGCAGCCGGCAGCCAGGACGAGAGCCACGACCAGGGCCAAGGGGCTGAAGGCATCGGCCGGATCATAGGCCTTGCCCTTTTCCTGATAATAAGCCAATAATTTCGCCGACGACTGGCCATAGGCTGTAAAGGCTTTGGCATAATGGCCGTCTTTCAACGGCGGCAGAAAGGCATCCTTGAGATAAGGGATGCCTTTTTTGTTGCTGATTCTCTCCTTCATGGCCTTGTCCGTCGCGACATACCAGTCATGGCGGTCCATGGCCAGGAGCAGGACCATATTGCCGTTCTTCCCATCCCGATAGTCCCGGTCCAGGAGCTGCTTGGCATAGGCACCGGCTTTGGTCCCCTTCGTCGAGGCGACGGTGACCACGGCGATGCGCACATCGTAGCGCTGTTCCACGGCCTGCAAAGCCGCCGATACTTCGGCCTGTTCGGCCGGTGTGAGCAAATGGGCCCCGTCGGACAGGCTCGGTGCGGCCGCGGCAGCACCAGCCGTCGTCAGGACCACGATGGCCACCACCAGGATTGTCTCTTTCAACCATTTCCACATCGTACTCGCTCCCCTCATAACAAGCCGCTCCCGATCATGACGAATTTCGCCAGGAAATACAGGACCGGCACCAGGACAACGGCCAGGGCCGCGCCGTATTCATAGGACTTGGCCTTGTCATAGGGCAGGGAGCCGGCCATCTTGCCGGTCTGGCCATTCATCATGAAGGTATAGGGCTTGCCGTCATAGCGCGTCGTCAAGATCCACACCGGTGCCATGGCGTATTCCACGGTCCCTTCGTCTTTATGGACGACTCCGTCTTCAAAAGTCCGCCGCTGATGGTTGTCCACGGTATCTTCCAAGATAGCAAAGGCACTCTGCGACAGCCGTTCATCTGCCCTGGGAACAGCGGCGTCGGCGTCGACGTCGTATTTGTCGGCCAGATAGCCGGCAAAATAGGCCGGACTGAAAGGGACCATTTCGCTGTAGTCAAAGGGCTCGATGCTTTCCATATAGGTGTCATCCATTTTCTGGCTGCCGTCGACAGGGATGCGGTGGAAAGCCAGGGTCCCCGTCCGGTCGCAGTGGTAGATGCTGGTCTCGATGAGCGTTTCGTCAGGCGTCTCGAAGACGGCATCGTCTTCAGCCCGGAAAGCCGCCGTCGCCGTGACCTGGGCATGGAACAGCCAGAACGGGACGTACATGGGCTGGATGGCTTCGACGCGGTTGTTGGCCGTAAAGGCCCTGGGCAGGAGCCAGCGCCCCTGGTAAAACTGTTTCAGCGCCGCCACGGCTTCTTCTTTAGTCTTCTTGAAGGGGATGACGTAGTCGGGCTTGAGCATCCCGGAAAAGCGGCTGGGAATGAGCGTCGGGTTGCCACAGTAACAACATTCCGTGGCCATGGTATTCTCGTCGCAGACGATTTCAGCACCGCACGATGAACAGGTATAGGTCTGTAAATGAGCCGCTTCGTCATCGCTCCAGGCCTGACCGGCTCCGTCGGTCTTCCAGCGGACCTTGCGGGCCGCATCAGCCGCAGCGGCCCGCGCTTCCTTCTGGGCATAGAGCGCTTCCAGTGTCGGGACGTCGAATTTCGTATCGCAATAGTCACAAGTGACGGTCTTGTCTTTCGGCTTGAATTGCAGCGGTGCGCCGCAGTTCGGGCATTGATAGCTGACCGAGGTATCCGCCATGGCCCTCACCTTACCTTTCCGGCTTCTTCGTACCGCAGTTCATGCAGAAATTCCCCGTATTGACGGTCCCGCAGGACGGGCAGGTCCAGGAAGCCGGTACCTGAGGCCGCGGTGCGCCGCAGTTGCTGCAGAAATTCCCCGTGTTCCCGGCCTGGCCGCATTTCGGGCAGGTCCAGGCAGCGGCAGACTGCGGTTTAGGCTGTCCGCAGGCCGTGCAGAAGTTCCCCGTATTGCCAGCCTGACCGCAAGAACAGGTCCAGCTGCCCGGTGCCTGGGCAGACTGCGCAGGCCTTGGCGAAGGCGTCTGAGCTGCCTGGCGGTCTGCCAGTTCCTGAGCCAGGCCGGCACCAGCTTGATTGGCCATATTCATGCCCATATAGCTCATGGCTGCGCCCATACCGCCTTCATTGGCAGCGGCAGCGCGCATGGAATCGGCCGTCGCGTCGACCAGGGTCCCCAGGCCGATATCCGGTCGGGACATAGTCAAGCCCATCTGGGCTTTCTGGATCTTTTCTTCGTCTTCTTCATTGGCCTTGACGCTGTTGATACCGATGGATACGATTTCGATTCCCCGCAGGTCGCGCCATTTCGGCGACAAGACGTCGTTCAGGGCCTGGGCCAGCTCCGGTGTATGACCGGGCAGCTGGGAATAGTCGATGCGCAGGGCCGAGACCCTGGCGAAAGCCGGCTGCAGAGCCGTCAGGAGTTCCGACTTGAGCTGGCTGTCGAGACGGCTCCGTTCGTAGACGTCGCCTTCATTGCCGGCAACGTTCGTATAAAATAAGACCGGATTGACGATGCGGTAACTGTATTCGCCGAAGCAGCGCAGGCGCATGAGCAATGCCAGGCCCGTCGTATCATCGTAAGATTTGAAAGGCACCTCGCTGGGCGTGCCGTACTTATTGCCGACGATTTCCTTGAGGTTGATGTAATAGACGCGCTGGTCCTTGCCCGTATCGCCGCCGAAGGCAAAGCGTTCCTTCATCTGGCGGACGAGCAGGCGGAAGGACTCGCCCAGGTCGCCGGCATAATCGCCGTCGAAAATGGACGCTTCCGTCGACGCATCATACGTATATTCGCCCGGTTCGGCGCAGACTTCGACGACTTTCCCCGATTCGACGATGAGCATACATTGGCCGTTGTTGACAGCAATGCGTGAACCATTGGAAATGATATTGTCTTCGCCATCCGTATTGCCGCTTCGGCCATGGCGGCTGGTCTGCTTCTGGCCTTTAGCCATCAAGATATTTTCATTCAAGCTGTCACAGTAAAAAAACTCTTTCCACTGGTCGGCCAGGACGCCGCCGACAGCTCCGACAGCTGCTTTAATCAAACCCATGAAGAATCCCTCCTATAATGATATGATGTCTATTTTTCGCCTTTTCGCTGCCAGCGGCGGCTGCCAAAGAGGCCCGCTGCCAGCAGACAGACCATGATACCGGCCACGATGAGGCCGTGCGGATTGAAGTGGATGAGGTCGTAGCCCAGCCAGACTTCCATGCAGACGGCCAGGAACTTGCCGGTCATCGTCGCTGCCGCATGTTCACCGAAGCGGACACGACTCAAAGCGCAGAGGGCGGTGACGACGAAATTCGGCGAATATGGAATGGCCCGGAAGAAAAAGATGAGCCGGAAATCAATCTTGCGGTTCAGCTTCGACAGCCAGCGGCTCTTGTCGACCAGGGCCTGTGCCTTGTGGCGGAAGACATAGCGCATGATGACGAAGGCCAGGATATTGCCCAGGACCTGGCCGGCCCAGGAAATGACGATGCCCGGCAGCAAGCCGAACAAGATGCCATTGACCGTGACGAACTGGACCGACGGCAGGCCGGTCATATTGGTCAGGACGATGAGCAAGATCATGAGGACCACGGCGATACTGCCAAAAGAAGAAATATACGACGTCAGCCCCGGTATATCATGGCTCACCGTCAGCTGCCATAACGTACTGTAAAACGAGGGAATGGCCCAGTGAATCGCAAAAAACAAGGCCACAATCAGCCCCAGCGTCAAAGGCTTCATCAAATTCGCAATCATCGATCGATTCATATGATGATACCGTCCAAGTGGTCACATTCATGCTGGATGATCTGGGCTGTCCACCCTTTGAAGGTCTGACGGTGTTTGCGGAAGCGGCGGTCCTGGTAGAAGACCTGTATCTTCCGATACCGCGTCGTCTTCCGCGTGCCGACCAGGGACAGGCAGCCTTCTTCTGCCGGGAAGGGGTCGGTCTTCTTTTCGATGACCGGGTTGATGAGGATTTCGTCGCCCCGGTCCGTATGAACGACGATGATACGCTTCAAAGAGCCGATCATATTGGCCGCCATACCGACACAGGTCCTGCGGTTGGCTTTCAGCGTGTCGAGCAAATCCTGGACGACGGGCAAATCCTCTTTCGTCGCCGCTTCGGATTTGCGTCCTAAGAAAATAACGTCATGTACAATATCGCGAATCATAGTTTCTTCCTCTCCCAAAAAGATAAGGCCAACAAAGCCAATACTTACCTATACGTAAGGACCTGACCTAAAAGTACCTTCTTCCGTAAATGAGAAACTTTCTTTATAATAAAAGTATCATTCAAGGAGGTCCTTTACTATGAACAAAAAATCAATCATCTTAGGTCTGACCCTGGCCCTCGTCGGCTGCCTGCCCATGGGTGCGTCTTTCGCAGCCGGTACGCCTCATTTCAAGAACAATAAAGCCGTAGCTGAATATTTCTGGAACGAAGTATTCAACAAACACGACACCGCCGTCATCGACACCATGGTCGGTCCGAAATACAAACAGCACAGCCCGGAATTTGCCGATGGCAAACAGGCCTTTAAGGACGGCGTCAGCGGTTTCCTGAAAGCCTATCCGGACAGCACGGCTGTCATCAAGCACATCGGCGCCGATGGCGACCTGGTCTTCATCCACAACCACATCAAGCTCAACAAAGAAGACCGCGGTCAGGCAGCTGTCGACATCTTCCGCATCAAAGACGGGAAAATCGTCGAACACTGGGACGTCATCCAGGATATCCCGGAAAAAGCGGCCAACGACAATACCATGTTCTAGATTTTTCAAAAGGGGCTATCGCATGAAGGTTCTATCATCATGCGAGGTCCCTTTCACTTTATAGTCTGTCGGAGTTTGTAGTTTTCAGAGAAAGCCTTTTAATTGAAAGCCATCCGCTAACAACTAACTGCTAGCCACTAACAACTTAAAAAGGCTTGCCAAAAAAACCATCGACCCAGCCGTTGATGCCCTGCATGACGCGGATCAGCTTTTGGCCTCTGTCGGTCAAGCTGTAAGCGACTGTCGGCGGTACCGTAGCATGGACGGTCCGCGTAATCAAGCCGTTGCGCTCAAAGACATGGAGATTTTCCGTCAGTACTTTGGCGCTAATGCCCGGCAGGCACCGCTGCAGGCTGGCAAAGAACACCGGGCCATCTGCCAGGGCCAGTAAAATAGACGTCCGCCATTTCCCCTTGATGATGTCGATGAAGCAATCGAAGGGGCAATCATAGGCTTTGCCATCAAACGTATACATAGAGCTCCTTCCCTTTTAGTAATCTTCATCCCAGGCGTTGATGACGACCGGTTCTTTTTCCAGCAGCGCTAATTGTTCCGGGCTGAAATGACGGCAGTCGATGACAGCTTCATAGACAAATTCCTTGAAATACGCTTCGGAGCAGACGAAATAGCCCTGGTCGCCGACATCTTTGCCCCAGGAATTTTCGATTTTCCAGCGGTCCGGCTGGCCGTCCCTGTCAAAATGGACACCTGTGAGCAACATGGCGTGGGTCGCCGAACTACTGTTATATTCCAGGCGCTTGCCTTTGGGCATATCCGTGGAAAAACCGCCCAGAAGGGCTTCGTACTGGACGCTGGCCGGGTCCCAGATACCTTCCTTACGGGCGCCGAAGGCCCCGGCATCGCAGGCGAACCAAATGGCCTGGCCGTGTTTCAATTGCTTGACGCAGAGGTCTTCCAAGGCTGCCTGCGACAGGTTCAGCGCCTTCATGTCACGGCCGGCCATGTTTTCAACGGCATGGAACTGGATGGGCGTATCCAAAGGCTTATCCGCCGTCGGTTCATTGATGACGGCCACGTAATCGCGCAAAGACAGGCCGACGTATTTATGGTAGAAAGCCTGCGGCGTCAGGTCCCGTTCTTCGTGATAGTTATTATCCTTATCGCGGTAAGAAAAGTCAAAAGTCTGGACGGGCTGGCCAAAGGCGATGCAAGCCGCCTTATAGACTTCGGCCATCATGGCCGCCTTGCGCGGATACGGGTCTTTTCCGGCCTGGACGAGTTCCCGCAGTTCCATGGCATCCTTGCGCAAGAGCCGGTTCAAAGTCGCGACGAAGCGGTCCGTATGGTCTGACTGGTACGTTTCCGGCTGGACCTGTTTGGGGACGACACCGTATTTTTCGATGAGGTCCACGGCTTCACTCCAATAGCCGCCATCAGTCATGCCCCGCAGGACGTACTGCATGAGCTGTCCCTTAAGGGGTTCTTGGGCATTTTCGATGACCATTTCCAAAAAATTGTTGGCCTTTTCCAATTTATCGTAAAAAGACAAGTAATTCTGGGATAATTCGAACTGGTCCAGATGGCACGTTTCAGCCACCTTTTCCCGCAAAATGTTGAGGGCCGCAAAGAGCCAGCAGCGGCCGGACTTCTGCTGTGCCGTAATCCCCCGGGTCTTCACTTCTACCGAAAAGGCACCCTTGAGGCGGGCACCGGCTACGGGAACATAAGCCAGTTCGGCCATGTCCGTCTTGGCCAGGGCCGAATGGAGGACCTGGGCCTGCCCGTCCGCGTCATAAGAGGCGCGGAGCTGGGCTAACATATCATTCGTAATCTCTTTCATAAATTTTCCCCCTTTTATCATTTCCCATCCCAATACGGACGGGAATCGTCACATCGCCTGAACCGCTCCGTAGGGGACGTCCTGCTAAGGCGTCCCGCTGTGAATCTTGGATATAACTATTCGGTATATGAGGAATGTTTTCACACATCACCTGTTATGCATTACGTATACACCATCATATCAGGCGGGCCGCTCTTTGGGACGGCCCCTACGAATGTTGGGCTGCCCGTTTGGCGATTTCGATGACCGTTTCGCAGGCTTTGACCAAGGACGGGATGGGCAGATATTCATAACGCCCGTGGAAATTGGCCCCGCCTGTGAACAGGTTCGGGCACGGCAGGCCACGGAACGAGAGCTGGGCTCCATCGGTGCCGCCGCGGATAGGTGCAACCTGCGGCGTGACGCCGGCCGCTTCCATGGCTTCTTTGGCCAGGTCGACGACATCCATGTGGCCGTCTTCGATTTTTTCCAGCATATTATAGTAGACATCGTGCGGCGTGACGACGACCGTCCCGTCGCCATATTTTTCATTGAAGAAATCCGCCATCTGCCGCAGCAGGGCCTTGCGCTGTTCAAAGTGCGCTTTGTCGTGGTCGCGGACGAGCATGTGCATCGTGCACGTTTCGACGTCGCCATGCAGCTTATAGACGTGGAAGAAGCCTTCGTGTCCTTCGGTGTATTCCGGTTTTTCCCCGGCCGGCAGGAGCTGCTGCCATTCCGCCGCAATGGACAAGGCATTGACCATCTTGCCTTTGGCGTCGCCGGTATGGACGCTGCGGCCATGGAAGGTGATGACCGGATTGGCAGCATTGAAGTTTTCATATTCCAGTCCGCCCAATTCACCGCCATCGACAGTATAGGCAAAATCAGCCCCGAACTGCTGTACATCGAATAAGGCCGCACTGCGCCCTGTTTCTTCATCGGGCGTAAAGCCGATGCGTATCGTCCCGTGGGTAATATCCGGATGCTGAAGAAGGTATTCCATAGCGCTGACGATGGCCGTGACGCCAGCTTTATCGTCGGCTCCAAGGAGAGTCGTCCCATCGGTGAAGAGGATGTCCTGTCCCTTATATTTCAGGACTTCCGGAAAAGCCTTCGTCGAAAAGACGATGCCCCGTTCCTCATTGAGGACGATATCCTTGCCGTCATAATCCCGGACCCGGACGGGCTGTATGTCTTTCCCGGACGCATCAGGACTGGTATCGACATGGGAAATGAAACCGACTACTGGGCCTTCTGCCCCGTTTGCCGGCAGCGTGGCCATGATATAGCCGTGTTCGTCCAAGGTGACATGGGACAAGCCAATAGCCTTCAATTCCGCTGCTAGGGCCTTGGCAAAGACCAACTGGCCCGGCGTACTCGGGCAGACGGTATCGTTGTCCTCATCAGACTGGGTATCGAAAGAAACATATTTCAAGAAACGCTGTACAATGTGTTCCGTATCTATCATCAGTAGTCATTCTCCTTCTTTAAGAATCGTTAATTCAATTTTATGCCGTTATCGATAACTTATCAATCATTTTCTCTGGGAAAACCCAAAGATAAGTTGCCGATAATCAGTCACGCAGCCGCAGGACCAGGATTTTTTCCCGGTCGTCGTCGCCAGCGAACAAGTCGCGGCAGTCGATGACGTCTTCGACGACGAGATTGGGATGATGTGTCAAGAAAGCTTCCGTTTCCTCGTAGGGATAATAAAAAAAGAGGCGCATCGGCCGTGGCGCCTGGTAATGGGCATCGAAGAGCTTCCCCAGGACCCGCTTCAGCGTGTGCAGGGCAAAGGGATTGAAGAAAAAGAAACAGTTCCCTTGTGGCGGGATTTCATACTCCACGGCATCGGCCAGGACGAAAGTCACGCGCTGCCGCGACGCAGCCGTCTGTTCATTAGCCATGGCCTTTTCCCACAGCCGCCGGTCATACTCGACGCCGATGGCCTGGCAGCGCGTCTGATAGGCCAAAAAGAAACTGACCCGCCCTTTGCCGCTGCCGTAATCGATGAGGATGTCCTTCTTGCCGATATAGCCGCTGTTAGCCAATCGTTCGAGGACGGCATAGTCTGTCGGTTCATAAGGATGATGCTCGCCGTCAGAATGACTATCGTCGCGGCCAGCGGTCTTAATATGTAATATATGTTCCCATTCCTGTTCATCCATTTCAGGTCTCCCTGCCTTTCCCTTCCAGATCCCGACGCAGTTTATCCAAGACTTGGGCTGTCAAATCCTGCCAGGCATCCTGGAGCCATCGGTCCCGCTGAGCCTCGTCGCCGAGACATTCCAGGGCCTTGGGGATGGCCTTGCCGAAGAGGATATCTTCCGTCTGATGGCTGCGATAGACACCGAGTTTGCAGGCGTTGGCAAAGTGTTCGCAGTTGTGGAAGAGCAAGTCGTATTTCTTATTGCCCAGGCAAGCCCGGGCAAAGGCAATCGTTTCCGGCACAGAGCAGAGTTGGACCTGTTCCTCCGGCGTATACTGGCGTACTTCCACGTCGCCGCCCTGGCGGAATTCCTCGAATGACGTTGCCCGGATTTCTGTATCCCACCAATCGATGGGATTGTAGTCATCATCACCGGCAAAGGCAATGACCTCGTCGTCACTGACATAGATGCCGTGATGATAATACAAGCCACCCAGCCGACGCACGCGGATATGGTCGCCCATGACCGGCAACTGCCGAGCCCAATGTTCTGGCGTCCCGTCATCTTGCAATAAAGATAAAATCGAGTTTAAATCAATGGCCATCTTCGTCACCTCTCAGCACATCCAGCAGTCCCCGGCAGCCTTCCTGGACATCGTCCCAGGTCCGCTGGAAATCCCGCGTATACCACGGGTCGGCTACAGGGCGGGGGTTGGCCGTATAATCCATCAGAAGGGAACATTTGTGAAGGGGATCACCGTGAAAAATGCGCTTCATATCCCGCAGGTTTTCATCATCCATGCCGATGAAATAATCATAAACATCATAATCACCAGCCGTCAGCAACGCCGCCCGCTTCTCACTGGGATCCATACCGTGGGCTCGGAGCAGCCGTTCCACCGGCGGATAGACGGGATTGCCACAGCCGTTCCATATCTCTTCATCTGTCGTAGCCGCCGAATACACATCGAACTGATTCGCCAGACCTTCTTGTCCTGCCATTTGCCGGAACACAAACTCCGCCATAGGCGACCGGCAGATATTGCCGTGATAGATGAAAAGTATCTTAATCACTTTATTTTCACTCCTTCTTATGCCGGGTTACGCCGCGAAATGCCGTATTATAGCGGTTCTCCCGTTCCAGGCGATTTACCTCATATATTCCATGAAGTAGTATAAGTCGGCATAACTCAGCCACCATTCGTAGTAAAATCGGTAGTAAACAGGGACTACCGTACTACCGTAAAAATCTTCTGCGTAAAATGCATGGTTCCATTGTAACAGAAAATGTGCCGGGTTTCATCTAAAAAACTATATAAAAAGAAAGGACCCACAGGTCTTGAAACCGTGAGTCCTCTTACCGTTTTTTCAGTTCTATTCCCCGGCCTCTTGTCATATTTGAAATCTACACTTTCAGCATACTCCATCCACATTCCAATAAGGTCAATGCCAGAATGATATTGATCATCCGATAGTGTTTGACATAGAATTTCTGTATCAGGAGTCCAGCACCAATCCAAGTAGATGTGGCAATCGTCCCAATCGTGGCAATCAGAAGTTCAACTCCGACCAGAATCCATAAGGCCTTACTGTATGGTGTGATAAAGCCCGTCAATGCGGTAATCCCAAACATATAGATTTTGATATTTACAAACTGCAGCAGGAATCCTTTCAAGAAAGAGGCTGATTCCTGCTCTGCGCTAACCTCCGGCTTACTGATAGCAATATGAATCGCAAGCCAAAGGATATAAGCAGCTCCAATATATTTCATGACTTGGAGCGCACCGGGAAGAAATGCACCCACTCCATATACGAAAACGGCACAGATGATCTGAACAACATAGTATCCCGTGAATATTCCAAAAAAGAGCGGTTTCCCTTTTCCCCATCCGTAATTGGTCACTGTATTCAAAGCAAGTATATTCCCCGGCCCCGGTGTAAATGCATTCACACTCGCATAAACAAAAAAATTCGCCAACACATATTCAAGCATAACCAAATCTCCTTTCACGATGTTGATATCATCATACTGCAAAATGAGATTTGATAGGTAACACTTATTTAATATGTATTTACATAGTTTTATCCTATGCTTATCAAGTAGCATATTTTTTCAATGCTTCCACATAGATGACCCCTAACTCTGACAGACTTTGCTCTTTACAAAGGACATACCCGATGTGCATCACTTCCTTCTCCGCAAGGGGTACGGAAATAATCTGCCGTCCCTGAAGATATTTCGGAAAAATTCCGCTTGATATAGTATATCCATCGAGACCTATCATCAGATTTACAATAGCCGCCCGGTCACTGACACGGATTTCTTTTTCTGAAAGTTCTGTACTGAAGGGCTCTTCTGAAAAATCGGCTGACTCATAGTTTCCCTGAAGGAAATTCAATCTCGGATAAGCCTGCAGGTCTTTCAGCGTAACAGATTCTTTTCCTGCCAAAGGATGCTTTGCCCGGAGGAAGACATGAGGAGAAACCGTAAAAAGTTCATGAAAGCTCAGTCCCATCTCATCCATTGTTTTTCGCAGGAACGGCTCATTTCTATGGCACAGATAAATGATTCCCAAATCGCAAAAGCGATTCTTTACATCCTCTAATATCTGATGAGTCTGTGTCTCATTGAGAATAAATTCAAATCGTTCCCGTCCGAAATTCTGAACCATCTCCACAAACGCATTGGCCGTGAACGTATAATGCTGTGTTGAAACACAGAAACGCTGCTTCTCCGGCTGATTCAGAATGAATCGGTCCTCTAGGAGGCTCATTTCCTGAATCACCTGTCTCGCATATCCCAGGAATTCCACACCTTCTTTCGTCAAGGCAATACCGCTACGACTTCTTGTGAATATCTCAAATCCAACTTCCTTTTCTGCTTCTTTTAAAGCGGCAGACAAGCTTGGCTGGGAAATATGGAGTTGTTTCGCTGTCTCAGTAATTGAGCCAATCTCGGCTACAGAAACGATATATCTCAAGAATTGAATTGTCATGCTCTCACCCTTATCCATTTCAAATTTCCCAAAAGTCACGCCCCATAGAGATGACCGCCTTCCAGTAGGAAATCATACGGATTCCCCCCCAGGACCTCCATAATTTCTTCACTTTCTTGATTTTCCCTATAATTATAGCAGAAAATAATCATTTTTGCCTTTGCTTTTGTAGATATGGTGATATCCATTTCCAAGCATAAAAATACCCTCATTACTGTTTTATCCAGTAACGAGGGTACGATAAATTATGGTGAATACCCACAATTATCTGCGAGTTTCTGTATCGTAATCTTATCGATATTTTTTACCGCAGCAAGCTCTTGAAAAGAAGTGGCGAGTACCTCTCTAGGAGTTTTTCATTTCATTTTTTACGATCTTCCACCGCCATTCGAGTCAGTCTCATTCCAAGGTCATATGCCTTTTTCAGGTCCTTTGGAAAAACTTCTTCCCGCTGCCGCTTCTTATCCGCTTCATCAAAAAGATTCTGTCTGTAACGGGAATAATCATTATACTGATAGGTATTACAGCAGTATTGGACTTCGTTATATCCATAAACAAGGTCCATGGTTTTTCCCCAGGTTCCCAGCAGCTCCGGATAATGGAATTTTTCCATCTCCTTTTCCTTGCAATTCATGGCATAGATCAACCCTGAGAATTTTTTAGCATGAGGGACCATATCGGGCTTCCCATCCTTATAGAAATAGGAATAGATGGGAAAAAGGGAACGATTGAGGAGGCTGATAACCTGCCCATTAGGATAGCTGAAATAGACGGGACTTCCCACGATGACCACGTCGGCGTCCCAAATCTTTTTGAGCACAGGCTGGATGCTGTCCCGGACAGCGCATACCCCTCCCGTTTTGCTGTTTTTCAGCTTACAGGCATAGCACTCCCGGCAATCCGTAAATTCATAATCCACCAGATGGATGAGTTCCGTTTCAGCACCAGCTGCCTCGGCTCCTAGCTGTGCTTGCTGCAGCAATTGGGCTGTGCTGAAATTTTTTCTTGGACTCCCATTCAATAAAATTGCTTTCATCCTGATTCCTCTTTTCTCCAAAATTTTCTTTTTCCTTATCATGAGTCATTAACGACCTTCATGTTTTTTATTATACTCTTCAATTCAGTTTTGCCATATACTTTTTAGCTTGACAGCCCTCAATGCGATCATCATACGAATACATTAAGAGGGCTTCATAGCAGACGCTGTCCGGGTCCCAGATACCTTCCTTGCGGGCGCCGAAAGCGCCGGCATCGCAGGCGAACCAAATGGCCTGACCCTTCTTCAGCTGCTTGACGCAGAGCGCTTCCATGGCGTCCTGGCTGAGGTTCAGGGCCTTCATGTCGCAGCCCGTCATATTTTCCACGGCGTGGAACTGGATGGGCGTATCCAGGGGCTTGTCCGCCGTACTGGAGATAGAGGTTCGGCGAGACCATGCACTGTGACTGCCGCGCCAGCTCATTGAAAGCCGTGACGTGGGCATCATCCGGCCGGAGCAGATAGTCGTCTCGCTTCTTCCCCAATTTTTCTGGCAGTTCAGCCGCTTCATACTGCGGCAGGAAAGGCATGTGCTGCACTTCTGGGAAGAAAATCAGGTCGGCCCCTGCAGCCTGGCGGACAAAATCATAACTCTTCTGGAAATTCGTTTCCATATCTTTGGACATAGCCATCTGTGCCATGGCAAGCTTCATCATTCATTCCCCCCTCGTCTGTTCCAAGACCCAGGCAAAGGCCTTGGCCGTACGGATGTCGTTGTCTTGGAAATGATTCCCTTTGTTCCATTCCAGTGTACATGTTAGATTCCGCCCCTGGAACAGGTCAAAGACGTCGCGGATGCGGTCTTCGACGCTGGCCATGACGGGATTGCGCGTCTTCTTTTCCTTGTCGCCGAGGCTCAGGTAGACGCACGGGCTCTGGAAAGTTTTTTCTTTCAGATAGTCGCAGAAGGCCGGGAACCAGACCGACGGCGAGGCCGCCGCGATGCCCCGAAAAACGGCGCTTTCACAGGCCGCCCAAAGGGCAAAGAGACCGGCCAGGGAATAGCCGCCGAGATAATATTTCTTCGCAGAATCTGCCGTAAAGGTCAGCACTTCCTGCAGCGTTTCTTTGGCGCCGTTACCAAAGGGCACTTTGCCAAAGACCGGCGGCGCCGGCCAGGGCGACAAATCCCGGTTCCAGTCTGCGACCTGCAGGGCCAGGAGGCGGAAATCGACGTCCGTCGCCGCCCGGATGGCTGTGATTTCCTTTTCCATCCCCGCTAAGTCGTGGTCGTCGACCAACTGGATGAGGACGTGCTGCGCCCTGGGATTTCCGAATTCAAACGATTTTAGCATAAAATTTCCCCTTCCTGCAGATTCTTGACGACCGGAAGATCCGCCTTCGTCGCTGCTTCCGATTTCCGTCCTAAAAAAAATAACGTCGCGTACAATATCTTTTACCATGTTGAACCTCTCCCGCTTATAGAAGCGGGAGATTCTTGAGAAGTTTGATACATGGACTAACGCCT